>JAEIGA010012584.1_pt1 | contig 12842 bp, 17 predicted proteins | sample 9270691 | NCBI WGS metagenome assembly JAEIGA01 (sample SAMN17057246, study PRJNA624740) | gut metagenome | biome: biome; isolation source: fecal sample | host: Bos grunniens | place: China: Xizang | collected 2019 | reverse complement strand
GGTCTTTCATGGTACAAGCAAACAGATTTTCTTAATGACGAAAAGTTATTCCAAACAACCTACGAAACGGAGGTTATCATAAATGGCTAACAAGGTTCAGTATGGACTGAAAAATGTCCACTATGCAACTGTAACTGTAGGCACTAATTCAGTAACCTATGGAGCGCCTGTAGCGTGGCCAGGTGCGGTATCTTTGAGTCTGTCAGCAGAAGGCGAAACTAACGTATTCCATGCTGATAACATCAATTACTTTACGGCAATTTCCAACAACGGCTACACCGGTGACTTTGAGTCCGCACTTATTCCGGATTCATTCAGAACCGACATTATGGGCGAAACCGTAGGAACCGGAGCAAAGACCGGTATCTACTACGAAAGTGCAGCAGTTCAGCCAAAAGCATTTGCGCTTCTGTTCCAGTTTGAGGGTGATGCAAACGCGACCAAGTACGTTCTGTACAACTGCAAGATGGCAAGACCTGACATCGAGTCATCCACAACTGAAGACGGTATCGAAGTTCAGACGGTTAGCGGTGAAATCACAGCTTCCCCGAGAGCGTTCGATAGCGTTGTAAAGGCACAGTGCGCGAACACAGCGTCATCTGCTTATACGAACTGGTTCACAACGGTTCAGGACTAAATTAACTCCGTCCAGAGGTCATAACGGCTTCTGGGCGGTTTTTAACTATAAGGAGACGAAAATGTACAAGAAAGTGACTATTGACGGTAAAGAAATCGAACTTGCTTCAAACGCGGCAACACCGTTCAGATATAAGCAAGTATTCCATAAAGACTTATTGCAGATTTTTGGGGATCAAGACAAAGCCGAAACAGAAGGTGCGGAAACGATAATGGAACTGGCCTTCATAATGGCGAAACAGGCAGAACGAACCGATATGAGCAAACTGAACTATGAAGAATTCATTTCATGGCTGGAAGACTTCGGTTCAATGGCGTTCATAGAAAACGCCGACGAAATAATCGGCGTGTATATGGGAACGCAGAAAACATCGTCTACACCCTAAAAAGAAGTCGAGACAGACCACACGCGAATACAACACACCGTTGTTTATGCTCCGGTGCAAAGAATTAGGTCTGTCCATACAAGAATTAGAACTATTAGATTTTGGACTTGTGGCGGATATGATGACGGAACGGAATAACGACCAGTACGATTATCCGTATAAGGCAAGTCAAGATGACTTTAACAAGTTTTGAGGTAAAGCATGGCTGGAAACATCAAAGGCATACAAATAGAATTCAGCGCAGATGTGACAAAACTAAACAGCGGCCTAAAAGACATACAAGGCACAATTAGTAAAACACAGAAGGAACTGCGCCAGGTCGATAAAGCCTTAAAGTTCAAACCAGGCAACACAACACTACTTCAACAGAAGTTCCAGCTTCTTAAACAGAACGTAGAACAGACAAGGCAGAAACTCGACCAGCTTAAAAAAGTGCAAGCGCAGATGGATGCTGAAGGGGTCGACAAAAATTCTGCTGAATATAGACAACTCCAACGCGAAATAATAAAGACGGAAGACCAACTGAAGCAAGCCGAAGGCGAACTTAAGCGGTTCGGTTCTGTGGGTAAACAGCAAGCGTTAGCTGTTAGTCGGGCCTTCAAAAATGTTGGGTCTAAAATTTCTTCAGCCGGTCAAACGATGACTATGCGCGTTACCGCTCCGTTAGTTGCTGGGTTCACGGCGGCTTCGAAGTACGCTTCTGACTTTGAAGAAAATATGAATAAACTTGACGTAGCGTTCGGTTCAAGTTCAAAGGCCGTTAAAAACTGGGCGAATAATGCAAGTGCCAGCTTCGGTCTATCAAGGGTTCAGGCTTCAGAATCGGCCGCTGCGTTCGGCGCACTTGGTAAAGGCATTGGCCTATCAGAAAAGGAAGCCGCGGACATGAGTACAACGCTGGCCGGATTGAGCGCGGATTTAGGCTCTTATTTTAATGTTGGCGTTGATGAGTCTGCGAAAGCACTTGAAGGTATTTTTACCGGCGAGTCAGAAGCACTCAAAAAGTTCGGTGTTGTAATGACCGACACCAACCTTCAGCAGTTCGCAGAAGACCAGGGCCTTGTCTGGAAAGAAATGAGCCAGGCAGAAAAGACGGCACTCCGTTACAACTATGTACTGGCTAAAACAAAAGATGCGCAAGGCGACTTCGCGAGAACAAACGATGGAACCGCGAATTCAATCAAAATGTTCCAGGCTACCGTTCAAGACCTTGGTGTTGCGGTCGGCACGGTTCTGCTTCCAATTATCACACCGATTATTCAGAAGATAACCGAACTGATTGGCAAGTTTAACGAACTCTCACCAACTACGCAGAAAATCATCACGATCATAGGCATGGTTGTAGCGGCGGTTGGTCCGCTTCTTATTGTGGTTGGTAGCGTAATATCTGCGGTCGGCACAATTATCGGCGTGTTCGCGCAATTAGGTCCTATTATCACAGGAGTAAAAGCGGCGTTCACATTCCTTACCGGTCCTATCGGTCTTGTAATAGCAGCCATCGCAGCGGCAATCGCAATCGGCATCGCATTATATAAGAACTGGGATAAGATAAAAGCGAAACTGACGGCTATCTGGAAGACCATCAAAACAGTATGCGTTAATACCTGGAACGCGATCAAGGCGGCAATCGTAAACAAAATCAACGAAGCGAAGGCCAGACTGTTCGCCGTGGTTACTGCTATGAAGACGTTCGCGATAAACGCATTCAACGGCATCAAGTCCAGAGCGTCAGCGATATTTAACGCAGTTAAGACAGCTATCACGCACCCAATCGAAACGGCGAAGAACATCATCAAGAGAATCATCGACAAGATCAAAGGGTTCTTCAGCTTCAGTATTTCGCCGCCACACATTCCGCTTCCACACTTTGCTATCAGTCCGCCAGGATGGAAACTATCAGATCTGCTTAAAGGCAGTAAGCCGTCACTTTCGATTGACTGGTACGCAAAAGGCGGTATTTTCAACAGGCCGACAATAGCCGGTATCGGTGAACGTGGAGCAGAAGCGGTCGTTCCTTTGAATAAGTTCTGGAATAAACTTGACCACTTGTCAGGCGAAACAAATATAGTCATCAACGTAACAGCTACGCCAGGCATGGATGAAACAAGGCTGGCAAGAGAGATCAAGCGCACCCTTATAAGCGAAGTAAAAAGTCAGAAACGTGCGTGGGCATAGAGGTGACAAATGATACCATACAATTCTTTTGAATTCAACGGAATAAACAGCATGAACAACGGCGTGTATATCAGCGGTGACGCGGTATTTAATGCGCCGGAACGTGACGTGGAAATGATTGTCATACCAGGGCGCAACGGTGAATTCATTCGTGATAACGGACGGTTCAACAACATCGAAGTCACATATCCGTGCGGTATGTTCGGTGATAACGATGTCACATTTAGAACGAAGATGCGTCAGTTCAGAAATCTGCTGGCTGGCCAGACCGGTTATCAGCGGTTAGTTGACACATACAATCCGGACGAATACCGTTTAGCGGTCTTCAAAGACGCGGTGGAAGTCGAACCGGCTGCGCTGAATACGGCTGGTCAGTTTGAAGTCGTGTTTAACTGTAAGCCACAGCGGTTCCTTGTCAGCGGCGAGACAAAGACAGCTGTAACAAGCGGTAGTACAGTCACAAATCCAACACGGTTTGAAGCGAGTCCGCTGTTAATGGTAGACGGTTACGGCACCATTAATATAGGCGACCAAACTATTGAAGTTGAAAATGCGTTGATTGGCAATGTTTTAATTGCAAACGCGGAATTAAACAAGTCACAAAACGCTGTGGAGTATAACAATTCTGTATTTAGAACGGGCGACACAATTACCTGTAAAGGCAGACAACTATCTTTCGAGTTTACCAATTCTCCATTATCTCCGATAGCGTCATACAGCATAGACTCTGCATCCGGTTATTCACCAGCGATGTCGCATAGCTTAAATAATGGGAAATTAAATGTGGGATTCGGTTATGGCTGGCATAACTTCGCACAAGGAACAGCGACCGACTTAACATCGAGCGTGACGATTACGGTAACATATGACGACAACACGACAGGCACATTTACTATTACTAGTATCTACACTTACGATGGGATAGATGCGTTTGCCTTTGATCGTAGCTTTAGCGGTTCAAAACCTCGCCAAGTGTCAATTAACGGAAGTCGCGGAGAAATATACGGCGACTCGACTATTTCAGTACTCGGTATGCCAATGTATATTGATTTAGATATAGGCGAGGCGTACAAATACGAAAACGGTTCAATGGTTTCGTCAAATAATGGCGTGTCGTTCGGAAGCGAGCTGGCGACATTAAAACCGGGCGTCAACGTAATAACGTATAGCAACACATTTGTTAGTTTTGAGCTTATTCCGCGTTGGTGGGTGGTGTAATGATACCGATTATTTATGAATCAACAGAAATCGCGTTCGCGTCTAACGGACTTGGGCGGCTGCGTGACTGTATAAGCTGCAAAGTAACAGAAGAACGCAACGGCGTATACGAACTGGAAATTGAGTATCCTGTAACCGGTGCGAACTACGACCTTATCCAGCCGGGACGAATTATAGCTTGTACCCACGAAGACAGCGGTGATATTCAGCCGTTCGACATAGTTGGCATGGAAAAGCCAATAGACGGAACGGTGGTCGTAAAAGGTGTTCATATCAGTTACAGACAGTCCGGCATGGTCGTACGCGGCAAGAATATAACGACACTTGGAGCGGCATTTACAAAATTATCGCAAGCTGTTCCAGAAAACCCTTTTACTTATACAACTGACTACGACACATCATCCAGCGCAGCGATAACCGCATTCGACAACACGCCACGATCCGTTCGCCAGTATTTAGGCGGTGTAGACGGTTCGATACTTGACATAGTAGGCGGTGAATACGAATTCGATAAGTTCGCGGTCCGGCTATGGTCGAACAGGGGCGAGCGCAAAGACTTTGCAATCCGTTACGGAGTGAACCTGACCGGCTACAACGAAGAAGTCGACTATAGCGAAACTTTCAACGCTTGCGTACCGTACTGGACAGATGGCCAAGGCACATTCGTAGTGGGTGACAAACAGACCAGTGGCCAGCCGTCATATAGCGGCCGTGAAATATGCGCAGCGCTTGACGTATCAGACAAGTTTGAATCGAAGCCGACTAAAGCAAATGTGAACTCCGCCGGCAAGTCGTACATGAGTGCTAACGAAACATACGCAGCGCAGAACAATATCGAAATAAACTTCGTGCGGCTCCAGGATCTGGAAGGCTACGAACAGTATACGAATTTACTAAACTGCAAATTGTGCGATTCTATCCGCGTGATATTTCCGCTTCATGGCATCGACAGATGGTTCAAGATAGTCAAGACAGTATATGACGTTCTGAACGACCGCTACGAAGAAATGGAGCTGGGCAGTCTGCAAACAACACTTGCGGATGCTTTAGGCGTGAACGATTCAAACAAAGACGGCGTAACGATAGCGGACCGGATAATTGAAACCGGAACGAACACCGGCTGGTATTATGAGAAATACGCCAGCGGAAAAGTAGAAGCGTGGGGCGCAAAGTCGACCGGAACGCTGACGATGGAGGCTTCAGGCGGCGTGTATCGAGCCACTAACGTATCGGTATCAATTCCATCCGGCATCTTCGACTACGCTCCAACGTATGCGCAACTGTTTGCCCAGTATTCGGCAGCAGCATTCATATCTGCCAGCGCAAATCCGACTTCAGCTACACAGTTATCATGCGAAATATGGAAGTCAACGAACGCAACCGCTTCAGTTGCACTTAAATTCCACGTTGTTTATATCCCATAAAGGAGACACAAATGTACAGAGTAACAACACCAACACACACGTTCACGCTGCCAATAGACACGGCTATCTGCAAAGAGATCCTGATCACATACAAGCAGAAGAACGTGGAACTTAACAAGCATTACCAGGATGGCACACTTCCGGACGGCATGACGCTGGACGGCAACACGGTGGTCATCGTACTGACGCAAGAAGAAACGAAGGCGTTCCGGAACGGTCTTGTATCGGTCCAGGTGAGAGCGTTGACCAATGCGAACAAGGCTTTTGCGTCACAGATGTTCAACGTATCCAATAACGATGTACTTAATGACGAGGTGCTGGCATGATATTCCATTCATTTGACGTAACGGTTGACTTCAATGAAGGAACGGATTTCAACTGTCTGTTCGGCAACGAAGGGCAGTTCGAGGTCGAGTTCGGGTATACTCCGCCAGCGGACGCATACGAAGGCACATACGAAGTCACACCGACCGATTACGAACAGTATTTATATACGGCAAACAAGTTATTAGAAAACAATGTAACCATTGCACCTATTCCATCTAACTATGGGTTAATTACTTGGGATGGTACAACCTTAACAGTTTCCTAAAGGAGGATAAAAATGGCACAAGACGTTATAATCAGAGGCACTACGTATCAGGACGTACCGTCCGTACAGATTCCACTCACACCGGGACCGGGCAACGCGTTGTTTGTCGACACGAGCGACGCGACACTCGACGACGCGAGCGAGCTTCCCCTCGGTATCACGGCATACGCTGACGGCACGAAGTACACAGGAACGGCAGCCGAAAACGATTCGAGCGATCTGACGATTTCAGGCGCGACGGTAACGGTACCGGCCGGATATTATGCATCGAGCGCATCGGGTACGGTATCAAGCGGATCGGCAACACCGGCATCCACTATCACGGCGACAGGCGCATCCGTATCGACAGGAACGAACACGCTGACGCTGAGCAAGTCGGTATCGAATACACCGACTGTATCTGCCGGATACGTTTCATCAGGAACGGCTGGAAATTCGTCCGTATCGCTGACGGCATCCGTAACCACAAAGGGCGCGGCGACTATCACGCCTGGAACATCGAACCAAACCATCGCATCTGGCACGTATCTCACAGGAACACAGACGATTTCAGGCGACGCTAATCTACTCGCCGGTAACATCGTATCGGGCAAGACGATATTCGGCGTGGCTGGTTCTGCGCAGATTCCATCAATCACTCAGGACAGTGTAACAAAAGTGCTGTCAATCTCATAGGAGGCAAGTCATGGCTACAGTAGAATTGTTAGGTGCGACTTATACGGATGTTCCGGCGGTCGAATTGCCAACCACAGGTGGAGCGACGGTCTTGTTCTATGATGCTACAGACGGAAACAACCTATCATACGGCTTAACAGACAGAACATCACCACTTGTTGGAGTGGGACAAGTAGACTATATGGAGGTGGAATAAATGGCATATACACCAACAACGTGGACAACTGGCGATACAGTAACCGCCACGAAGATGAATAAGATTGAGAATGGAATTGCGAATGCGGGTGGCGTTCTTGTTTGTAATACAAATTGGGACGGAGACGTGGAAGAATATGTTTTGGATAAAACCGCGCAGGAAATATACGATGCTATACTTGGCGGAACACCTGTATATATCAAGTATCAGTATGGGACAATGAGCGATTACACGGGGTGCCTATACCTTGTACCTGTGGTTAGAATATATAATTACGACTATACGAATGAAATAAAAATTACTGCGGTTAGACCAAGCAATATTACAAATATTGGGTCTACTTATGGTGTTGCCACTTCTGGAACGATGATATATAGCGCAGGTGGATTAAATGAATATCCAAGATTCTATAGGTCGATTGCCACTAATGCCAATACTACGGTACAAAATGTTGGCTATTCTGTGTTGTAATGGTGTACTTGGTTTACGGCTCACCTTGTAGTGGCAAAACAACATATATAAGGGAACACCTAAAAAGCGGCGATATAGTCTGTGATGTTGACCATTTATATTCTGCCGTCAGTTTCAACGAGGAACACCAAACAGAACTATACGCACAAGAAGTAGCGTCAATGCTTTACTCGGATTTGCTTGGCATTATCCGTGACCGTAAAGGTAATTGGAAGAACGCCTATGTAGTGTCACTTGCCAATACTGACGAAAGGCTAAAAGCCGAAATGAAACATATCAACGCAGACGAGGCAATATTCATAGACACGCCTTACGAAGTCTGCATAGAACGAGCAAAGGAAAGACCATTCTATTTTCAGTTTCTGATACAAGAATGGTTTGAAACAAAGGATTTAAAATGAGTAACGTATTCGTAGATAGAGACAAAATCGACATACTCGCCAATGCCATTTCTATTAAAAGCGGTGAACCATTAACACTCACCCTTGACGAGATGGTTGAAGCGGTAGATGGAATCGAGGCAGGGAGTGCAGAACCAGTATTGCAAGCCAAGACCTATACGGTAGACAGCGCAGGAACGGAAACAATAACTTATGACAGCGGATATGACGGTCTGTCAGAAGTGGAAGTGACTGTTCCGAGTCTTTATGGCGTATTTGCGACAGATTCCGGATTTTATACTGAAAATGGACAAAGAAAATGGCGTGTGCGTCCTGCCTTAGACATTGATTATGGAGACGGATATCATGATGGATGGGTGGCAGGCAGTATGCATGGGAATTATACTGTTTATTCTGCCGTACCAAACGGAACAACCATCACCCCAACCGAATCTTCACAGACTGTTGGTGGTACAAGCTACATGATGAACGGTGCGGTCACAGTAAATGCCATTCCGTCAAACTATGTTGGTAGTGGTATCACACAGAGGTCAAGCACCGACCTAACGGCAAGCGGTGCAACAGTAACTGTACCAAGCGGATATTACTCAGCACAGGCAAGTAAGGCGGTTTCAAGCGGAACCGCAGGTACACCAACAGCTACCAAAGGAACAGTAAGCAATCATTCTGTATCGGTTACACCATCTGTAACTAATACGGAAGGTTATATATCCGGAGGCACAAAGACAGGCACGGCCGTTACCGTATCAGCCAGCGAGTTAGTAAGCGGAAGCGAAACCAAGACCACGAATGGAACATACGATGTAACTAACCTTGCCGAGGTAGTAGTCGATGTTCAAGGAGGTGGATCAAGCGGGGTGCAGGTTGCAACGCTTACATCAACTCCGTATTCGACAGGATCATTGTCGTTTACTGGGATGTTAGGTCAACCGACTTCTTTTGTCATTGTATCGGTAAATGATATAGCGACAAGCTCGACACCGCATGTTGCAAGTGTCGTATTTGATGGCACGACATTCCATGGACAGACCATATCCAATACTAACAATGAGCAGGTATCGTATGTTGGAAGCGGAGTATTTAACCCAAGCTATAACAACGGCACATTAGTTATATCCGCATCAAGCGTTGAGTTTGCCACAAGCAACACATATAAACTGGTCTACACATACAACGGAAGCTCGTCAAACATTGACACAAAAGAAGTGCAGGTCGGAAGTGGTGCGACATCCATAACATTCACAGGGCTTGAAGCTGAACCCGATTATTTTTCCTGCATCTTCAAGAGTTATTTCAATACATCGAGCGGATACCAAAGAGTCATCGTTGTTGCAAATGATGGTTCTGACACCTATGGCATGGAGATGGATTCCAGTGCGAAGTATTCGGATGCTCATTGGGCATATTCCTACAGCAACGGTTCGTTGACTATAACAAGTGATGGTACAAATGCAGGCGGATATTTTCATCAGCCAGGATATTATCAGCTTACATACGCCTATGATGATGGCAGTAGTGGCAATTATCAGTCAAAGACTGTAACGCCTACGACATCACAGCAAGTGGTAGAAGCAGACAGCGGTTATGATGCTTTGAAGAAGGTCACGGTCAATGCCATGCCGACTATGACCTTGCCAAGTGCAACTTCGGCAACTTCAAGCGGAACAAGCAAAGCCACAATCACTCCGTCATCATCAGCACAGTACCTTAATATTCCAACTGGATATAACGGAACAGCACAGTATTACACAATTTCAGCAAGTGGTGGCTCGTCAAAGAATGTGCAAGTGTTACAAAGTACAAGCAGAGTCAATTCCACTACGCTTGCAAAGGCACTCGGCGATTTGACCGTTTCTAAAACTGGCACGTATGACATATATTGGTCTGGTGGCAGAACAAATACATCATCAGGTTATACTTGGGGGACAAGGCTTTATGTTGACGGTTCAGGCTATGGAACAGAGAACACAACATGGACGAACAACTGCCAAAGCAACCATTTATCCAATGTGTCGCTGACAGCAAATCAAAAACTATCCGTTTACGCAAGGGGCAGAACAGGAAGTTATTACACGTTTGCTCCGATGCTTGTAATTGTAGAAGCATAGAAAGGAATAATCAATGAACACAGGAACAATTATCAGAACAATTTTAGTTATTGCGACATCGCTCAATACTGCTTTAATGGCAACCGACATCACAGGCTTTTCAAGTCCTACGCTGGACATGATCTACAAAGTCGCATCGGTAGCGCTGAACTTCATCATTGTATTCTGTGCTACCTACTACAACAATGACTATTCAGAAGAAGCCTGTATCGGTACCGGAATCACTCGCCAGCTAAAGGCGGAACAGAAAGCCGACTACGTTGGTGAGCGTATGTATACGGAACTGAAGGAACCGGAAGAAGGTGGCGAAAATGAGTAAAATATTCAGACAAGCTGATAGCAGATGGGGTTACTTGCCATATCCTAAAAAGCCCTATACCGTGGCCAGATCCGGCTGCGGTCTATGTGCCGTTACGATGTGTCTTGTAGAAGAACCGGAATACGCCAATTATACACCGAAGACGGTCCGGCCTTATATGGTCCAGTTCGCCACTATGGGGCATGGAACTACTTGGAACGGAATCCATAAAAGCCTTGAACATTACGGATACACGGTCAGCGAACCGAACATTTCGCGTTCTATGCTGCCGGCATGGGAAATACTTCCACACTCCATGAAAAGGGGTGTTCTTTTATTCAGGGCCGGAACGAAGGGTGGAGTAACCTGGACCGGCGGCGGTCATTACGTTGCCTTTATCGACTACAAGGTCAAGAACGGAAAACATTACTTCAAGACCGAGGACAGCTCAGGAAGGGCGCACGACGGATGGTATTGTTACGAAACAACTATGGCCGGACTGCTTCCTAAAATCTGGATCTGTAAGTCTTTCCACGGCACCTATTCAAGATTAAAGAACACAAAAGGTTATACCGGTGTCATTCCGTCACCGACACTTAAAAGAGGAACGACAGAAAAAACCAAAACGAAACAGTGGCAGAACTTCCTTAACTGGACTTTTGGAGAAAAGGTAATTAAGACACCACGCGGCAACTTCAAAGCGAAGACCGAATTATATACGAAGTACTTCCAGAAGAACTGCGGTCTGGTGGCAGACGGCATCGTAGGACCGAAGACAGTGGCGAAAGCGAGGGCGATGAAGAAATGACAACAATAACGGCAATCATAATAGCAGCGTTCGGTTCGTCCGGCCTGTTCGGTTTTATCCAATTCCTGATAAACCGCAATAGCGCAATCAAAAAGACAGTTGAAGCGGTTTCGTACTGTATGCTGTCAGACCGATTAGAGGAGCGACTGGATTCCGGTTACGCAACACCAGAGCAGCGTAAGGAAATGGAAATACTTATCGACGCATATAAGGCGAATGGATGGAACGGCGATATGGATGCCAGGATAAACCGGTTTTACAACTTGCCGACAAAAAAGATTGATTAGCGACAAAAAACCAGTAAGATCCAGCGGATAAAGCAGTATTAGAGGCCGTGGTGGGCATTTTGCTGGTTAAAATACCCTGAAACGCGCGAGAAGGTGGTTGTTTTTCCTTCTTGTGGATTTTCATCGTTTAGGCATATAAGTTATCGTCATGCCATCTTTTCGTGCGTCACAGGGGCAAATAAAGCTACCATATATTTACATATTTGAAGAAAACATCGAGTCGGAGCAATCCGGCTCTTTTTTTATTGGTAAATGCTGATACTGGCCTTATAAGGTGTCTCGCCAGTCTCTAATTCGTAGTCGTATTCATCGCCAACAACTTCTTTCCACTTACCGCCATAAATTTCTGCTTCTGCTGAAGTCAGACCCTCAACATCTTTTTGGTTCTTAATAGGAACGTAACCGATTTTCACACCGTCACAATATACGGCGATCGCGTTCGGATCAAATTCGTTTTCAGGCTCCGGAACAAACTGGACCAGGCGGTATTCGGTTTCGTATTGATAAATTCGTCCTAGATATTCTTCCATCATCTTTTTAGCCGAATACGAATACTCTTCGTTCTTTTCTTCCAGAAGGGAAGCCAGTTCGTTCTGATAGTGGTCGAATCCGGCAACGGTGAAATAGGTGACTTCTTTTTCTGTTACAGGCTGCGGAATTGGATCTGCAACTAAATCTGGTTGCACGTCTTTAGGCTTTGCAAGTTTTGGTGCAAAGATCGCGAGCAGTACGCCAGCAATAACCGCGATGATTCCAACTATAGGAGTGGCCAAACAGAGCAGAAGGCCAGCAAGGGCCAATATGATTCCAAGTATACGCAAAAGTGTCTTCATAACATTTTCCTCCATCCATTAAAAAAGGGGTTGCAATTTATATTATAATATCATATAATCATAAGTGAGAAAAGGAGAATATATGAAAAAGGCAATTTCCATTACTATAGATGAGGACATTTATAAGGTCTTAAAAGACGAAGCGGAAGAACAGAACCGCAAATTATCGAACCTGATCGAAACCATTTTACAAGAATGGTTAGATGATAAAGAAGCATAGCAATATTGACGGAGTATACTCACAACTATTCCTATAATCATAATTATTTTGAGAAGTTTAATAGAGTAGGTTAGAGTATACACCGTCTAAAAGCAGAATCAAATCTGCGGAAGG
>JAEIGA010012583.1_pt1 | contig 12842 bp, 9 predicted proteins | sample 9270691 | NCBI WGS metagenome assembly JAEIGA01 (sample SAMN17057246, study PRJNA624740) | gut metagenome | biome: biome; isolation source: fecal sample | host: Bos grunniens | place: China: Xizang | collected 2019 | reverse complement strand
TGAGGTCGTTGAGGACGATCTTCGCACCGTTGGTGTTGAGAGCGTTCCAGTCGCCATCGGTCTTCACGAGGGTAAGAGTGTTGTCGTTACCGTCGATAGTCACGAGCGAAGTGCTTGCGCTACCCCAAGCGTTGCCACGAGCATTAACAGAGTACTCTGCGTCTTTCAACATATTAACCTTGATCTCGGGGAGGTCCATACGGAGAGCGTTGGTGAGCTCGGTGCCGTTGGAAACCTGATATACGCCGTCAACGGTTGCGGTGTTGACAACACCGGAAGCCTCGTTGTAGAGAACAACGTTCTTGTCACCGGTGAGGGTTACATTCTCGATGGTATAGGTCGAACCGGTACCCTCAACCCTTACACCAGCACCCGAGTACATTGCGTTGTCTTTGTAGAGGTTCTTCAATGCAGCATCTTTGATGGTCACCTTGTGGTTGTTACCCCATACGTTGATGTTGTTTGCACCCTCGTAGGAACCGCCATTGATAGTGATGGTGTGACCCTCGCTATTGCCGCAGATGTTCACGCCGTATGCCCAGTCGGTACCGTAGGTGTCGATGAAGTCAACCGAGCAGTTGTCGAGAACGAGAGTTACGTTGTTGATACCTGCGTCGAGCTGAATACCACGGATGTCGTTGGTACCCTGACGAGTAGCGGTCGAAACAACATTGATGTTCTTCAAGGTTACTTTCACGCCCGACTCGGTGATGCGGATAACGCGGCTTGCCGACGAGGTGATAGTGGTGCGAGGACCGGGAGTGTTGACCTCACCCTGGCGGCTCATAGCGCGCGACATAGTCGAAGCCTTGGTACCGTCGATGGTGATGTCCTTACCGATAAGGATAACCTCCTCCTCGGTGTTGTCGCCAAGAAGTTTGAGCTCGCCACCCTCTGCGGTTGCGTCAATAGCATCTTGGAGAGTAGTGAAACCAACGCCATCAACCTCTGCGATGATGTCAACAACAACAGCCCAGAGAGCCTCATCGGTCATCTCTGCGCGATACTTGTCGGTGAGGAACTCGTTGGGGTTGGTGTTGTAAAGACCACCGATAACCTCATAGTTCACTGCGAAGCCGTTCGCCTCCTGCTCGTAGTATGCAATAGCTTTTGCGCCATTCTCGTCGTCAGCTGCAACGAAGGTACCGCCGAGAATCTCAACGTTCACATCGCCGTAGCCGCCGTTCTGGCTGCACGACTCCATAATGATAACATCACCGGTAACGTTAGCACCCGAACCATTTGCCGAGTATGCTTTGTAGTTGCCGGTTGCGTTGAAGGTACCACCCTCGATGGTGAGTTTACCCTCTTTCATATAGATGGCCGAGTAGCCGGTGATCTCACCACCTTTAACTACCACATCCGAACCGGGGCAGTAGAGTGCCAAGTCGGCGGAGGTGAGTTTTGCACCCTCGTGGATGGTGATGGTCGAGTGACCCTCGGTAGCGTTGGTCTGGATAGCTGCGTATGCGCCCTCTACCTCGATAGTACCATAAACGTCGATGGTTGCATCAACACCTGTGGCAACATAAGCGCCGGTGCTTGCAGTCGAAACGATCTTCGCACCGTTACCGATGGTGAGTTTTGCATCATCGGCACTGAGTTTGAAGATGTGACCAGCTGCGGTGATGGTACCGTCGAGAACGGTGAGGTTACCATCTACGATGAAGTTGAGATCATCGAGACCGGTGATTTCGTTGCCATTGAGGATGAGAGTGATATTTTTGCCAGCGGGGACAGTGATAGCCTCTTTTACCATAGCGGGAGCAATCATCGAAATGGTTGCATCGCCACCAACCTCAATGGCTGCCTTAAAAGCCTCCTCAACTGCGGTGTATTTCACACCATTAACAGTTGCAACGGGGTAGCCATCGGTCGAGCCACTGAGAGGATCACTCTCAATAACGACACTTGTCTGTTTAACTTTACCTGCCTCGAAAACAATCGAAGGAGCCTTAACAATCTCGTGTTTAACAGTTTTGCCCTGGCAGAATGCAGTATAGGAAATCATCATATCGTTCTCCTCGAAAGTCATTGCGGGGATAGCGAAGTATACATACTGATTCTCGGTCGAAAGTTTCAAACCATTTTTCTTCTCACCGAAGTTGAGAGTAATCTGGCTCGAAGCCTCTGCATCGTCGAGAACTGCAACAAACTTATCTGCACTCATATCAACCGAAGCCTTACCTGCGAGCTTCTGACCTTTCACCGAGCTAAGGGTGAGGCTGTTGAGGTAGAAGTTGTTGGGGTTGTTCTCTTTCGATACCCTGATACGAACAATCGAAGAGGGAACGCTGAACGAGAAGGTGTCGGTATTCTCCACGTTGTCAATCTTTGCAACAGTAGGAATGTATGCAAAGCTGTCTGCGGTTACACCATCAACCTCTGCGGGCAAGGTGAAATAGAGAGTACCGTTAACAACGGTGTTGTCCTCTGCGAAGGGGAAAATTGCATAACCCTCATCGAACTCCTCACCAGGACCGAGCACCCACTCATTCACATACTTGAATGTTGCGGTCTTGGAGATCTCTGCACCGTCAGCCAACTCAACCTTGTATTTAAGGTTGTTGTCGCTCGCTGCAAACACAGAGAGGAGGTCACCCGACTCCCAATAGATTTTGTTGTCTGTGCCAAGGATCGTACGAGTTTCTTCGTCAGCAAAGTAGCCGTAGAAGTCTTCTCCTGCGATGGCATTGGACGCAGTAATCTGGTCTTCGCCATACTGAGTACAGCCAACCATCGCTGCCGCCAAAGCGACAATTGCAATAAGCGTCTTTTTCATCATTTGTGTGTTTTTTAGAAAGAATAAAATTTAGTTTGATTGTTCTTCGTTTTCGGTGAATAGACGATTAGAAATCATCTCCATCTTCTTCTGGATTTGATCCATCGACAAAGCCACCATTGGACTGTGCGATGCCATTTTCTACCACCACCAAGAGCTCCTCGATGGCAGGTGCAAAATAGTTCTGTTTTTTCATCATTTTTTTGTGTGTTTTTTAGTTAAACTTAATTTTTTTGTATTGTAAATTTTTGTTGTTTTTTATCTCTTTTTTTTCAAAAAAAATCACCCATTTTCCCTCCTCGTGGGAATATTGCACATCGCGCGCGGAGAAATGCACACATTCTACATCCTCCAAACCCACTTTTCAGCAGGCATTTTACGCCAATTTTACCCGAACAATATGGTTGTCCGGACTTACCCCCCCCCATACAACAACACACTGATTGTCAGCGATTTACGCGCAGACAACCAACGCCTCGGAGTGGCACTCAATGTGAAGCAAGCGCAAAAACTCACTTCAACTCATATTACAAATAAAGTAATTTTTTTTGAAAAAAACAACATCCCCAAAAATCATATTCAACATCTGCAGATGTTATTTTTTGCCGTTCCGACCACACGCAACAATCGTGCAAAACTTCGCAACGGCACCCTATTCGACACGCATACCATATATAATATGGGGCAAAGATGTCACGGACTCCCCCTCTTTTGCGGCAAAAAAAGAGCGCTCCGCAGTCCACAAAAAACATAGACAACAGAGCGCTCTTGGAGTCTTATGCGGAGGTGGTCCGCTATGTGCGTTTGGAGGCCAGAAGTGCAGATGCCTGCTGGCGTGCGGAGTCGGTAATATCCGCGCCCGAGAGCATAGCCGCAACCTCCTCCACGCGCTCCTCGTGGGTGAGGAGTCGGATGTGGGTATTGCCCCCCTCTTTATAGACTTTGAAGTGGGTGTCGCCCTTGGATGCCACCTGGGGCAGGTGGGTGATATTGACCACCTGGCGGCCAAGCGACAGCTCGGCGATAATCTGGCCCGTAACGTCGGCAACCCTGCCCGAGATACCCGTATCAATCTCGTCGAAGACCACCGTGGGCATCTGTGCCTTATCGGCCACGAGGGCTTTCAGGCAGAGCATAACGCGCGAAACCTCACCACCCGATGCGACCCTCTCGACAGGCTGGGGTTGGAACCTCGGAGAGGATGAGAATCTGAAAGTTACGTGGTCGCCACCCGTAGGGGTGAGCCCCTCGGCAGGGGTCACGTCGCAGACAAAGCGACACTGCTCCATACCGAGCCTTGCGAGCATCTCCTCGGTCCTCTTGGAGAGCATTTCGCCAGCCTTCGTGCGCGAAGCGGTGATGCGTGCGGCAGCCTCCCGTGCCCTCTTCCGGCACCTATCGACCTCCGCTTCGAGGCGGGTGAGCGACTCGTCGGCATCGACTATCACACCCAACTTCGCCGCATACTCCCTCTCGATGGCCATCAGTTCCTCAACGCTCTGCACTCCGTGCTTACGCATAAGGGTATAGATGGCGTCGATGCGCTCCACCGTCTGGCGTGCCCTCTCGGGGTCGGCATCGACCCTCTCGCGACCCTCGGCAAGGAGTGCCGAGATATCTTTGAGCTCCACAAGCGCACCTCGCACCCTCTCGGCGATACTCTCCGCAGGGGTATAGACCTCACGTATCTTCTGGAACGAACTCTCAATGGTTTTGAGCCTTGCGAGCACACCCGTCTCCTCCTCATCGAGCATCTGTCCGCCACCCCCGAGTGCCTCGGAGATGCGCTCCACATTGTCCAACAGGCGCTGCTGGCTCTCCAACTCCTCCAACTCGCCCTCCTTCAAGTGCAGAGCCGAGAGTTGGTTGTACTGAAACTCCACATACTCCTTATCCCTCATTGCCGCCTCGACGGTGGTGCGCAGCGAGGCGAGCTCTCGTTCGGCAGCACGCAGGGCATCATAGCAGCCCGCATACGCCTCCAAAAGTGCGCCATTCTCCGCCACAGCATCGACGATATCCATACGGAAACCCTCCTCGGCAATCATCAGCGAGTGGTGCTGTGAGTGGATATCTATGAGCCTTGTGCCAAGCTCTTTGAGCACCGCAAGCGACACGGGAAGGTCATTGACGTATGCCCTCGATTTGCCGGCGGGGGTGATGACACGGCGGATGATTGTTTCGTCGGCATACTCCAAGTCGTGCTCCTCAAAGAGTCCCTGCAAGCGGTAGGCTCCGATGTCAAACGTACCCTCCACGACACACCCTTTACCACTCTCTTTGAGGGTGGCAATATCTGCCCTCTCGCCCAGCACGAGGCCGAGCGCTCCGAGCAGGATACTCTTACCCGCACCCGTCTCACCCGTGATGATATTCAGGCGAGGCGAGAGCGACATATCCAAGCGCTCAATCAGGGTATAGTTCTCTACCGTAAGGTGGCGTAGCATTGCAGTGTAGATGTGGGGTTTTGTAAATCAATTATGCGGGCGAGGAGTTCTCTGTCGGTGTGCTCCCCTGCCCGCATTAAGTTTAGGCTGCGACTCTGCGGTGCAGACTATTTCTCCTTGAACACAACCTCACCATCGAGGAACTCCTCGGTAGCGATGAGGGTGGGTTTGGGGATGCGCTCGTAGTATTTCGAGATCTCGATCTGCTCACGGTTCTCGAAGGTCTCTTCGAGAGCGTCGGTCGAGGACGAGAAGTCTGCCAACTTGCGGTTGAGCTCCTGTTTGAGCTCGGTAGCGATCTGGTTTGCTCGCTTTGCAATGATGGTTACCGACTCATAGACGTTGCCGGTGGGCGTGTCGATGTCGGTGAGTTTACGAGTCACAGTGTTGTTGGGAACATTCTTTTTGATTTCCATTTCTTATTCCTCCTTGTTTTGGTGGTGTTATTTTTGTTTGCTTATTTTCTCTATTCTTCTTCGTTTGTCATCCCCTCTTGGGTGCCATCAACGTCGGCATTGTTCTTGGCGAGGAAGCGCTTGATGGCCCTCTGCATACGCTCGGCCGAGCGTGCGTGTTTCGACTCGGGGAACTCCGAGATGAAGTTGTAGTAGGCATCCATCGCATCGAGATACCTATCGACCTGCAACGAGGGAATGGAGTTGGAGGCCAACTGGTAGCTCGCATCGAGCGTCAGGTAGAGCATCTCCTCCCTATGGGGGCTATCGGGGAACTCCGCGAGGGCATTGTTGAAGGCGATGATTGCCGCCTTGTAGCGCTCGGTCTTGTAGTATGTGCGGGCGTTGATGAACGACTTGTCGTAGAGTTTGCCTTTGAGCTCTTCGAGCCTCATCTCACACACCCCCATCTTGGGCGACGAGGGGTAGCGCTCCATATACTCATTGATGGCGGAGATGGCCTGCAAGGTTGTTGTCTGGTCGCGCGAGGGCTGGGGCGAGGAGAAGTAGAAGCCCATTGCGTGCATATACTCCACATCCTCCAAGAGAGGGCTACGACCATAGGTGCGGCGATACTCGTCGAAAATGCTTGCACTCGTGCGGAAGTCGCCCTGCTTGTAGTAGCAGCAACCCGTGTAGTACATAATCGTGTCGGAGCGCATCGTGGAGGCATAGCGGGGTGTAATCTCCGTGAAAAGTTGGAGCGCGTGCTCAAAATCGCCCTCCTCGTAGTACCTCACAGCAGCCTGATACATCTGCTCCGAGTCGTTGAGTTTCAACAACTTATTGAATGGGCTGCAACCCACCACACATATTGCAACGGCAACTACTGCCCACCTGATGATGTTCTTCTGTTTCATATTTTTCTCTTCGTGTGCATTTTGTGCACCCCTCCACCCTCTCCGAAATGAGGGTATTTAGCGCGCAAAGTTATATATTTTTTAACGACTAACGAAAAAATATATTATATTTTTACCTCTATTTTGTGGAGTTTTTCACTATCTTTGGGAAACGGATGTGTAAAAAACACAACAATGGCGACGATACTCACACGATTTGAGGATTATCTGCGGGCCGAAAAGAGGCTCTCGGAGGGTACGGTGACGAACTACCTGCGCGACTGTGGGGAGTTCATCGCCCATTGTGGCACCACGCCCGAGGAGTTCGACCCCAAGATGGTCACCGCCAACGACTTCTCGGAGTGGGTGATGTCGCTCACCAATGCCACAAAGACCACAACCACAGGTGGGCATAAGCGCAAAGTACCCCTCTACAAGGCTGCGTCTATCAACACAAAGGCCGCCTCCGTGAGGGCTCTCTTTGTGTGGCTCCTCTCCGAGGGCATCATCGCCCACAATCCCCTCTCCAAAAGCAAGGGGCTCAAAACCCCCGCACTCCTGCCGACATTCATCACCGAGGAGAGGATGGCCCGCATTTTGGAGCACCTCTTGTGGATGCAGGAGAGCGACGACTACCTCGCACGCAGGGATTCGATGCTCGTGTTGCTCCTCTACTCCACGGGGATACGTCTGGCGGAGATCACGAGCCTCACGCGCAACAATTTCACCCCCTCGTGGAGCCAGATGAGAGTTGTCGGCAAAGGCAACAAGGAGCGCATCATTCCCATTATTAGCACCTTACGCCCAAGGCTCGAAAGTTTCTATCGCTTTACGCGCGAAAATATTTGCGTATGTGACGAAAATTCACTATTTTTAACATCAGAAGGCAGGAGTATGACTCGCCACAACATCGAACGAGCCGTGCAGAAGTTGCTCGCAGAGTGTGGAGTGGAGGGTAAGCACAGCCCACACGTTCTCCGCCACACCTTCGCAACGCTCCTCTTGGAGCGTGGTGCCGACATCAGGGAGATACAGGAACTCTTGGGACACTCCTCGTTGCAGACAACGCAGATCTACACCCACAACTCCATCTCCCGACTCAAAGAGATCTACCACTCCGCCCACCCGCGAGGCAGACGCAGAGAGTAGAGCATATTTTTTGAGATTGCAGAAGTTGGTAAAACATTGAACCGCTGCAACATCGTCTGGTCGCAATGACCCCAAAGGGGCAAAAGAATGGCGGAATGGCGACACCCGAGGGCGGAGGAGGAAAGTTCACGATGCCGAATGGCGAGTTGGATGGAACGGTCGGTGCTCCCAACGTGGTGCCAACAAGACCTTAACAAAAAAGACAAAAAGAAGTTAACGTCTGCCGTGGAGCAGACATAGTTATTCACTAATAAAGAAAAGGAGGATATTATGAACGTAAAGATTCAATCCGTAAAGTTTGATGCAGACAAGAAGCTTATCGACTTCATTGAAAGCAAGATGGACAAACTCGATCGTTTCGTTGAGCGCGCAATCGCCGCAGAGGTAATCCTCAAACTCGACAAAGACCCAGAGCAGGGCAATAAAGTGGCAACCATCAAGATTGAGGTACCCACAGATACCATCATCGCCGAGCACCAGAGCAAATCGTTTGAGGAGGCTGTTGATGGCGCAATCGATGCAATCAAGAAACAACTCGAAAAGCACAAAGATAAATTTGCCAAATAAACAACAACGCCAGCCCGTCGGGCTGGCGTTATTATTTTGTCGAACAACCAACGACAACAAGAAAGCGGAGTCCGCAGCTTACAAAAAGCAAACTGCGGACTCCGCTTATTGAAGTATAACGTCACAGACGCTCGTTATGTCCATTTATTAGTATCCCATACCGCCTGCGGGCATTGCGGGTGCGGGGTGCTCCTCCTTCTTCTCTGCCAAGACACACTCGGTAGTGAGGAACATCGAAGCAATCGATGCGGCATTTTCGAGGGCTACGCGCGACACCTTGGTGGGGTCGATGATACCCGCCTCGAACATATCCTCATAGCGGTCGGCACGAGCATTGTAGCCAAACGAGCCCTTGCCCTCCTTCACCTTATTGACAACAACCGAGCCCTCGCCGCCTGCATTGGCAACAATCTGACGCAGAGGCTCCTCGATAGCCCTACGAACGATGGCGATACCGGTGGTTTCGTCGTCATTGTCACCTTTGAGGTCGGCGATAGCCTCCGAAGCGCGGATATATGCCACGCCACCACCGGCAACGATACCCTCCTCGATAGCGGCACGGGTAGCAGCAAGTGCATCCTGCACACGGTCCTTCTTCTCCTTCATCTCCACCTCGGTTGCGGCACCCACGAAGAGCACAGCAACGCCACCTGCCAACTTGGCGAGCCTCTCTTGGAGTTTCTCGCGGTCGTAGTCGCTGGTGGAGTTCTCCATCTGGTAGCGGATCTGTGCCACGCGCTCGGCGATAGCCTCCGACGAGCCTGCACCATCCACGATGGTGGTGTTGTCCTTGGAGATGGTCACCTTGTCTGCCGAGCCGAGCATATCGACGGTTGCGGCATCGAGCCTCAGGCCCTTATCCTCCGAGATGACGGTACCGCCTGTGAGAGTTGCGATATCCTCCAAGAGCTCCTTGCGCCTATCGCCAAAGCCGGGGGCCTTAACGGCTGCAATCTTGATGGTGCCACGGAGTTTGTTCACAACGAGTGCGCTGAGAGCCTCGCCATCCACATCCTCGGCAACAATCAGGAGCGAGCGGCCATTCTGTGCCACGGGCTCCAAAACGCTCATAATCTCCTTCATAGTGGAGATCTTCTTATCTGTCAGGAGCACATAGGGGCGCTCCAAGGTAGCCTCCATCTTGTCGGTGTCGGTCACGAAGTAGGCCGAGATGTAGCCCCTGTCGAACTGCATACCCTCAACAACATCCACATAGGTATCGGTACCTTTGGCCTCCTCGACGGTGATGACACCCTCCTTCTTGACCTTGCCCACAGCCTCGGCGATGAGTTTGCCGATGCTGTTGTCGTTGTTGGCCGAGATGGTTGCCACCTGCTCCACCTTCTCCAAGTTATCGCCCACCTCTTGGCTCTGCTCCTTGATGTTAGCCACCACAGCAGCCACAGCCTTGTCGATACCGCGCTTCAAATCCATAGGATTGGCACCTGCGGTCACATTCTTGATACCCACGCCGATGATGGCCTGTGCAAGAACGGTTGCGGTGGTTGTACCGTCACCTGCATCGTCGTTGGTCTTGCTTGCAACCTCCTTGACGATCTGTGCGCCCATATTTGCGAAGTTGTCTTCGAGTTCCACCTCTTTTGCCACGCTCACACCATCCTTGGTGATGTGGGGTGCGCCAAACTTCTTGTCGATAATCACATTGCGACCTTTGGGGCCGAGTGTCACCTTCACAGCATTTGCAAGAGCATCCACACCCTCTTTGAGGAGCTCCCTTGCCTCTACATTGTATTTAATCTCTTTTGCCATAATATTCTGTTTATCAACAGCCGACAGCTAACAGCCGACCGTCAAAAAAATTACTCTTTACTATTTACTCATTGGTATTTATATACAAATTTACACTGCAAGTGTAAATGACCGCTCTATCAGCCGCAGGCTGACCAAGTTCCCTGCCCAAGGCGGGGTGGGTAAGAATTGCAATAGCGACCTTGGTCGCCAGCGGTGACCTTCGGATTCGCAACCACACTCGATTTGTGTAAAATTGTATATAAGAACCCACTCATTTATTAACCGAGCACTGCGAGCAGGTCTGCCTGCTTCATAATGAGGTAGTTCTCGCCCTCGAAGCTAATCTCGGTACCGGCATATTTGCCATAGATCACGGTGTCGCCAACAGCCACCTCCATTTTAACTTCTGCGGTGCCGGGGCCGACTGCCACGACCTTACCAGTGAGGGGTTTCTCTTTTGCGGTGTCGGGGATGAAGAGGCCGCCTGCGGTCTTCTCCTCTGCGGGGTTGGGCAGAATCAAAACTCTGTCCGAAAGTGGTTTAATCATAATTTTTCAGGTTTTTTATTGTTACTATTTTTTCACTTTTGTTTTCAGCCTGTTTGCCCCACTATCCCGCAACCTTTGTGCCAGACAGCGAGGCTGACATTTTGTCAGTCCCTATTGGACCTCCAAGACCTCAAAGGCCTTTTGCAGCGTTTCGTCGATGGGCTCAATCTGCGAGAAGTAGCCCACATCCTGCAACTCCGTATTGCGGGCAATGTAGGCACGGAGCATCGAGGTGAGGAGCTTCCGAGAGGTGGCAATCTCCTTCTTATTGGGCTTGATGCCCTTGCTCTCGGCATACTTCACAAACTCCTCCAAGAGGGCTTTGTCGCCATCAAGAAAGGCGTTGAGCTCCGAGAGGGTGTGGATGGAGTTTATCTCCTTGCGGTGGCGGTCGGCATACTCCATCGTGTAGCGATAGAGGACATTCAGACCCGTAGCCGCATAGTAATAGGGGGTCATATCGAGTGTGTCGATGGGGACAAAGATGTCGGGCATAATGCCACCGCCGCCATAAACAACCCTACCCTTGGGTGTCACAAAGCGGAGCGAATCGACAAAGCGGATACTGTCGGCCGAGAACATCTCGCCATTCTCGTAGCGACGCACAATGTCGTGGAGGTAGTCCTCTTCGCCCTTGTCGTAGGGCTTCTGTATGCAGCGCCCCGTGGGGGTATAGTATCTCGCGACGGTCATCCTCAAAGCCGAGCCGTCGGGCAGGGGTATCTGGCTCTGCACCAAACCTTTGCCAAACGACCTGCGGCCTATGATGGCACACCTGTCATTATCTTGCAGCGCACCCGCCACAATCTCGCTTGCCGAGGCGCTGTAATCGTCAATCAAGACCACCAATGGGAGTTCGGTCATCGTGCCGCCACCCACACTATACTCCTTCTGCTGGCTGCCATACTTATCCTCCGTATAGACCATCAGCTGGCCCTCGGGTAGAAACTCATTGGTCATCTTGATGGCTTGGTCGAGGAAACCGCCCGAGTTGCTGCGAAGGTCGAAGATAAGGCTCTTCATACCCTCCTTTTTGAGCCTCTCGACAGCCTCGACAAACTCCTTATGGGTGGTGCGGGCAAAGCTCGTGAGCCTGATATAGCCCACCTCGGGGCGGATCATAAAGGCGGCATCGATGCTGTGCAAGGGTATCTTACCCCTGACAATATCGACCTCCACAAGCCCCTCCACATTGCTGCGTTTGAGCCCGAGGCGCACCTTGGTGCCACGCTTGCCACGCAGACGCTCGACAATCTTATCTTGGGCTATCTTCCTACCCGCAATCGTATCGCCATCGACTGTCACGATGCGGTCGCCGGGGAGCACTCCCGCCTTATAGCTGGGGCCTCCCGCCGTGGTGTTGAGCACAACAACCGTATCGGTGGACATATTGAAAACCACACCAATGCCGTCGAACTCACCCTCCAAGGGCTCGTTTATCGCCTGCAACTCCTCCACGGGGATGTAGGAGGAGTGGGGGTCGAGCGACGACATCAGTTCGTGCATCAGATTCTCCACGAGAGTGTCGGTATCTATGGGGTCGAGGTAGGCTCGTTGGATGTAGGAGAGAGCCATATCCACCTTCGAGCCACGCATCTGTGGCGAGGGCGAGGGGGTGGTGGCTGTGGAACTTTTGGGGCGTGCGGAGGAGATGGTATAGCCCATCCACACACCAAGGGCCAAGACGGAGGCCACCACAACGGGCAACCAGAGGGTTCGTTTATCTCTTTTCATTTTCGAGAGGTCTATTTGTTGCGGAATTTATAGGAGAGTCCCAGCGTTGCGGAGTATTGATACTGCGCCTTGGGGCTCGCCGAATGGAGATAATATATTACGCCGTAGAGCTGTACGGAGAGATACTTCGAGAGGTTGATATCCACCCAGTTGTCCCATCTCACCGTTGGTGGCGAGGCGAGGTTTGTGAAACCATAAAGGGTTGAGCGGTAGCGCACGTGATCCTTGAAAAACGCCTTGTCGAAAGAGGCATTTATGGAGGGACCTATGGAGCTATACACCTTGTCACCTGCGGGGACACCATTGAGCCCCTGCTGGAAGAGCCTATCGTCGAGCATCGTAATCATATTGCCGGCGATGGGCGAAAGCGTAATCCTGAATGGGGCACCGCTGGGGGCGTAGGTGAAACCGACCGAAACATCCAGAAATCCCGGCGACATAACGGCAGAGATGAGCGTCTGGTCGGTGCGCGACTCAAAGCCGTCGCCAAACTGGGTACGGAAGTTGATGGTCGCCGAGTAGGACCAGCTGCCCTGAATATCCCACGACATAACCTCCGAGATTTTCAG
>JAEIGA010012582.1_pt1 | contig 12843 bp, 7 predicted proteins | sample 9270691 | NCBI WGS metagenome assembly JAEIGA01 (sample SAMN17057246, study PRJNA624740) | gut metagenome | biome: biome; isolation source: fecal sample | host: Bos grunniens | place: China: Xizang | collected 2019 | reverse complement strand
TAGCGGTGGTGTTCGCCTTGATAGATGCGCTATTTGCGCTGATAAGCGACTTGTTCTCCTCGACCAAGCTCTGCATCTCGGTTTCGAGAGCGGTTACCTTAGTGTTAAACTCGTTGCGCAGCGACTCAATCTGCTGAGCTACGGCAGCGGCATTGTTCGACGAGCTGTTACCAGCATTGGTGATAGAGTTCTCCAACTTCTCGACCTCGCTCTCCAAGTCGGCTCTGAGCTGTGCAATCTGACCCTCGAGGACCTCAATCTTTGAGGTGTTCTCTCCGATTTTCGCGGTGTTGTCGAGGATGTCCTGTGCGTTCTTGGAGATTGCCGAAGCGTTGTTTGCAATGGCGGTAGCCTGCTCGGCAGATGCGCCCTGCAACGAGCTTACGCTCTCCTGCAACGACTTGATAAGTGCAGCATTTGCCTGGATAGCACCATTCACCTCCTGTGAAAGCGAAGATATAAGACCTTCGAGGTAAGCCTTCTGTGCATCGAGCTTAGAGTTGAACTCCGACTCCATAGCTGCAAGCAGAGCTTCGACCTCAGCGATGGTGTAGTAGTTGGCAAGCTGACCATTTACCCACGACTTGATAGAGCTCTCTAATGCCGAAATTGCATTGCTGATAGCGGCAGTATAGGCAGTAGTAATTTCGCTCTTAGCACTGTTTATTGCAGAGGTGTAACCATCGGTAATATCCTTTACCTTCTGCTGAATGTTGGCATCAAGCAATGCTACTGCGTTTGCAATATCCGTAGCAATCTTTTCGTTAATACGGGTTTCAAGCTCCGCAATACTATTGTTTATAGTTGTGATTTGCGCCTTGATTGTTGCGATGTCGTCTGCAAGAGAGTTAAACTGCTCCAAAGTGGCAAATGTCGCCTCTGCCCAATCCTTGGATTTGCTCAACTCTGTATCTACATATGTTTGTAGATCTGTTATCTTCTTTTCGAGTTCCGCATCTTTTGCTTGAAGCGCAGAGATAGCAGTGGTGATTTGTGCGAGTTCGTTCTCCAAATCCGTTTTCACTGCATCGAGTTGTGCCAATACCTCGTTCTTCGCTGCCGATACTTCGCCCTGCAACTCATTTCTCAGATTGTCAATCTTGGTGTTGGTTGAGTTCAACTGCTCTTGTAAATTCTCGGCAGTGGAGGTTAGAGCATCAATATAACCCTTTAACTCCTTGTCTGCGGCTTCGAGCTCCTCGATGGTGGCATTGATATTTGAAATCTGCTCGTTGATGGTTGCAATATCCTTCTCTACGCGACCTAAGCGATCTTCGAGTGCGAGGATATTGGCTTTGATGTCGGCAAGTTCCTTATTTACGCGCTGATTAACCTCGTCAATAGCGGCAGCGATATTTTGGCTGATAACACCATTATTTGCGTTGATAGCCTCCAAAATAGCGGTTTTATATGCCTCTGTAATTTCGCTTTTAGCAGTTTTTAGATCATTCTCCAGTGAGGCAATCATATTTAGCAAGTCGGCATTGCCCTCTTCGATAAGGGAGCGTAGAGCAGCAAGCTTACCATCCATCTCGGCAATGGTGTAGTAACCAGAGAGGACATCGCTAATCCACATCTCCATCATAGACTGTGACTGTGCAATAGCCTCGTTGAGTTTGTCGGTATACTTTTTATCGAAGCCCTCGATGAGGGTGTATATCTCGCTGAGTTGGGCAGAAAGCACCATATACTGATCCAAAGTGGCAAAGGTTGCATTTGCCCAATCGGTCATATCTTTGAGTTTGGTATCGACATAATCCTGCAACATCGCTATCATAGTAGTTAACTCGGTGTAGCGTTGCTGCAATGCCTTGATCTCATCGGCATTCGCCTTCTCATCGTTGCTAAGCTGTTCGATTGTACCCTGCAATTCGGCTCCTAATTTCTGTAGCTCCTCGATGGTGGCATTGATGTAAGATACCTGTTGCTCGATGGTTGTAATCTTCTGCTCGGCACTATCCAAACGCTCTTCGAGCATTGATATACGTGTGTTAATGGTCTCAACTTCGTAGTCGATGCGAGCGTTGATATTGCTAAGTGCAGTCGCGATTTTGCTATCGATAGCTCCGTTGTTCTCAGCTATTGCAGTGGTGATTGCATTTTGATAAGCTTCGGTAACCTCTGCCTTGAGGCTGCTGAGACGCTCTGCTAGTTGTTGCATCTCCTCGCGAACCTTGTCATCACCCTGAGCTATGCTATTCTGTAGAATCAGAATCTTGGCATCTACTTCAGCAATAGTGTAATAACCTGTCAACTGTTCGCCCACCCAATTTTTGAGTGAGTTTTCGAGCTCTACGATTTCGTTTTGAATATCTGTGCTAATTTCATTCTTTGCCTCGGTGATAGCGTCGGTGTACGCCTCGGTTATCTCGCTAACCTTTTGCTGAATATCGGCATCAACGAGAACCATAGCATTTGCAATTTCAGTGGCAATCTTATTGTTGATACGCGACTCAAGAGCAGTGATGCTATTGTTTATCGAAGTAATCTGCTCCTTTATAGCAGAAACCTCTCCTGCAATACTGTTGTACTGCTCCAAAGTTGCCAAGGTGCTCTTAATCCACTCGGTAGTCTTCGAAAGTTCCGTGTCGATATAACTCTTGAGCTCGGTGATTCTATCATCAAGCTCTTTGTCCTTAGCTTTGAGGAGATCGATGGCTTTATTAATCTCTGATAATTCCTCCTCTAACTCAGTTTTTACCTCGCCCAACTTATCTAATAGCTCCTTTTTTGCTTCGGAGATCTCACCGCGTAAATCGTTTTTTACCTCCTCAATTTTGGTATTGATGGAGTTAATCTTGGTTTGAAGACTCTCGGCTGTGGTTGTCAAACCATCAATGTAACCCTTCAATTTTGAATCCATCGCTTCGAGATCAGCAAGCGAAGTGTTGATTGCGGATAACTGCTCCTCAATGGTTGGAATTGTTGCTTTCTCCAATTGGTCGAGACGCGCTCCCAATGCATCGAGTTCGTCGTTGATCTTTTTGCAGCCTGGCAACAATAGCGCCACTACTGCAATTGCAAGTAATAGTTTCTTCATAATTGTATGTTTTTTGTTGTTTTTGCTCAATTTCTACAAAGGTAAGTATTTTTGCTTTATAATGTCTCTAATTGGCAGATAATTTTGATTAACTTTTGTAAATCGTGCGCAAATGTTGGATAGTTCGTTTTTTTATTCTATATTTGTACATTATAATACTGTGATTCAGAATTAATAATATTATAATTTGATCTAAAATTACATTTGTTATGTCTTACGAAGGAGAACTTACAAGTGCTGAGGTGAAGGCCGCAGCCAAACGATTTGGTGCTGATTTGGTGGGTATTGGTAGTATGGATCGTTGGGAGGGCGCTCCAAAGCAGAATGACCCTCGCTACATCTTCCCAGGTGCAAAATCTTTCATTGTATTCGGATTTCGTATTCCTCGTGGCTCGTTCCGCGGTATTGAGGAGGGAACTCTCTTTTCGACATATCCTACAATGGGTTATGCTGCATTGAATCAGGTCTATGGCCCGATGGTGATGTGGCCATTCTGTAACTTTATGGAGGACCACGGCTATGAGGTCGTACCTTTGATTAATGCTAATGGTGGTGAGTCTGTAAACACCGTTACCGGTAAGTTCCGTGAGGGTTGGAGTCGCCCTGTGGAGCCAGGTAAGCCTCATCCGGATGTATTGGTACACTTCCGTATGGCTGCATATTTGGCGGGTATGGGAGAGTTCGGATGGTCGAAGGTCTTCCTTACACCAGAGTTTGGTCCGCGTGTACGCTTTGTGGTGTTGCTTACCGATGCAGAGTTGGAGCCAGATCCAATCTACGAAGGCCATATTTGTGACCGCTGTAAGCAGTGTGTGAAGCATTGTGCTGGCAAGGCAATCTCGATGACCGAGTCGGTAAAGGTTACTATTGCAGGACACGAGATTGAGTGGGGTAAGCTTGACGAGATGGCTTGTGAGCACGGTTTGCAGGGTGGTGCTGACAAGGCGATGAATCCGTTCGAGACAGAGTATCCGCGTCAGTATGGTTATGGTCGTGCTATCGAGGGTGCTTGCGGTTGTACCCGTGCATGTATGACACACCTCGAAGAGCGTAATAAGCTCACAAAGACATTCCGTAATAAGTTCCGTGATCCTAAGAAGCCTTATTGGACAATTGACCGTTCGAAGCCGTACGAGATTGATCAGGAGGTTTACGAATACTATGCAAATGGTGCTGGTATCGAGCCTCATAGTGCAATGACGGAGTACAATGCCAAGGAGAACTATGGTAGCGCTGCCGCTTATGGTATCAGCGAGACCGAAGATGCTGGCGAAAAAGTTAATGCTGCCGGCTTGAAGTATAATCCAATGATGGATTAATAACTCTGCAATATGGGTTTTGCCGTTGGATACAAACACCATTCCGAGGGGGAGCGATTCTCCTCGGTAGTGTTATCTTATCCAGAGGTCGAGGAGGTCTATTTCCCGTGGATAGATGAGCCAAGTGGCCGTCCTGTATTGGGCTATGGCGAGTATGATGATGCCGAAACTATTAAGGAGGTACTGCGAGAGGAACTTACGGCTCTGCGTGAAGGTGGCAAACGATTGGACCTTCTGCTCAATGCCAACTGCTACGGCGAGCAGGCGATGAGCCTTGCGCTCGAAAATCGTATACGCGCCATTGTCGAAGAGTTGGAGGAGTGGGGGTGTCGTCCCGATATCGTAACTGCGGCATCGCCTTTTGTGGCAAGAACTATCAAAAAATATTTTCCCGATATCGAGACTCGTGCCTCGGTAAATATGCGTCTTACTACGCTTCAAGCAATGCGTTATCTTGCGCCTTGGTTTGATTCGTTCTATATTGGTCGTGATGTGCAGCGTAATCTCGATACAGTTAAGCGATTTAGCGAATGGGCGCACGCAAACGGCAAGAAAGTTGGCATTTTGGCCAATTCGGGATGTCTGCGAAATTGCCCTTGGCAGACCTATCACGACAATCTTATCTCACATAGCCAGGCTGCGTTAGCTGTACGTCCAGCCGAAGGTTTCAATCCGCATCTTTGCTGGACAATGTATGCAGACAGGGAACATCTCTCCGAGATTCTCAAAGCGACTTGGATTCGCCCTGAGGACTTGGCGAGATATGCACCTTATGTCGATTTCGTCAAACTTGCTACGCGCCAACATAGTCGTATGGCAATGGTTGTAGATGCCTATGCAGAAGGCTCGTATAAGGGCAATCTGCTCGACTTGTTGGAGCCGGGATTTGCTCCTGCATTTGCTCGCCACGGTGTAGCCCTTGATAATAGACTTTTCCCTTCGGAGTGGTCGGAACGAGTAGGGCATTGTAGCCGAGAGTGCGAGGAGTGCGGATACTGCGACAGAATTTTTGAAACAATTACTAACCACTAACTTATTATGCTTCTTAATACTATCGATTGGATTGTTATAATCCTATTCTTTGCATTGATGTTTGGTATTGCACTATGGTGCTCGCGCCGAGCTTCGAAGAATGCTGATGACTTTTTCCTATCGGGACGCTCGATGCCTTGGTGGTTGATTGGAATCTCGATGTGTGCAGCATCGACGTCGACCAACTCGGCCAATATGTTTACCGAGTATATCCGCAACTCCAATTTGGGAGAGAACTGGAAGTGGTGGGCATTTCTGCTTACTGGCATGCTTACCGTTTTTGTCTATTCGAAGTTGTGGGTGCGCTCTGGAGCCAAGAGTGATATCGAATTTTATGAGTTGCGTTATACAGGTAAGGCGGCAGCCTTCTTACGAGCATTTCGCTCAATCTATCTCGGCTTTATCTTCAATGTGATAAGCACTGGTATAGTGATGCTTGCGGCTATCAAGATAGGTCAGGTGTTGTTTGGTATAGATCAATGGACGGTTGTTATACTTACTTGTGTGGCGTCGGTTATCTATTCTGCGCTGGGAGGTTTGCGAGGCTCAATTTATACCGACTTGTTCCTATTCCTCATAATTATGGTGGGTGCCGTTGTGGGTATGTACTATGCTATCAATCTTCCGGAGGTTGGAGGATTTAAGGCGATGTTGCAGAATCCTATTGTGCAGGAACATATGTCCTTCTTTCCTGATATTAGAAATGCCGATTTGTTTGTCGCTGCATTTGTAATACCAATAGCGGTGCAGTGGTGGAATGTGTGGTATCCGGGTAGTGAGCCTGGTGGCGGCGGATATATTGTGCAACGTATGCTCTCGGCAAAGAGCGAAAATGACTGTGTAGGTGGTTCGATTCTCTATCAGGTTGTAAATTATGCTATTCGCCCTTGGCCTTGGTATTTAACTGCTTTTGCATCGCTGATTGTATTCCCCGATTTAGCATCATTGCAGACTGCATTCCCGAATATTGATCCTTCGCTTATCAAGGGAGATGTTGCATATCCTGCTATGCTGACATTCGTGCCGAAAGGATGGCTTGGTGTTGTGGCTGCGGCAATGATGGGAGCGCTCTTCTCTACTGTTGCAGCGCACTTGTCAATGGGCTCAAACTATATCGCCAATGACTTTTGGAAGCGTTTTGTGCGAAAGGATGCCAGCGAGCGCGAACTGATTCTTGTAGGTCGTGTTTCAGTTGTGTTGTTAGTGACGGCTACAGCTCTTATTTCGCCATATCTAATATCGGCAGGTACGGTCTTCAATTTGGTGTTGCAGATTGGTGCAGGTACAGGTTTGATATATCTGTTGCGTTGGTTCTGGATGCGTATAAATGCGTGGAGCGAGATTACTGCAATGATTGTTTCGTTCCTTGTAGCGGTATTCCTCGAATTGGTATATCCGCATCTGGATTTGCCGGAGTTACTCTCGTGGCATAAGTTGATTATCGGTATCGTAATAACTACAATTTCGTGGGTTAGCGTAACATTCTTGACCAAACCTACCGATGCCGCTAAATGCGCGGAGTTCCAGTCGAAGATTCGCACCTCTCGCCACGATATTGCTTGGGGATTGCTCGCTATGACCATGGCTTGTACTGCTGTCTATTCGGCAATGTTCTCGGTTGGATATTGGATATATGGCGAGGTGATACTGGCCTCTGTAACAACTGTAACATTTGTCATCTCGACACTTTCGCTTTGGCCGATACTTAAACGTTTGAATGGTAAATAACTCTTCGAAAATAGAGATAACCCCTGACATTCCGCTCTGTCAGGGGTTATTTTTTTTGAATTCAAAAAATCACTCCGAAATTTGCCCGAAAAATGTTCGGAAAGATGTGAAAACTTTCTAGTTACATCTTGTATTTATCTGAAAAAATAGTTATCTTTGTAATATCTTTTTGTATCAGTAAGAGTATATATAGGTATGAAGCTCGTACATCTTTTCTTTGGTGATAAGCCCGATGTGAAATGGGAGTTGATATCTCAAATGGGTATTCGCCATGTCTTTGCAAAACTTGCCCCAGAATTGACAGGAAAGAACTCTATTGTGGACTTCGAAACGCTGAAGGCTCAAAAAGAACTCTTTGCAAAGCACGGCTTTGAACTTATCGGTCTCGAAGGTGACCAGATTGATATGATGCGTATCAAACTCGGCTTGCCTGGCCGCGAGGAGGATATTGAGCAGTATAAGCAGATGCTCCGCAATATGGGTAAACTGGGTATCACCACCTTGTGCTACAACTTTATGCCTACGGGCTGGTTTCGTACAGCAAAGGGCATAGAGGAGCGTGGTGGCGCATTGGTTACCGGCTTTAGCAAGGAGGACGGCGAAAAGCTGCCGCTTACACCTTATGGAGAGGTGTCAGAGGAGAAGATGTGGGAGAATTATGAGTGGTTTATCTCGCAGGTGATACCTGTAGCAGAGGAGGCGGGAGTTCGTATGGGACTTCACCCCGATGATCCACCTGTATCACCTTTGCAGGGTATTGCTCGTATCTTTACAAATCCGGATGCTATTCGCAGGGCTCTTAGTTTGAGCAATAGCCCTTCTCATGGCCTTACATTCTGCCAGGGAACATATGTAACTATGGGAGCACCCGTAGCTGATGTTATCAGAGAGTGGAAGGATAGAATAGTCTTCGTGCATCAGAGAGATGTTGCTGGTACGGCGGAGAATTTTCACGAGACTTTCCACGATAATGGCCCAACGGATATGGTGGCGATGTTGCGAGTCTATAAGGAGGTGGGCTTCGATGGGCCGCTTCGCTCGGATCACGTTCCGACTATGGCGGGCGAGGATAATAGCCTTCCGAGCTACGGAATGAACGGCACTCTCTTCGGAGTAGGTTACCTCAAAGGAATGATGGACGCAATAGGAATAGATTATTAACTCAATTATTAATTAAATATGGAACTACATTTACAAAATCTCGACTACATTTCAGTAGCAGTCTATGTTGCCCTTATGGCAGTCATAGGCCTTTCGTTTGGTTGGTTTATCAAGGATAGTGGTGCATATTTCAAGGGCGGTGGTACAATCCCTTGGATTATGGCTACAGTCACCAACTTTATGGGACTTTTCTCTACCTTCGTATTTGTTGCCTATGCCGGTATTGCGTACGAGTGGGGAATTGTTTCGATTACCGTTTTTTGGCTAACGGTGCCTGCCTGCCTTATAGGTGGATTGCTTTTCGGAAAACTGTGGCGAAGAACCGGTTGTACAACTCCTATGGAGTATTTGGAACGCCGTTACAACCTCTCTCTGCAACAGACAATGACTTGGGTTAGCCTTGTTTTGCGCGTGTTGGATAATATGGTACGACTCTATGCGATTGGAGTATTTATTACAGTTGTTACTCCACTCTCGTTTGAATGGTCAATTCTATTGTCAGGAATTATTGTAACAGTCTTCAACCTTATCGGTGGTATATGGACAGTTACCATTATGAGTACCGTACAATTTATTATATTGATCCTTGTTACAGTGGTTTTGTTGCCATTGTCATTGAATGAGGCGGGCGGCTTTGCAGGCATTGCAGAGAAACTTCCAAACCACTTGAATTTCTTCAATGGCCCTAAGGGTAATTTCTTCTGGTTGGGTGTCTATGCTTTGATGTCAACTATCAAGTTTAATGAGAACTGGACATTTATACAGAAATTCTACTGCGTGAAAGATGAGAAAGCAGCGATGAAGGTGGGTGTTGTTACCGGCGTTTTATTCCTTATATTTACACCTATATTCCTTATCCCAGCAGTGGCTTCGGCAGTAATAATTCCAGGCCTTGAAAACCCAGAAATGTCCTATGTGTCGGTGTCGATTAAGCTCCTTCCTGTGGGTATTATGGGTATTCTCTTCTCGTCTATGTTTGCCGCTACGATGTCGACACTCAATGCAGAGTACAATGTAATCGCGTCAGTTTTGACCAACGATGTGTACAAACGATTTATCAATCGCAATGCTTCCGAAAAGAATCTTTTGTCGGTTGCTCGTATCAGTACAGCCCTTGTGGGTGCATTGATAGTTGGCGGAGCGTTACTTATCAAAAACTTTGGTGGAGCATTCGAGGCAAATAAACTATTTTCAAGTATATTGGCTATTCCACTTGGTATTCCGTTGCTTTTGGGAATCCTCTTCCGTAAGCCAGATAGCTCGGCGTCGATTGCAACTATCTTTGCGGGTGTCATTTCAGGTGTGATACTGAACCTTATACCTGCGGTTTCGTGGGAGTGGGCAACTCTTATCGAGGCTATAATCTGCTTTGTAGTCTACTTCACCCCTATGTGGAAGAGGCGTTCGGCAGAGAAAGATGCAGAGGTGGATGCATTTTTCAAACTTATCCACACTCCTATTGCCGAGGAGGATAAACCGAAAATTTCACCCGAATATATACGCACTCTTGTATGGTTGTTCGTATTCTCGTTTGCAACTGCGGGTATCCTCTTCGTTGCAATGAGCATCCCAACCATAAAGAGTGATGGTGGCTTGTATAGTTGCTTGGCTGGCGTTGCTTGTCTTCTTGGAGCAATAATTATAATGGTAACTTATCTAAAAAGAAAAAAATAATGTCAAAGAAAGAGATGATGAGACTCAAAGCTCTCACTGAGAAGCTTGACAAGATCGACATGACTCCATTCCCAATCTCAGATAAGGAGCTCTGCGATCGTTATGAGGCACTTTATACAGGTGCGATCAATGATGTATTGAGAGAGAAACTCTTGTTGGATCAAGCACTTCCAATAAGCATTATGCCTCTCAGAGATGAGATGTGCAAGGCTGGTATTGCATATACCATTCGCTCCAATCCAGATCCAACAGTAGGAGGTGAGATGGATATCAGAGCGCGTATGCTTGATGATATGCCTGCTGAATGTTGTGTAGTTTGGGACGCTGGCGATGAGGTTGAGGCTTCGCACTGGGGCGAGATTATGACCGCATCGGCTATTGCTCGTCATTCGCGTATGGCCGTTGTTAATGGTGGTATCCGCGACACTCGTCAGGTTCTTGCACAGAATTTCCCTGTATTCTACCGTTATCGCACATCAAATGGCTCGTTGGGCCGCACCAAGATTACTGGCTACAACATCCCTGTTCGTGTAGGAAAGGTCTATATCAAGCCGGGAGATGTGATTTTTGGCGATATAGATGGAGTAGTAGTGATTCCAAGAGCTATCGCTTATGAGGTACTTCTTCGTGCAGAGGAGATTAACCGCAACGAGCGCGAGATGAAGAACTGGGTACACGAAGGCTTCTCTGCGGTTGAAATGGTAAATAATGGCGGATATTTTTAATGAAAATAGACTTTATAAATAGTGATTTCTTGTTGGAGAGTCCCCTCGCACAGACGCTCTATCACGACTATGTTGAGGGACTTCCGATAGCCGATTATCATAACCACCTCAATCCAATAGAACTCGCATCTAATCATCGTTTTGGAGATATAGGCGAGCTCTGGGTTGCATCAGACCCCTATAAGCATAGGGCTATACGATTGCACGGTGAGAATGAATCGGTTATTTCGGGTAGTGCTTCTACACACGAGAAGTTCGAAGCCTGGTCACGCACACTGCCTCATACACTTGGTAATCCTCTTTTCCATTGGTCCGCAATGGAGATGAAGGGGGTGTTTGGTATGGAGCAGATGCCCGACCCTACCTGCACCGAGAAGGTGTGGAGTGCCTGCAATGAGCGCCTGACGGAGGATAGATTCTCGACAATGGGTATCTTGAAGGGTTTTGGCGTTAAGGTGTTGAGCACCTCTGACGATTTGCTCGATGATGTAAAGGTGCACTCTTCGATTCAGGGCAATATCAAGGTTACACCTTCGCTAAGAGCCGATTCTGTGTTAGGATTTGCGCCAGCGTGGATGGAAAAACTTGGCTCTCCAAAGAGCCTTGAAGAGTATCTTGCCGCTGTGGAAGCAAGACTTGATGCATTTTCGGAGAGTGGTTGCAGGGTGGCAGATCACGCTCTTGATGATGGTTGGAGATTCGAATTGACCGATTTTGCTACCGCTGCAAAGTTGTATGCAGAGGGCGAAATTTCTGATATTCGACTCAAATCGTATGTACTTGGATATTTGGCATCGCAATATGCACAGAGAGGTTGGGTGATGCTTCTTCACATTGGAGCACAACGATTTACAAGTAGCCGATTGAGAACTCTTGCCGGTCCTGCGGGAGGATATGCAACCATTGGAAATACGGTGAATGTAAAGAGCCTTTGTGCGTTCCTCGACTCTCAGGATGTAAAGGGAGAGTTGCCAAAGACGGTGCTCTTCACTTTGAATCCTGCCGATAATGCTGCTCTGGCGGTGCTTACTGGCTCATATTCACAGGATGGAGTTGTGGGTAAGGTGCAGTTTGGACCTGCCTGGTGGTATAATGACCATTTCTATGGAATGACCGACCAGTTGGAGAATTTGGCGGCATACTCGCTAATGCCGCAGTTTGTGGGTATGACCACAGATAGCCGAAATGTGCTTTCGTTCTCACGCCACGACTATTTCCGTCGTATTCTCTGTAACTGGCTTGCGGATAAGGTGTTGCGTGGACAGTTCCCAAATGATGAGGCCTATTTAGGTCGGATAGCTGCAAATATATCGTATAACAACGCATTGAAATATTTCTATGAATAAGCAGAATATAGTAGTAACCGGAGCAGGCGGAACACTTTGCTCCGTAATAGCAGTGGACTTTGCAAAGCAGGGCCACAATGTAGTCCTTGTAGGACGCTCTTTGGATAAGCTTCAGAAGGTTGAAGAGGAGATCAAGGCCTTTGGTGGAAGTTGCGTGTGCATCACTGCAGATGTGAAAGATGAGGCACGAATGTTGGAGGTTCGCGAGGAGGTGCACAAAATCTTCGGTCCTGTAACCATCCTTATCAATGGTGCGGGCGGTAATCAACCCGATGCTGTAACAACAATCAATGAGTTCGATCCGCAAGAGCTTTCGGATGAGCGCGATGGAATGCGTGGTTTCTTCAATCTTGATATGAAGAAGTTCCTCGATGTGATAGAGATTAACACTCTCGGAACGGTGATTCCTTCTCGCGTTTTTGCTCTCGATATGATTGAGCAGGGGGGTGGAAATATTATCAATTTTGCCTCTATGAATACATATCGTCCCCTCTCTCGCGTCCCTGCATATGCTATTGCAAAGGCTGGTGTGTCGAACTTTACACAGTGGCTTGCGGCCTATCTTGCACCAGCAGGAATCCGCGTAAATGCAGTTGCCCCAGGATTTTTTGTGAACGAGCGTTCGAAGAAGTTGCTAACAACTCCTGATGGTGGTCTGACTCCGCGTGGCCAGCACATCAACTACAACACTCCTATGCACCGTTTTGGCGAGGCGAAGGAGCTTCTTGGTTGCGTAAACTGGTTGGTTAATGACGAGGCGGCAAGCTTTGTTACTGGAATTACTGTACCTGTTGATGGCGGTTTCCTTTCGAGTGCTG
>JAEIGA010012581.1_pt1 | contig 12843 bp, 9 predicted proteins | sample 9270691 | NCBI WGS metagenome assembly JAEIGA01 (sample SAMN17057246, study PRJNA624740) | gut metagenome | biome: biome; isolation source: fecal sample | host: Bos grunniens | place: China: Xizang | collected 2019 | reverse complement strand
TAGGAACAGGCAATACCTCAAAGAGTACTTAGCCATACAAAATTAAGAAAATTTTTCTAAACGAACAACACTCATCAGAGGCATTATTTATATAGGGTATAAAACAAAATCGCCTTCCGCAATTAACGAAAGGCGAAATTCGGTGTCAATGGGTATTTAGTCTGTTCCAATAACCTATGAAATTAGAAATACTTGGCTTACTTTCTCTCCTTTAGCAAGTCGCGAATCTCGGTAAGAAGTACCTCCTCCTTTGTTGGCTCTGGCTCTGGAGCAGGGGCTGGCTGAGCAGCCGCAGCCTCCTCGGCCTCCTTCTTCTTAGTAAGGCCTGAAAGACGGTTGATACCCTTGATAAGGAAGAAGATGCAGAGTGCAACAATCAGAAAATCAAATACCTGCTGAAGGAAAGCACCATACTTCCACATCACAGGCTCGGCCTCTGTGCCAAGATTAAAAGCAAGATCGGCGAAGTTCACCTTGCCAATAAGCATACCAAGAGGTGGCATAATGATATCGTTCACCAACGAGGTCACAATCTTGCCAAAAGCACCACCGATGATAACACCGACTGCCATATCCACAACATTACCCTTTAATGCAAAGGTCTTAAACTCTTGAAGTAGTCCCATAATATTATAGTTTTAGTTAGTTTAGTTACAAATATACTAATTATTACTCAATCTGCAACTTTCTTATTTAATAATTGGTATCTCATCCCACTCGGTAGTGTAGCGTGGTGAGCGATGGTCGCTGCGTGTGCGTATCTCATTGCTTCCTGCAGATGCTACGGCGATGGCGTTCTTCCCCGCGCTTTTATTAATGGTGTCGATGGCTTGCATTAGGCGGTGATGGCGTTCGTTATCCTCTGCCGAGAACATTGAGACGTGGAGTGCCGAGCGGGGAACTATATCCATTGCTATAACGCCAGCCTTCTTGTAACCCACACCGCGTACATATATCTCGCTTAGCGCCTCGCGGGCTATACGTACAATCTCGATAGTGCTATCCGTAGGCTCGATAAGGGGCATTGAGATATTACCGTACTGTTGTAACTCCTCGCTATGAAAGCGATTCGTGGCAGCAAAGACCGTCAATCGACGGCATACACTATTCTGACTACGCAGCTTCTCTGCGGTCATCGTAGCGAACTTAGCAACCTGCTCCGATAACTCCTCCAAGGAATATATCTCATGGGCAAAGCTGCGTGAGTTGCATATCGAATGCTTCGCCTCCTGCATCGCCTCGAAGCCTATGGCGGGGATACCGTTAAGCTCCTGCCACGTTCTAACACCCGTAATTCCCATATTGCGTTGTACCCAATCGTGGGGTAGTTGCGAGAAGTCATAGGCTGTCATAACGCCACGTTCTTTTAGACGTGGGGTAGTGCGGCGACCAATGCCCCAGACATCCTCTATCGGGGTCTTGCGAAGTACCTTTTCTATATCCTCCTTACGGTGCATAAAGCATCCTCCACGAAGCTTTGGGTAGCTTTTGCATAGCTCTGCTGCAATCTTTGCAAGAGTCTTAGTGGGGGCAACACCCACCGAAATGGGTATCCCCGTAAGTCTGCGACAACGTGCCGATAACTCCTTTGCAAAACTGTCGAAATCTATGTTCTCAACACCGCGTAAATCTAAGAACGCCTCGTCTATGGAGTAGACCTCGATATGGGGAGCGGACTCTCTTAGCACCATACGCACACGGCGCGAGAAGTCGGCATATAGTGCCATATTGCTTGAAAACACCGTTACGTTATGCTTGTCAACAATGTCGCGAATCTGAAATAATGGCGCTCCCATCTTTATGCCGAGTTGTTTAGCCTCATTACTTCGTGCTATGGCACAGCCATCGTTGCTCGATAGCACCACCACGGGTTTACCATTGAGCTCAGGGCGAAAGACTCGCTCACACGATACGAAGAAGTTATTGCAGTCGGCAAGGGCAAACATCTATGCGCGCTTAATGATATAGGTTACAACGCCCCAGATAGCAAACTCATTGTCGGGAGTTATGCGTATAGGCTTAAACTTAGCGTTGGCGGCAATAAGCATAGTGTGGTCGCTGTGAATCTCGACACGTTTAACCGTAAACTCTCCATCTATAAAGCATACTGCCGAGCAGCCGTTGTATGGCTCAATGCTACGGTCTACGATGATAATATCACCCTCATCCATATCTGCCTCTACCATCGATGTGCCACCGATACGAAAGAAGAAGGTCGAAGCGGGGTGGCGCACAAGGAGCTTTATAAGGTCGAGTTTCTCGCGTGGCTCCTCATCGGCAAGCGAGGGAAAGCCTGCGCGTACCTCTCCCAACATATCAGCCTCCAAAGGCTGTGTGCTATCTATTATATATGGTTTCATCGTTCTATCTCCTCATTATATATCTCATCATAAATCGTGCGCAAGAGGCTCTTGTTGGCAATTATCTGTCGTAGCTCCTCCAACCTGCGTCCATTCTCAGACTCCTTGATCCATAGGCGTAGGTAGCCGCCATAGTTGTATTTTTCGTTAAGATGCTCTACCATACGATCATATCCCTCCTCACGATCAAGTTCTGGGTGGTGGGTCAAGGTAAACTGCACCGTGCGACGAATGATGCTACGAGGCTCAATAATGCGGTCTGCCTCGGCAACGATACGACCATATATTGTGCGTGGCTCCGACTTCGAAGATGCACGATGATCCTCCACAGCATCGCCCATAATTGCTCGCTCTTCGGGTGTAAACCAGCGCTCTAACTCTTTGTCATTGAGAAGTATGCGCTTGGACTCGGCGTGGTGATGCTCTCTGCCGTAAACAATACCCGTGTCGTGGTAGGCAGCTATGGTGTAGACCATATTCATATCAACCTCGTAGTTGCGTGCAAGGGCAAGGCTCTGGCTTATCACCGTATCTGCGTGGTTGCGCCTATGTGCCGCATCGTGACGGTCGTAGAGGGGAAGAATATGCTCCTCGATATATTGTTGCAACTCTCTGTCCACCATATCTTAGCCAACAACTACCTCTACTAAATCTTCAACTTTAAGATATTTTGCTGCCAACTGCTGAATATCCTCAGGTGTGATGGCAAGTATTGTCTGCACGCTCTCCTCTGTGGCGTGGTTATCGTAGCCACACATAATATTTTCGATTGTCACATCGGCAATGCCAAAAGGTCCGTCGAGGATACGTAGTATCTCGCCAATCATCATATTCTTGACCATTTGAAGTTCCTCCTCCGACATTAGCTCGTTGCGTAGTCGCTCTATTTCGAAGTATATCTCACGAAGGGCATCGTCGCGATGTTCGCGTGCCACCTGGGTAGCGATAGCGAGATAGCCCTCACGCTCGAAGTTCACCATCGCTGCCATAACACCATAGGTGTATCCGTGCTCCTCGCGCAGGTTCTGCATTAGTCGCGAGCCAAAATATCCACCGAGTGCTGTTGCCACAACCTGCATACCGACAAAGTCGGGATGACGACGTGCAAAGAGCAACCTTCCGATGCGTATCGAAGAGAGTAGCGACGACTCATCCTTCTTAAACACCTTATGTGTGGTCTTAACCTCTGGGAACGCAACCTCACAACCCTCGCCCGCAGGTAGGGCATCGACAATCTCAGCCACGGTGTTAAGTACCTCCTCTGTGACTCTACCACTGCATACCACAAAGCAGTTCTTGGCGGTGTATAGCGTGTTGTATATCGCCACCAAGTCCTCGCGCGTAATATTGTCGTACTCGCTCTCGGGACTTGTTATGCCGTAGGGATGATGCTCACCAAAGAGAGCCTTACCAAAGAGTTCGCGCGACTGCACATCAATCTTCTGTCGCTCGATGGTAAGCCCCTGCTTACGCTTAGAACAGTAGATGCTTAACTCCTTAGTGTTAAATGCTGGATTGAGTATTATCTCACGTGCTACATCCGCTGTCTCGCGAAAGAATTTCGATAGCGATACAAAGGAGATATATGTATAGTCGCGGTCAATGGTGGCATCGTAGTTCGAGCCGTAGAAATCGAGTTTTTCGGCTATCTCCTGACCTGTCATTGAGCGACTGCCCTCACTTAGCATATTTACCGTTGCCGAGGCTGTAAAGGGTTTTTGTTGCATCGATGTTCCTGCTCGGAAGATGAAACTAAAACGCACAACCTCGAACTCCTCAGAGTTGAGCGTATATATCTTAACGCCATTTTTTGTTGTGCGACACTCTGTCGCTGGCATCTCCACACTCTCGGGGATAACTATATCTGGTTGTTGTATCATCGCTTTGAACGGTATATAAGTGTTGACGAGTTATCTAAGGTAAAGACCCTTGTGGCAAACTCTGCCACCTCCTCGCGTGTTATCGAGCGGTATATATCCGCCTCTTTGTTTATCAGCTCGAGGTCGCCTGTCATAGCGTAGAAGCCCAAGTTCATCGCCTTGTTCATCACGTTTATCTCGCCCATAAGCATATTTGCCTCGAACTTGTTTTTAACCTTCTCTAATTCATACTCAGAGATATTGCCCTGCATAAGCTCTCGAAGCTCTCCCCATAATGCCTCCTCAGCTACCTGCTCGGTGGTATTAGGCATCAATCGTCCCTTGATTATAAAGAGTCCCGCATCGAGACTACCGGTGATATAGGCATTCACCGCAGTAAAGAGCCCACGCTCCTTAACTAAACGATTTACTAAGCGTGACGACTCGCCACCAGCAAGTAAATCGGAACTTAAATCTCCAAGGAAGAACTCACGCGATAGGCGGTCACCAATATGGAAAGCAATTATAACATCCGTAGCTGGCACATCGCGCTCTACTTCCAAACGTCGTGGCTCGGTCTGCTTAGGCTCCTGTGGTACAGGGGCTATCTCGCCCCCGTTGTCTGCAATATCTGCGAAATACTCCTTAGCGAGAGCTATCATCTCATCCTCGTCTATATCTGCTGAGATGGAGAGTATGGCTTGAGAGGGACGATAGTGGCGACTGTAAAACGAGTGTACATCCTCCAACGTGGCGCGCTCGATATGCTCTGGCGATATGCCTATTGTCGACCAACGATAGGGGTGTACCTTATAGCATAGATCGTAGAGCAGTGGCGATTGGTCGCCGTATGGCTGGTTGAGATAGCGCTGCTTAAACTCGTCGATAACGACCATCTTCTCGGTTTCACACGCCTCTCGGCTTAGGTTAAGGTTGCGCATACGGTCGCTCTCCAACCATAATGCTGTAGAGAGATTCTCCTTTGGGAGTGTGATATAGAAATCGGTGTAGTCGTTGTTGGTAAAGGCATTATTCTCGCCACATGCCATCTGCACCGGGATGTCGAACTCGGGAACATTTTGCGTACCTCTAAACATTAGGTGTTCGAAGAGGTGCGCAAAGCCTGTCTTATCCTCAGCCTCGTTACGCGCTCCAACCTTGTATAGGATGTTCACGGCAGCGAGCTTTGAGGCTCTGTCACGGTTTACAAGTATTGTTAGACCATTCTCCAAAATGGCTTGTTTGTATTTTATCATATCTGTTGTTTATAGTTCTACACTCTCAATCTCGCCGAGCGATATATACCACACATATCCCTCTATCTGGCTATATTTGCCCATTGCAGCGATTAGACGCATATACTCCGCCATCTGTTTTTGGTAGGCAGCGCTGCGCTTATCGCCAAACTTGTAGTCGACAATAACCACTCTCTCGCCCGCAATCATAACTCTGTCGGGGCGGCGTATATCGCCATTGGAAATAATGGCGCTCTCGCACTTCACCGAGTCCCAATCACTCGAAAACCACTCCTTAACGCGACTATCTGTGAGGATGTTGCTAATCTTCGTGTTTAGGACCTCAGTCTGCTTGGTGTCGATAAGGCAATCGAGCGACATACGCTTTACAGCATTGCGCAAATCCTGCTCGGTTATCGCCTTCTCAAATAGGCGATGCAGACGAATACCCTCACTTAGAGCCTTGCTATCGTTAACTAAGCCCTCCTCGATACATCTATGCGATGGATAGCGCACTTTAAGCGTTGGTCTATGTGATATATACTCTTCCAACAGAGTATCGCTACTCTCTCTCTCTTTATCTCTCGTCTCACAGGCTGTATGTTCGCCATAGGAGTAGACAAACGCTACATCCTCACCATCCATTTGCAGACTCTTTGGCTCTGGACAGATGCTCTTTGCTGCATCAAGGATTAGTGGTGCTGTGGTATTGATACTCTCGCCACTCTTACTGCTTGGATTGAGCGATGTAGGTACGTAGATATAGAGCTCGCGCGAGGCACGTGTTATGGCAACATATAACAAGTTGATGCCATCTACGTGACTCATAACCAACTCCTTGTAATACTCCTCCGAGAAGTTGGAGTTCTCCATCGTAGAGCCATAGATAATCGGAAAATCGCCTACCGAGGTTGCGCTCTCGCCCTCATTGGCCTTAGCCCACACAATGGGGCGTAGCGAAGCGCGTGGAGTCATATCCCAGCGTGAGTATGGAATAATTACAATTGGTCGTTCCAACCCCTTAGACTTATGAATGGTGGTAATTTCTATGGTATCGTCGGTCATCTCCACGGTAATAGCCTCATGTTTACCGCGTTCCTCCCACCACTTTAAGTAGAACTGAATATCTACTACACGCTGCGAGTTAAAGGCAAGAATTTGCTCGTGCATAGCTTGCAGAAAGGCGATGGACTCCTTGCGCTTGTGTAGCTCGAAGCGCGAAACTATACTCTCAAAGGCCTCCAATGGTGATAGGTGGGCGGTCTGGTGTAACCACGCAATCTCCTCTTCGTCAAACTTGTGGTCGAGTGCTAAGCCTAAATAGCGGTTATATACACCGCGCTCAATATCGTTGCTTGGGTCGATGGCAAGGCGCATAACAGAGGTTACGAACTCAGCAACATCACAACTCTCCAACGTAAGGGCTGCGGGGGTGAGGATATTAAAGCCAGACTTTCCCTTCGAGGTAAATTTCTCGTATTTGTAGACAAAGAGCGCATCGGCAACCTTCTTGGCATCGGTATTACCGCGCACAAGAATAAGTATATCGCCATAACGGTAGCCACGTTCAATAGCAGACTCTATCGCCATAATAAACGGTGAGTCGGTAACTGCGCTGTCGAAGGCTATAACCTCAGCATAGCCACTCTCGCCCTGCTTGGCTGGTATCTGCTCATAGTCGCTATACGCGTTGAGCATAATATCATAAAGCGAAGTGTGAGTTGATGACTCTATTTTACTATTGTTTAGCGCGTTGGTAATGGTCAAGTTAAGATAATCATTGTCCTTTTCAACGACCTTGGATATAAGTGCGTTGTTGAATTTTACTATATTTGGCAGACTGCGATAGTTCTTCTGCAAGTGCTCCAAAGCAGTATTCTCTTCGCCCAAGTCCTGCATAGCATCGCTATTGAGAAGTCTCCAATCGCCACCGCGCCAACGGTAGATAGACTGCTTAATATCGCCTACGATAAAGACCGAAGATTCGGGGTTAGAAGCCAGCGCCTCACGTAACAAAGGAAGCATATTACGCCACTCGCGCACCGAGGTATCCTGGAACTCGTCAATCATATAGTGGTCGTAGCGACTACCAACCTTCTCGTAGATAAATGGAGCGTTGCTATCGTCGATAAACTCCGAAAGAATATCCTTCGTCTTGCTTAATACCATAATATTCTCCTCGTTGCAGATGTCGTTGACCCTCTCTCGAAGGTCGGCAAGGAGTGCGAAGCTACGGAAGTTATCGCGTATGAGTTTTGCCGTGTTTATCTTCGTTATGCCCTCGTCGTAGCATAGACATATCTCCTGAAGTGTTGGCATAAGTGCCTCTGCTGCTGTTATAACACTGCCCGAGGCACCTTTGGTGTACCACTCCGCAATAGAGTCCGAAGCCTTAATCATTGTTGCTGTGGGAGGCTTCAATTCACCATCGGCATACTTTGCAAAGGAGAAGACAAAGCTACGCGAGCCACCCTTGAATTCCTCTGGCTTAACGCCATAATGTTTCATTGTTGTGAGCGCACTCTTACCCAACTCCTTTAACCTTGCGCGATATTTATCACCCTCGCTAATAATATCGTTCACCCTGTCTCGCAACGCCTGTTTGCTTAGCTGTGGGTCGACACGCTTTGCGCCATTCTCCTTAAATAGCTCGCTACCGAGACTCTTCAAGTCGCTACGCATATCCCAGCGAGTACCATCGTTGATGCGCTCCTCAGCAAACTCCAATAACCATTTATGCAGATTCTCATCCGTAGCGATACTCTCCACCAAGGCATCAGTGCTACGCTCAAGAAGTTGGTTTGTATCAAGCTCGATGTTATAGTTTAAGTCGAGGCTAAGCTCCTTGATAAAAGCGCGCAATATACGCTGGAAGAAGCGGTCGATAGTAAGAATTGTAAAGCGCGAGAAGTCGTGCAGGATGCGTGTTCGCGCCCTCTTGGCACCCTCGCGTATCTGCGCCTCGCTAATGCCGAGCTCGCGCTCGATGTCGCTTAGATATGGACTACTATTGCCAGATGCTAAGGTGTGTATTTCTCGCAAGATACGTGACTTCATCTCCTCCGTAGCTTTGTTTGTAAAGGTCACAGCGAGGATATTGCGATAGCGCTCCGGATGGAGTATCACATCGCACATATATTTCAGCGTTAGCTGGTATGTCTTACCCGAACCAGCACTCGCACTTAATATCTTGGCACGCTTCATCGTCTGCAAATCTTTTTATAGTCACAATAGGTGCAAGCATCGCTATCTTCCACCTGCTTAAAGGCAATCTCTGGGTTGAATAGCTCTTCGAATATATTTGTCAACTCCTCCTCGAAGCTCTCCCCTATATCGCTATACTTGGTAATCTCGCCATCACCTCCCTTGTCGACAAGATATGGTGAATACTCCTTAGAGAGCATCTGCGATGCATAGAAGAGCGATGGACACGCCTCGCACTTACGATTATGGTTGTGGTGAAGCATCATTGAGTATAGCAGGGTCTGGAAGATATTGGATATGCGCTCGTGCGGTGCTCCGTTAAAGAGTGCCGATATGCCGTTAAACTCCAAGTGAGGTTTGTTTCCACTCTTATAATCAATAATTTGCAGAGTGCTATTCTTGAGCCTATCAATACGGTCAGCACGACCCGAAAGGTTTACTGAGCGGCCATTCGAAATAGGATAGCTCCATTCCACGAGATCCTCCAATCCTGCAATAGTAAACTGCTCGCGCGAGCTGTCGTAGCGTAAAATACCATCATAAATATACTTAATGATAATATCTCGTACAAGTAGCGTGTCGCCCGAAAACTCCTCTATGGTTGCACTCTCGTTGCCTTGTAATAGGCGCGCTATGGTCTTATCCACAGCTTGTTCCACAAGAGTTTTATTGCGGAGGTTTGCGATTTCTGTTTTCACCTTCTCTGCATCCTTAATGCTAATAAGAGGAGTATAGAGATACTGCATAGTCTCGTGCAGGATATTTCCGAATGTAAGAGCATCTATTTTGCTTGTCATCTCATCGGGCGCTTTGATATGTGCCACGGTGGCAAAATAGAATTTCAACGGACACTCGATATATCTAAATAGTGCTGTTGGAGAGAGTGAATACTCACTCTCTGGTGTGAGGTAGCGGTTTAGCGTCGCCATAACTTTGTCATCCTTAGCTACGGTTATAGGCTTAGCATCCTCCAATTTAAGGTCTACGCCAACAGACTGCTTCTGGATAGTGTATGGCGACTCATACTCCAACTGATAGATATAGCGACTCTGCTCACCTGTGCTCTTCTCATCGGCACGGGCACAATAGAGCATATCGACACGCTCGGCACGCTGTATTAGGCGATAGAAGTAGTAGGCATACATCGCCTCATGCTCCTCAGGGGTTGGCATACCATACGCCAAACGTAGCGAATAGGGTATGAAGGATGGTTGCTCAGTGCGGTTGCCTGGGAAGTTGGCATCCGTCATCGAGAGAATTATGACATTCTTAAACTCGATATTTCGAGTCTCCAAGATACCCATAATCTGGAGACCCTCGATAGGCTCGCCCTCGAAAGGTATAGTCACACTCTGTAAGTGGCGACGTAGTAGCGAGGTATAGACCTCAATCGAGGGGTCTATATCACAATTATCAAGCGAAAGAGCTGTCTTGTGTATCTCCTCGTGCACGATGTTTAGGTACTCAATATGCTCTATCGATATATTGTTCTGTGTGTTGAGAAGAGTTTGCAGTATATTGCAAATATATTGAGATAGTGTTCTCCAATCACTACATTTACAACCAAATATCGCACTTAATAAGCCATCTTCCGTAAACATTGTCGACTCCACCGAGGTGATTCTATTGGCTGAGATGTCGTGTGAGAGTTTTAAGCATAATTCCCTGCGACTATCCATAACATATGGGTGCGACAATAGCTCCATAACATCTGCGTAGTAGAACTTTGTTATATCCTCCTTTGTTCTGCTATGCGCCTGCAAGGCAAAGAGTCGCTCCACAAAGGTGTATGCAAGGGTAGTCTTAATGGGGTAACCCATCGTGACATTAACGCTCTCTACCGACTCTGGAATGGAGTGTAGTAGCGGTATAAGCAGATTCTCGTCGGTAAGAACAATGGCTGTGCGCTTGTCCAACTCCTCCTTTGGTAATGCTTCAATTATATTTGGTATGTGCTTAGCTTGCACAATGTTGGATGCACAAGCCGTAGCGCGTATCTGTTTCTTAATCTTGGTGAAGCTATCGTGCGAGATAGGCTCTGTAGCAGGGTAGTTAGATAGGTTGCCTCGCATAAATAGACCAGCCTCGTGGTCGCGGTTGGCAACATAGTAGTCGTCATAGTCCCAATAGAACTCTGCGCCATACTCACTATGAGCAAGGTGGCTAAACAATATCTCCTCGCTCTTAGAGAGGGCGTTGAAACCCGCCAACACATAGCGTTTGGGGGCAAGGTCGATGCTCTCGCCACGCTTAATACGCTCGGCAGTGGCACGATAAATCATACCTGGATAACCTATGCCTAACTTAAATAATTGCTCGCGGTACTCCTTATAAACAGCTGGCAACGAGCGCCATACCCTTAAAAAGCGTCGCTTCTGCTCGGTTAACGAAACCTCGGGTCCAATGCTGCTCCAAAAGCTTAGTATTCGTTCCTGCTCCTCGGTTAAGTAGCTAACATCTGCCTCAATCTCCTTAATATCCTCGATATTGCGCAGCAGCTTGTCGGCATCGACAAGATACTTATCTATCATATCGAAGTCAGAGATAAGCATATCGCCCCAAAAGTAGAAGCGGTCAAAGCTCTCCAATGGGTGATGCTTGACGTAAATCTTATACAGTTCGGCTATAAGGCGTATACGCTCGCCACATACTAAGCCTGAGCCACGCTCCATAATCTCATCTATGGTAGACCAAGATGGTTGCCATAGGGGGCTATCCACAAGCTGGTTGAGTGCATCGTTGAAGAATGCACGCGCTCTGAGCGAGGGGAAGAGCACGACCAACTCCGACAAATCGTTAGAGTGTCGTCTTAGGAGCGCTTGCGCCAACTCCGACTGAAAGGTGGTCATAATTGTATATCAGTTACTTAATGCGGGTTATCTCACCACCAAATGCAGTTATACGGCTACGCAAGAGAGTAGGCTGTATACGATAATACACCTTGCCTCCGGTATTGGTCTTTGCCTCCAAGCGCTCGTCGGCACTAACACGCGCTATGGCGTTATGCGACGACTCTACGATGGTGGATACGGAGTGTAACTCGTGGGCGTTATAGCGTGCAGATGATACCTCAGCAGTGTGGTATCGTGTATAGCCATATAGCTCCACACGGCTCTTGCCTGATACGTGTGACATAATATCCAGAACGTCAACCTCAGCTATAAGGTTGGCATCGTTCGAGATATAGAGATCCAATAGTTGTGATGTGAGTATACCCTCGACCTTTGTATCGGCCTTGGCTATTGATATATCGGTAAGTGAAGTAAAGCCTATGGTAACCTCGGTAATGCTTTGACGCTTAGAGTCGTGGCGCTCGCGCACTTTGAGCGTCTTGTTCTTGATATTAAAGATAAACTTGGTATTCTCCGCGCCCTTAGTATCGTAGATGATATATGGGGCTTCGTGTTCTTGAATCTTTACAAGTTTAAGCTGAACGTGCGCATCAATATCGAGTGCAGTGAATGGCGCAAGGAACTCCTTCTCCTGGGCAGAGAGGCTTGTAAGCGTGAATAATGTCACGATTAGTGAAATAAATCTCTTCATAGTTTTATGGTCTTAATTTAGTCCATAAAAGTATGAATAATTCACCAACAATCCAAATAGTTTTACATATTTATCTGCACAAAAGTAGCACCACTATCCTTAGCACTTTGCAGACCATAGGCCGAGTCCTCGAAAATGATGGTCTCAGCAGGGGTTACACCAACTATATCCATCGCTTTAAGGAAGCAGTCGGGATAGGGCTTTGGGCGCTCAACATCATCCCCTGTTATAATACCATCAACACCATCAGAGATATTCAAGTATCGCATTACATTGGAGATGTTATCTCTGTGACCTGTAGATACTATCCACACCTTAGCTCCTAAGCTCCGCATCATCTGACACCACTCCCAAAGTGGAGTGTTTAGACGTGTGGTGTGGAAGTAGTTAGGGTATAACTCTATCTTACGGCGGCGCACGGCGTGTATCTCTTCGTCGCTGCTTAGACCTACGCTGCGCATAAACTCTATACAGCGCATACCAAAATATTTATCGAGATACTCCTTCTTGTCGATGGTGATGCCAGCCTCAGCCAATGCCTCAATATAAGCACCTGCATTAGCATCTTTAGTGTCGACTAACGTGCCGTCGAAGTCGAGTAGAATTAACTTTAATTGAGCCATACTAATCAAATGATTGCAT
>JAEIGA010012580.1_pt1 | contig 12844 bp, 7 predicted proteins | sample 9270691 | NCBI WGS metagenome assembly JAEIGA01 (sample SAMN17057246, study PRJNA624740) | gut metagenome | biome: biome; isolation source: fecal sample | host: Bos grunniens | place: China: Xizang | collected 2019 | reverse complement strand
CCAGGTTACCTGAGTTCATCACGATGTCAAGACCTGCGATACGTCCCTGCAAGGCTTCGTCTACAGAGGTGAAGTTCAGTCCTTCAAACTCAGACATCTTCAAGCTCTGTGCAGCTACTGACATCTCTCGTTCGGGAATCTCGAGACCGCCGGTGCTTTTCTTCACCACAGCCTGGATGACTACTTCCTCAATCAGATTCTCGTCCTTCAGCACTACGTTGAATACTCTGCGGTCGCCTATTTCGAGCAGTTCTGTCTTATAACCTATGTAGGAAATCTGTAGCTTGTCCTTGGTGTTTTTTACACGCATAGAGAAGTTACCGTTCATGTCTGTCGTGGCAGCCTCGATAAAACGTCCTGCTTCGTCTACTTCCACCACGTTTACCATCATCAGCGGTTCTATGGCATCTGCCACGTTACCGGTGATCATCACCTGTGCGAAGGCCGCTGATATGCTCATGCTGAGCATTGTTACTATTATATATAATCTGTTTCTCATAGCCATTATTCGTTAGAAGAGAGTTGTTCCTGCAGACGCTTGATTTTTTCCTGGTATCCCTTGATCTGGTCCTTCTTGTGGAACATCACGTTGGGCACTCTGTGTATGACTGCATATGACGAGGTCTCTATGAGTGAAGACTTCTGGAGGTCTCTATTGTCAAAGAGGTAGTCGCGTGTCATGATGTTGTACATGGCAGGGTCCGAGGTGTCCACCTGCTGGCTGTTTCCAGCACCGTCAACCAGGGAGATGTCGTTGTTACTGCCAGTCACCGTGATGCGGCAGAATGTTCCCGTTGTCTCGTCCAGTGTACTGGTCTCGAAATTACCGCTGGTATGTCCGCCGCCTACATATACCGAGTTGTCTTGGATATGGTAGTTCACGAAATCGGCAATCAAGCTTCTGATAGAGTCACGGTATTCTTCCGGGTCAAAGTAGTAGTTTTCCTCCTGTGTGAGGATAAACTCCTCGGCATCCTCCATTGTGGGCAGACCGGCTTCGATAGCTGCACGCACTGATTCGTTAGAGGGTATATAGATGGTGTAGTGGTAGGTGTTGAATGATTCCACGGTTTGTCCGAATGATGCGAAGTCTTCGTTATTGGCAAATGCGCCAGCCTCGATCATCAGTTTCTGGAATTCATAGAACGGACCTGGAGCCTCATCGGTGCCAACATGTTCTTCGATAGCCTTGTATGCTGACTTCATAGAGGACTGCATCACATTGGGTACGATATAGGTCTTACCGTTACCCTCTAAGGTCTGGTCCTTGATGTTGTCTGTTGTCACGTGGATAGGTGTCTCGTTCTCAATCTGGAATCCGCCAAACACGTTGTATCCACCTTGTGTGCTGACGTCTACGCGTACCGTACCGTTAGCCTTGTTGCGGTAGTATATCTTGCCCTGGTGGCTGAGGTCGATAGTGTCTACGATGATGTGGTTGTCGATGATGTCTTCCAAGCGGTCGTCAACCTGTGCACCTGTGGGTGCGGGTGACTTGGCTGTACCTGTTACCTGCTGGGTCTCGAGGTCATAGGGGTATGATCTGGCCTTTACCGACTTGGTGCGCTCGTCGTAGTAGAACTCCCACAGCTCGGGTTCGCCCTTCGCTATAGAGAGCGGGTCTATATAGTGCTTGAATGCACTGTCGGTAGGCAGTATGAAGCTGTAGTATGAGTCCATAGACAAGAGGTAGGCATCGAAACCGTATCTCTCAATAGCCCAGCGCATGACTTTCATGTTTTCGTTTACCAATGTGGGGGCTGATACTGCCACATAGGATACGGGGGGGAACACGCGGTTGGTCACATACACGACACCATTGCAGCATATGATGGTGCGCTCGATGTCATCAATCTCTACGCCCATCTCTACCTGACCGTCGTTCTTCACTTGGTTGAACTTGCTCGGTACTGAGGCGATGAATGAGGGTTTCATGTGGTTGTTCACGAAGTCGTCAATCACGTAGTTGGGTACGTTCTCCCAGCTTCCGAAGCGGTCTTTCAGGAATTCACCACCACCGGTTTCCCAGTAGTTTCTCAGGGCTTCGTCAGAGGGCACGAACATCACGGCCATATCCTGGCTCATCGGGATGATGTCGTTCGTGGTGAATCGGTTCCAACCTGGATCGAACTTCAGGTAGCTGTCTACCAATGTGTCTGCGGGTGCCGATATCTCTGTGCCGTTTGTCGTTACGGTGAGGAAGTTGCCGCTCAGTCCTGTGTTGTGGCTATGTGTAGCCATGTATTTCTTTACGTATACCGAGTCGGTACCGCCATAGAGGCGTTGGTACTCGAGTGATGCCGTGCGGCTGTAATAGGGTGCCGAGAAGCGGTTCATCAGCTGGGCGAAGCGGCTTACCGTAGAGTCATTGCTCACCATATCGGCCATGTTGGTCAACGGTGTCACTAACTTTTCCATGCGGTGCACTACACCATTCTTACATTTCAGGTTAGGCTCAGCGATGCGCACGCCGTTGATGAACACGTCTGCCTTATTATATACATACGAAGAGTCTTGTCCGGTAAGTATGCGATAATCCTCGGGTGATAGATTGTTGACCACGAGGTAGTCGTGTGTGAAGTTTACCAGGGGAGCTTCTGTGTTGTCCTTCAGCAGTACGAGTCCGTCTGTGCGGAAGCGGTCCCAATAGGGTGCCTCGGGCAGTTTGTATCCGGGCTCTTTGGCAATGTTGTCATAGATTGACACTGCCGATGTGCGGCGCAGGGTCTTACCCTCTTCGCGTCCGGTAGCATAGCCCAGCATGTCTGAGAAGTACACATTGTTCAACATCGAAGAGTTGAGCAGCATCTTCTTGTGTGAAAGGCTCAGTTGCTCATAAGAAGATACGCCCCATTCGTTGTTGCTCAGGAAAGCGTTGAATGTGGCGTCGTCTACTACGAACAAGGTCTTGCTACCCGTCTTGGACAATACCTCGGCATAGTCCAGATCGTCAATCAGGCGGACGAAGTTGGTATATCTCCCGTCTTCCTTCAAGAAGTCGTAGATGCTTTCGCCCAACCACGTCGGTTCTTCTTCGTCGAGATAATAATCTTCTCGACAGGAGGTAGTCAATGCTACTGCTGCCAGTATCGGCAACAATCGCCACCACCTTCTTGGTTGTTTTTCGGAATAGTTTTTCATTTAATATTATTGTTGATTGTTAGATATATATCGGCCCAATACACCCAAGAAAGGTATATTAATGTGCAAATTTGCAAAAAAACTTTAATTCAGACAACGAAATCCTCCTTTTTTTTCAATTTACCAAGGTTAATGTCAATTCTTAATTTTAATTAATCCTCTGTAGTGGGAAGACGTTTGGTATCTACCTATCTGTTGTTACCTTTATTTGTCTTGAAGGTCTCGGTAGGTATGTGCAATACGGGTCTGCATGTGACTTTCAATGGGTGTCGCTCATTTCGAATGTGAGTGTGCCGCCCTTGGCGATGTCGTCATGGGTTATATAGGGGAGGGTATAGGGCTTGCCATTGAGCTTGATGCTTTTGATGTAGATGTTTTCGTCGCTGTTGTTGATGGTTTCGATGACGAATGTGCCGCCTTCGACTTGCAGTTCGGCACGGTCGATGATGGGGGAGCCGAACCAGTAGCGGGCTCCTGCGGGCTCTACTTGGTACATGCCGAGTGCCGAGAGGATGTACCATGCGGACATCTGTCCCATGTCTTCGTTTCCCGAGAGGCCGTCGAAGTCGGCACGATACTGGGTGTCCAACACCTCGCGCACGCGCTTTGCGGTCTTGTGTGGTTGTCCCAAGATGCTGTACAGGTAGAGGATGTGATGGCTGGGTTCGTTGCCATGGGCATACTGGCCTATGAGTCCTGATATGTCGGGTGAGGCGTCGCCATCGAGGGTTGAGGGGGCAAGGAATAGGGAGTCGAGTCGGGCAACGCAGGCTTCTACGCTTCCGAACAGGGAGGCGTATGCATTGATGTCGTGCGGCACGAGCCAGGTGTATTGCCAGGCATTGCCTTCGCAGTAGTCGTTGGTACGGTGCGATGCATTGTTGGGGTTGAAGGGGGTTCGGAAGTCTCCTTTGTCATCCCTTCCGCGGATGAAGCCGGTAGACTTGTCGAAGAAGGCACGGTACGAGTGACTCATTTGTGTGAAGTGCTCATGGTCGGCTTGCTTGCCGAGTGCTTGGGCGGCATTGGCAGCTGCTCCGTCGGCGATGGCATACTCCATGTCGTAGGCTACGGCCTCATTGAAGAGGTTGCAGGGGATATAGCCGTGGGTGTGGCGCAGTCCTTTGCCGCGCTCGGTGTTGGCTGCTGTCTGCTTGATGGCTTCGAACGCTTTTTCGGGGTCAAAGCCCTGGAGGTGCTTGACGATGGCGTCGGCCACTACGGGGATGGCGGGGTCTCCTACCATGCAGTTGGTCTCGTTGCCCCAGAGGTGCCATACGGGAAGGTCACCCTGCTTGTCGCAGATGTCGACCATAGAGGCTACGAACTGACCTGCCTTCTCGGGCTGTATGATGGTCATCAGAGGCTGCTTGGCGCGGTAGGTGTCCCAAAGGGAGAAGTTGGTGTATTGGGGGGTGTCGCTATGGTGTATGTTGCCGTCGGCACCGCGGTAGTGTCCGTCGACATCGCTGAAGAGCACCGGGGCCATCATTGCATGATACATGGAGGTGTAGAAGATGCGCTTTACCTGCAGGCTCTTGCTCTCGATGCGGATGCGCGCAAGCTCTTGTTCCCACGCTTGGCGGGCTTGCTCGTGTGTGGTGTTGAAATCCCATCCTGGGAGTTCGGTTGCCATGGCCAAGCGGGCTCCGTCGATGCTGACGGGTGATATGGCGACTTTCATCAGTATCGCTTCGCCTGGCATCGTGCCGAATGAGATACGGCCATACATCTCTTTGTCTCCGTGGAGTGTGAAGCTGTCGAATGGCTTGCTGAGCTCGGCTACGAAGTATACGCATTGGTCAGTGGCCCATCCTCTCGAACGGCGGTAGCCGATGATGCGGTTGTCGCCCTCGGCCTGCATGAAGGCCTCGGTAGTCCTGTCCCAGCAGCCTCCGTTCTCAAGGTCTATGATGATGGCTGCTGCTGTGTCCTGAGGGTAGGTGTATCGGTGCATGCCTACACGGGCCGTGGCGGTCAGCTCGGCCTTGATGCCGTAGCGCTCCAGGTGTACGGCATAGTATCCGGGTTGGGCAATCTCTTTCGTGCGGTCGGCCATTGACCATAAGCCGCTTTCAGGATCATCCAGGGTTCCGCGTGTGTAGGTGACGTCTCCAGTGACGGGCATCACGGTGATGTCAAACAGGTCGCCGATGCCTGTACCGCTCAGATGGGTGTGAGAGAAGCCGATGACGCTCGCTTCGTCCTGGTGGTAGCCTGAGCACCAGTCCCACGACTGGCTGATGCTGGTGGGCCCCAGCTGCACCATGCCAAAGGGTATGCTGGCGCCTACGAAGACATGTCCGTGTCCGCCACTGCCGATGAGAGGGTCTACATATGAGGTGAGCCTTTCCTGTTGGTGGCATGATGAAAAGAGAAGTGCCAGGAGTCCTATGTAAAATGTCTTCTTCATTGTGGGGTACTTTTAAGATGGTATTCTATCGTGCAGCTGCTTGTCAGCTCGTGGTGCTTGATGCGATAGCCGTTTTTCTTGCCGTTCAGTGTGATGTGCTCTATATAGTGGCATGCTGTGTCCTGACGGTGGGTGAGGATAGTGGTCTCGAACTGGGGGGTATGGATGCTTATCTCATCGAATACGGGGGTGGTAAGGGTGTAGTAGGGCACTCCGGGACAATCGGGGTAGAGGCCCATCATGGAGAACACGGCCCATGCCGACATTGTCCCCGTATCGTCATTGCCGGGGATGCCGTCGGGGGTGTTCTTATAGTGGGTGTCGAGCAGGCGCTTGACCTCGCGTTGCGTGCGCCACTCCTCTCCCTTGATGTGGCTGAAGAGGTAGGGGTAGGCGAGGTCGGGCTCGTTGGCGGGGTCGTAGTGATTGTTGTCGAACAGGGCTTGCAGGCGCTGGGTGTAGGTGCGCTTGCCTCCCATCAGACGGGCGAGTCCGTCTATGTCATAGGTTGCCGCAAAGGTGTATGCCCAGGCGGAGCCTTCGTGGAATCCCGGGACGTTCTCGAAGTGTTTCCCTGTGGTGGGGTCGAAGTCTCCGATAAAGTTGCCGTTCTCATCTATGGGGCGTAGGGTGCCGTATTCCTTGCTGTAGTATTTGCGGTAGTTGGTGGCACGCTGGGCAAACTCCCTGGCGCGTGGCTTGTCGCCTAACGAGTCGGCCAATTGGCTGATGGCATGGTCGGCCATACAGTACTCCAGGGCATGTGATACGGAGTTGTCGCCTGAGAGGTCGCTGGCAAAGAATCCCACCGGTATATATCCTTTCTCGATGTAGGGGTCTATATCGGGGCGTATGGGGTTGTCGGCTCCTCTTGTAGTGGCCGATTTGGTCATTGCTCTGTAGGCTTGCTGGATGTCGATGTCGCGCAGGCCCTTTATCCAGCTGTCTGCTATGACGATGGCGGCTGGGTCTCCCTCCATGATGTAGGTCTCTCGTCCGAACAGTTCCCATCGGGGTAGCCATCCCCATTCTTCGTACATGCCTATCAATGATTTCATCATGTCAGTTTGCCGTTCGGGGTATACGAGTGTCAGCAGGGGGTGTAGGTTGCGGTAGGTGTCCCATAGTGAGAATACGGAATAGCGTGTGTAGTCGGCTTTTCCTGTGGCTCCGCTTTCCATCTGGGGGTATTGGCCATTGACGTCGCTTATGATGCTGGGGTGTATGAGTGCGTGGTATAGGGCTGTGTAGAATATCTCTTGCTGCTCCTCGCTGCCTCCCTGTATGCGTATGCGGCTGAGGTCATTGTGCCATTTCTCCACAGCCTCGGAGTGTATCTGGTCGAAATCCTTGCCTTGTTGCTCTGCGTCAAGGTTCATGCGTGCATTCTCTATGGAGACGAACGAGACGCCGAGCTGTACGGTTATCTGTTCGCCTTCAGGGAGGCTATCGTAGCTGAAGTGGTATCCGATGTCGTCACCGGCCACCTCGCGGTAGTAGTTCTCGTATAGCTTGTAGGTGCCGTCATCGGTGCTCCACTCGCCCTCTATCCCTTGCATGCGGGGTTGGAACTTCCAAGGGCCACAGCGGGTAGGTTCGTGTGATACCCTCATGACGAAGTAGAGGGGGAATACGGCTTGTGTCGTGTAGCAGAAGGTGCCCATGAGCTTCACTCCTTCGACCTCGGTGTCACTGACGCGGCGTACCATAGCTCCGCTTTCGTTGGTGAGCCCTTGTCCCAGGTTGAGGATGATGTGTCCCTCTCCCTGGGGGAAGCTGTACCGCTCGCATGCGGTGCGCGGTGTGGCTGTGACCTCGGTCTTGATGCCGTATTTCGTCAGTAGGTTGGTGTAGTAGCCTGGTGTGGCTTTCTCCGCGGTATACTCCGAGCCGTAGTGGTGGTAGTCTACGTCGAGTGTGCCTGAGGTGGGCATCACCAAGAGGCTCGATGCTTCAGGACAGCCTACGCCACTGAGCGCCACATGGGCATAGCCGGTGAAGTAGTGGTTGGTATATTCGTAGGGTGCCGACCACCAGCGCTGGTCCTTGTCGTAGTGGTTGAGGTCCGAGCCCATGACATTGAACGGCACTACCGACATCATGCCATTGGGCGTTAGGGCGCCAGGGTGTGTGGTGCCGTAGTTGGTGGTTCCGATAAAGGGATTGACCTTCTCTACGGGCGACTGGGCATATAGTGCACACGTCATTGTGAGCAGCAGTATGGTGATGCTTCTCATAGGGTACTGTATGCTTTGATGATGTTGATGGTCGATGTGTCGCAATCGAATACGGAGTACCAGCCCTGCGGCTCATGGGGAGGGTCGCACAGGTAGTCGTCACCGGCTTGCCACACCAGGTCGCTCGGCCGTCCGCTTCCGCTCCATCCCCAGAAGTTGCACCCCGCAATGGGTCCGCCTTCGGCGATGTTGCGCTTCACCTCCTCGAAGATATGCCTGTAGTATCGGTCGCGGCTGTCGGTGGGGATGTCGATACCGGCCTTGTTGCCTTGTCGGGCATAGCCGAACTCCTCTATCACCAGTGGCTTGCCTATCCGCTGGGCCATATCCACGTGTGTGGCTATGTAGTGGCTGCTTCTGCGGCAGGCGTTCTCGATGCCGCTGTCGGGATTGCTGCGTGGCGCCCATCCCCAGTTTACGGGCCATATATGTATGGTGAGGTAGTCGATGTTGGGGTCGGCATGTATCTGTTCGCATAGTGCGGCATCCGCTTCGCATCCGACGGTACCTTCGCTTCCTGTCGACACGAGGTGGTTGGGGTCGATGCTCTTGATGAGCGCTGCGGCATGTGCTATCCATCGGGCGAAGCCTTCCTTGTTGTCTTTGGCGAAGGGGCGTGGCTCATTGCATAGCTGCCACGACATGATGGCAGGCTCGTCCTTGTAGAGCCGTCCGGTGATGGTGTTGCGGCGCGATACGATCTGTCTGATGTAGTCGTAGTAGAGGCGCTGCGCCGTGGTGTCGCGCGAGAATTCGGCGCAATAGTCTACGTAGCGTTCATAGCCTCCGTCGATGTTGGCGTTGGGCGAGTCGCCATATCCACATGCCTTCAGGTAATATCCGTATCCGCCGCTCCAGTCCCAGGCATTGTTGAGATAGATGACTGCGTCCATGCCGCGTTTCTCGAGTTGGGCGATGGTGTAGTCGAGTCCCTGCAGTATAGTGTCGTTGAGTACCCCTGGTGCTGTTTGCAGGTAAGGCTTGGCGGGGTTGGCCAGGTCGCTTCCGGCATCGGGGCCGGCGAGGATGCGTACGTTGGTGAGGCCCAGCTCCTTCAGCTGGTCCAGCTCATGGCACAATCGTTCGCGGTTGCCGCCGGTGCCTGTGGAGCCTAATATGGAGGCATACCAGATGTTGCATCCGATATATCTGTATGTGTTGCCGTTCTTGACGAGGCGTGTGCCGTGGGTCGTGATGAACGGGGTTGTTGTCGCTTCCTTCTGGCGGTTGGGGGTGAACGAGCACCCGCAGCAGCCGATGAGGACTGTCAGGATGCAACTATGGACGATACTCTTTTTCATGGTGTGTGGGGTGTTGGTGTTGTGGGTGGGGTGGGGCTTCAGGGTTCTTCCTCTTCCAGCAGTGCTTTGATGTCTTGGTCAGTCTTGTATAGTGTGTCCTTGCACAGCTGGATGAGCTTTTTCGCTTCCTTCAGCTGGTGAGTCAGCTGGTCGATGTCCAGTTCGCCTCGTTCGATTTGTCCGACGATGCTTTCGAGTTGCTGTATGGCTTCTTCGTATTTCATGTCTGTAGTTCTTTTTTTTAGGTGTTCTATGTCTTGTTGGTAAGGTTGTCGTTCGTGTCCTTCGCTTCGCTGGTCACGGTGCCGTCGGCCCACTCTGTAGTCAGTATGGCGCCTTGGGGTACCTTCGATGCGCTTGTCACCACCTTGCCGTTGCAGCGCGTGATGGTGTAGCCACGCTTCAGGATGTGGCTGGGCGATGCGCTCTCGACGGCTTTCTCCAGCAGCTCCAGGCGGTGCTGCTGCTTGATGAGGGTGTGCTGCAGGGCCGTGTGCAGCGTGCTCTCGATCTGTGCCATACGATGCTGCTGCCTGGCTTGCATGATGGCAAAGCCTGCCGGTAGGCGTGTGGCCAGCTGTTGCAGGCGTTGCTCCTCACGGTGCAGGCGCTGTGTCAGGCCCATGGTGAGGCGGTGTACCAATGCTTCGTGATGTGCTGCGGCATCGGCAAGCGCACCGATGAGGTATTCGGCTGCCGCAGTGGGTGTTTTTACCCGGGTGTGGGCAACGGTGTCGAGCACGGTGTCGTCGCGCTCGTGTCCTATGCCGGTGATGATGGGTAGGGGGAACTGGGCGCAGTTTGCCGCCAGGGGATAGGTGTCGAAGCCCGAGAGGTCGCTCGTGGCTCCGCCGCCACGTATGATGACCACCACGTCCCAATGGTCGCGCTCAGCCGCTATGGTGTCCAGTGCGGCGATGATGCTGCTCTCTACCTTGTCGCCCTGCATCACGGCGGGGAACAGGCGGGGGTAGAAGGCAAATCCGTAGGGGTTGTTCATCAGCTGGTCGCAGAAGTCGCCATAGCCTGCCGCTCCTGCGGCCGAGATGACGGCTATGCGCTGCGGCAGCAGAGGCATGTGCAGCTCCTTGTTGAGGGTGAGCACCCCTTCGGCTTCGAGCTGCCTCAGTATCTCGCGTCGGCGGCGTGCCATGTCGCCCAGCGTGTAGGTGGGGTCTATGTCGTGCACGGTGAGCGATAGCCCGTACTGCTCGTGATAGTCGACGGTCACCTGCATCAGCACGTTGATGCCTGCCGCGAAGCGCTGTCCGGTGGCATTCTCGAAGTAGGGCCGCAGCATATTGTAGATGCTTGCCCATATGGTGCCACGTGCCTTGGCTACGAGGGCATTGCCACGCTCAGCCTTCTGCACCAGTTCGATGTAGCAGTGTCCGTTGTAGGCTTCGCGCACCTCGCTCAGCTCGGCTCTCACCCAGTAGGCGTCGGGCAGGCCGCGGCTCAGTGTCAGGCGTATGAGTCGCCCTAACTCGTATAGTGACAGTGTCTCTTTCATAGATACATGTTTATGCCTCGCTGCGAGGCGATGAAGGCGCCTCCCACCAGGCGGTTGCCTACATAGAACACGGCCGACTGCCCCGGTGTGATGGCTGCGACGGGCGTGGCGAAGCGGATGAGCAGCTTGCCGCCGTCGACCTCGCGTACCACCTCACAGGGTACCGGATGGCTGCGGTAGCGGATGCGCACAGAGAGGTTCTCCTCGCGGTAGAAATCGGCTTCGCACACCAGGCGTGGATGCTCTACCAACATATATTCGGTCACCAGCTGCCCGGCATCGCCCAGCATCACGGTGTTCTTCTCAGGGTTGAGCTTGAGCACATAGGCAGGTTTCCCTAAGGCTATGCCCAGTCCTTTGCGCTGGCCTATGGTGTAGTAGGGGTAGCCCTGGTGAGTGCCCAGGGTGCGCCCGGCACTGTCCACGAACTTTCCCTGTCCTACCAGCTCGTCTATCTGCGGGTACTGCTCGCGTAGGAAGTCGCGATAGTCTCCCTCGATGAAGCACACCTCCATGCTCTCGCCCTCGCGGGCCTTGAGGGCAAAGCCCTTGTCGGCGAGGTATTGGCGCACTGCGTCCTTCTTCCATCCTCCGAGCGGGAACACGCATCGGGCAAGCACCTCCTGGTCGAGGTTCCAGAGGAAGTAGCTCTGGTCCTTCTGCGGGTCATCGCCGGTGACTATGTAGTGGTACCCGTTGTCGTATACGGTCTGCACGTAGTGCCCCGTGGCGATATGGCTGCAGCCGAGGCGTTCGGCCCATTCGGTGAGCACGCGGAACTTGAACAGGGGGTTGCACATCACACACGGGTTGGGCGTACGGCCATGCATGTATTCATCGATGAAGTATTGAACGATGCTCTCGCGGAACCCCTCGCGCTCGTCGGCCACGTGGTGCTCTATGCCCAGCCGCTGCGCCACCTCGCGGGCTTCGGCGATGTGGCGGGGCTCGCCTTCGGGGGTTAGCTGCGAGGCGAGGTCATGCACGCGCATCGTCACGCCTGCCACCTCGTAGCCCTGCTCCTGCAACATGAGGCACGCAGCCGTGCTGTCGATGCCTCCGCTCATGCCCATCAGTATCCGTCTGTTTTGCTGCATAGTTGTCGTTCGTTTCGTTACCTTTCGTCGCATGCGTCTCTTGTCAACAGCATGTGACAGACAAATGTACGACATTATTTTTGAATATCCGTGCGCTCCGTTTTTTTTTTGTAAAAAAAGGCCGTCCTGTATGTGTGGCCTGTGAACCTGTTCACACTCTTGTCCGACGAGTTCACCCGTGAGGACATGCTCAACCTGCGTATCGCGCAGGAATGTAACCCGACCCGAAAGTTCAGATTGTAAAGTGGAAGACTCGCAGTCAGATTATTCCTTTAGACGAGCGCGGCGAATACAAAAATGTTGACAGTTGGCAATTAATATAAGCACTCATCTACCCTCAATTGCAGAAGATTATGGAAAAGTTTAGTATAGAATCTCTCTACATGGGCGACCGTGCACAGCGATACTATCCCGATAGGGATTACGACAGCGGCTGGGCCTGTTTCGCAAGGAGCAGCACGATACCCGCGACTTATGGCCGCCCTTATCGCTGAGGGGTATCGAGAAAAGTAGAAGGTACTCACAAGAGCGCAAGTGAAGGCAATCATGCGCATCCTTGGTTCGCCATGAGGGGACCAATGGTTGGGGCTCTTCCTTATGTCTAATCATGTTGGCTGCTCTGCGTCGCGATGACGTGGGCTGCCGTCTCTATTGTCGTGAATTACTTTGCCAGCAGACTGTCTATGGTGGTGACTAAGTCGTCGAACTCGGGCTCTACAAACCGACGGGTGAGCTTGATGATGCGTCCGTCGCGATCGATGAGTACGTTGCGTGTGATGCCTGACTTGCGCAATGCGTATTGAGCAAATACATCTCCCTTTTCGTCTAAAAGCATGGGGTAGGTAGTGCCCAACTGCGCTGTGTACTTCTCTACCACTTCGCGTGTCTCTTCGCGGTCAACGCCTACGAGTACGAAGTCGGGGTTCTCTTTGTGTGGCTGCCATATGCGGCTTTCGATGTGTGGCATCTCTCCACGGCATATACCGCACCAGCTGGCGGTGAACTGCAACATGATAACCTTGCCGCGCAGGGCTGACAAACTGAATGGGGTTCCGTCAGTATAGGACAGTGTGAAGTCGGGGGCGATGTCGCCTACCTTGACTATGTACTCGTGCTCGTAGACGATGGTGTCTTGCGTAGTG
>JAEIGA010012579.1_pt1 | contig 12844 bp, 10 predicted proteins | sample 9270691 | NCBI WGS metagenome assembly JAEIGA01 (sample SAMN17057246, study PRJNA624740) | gut metagenome | biome: biome; isolation source: fecal sample | host: Bos grunniens | place: China: Xizang | collected 2019 | reverse complement strand
TTTCGGGTCGTGCTCGTGTAAAAATTGCACCGGGAACGCAACCGGGCAAGATTTTGCGATTGCGAGGAAAAGGTCTTCCATCATTTAATGGCTATGGCACAGGCGACCAACTCATAAATATTATGGTATATATTCCCGAAAAGGTAAATGCTGAAGAACAAAAGGCTTTTGAGGCATTGTGTGGGTCAGAAAATGTGATGCCAAATGAGGAGACTAAAAATCGCATTTTTAGCAAACTAAACCACATGTTTGAATAACCTAATAATAAGAAATTAAATAGGAGGGGCGGAGTTAAAATTTATGTAGTTTTAATCTGCCTCTTACTTTTTTGATACATTAATTGAATTTTGGCAATTAATATATCAATTGAGGTGAAAAATAATTTGTATCTTCGTGAAAAATTTTGAATTATAATAAAACCCGTCCAATCAATGTCAAAACTAAGATTTCGAGTTGTAGAAGAGGCATATAATAGAAAGGCAGAACTTGTTGAAGTGCCAACCGAACGGCCAGATCAATATTATGGCAAATATGTGTTTAATCGACAAAAGATGGCTCAATATTTACCACAGCATGTTTATAATGCTCTCGTAAATGCAATAGATAATAAAGAGGCTCTTTCTCGTGATATTGCTGACAGCGTGGCAGATGGAATGAAGCGTTGGGCAATTGATAATGGAGCTCGTCATTATTCACACTGGTTTCACCCATTGACCGATGGTACAGCAGAGAAACATGATGCTTTTATTGATTTAGATGGAAAAGGTGGCGTAGTTGAGGAGTTCTCTGGAAAGCTTCTTGTGCAACAAGAACCAGATGCGTCAAGTTTTCCAAATGGTGGGATTCGCAATACATTCGAGGCTCGAGGATATTCAGTATGGGATATATCTTCTCCAGCATTCATATTGGGTAAGACGTTATGTATTCCCACGATATTTATATCATATACAGGAGAATCTCTCGATTATAAAGCTCCGTTGTTGCGTGCAATAAACAGTGTTGATAAAGCAGCTACCGGTGTGGCTCAATACTTTGATTCAAATGTGAAGCATGTAACTTCCTTTCTTGGTTGGGAGCAAGAGTATTTCTTGGTTGATGAGTCGTTATATTCAGCTCGTCCCGACTTGGTTATGACCGGTCGCACCCTCATGGGGCATGAGAGTGCAAAGAATCAACAATTGGAGGACCACTATTTTGGAGCTATCCCATCGCGTGTTGATGCCTTTATGCTCGACCTTGAAATAGAATGCCATAAGTTAGGTATCCCGGCGAAGACGCGCCACAATGAAGTGGCTCCTAATCAGTTTGAACTTGCTCCGATTTTTGAGGAAACTAACTTGGCTAACGACCACAACTTGTTGTTGATGTCGTTGATGACTGAAGTTGCTCGTCGTCATAAATTCCGTGTCTTGCTACATGAAAAACCGTTTGCCGGAGTGAATGGTTCGGGTAAACATAATAACTGGAGTTTGGGAACAGATACCGGAACAATGCTTTTTGCTCCCGGAAAAACTCCTATGGAAAATCTGCAGTTTATTACATTTGTGGTAAATGTAATGGCTGCTGTACATCGTCATAATGGATTGTTAAAGGCATCTATTATGTCGGCAACAAACTGTCATCGACTTGGAGCAAATGAAGCCCCACCTGCAATAATTTCTATATTTTTAGGCTCGCAATTAAGTGGTATTCTCGATCGAGTAGAAAACAGTACTAATGGTGAATTATTTGACGTGTCGGGAAAAGAAGGATTGTCGCTTGGCATGTCGCAAATCCCAGAGATACTTGTAGATAATACTGATAGAAATCGCACATCGCCTTTCGCCTTTACAGGAAATCGTTTTGAGTTTCGTGCTGTTGGGTCTTCAGCTAATTGTGCATCTGCAATGATTGCTCTTAATGCGGCAGTAGCAGAACAGTTGACAGATTTCAAACAGAAGGTTGATGCTCGCATAGCTAATGGCGAATCTCTAAATCAAGCATTGCTTGAGGAAATAAAAGTGTTGATTACTCAGTCAAAGGCGATTCATTTTGATGGTAATGGGTATAGCGATGAGTGGAAAGAAGAGGCATCACGTCGTGGACTTGATTGTGAAACAAATGCGGCTAAGATATTTGATTCATATTTAAGTGAACAGACCATTGAAATGTTTCGTAAGTCCGGAGTATTTACTCAAGTAGAGCTTGAAGCTCGTAATGAGGTAAAATGGGAGATGTACACTAAAAAGGTGCAAATCGAAGCTCGTGTGCTTGGCGATTTGGCGATTAATCATATTTTGCCGGTTGCAATGAGATATCAATCAATCTTGGTGGATAATGTGTTGAAGCTTCGCACATTGTTTAGCGGAGAAAAAGGGGAGGTAATGTCGGCTCAAGATGTTGCAACAATAGAAAGTATTGCGTCGCATGTTGCAAAAACCAAAGATGAGGTTGCAAAGATGATTGACGCACGGAAAATAGCCAATCGCATTGAATGTGAACGAGAAAAAGCTATCGCATATCATGATACGGTTGTGCCTTGTATGGAGAAAATTCGTGAATATCTTGACGACTTAGAATTGATGGTTGATAATGAAGTGTGGCCATTGCCAAAATATCGAGAACTATTATTTATTCGTTAATTTTTAATGATAAGAGTGTAACAAATAGTCAAGTTAATGCGTCTAATGAGAAAATATATGAATTTATGAAACGTATTACTAAATTAATGGTAGTTGCAATATTGTCAATGGGTGTGAGTTTTATTACATCGTGTGATATTGTAATCAGCAAAAGAAATACCGAAAAGTCGGCTGTTACACAAAACAGTAGCATAAAAGTTCAAGATTTCAATGAAATTAAGGTTAGTAATGCCGCTGAAGTTAAATATGTGGCTGGGGGTGGAGCACCATTGGTAGTGGTTACTGCTGATGAAGCCATTCTGGATAATATAGTTGTTAAAGTAGTTGACCATAAACTGCATTTGGGATTAAAGGGACTTGTAAGTTATAATACATTGAAATTTGAAGTACATGGGACACCGATGATAGAAGAAATTGATGTAATGGGAGCCGCATCGGTTGAAGTGATAGGGGCATTGAATCCTCGCAATCTCGACGTTGAATGCTCGGGAGCATCAAAAGTAAATATAAATGGGGTGTCATGTGCTGAATTAAAGATTGATTGTATGGGAGCTTCTTATGTAAAAATTGAAAAAATTGATTGTGATGAGCTTGATGTGGATTGTTCAGGGGCATCTTCTGTGTTTCTTGATGGTCGTTGTCAAACTGCTAAGTATAAGGCAAATGGAGCTTCAACAATAAAGGCTTCTTCTCTCAATGCAATTAAAATTGAGAAAGCTGAATCAAACGGAGCATCAAACATTATGTGCAAGTAATTCAAAATTATAACGATATGATTAAAGCGAGTGTTGAGATACGCTCGCTTTTTGTATAGTTAAATGCGATTTCTTATATTTGTATGTTGTTTTTGAAGAGCTAATAACTTCCAAGCTGATTATATATGAAAAAATGTGTGAATTGTGGGAAATCGTTGTCAAATGACTATGAATTTTGCCCAAAGTGTGGAGTAAAGCAATCAATTGAACTCGTTGAGATTGGAAGTGATGATATAAATGAAGAAAAATCATCAGGAACTGGTATTGGTTGCTTGGTGTGGATTTTATTTTTATTAATATTGATGATAGTGGGAGGAATAGGCCTATATTTATATAATAATGGCTTTTATAAACTGTTTGAAGAGAATGATAACAATACTGATTCAATTGTCGCAATAATCGATACTATAGTTGTAGAAAAAGGGTTGCCCACTTCGTTGATACTTGATGGTTCGATGTCATCAGGAGAAGTAATAACAATAGATGTAAATATTTCATCAACCGGGAAGGTTGAGGGAGTGTATTATAATCGAAATAAGAAAGGACGTTTTGATATAAGTGGGAAAGGCGATAAAAAAACAGGAGTTATAAAAATAGAAGTTCCCGGTGTCGCTCTTAATATTGAGATGATACCAATGGAAGATAATGATGGTAGTTATGATGGATATTGGGAAGATAAAACGTCGAGAGGAACAATCTATTTTTATGAGGCAAGTGGACGTCATCTGCAGCCGTTTGAAGATACTATTCCACAATTTGTTCCCGAAAAAGAATTAATGGTACAAAATAAAGATTTTGCTATTCGGTTGGTGGGTAGATTATATGAAAATAAGAATGTGGATATACAATTGAGCGATATCGAAAGGGGAGTGGGAAGTTGTAGCATTGAAGAAAATGGAGAAACCACTAAAATGAAATTAAAATGCAAGAAAGATTTAGATGGAGAATGGACAATGATGTTACAAAATTCTTCAGGGACCGTTAGTGGTTGTTTTATTGGTAAATTTGTTGAAGGAGATTTCGTTGGGAAATATTATGATAATAATGGAGAAGAACAAAAAGTGAAATTAAAGCAGAGATAGTTTGTGTAGTTTATATATAAGAAAACGCGAGTGAAAATATGAGAATCACTCGCGTTTGTTGTATTAATAGGATTATGATTTATTTGCCAATTTTTATTGGGTCATCATCGTTATAGTCATAAACTAATTCAAATTCATCGATATATAGAGTAGAGCCATTTCCCCCGGTAAAGAAATCGCCATATTTACTTGCCGATGCCGCAATTACTATATATTTAGGGACACGTTGGGTGTCTCGATAGTTTAACATTACCTCAAATGGTTCGTAATTTGGGTATTTAGGATTATTTTCGCCCATTTGAAATCTACCGTATGCAATAACATGTGAAGCATTCTCGTCAAATAATTGTTGATCTTTTGGATTTGTGCGAATTTGGAAAGGAGTCTCCCAATCGGTAAGAGCAATCCACACTGAGCAAGTGTCGGGTTGACCAACCATATTTTTTATTACTTCTAATGACGAGTTTGATTTATTGATTGTTTTACAATCATATTTATAATATCCTTTTAGTTTGGTTGGGCGTTGATTGAACTCGCGTCCGAAATCAAGAATACCATTAGTGCCATCAGTTTTAACATAATCTCCGGTAAAGATATTCCCTGCAGCAAGTCGAATAACGATATATTTTGTTTCAAGTTTTGCTGCTAATCCAGTCCCTGTTGCTGTATCATCGGTTGGAACACTATTACTTTGTCCGACAGTTGCAGCTCCTTTATTACCGGTTCCCCAATATGGTTGCCCACCTTCTGTCCACGGACACCACACTTTGCCATCTTGCCACCATTCGTCAAAACTTGAGTTTGGAACTTGTACTATTGCTCCTGTTGTAAATTCTATATCTTCGCCATATTCATTATTTGAATATGAGCGAGCAATGTATGTTGTATTTGGCTCAAGGTGAATAATTCTTGCAGTAAAATTACCATCATCATGAGTTACCCATTCTGCGGGAACTTTAGTCCATTCACTATCAGATGCCAGACGATATTCAACACCGTTGTCATTCCCGGCTTCGGCAATGCCATATACCCATGCTACTTGCGACCATGCATCTATGTGAGATGTTTTTACAGACTTATTTTCGATGCAAATAGTCCATTCTTCAGTACGACCATAGTCGTTTACATAAACAGTTACAGGATTTGAGAAGTCAATGACTGTATCATTGATGTTTAGAGAAATTGTTGATTGCGAAGACCCTAATTTAATTGACTTTATCGTAACTTTAGTGATGTCAGCCGATTTAGATATATATGCTTTTACATAACGATTTTCAACATCAATTATCGCAGTTCCCACTTGTTGGTCAAAAGTGAAATATCTTTCAATTGGTTGAATTGCAGATATTTCCCAATTGTATTCTCTATAAAGTTTTAGAGTAACATTTAGAGGTTGAGAAAGATCAATACCTCCTGTAATTTCCGGAGAAACAAGTGTAGCACCTTCTGAAAGAGTATATTCGGTAATATTTACATTTTTTATGTCAGCGGTATCGGTTAAGAATAATGTAACAGTGCGATTAACTGAGTCTATTACCGCATCTTGATATTGATGTTCTGCTTTAATATTTGTGAAATTGGCTTGAATATCGGGATATGGTAAATCGTTTTCAATACAACCTACCATGAGAATGCTTAAAGCCAAAATTAATGAGTTTGATTTTATGTATTTAGAAATTTTCATGACCGTTAAAAGTTAAATCCGAGACCGAAGTTTATACTAAACAAATTAAATTTGAAGTTAGCACCACTTGAGAAATAAGAGCCATTATCAATGCAACTAACTTCTTCGCCATCAAATATTTTTGTCGTTTGATTTTCATCGCGTAGATATAACCCCAAAATATCAAAAGCTAAATTTATTGATACATTTTTGTGGATAAATACACAAACACCCGGGCTAAAACCAAGTCGAGCTTCGTTGAAAGTTGTGTAAGTCTCGTTTAAGTTGCCATCGAAATAGCGACTGAAAGTAGATGATCCACCCAAATAAGAAAGGTCTGCTTCATAGAAAAATGCAAAGCGTTTTTTAGCATTTAATCCTATGTAGTATCGATAAAATACCGATGCACCGTATGATTGTGCATTATAGTTTGCATCTCCAATAGAAAAGGTTAAATCGCTTCCCAATCCTGCTGTTAGATTATCGATGTTAGCTGTGGCATTGGTGTAATTCAAACTTAACCCTATTGATTGATTATTTTTTATAAAATAGGAAATCCAAGGTTTGATTGAATACATTTGACCACCAAAGTCAAGGTCGGTTAATAATGATAATATTTGAGAGTTATCAGTGCTGAAGTTGCCATACGAGCCGCTTAATCCGAAAACAATCTCATTTTTAGGAATATATAAGTAGTTATATAATCCACGGTCAAAACGACCGGGAGCTTTATCAGAGAGAAGCATGCTCACTGTATCATTTCCTACGATAACTTTCTCATTGATAGTTGCTGATTCGGTTGCACTATATATTTGTTCAGTAGCAGTTGTGCTTAGTGTGGCACAGCAAATTAATGAAATTGCTACAATATATGATTTAATCTTGTTCATTGTTTATTAAAGATAAAAAGCAACCCCGAATGAGATTGACATGAGGTTTAACTTAAAATTAGCATAATTGCTTTTACGCTCTGAATAGTAAATTTGATCGGTTGTGGCATCAGTATGAGTATAGTTAAATCCTAAAATGCCAACATTAACTTCTAATGCAGTATAGTTGTTGAGAAACATTGTTACGCCGGGAGCTAAACCAACTCCGATTGAAAAATTCTTTTCGTATGTTCCGGAAAGAGCATCTCCTGTGCCTTGACAAAGTTTTGATTGACCGCCACCAATTTCTAACTGAACATCATTAAAGAAACCGAAACGTTTGCTTTTCCCCATACTTATGTAATTGCGAAAAACAGCAGTCCCATAATAGTTGTGGCTTATGCTATAAAGGTTGTCAACACTAAAGCCAAGTTCGGGGCTAATGTTTAATGCTCCTGATTGAAGTTTTGTCATTTGGCGAGAATAGGTAAATCTTGCACCGGCAGCGAGGTCGTCATGGAAAGCATACATTACCATAGGACTTGCTTTGAAAGAATAACTATCGCTTTTGATGTCTTCAATTACAAAAAATTGATAGTTGTTGCTACATGATTGGGAATAGTTTGCACTTAAGCCGGTAATCCATTGTCCTTTTGGGACAAATGATACTTGTTCGAGATCGCGTTTGAATGGTTGTGGTTCTTGGGCATATATTATGCCACTTGTACTCATTGCCAAAAACGCACATAGAACGTAACGTAAAATTTTCATATTATGTAAGTTTGTTGTATTATTTTCAATATCGATGTTGATATGTGAACCAAAATAAATTACAAAATTACTCAAAATATTTGATAAATGAGCTGTTTTTGAATAAAATGAAGTTTTGAATCAATTGATTAGTATATATGAGTTGTTTAAGAATTGTCTAAATGCTAAAAAAGATTGGCATATTTGAAATAATAACTTATCTTTGTAGGGAATAAATCAATTATTATGCAATAATCAAAATCTGGAGTAATAAAGTATGTCTCGAAAATTATTATTGAAATTATCGCGATTATCTTTTATTAAGGTCATGGCTGCAACACCAGCACCACGTTGGTTGGTGCTGATAGCTGACTTGGCTATAGTTGTATTGAGTTGTGTATTTGTGTTTTTATTTAATACTACTCTTAGTGGTGAAGGTATATTTTATACTCCTATTGCTAAAATAATAATTGTATTTTTGTCATATCTGATTTTTAGTTTAGTGTATAAATCATATCAATATATTGTGCGATTATCGGTAATGTCAGATATTTATCGAATAGCAATTTTGGTAGTGACATCATCGTTTTTTCTTGTGTTATTAATTCTAATGTTAGAATTAATAACCGGAAATCGATTCATAAGTATTTGGAATATATTTATAATAGGGGTGTTCTCTTTTTCATTAATGATGTGTATGCGACTTGTTATCAAGTATCTATATGCATTGTTTAGTGGAAATGTGTTAAAACGAAAACCGGTAATTGTATTAGGCTCTGCTATTAATTCGTTTGTGCTTGCGAGTGCATTGAAGAATGAGGTTGATGGTCGTTTTGACCCGGTTGCGTTATTGAGCTTGTCGGAGAAAAAAAATGAAACAATGGTAAATGGAATACCTATTATAAAATATAAAAAAGACGAAATAATAGAAGTATTTCAAAAATATAAATGCGACACGTTACTATTTTTGTCAACACAAATAGAGTTAATGCGAAGTGGCTTTGCCGATATTTTTCTTGAAAATAATATAAAATTGTTGATGCTTAATCAAGTAGAGGAGTTTGAAGTGGAAGAAAATGCTTCGTTAAATTTATCTACACACGTGCAAAATATCAAGATAGAGGATTTATTGGGTAGAGATATTATTAAAAATAATAATCCATTGATTGAGCAACAAATTCATAATCAAGTTGTGCTTATTACCGGTGCGGCAGGGTCAATCGGCTCAGAAATAGTGCGTCAAGTAGCATTATTTAATGCGAAAGAAATAATATTAGTTGATCAAGCCGAAACTCCAATGCATGAATTGCAACTTGAGTTGGAAGAAAAATATCCTAATGTTAAAGTTAAGTTGTTTATTGGCGACATTACAAATCGCATTAGAATGGAGCATGTGTTTGAGCAATATCGACCTCGATATGTGTTCCATGCTGCAGCTTATAAACATGTTCCCATGATGGAAAATAATCCGTCAGAGGCTATTCATACAAATGTTTTTGGAACAAAAATTATTGCCGATTTGGCAATAAAATATGATGTAGAAAAGTTTGTGATGATTTCAACTGATAAAGCTGTAAATCCAACAAATGTAATGGGTGCATCTAAGAGAATCGCAGAAATATATGTTCAATCATTATTCTTTAATCAAATAAAGACTAAAGATGGACACTGTACGCGATTTATTACTACTCGATTTGGGAATGTATTAGGTAGTAATGGCTCGGTAATTCCTCGTTTTCGTCAGCAAATTGAGGAAGGAGGGCCTATAACTGTTACTCATAAAGATATTATACGTTATTTTATGACAATACCTGAAGCATGTCAACTTGTGCTTGAGGCAGGATGTATGGGATTGGGCGGTGAAATATATATATTTGATATGGGTAAACCTATTAAGATATATGATTTGGCGTCTCGTATGATAACTCTTGCGGGGTTGCGTCCGAATATTGATATTCAGATTGTAGAAACAGGTTTACGTCCTGGCGAAAAATTATATGAAGAATTGTTGAATGATAAAGAACTGACGATGGCAACTACTCATAAAAAAATTATGATAGCCAAGGTCAGAACTTATGAATATGAAGAAATAGTAAAACATATATCTAAGTTAGAACAAATGCTTATGAATGATAATTTGCATGATATAGTGGTAGAAATGAAACAGATAGTGCCAGAGTATATCTCGCAAAATTCAAAATGGCAAGATATTGATGTTGAAATAAAATCAGCGAAAACAATAATAAACAATAAACAATGAAAAAAGTATTATTGGTGGTAATAACATTATGTGCCACAGTTCAAATTAATGCACAATTAAATTGGGGATCAATCGTTGAAAAAATTTCAGGTGGAGATTCTACCATTGGCAATGTGTTAGGGAATATTGTTGCAACCGATAAGGTAGAATTAAGCCAATTGGTAGGCTCTTGGACTTATTTAAGTCCGGCAGTAGGATTTCAAAGTGATGATATTTTGAAAAAAGTGGGAGGTTCTGCTGCGTCGGCAAAATTAGAAAATGATTTGAAAGCTTATTATGCAAAAGTGGGATTCGATAATGTGCAGTTGTCAGTTGCCGATGATGCAAGTTTTGTAATGAAAACAAAGTATGCCACATTAAAGGGAGAACTTGAAAAAGGCGAAGATGGTATTTTTATTTTTAACTTTAAGGCGTTTGGTCGAATAAAATTAGGCTCGTTGAAAGCTTACACAACATTGTCGGGAAGTACATTGAGCCTAACGTTTGATATCAAAAAGTTGGTGGAATTGGCAAAAAAAGTTTCAAAATACACAAACGTTAGCACTATTGAAAGTTTAATCACATTAGTTGATAGCTATGAAGGTATTACTGCCGGATTTAAGTTGAAAAAACAATAAGCATACATTTTTTAAGATAATGAAAAATGGCACCCGTAAGAGTGCCATTTTTGTGTTTGAAATAATTTTGTATCTAATTAGAATTCATAGTCAACGCAAGCACGGTCGCCTTTGTGCCCGGCAAGTAATCCGGCTGCGGCAACATGAGCAGGGTGTTTTGCATAAACTTCTACATCTGCCATTGTATCAACAATTGCAGTGAGAACAACGTCCCATGTTTCATTAGGATTTTCGTTTATTCCAACTTCCATTGACTGAAGAACATCAATTTGTTCGGGGAGAGCCAATAGTGCTTCTTTGAATTTTAATGCGACTTCACGACGTTCAACATCGCTACCTGTCAATTTGAATGCTACGATATGTTTTACCATATTTTCATGAATTAATTATTATTGTAAAGTCGTTCTCTCGCGGCAAGAACCTTTTCATCGGTAATGTAATCATCATAATCCATCATTTTATCAATGATGCCATTAGGAGTTAATTCAATGATGCGAGTAGCAACCGTTTGAATAAATTCGTGGTCGTGTGATGACATTAATATATTACCTTTGAAATTTTGTAGAGTGTTATTGAATGCTTGTATAGATTCCAAGTCGAGGTGATTGGTCGGAGAGTCAAGCACTAATGTGTTTGCATCTTTGAGCATCATACGTGCAATCATACAACGCATTTTTTCACCACCTGAAAGCACCGATGCTTTTTTCAAAACTTCTTCGCCTGAGAATAACATTTTACCAAGGAAACCTTTGAGATATATTTCGCTTGAGTCTTCGCTGAATTGACACAACCAATCAACGAGATTAAGGTCAGTATTGAAGAATGCCGAGTTATCAAGTGGGAGGTATGCGGTAGTAATTGTTTGTCCCCAATCGAAAGAGCCCTCATCGGCTTTACGATTGCCATTGATAATTTCAAATAGGGCAGTCATTGCACGAGGGTCGCGACTCAAGAATGCAACTTTATCACCTTTTTCGATTTGGAAATTTACATCTTTGAACAATAACTCGCCATCAATACTTGCCGTCAACCCTTTTACTTCAAGAATTTTGTTGCCAGGTTCGCGAGATGGAGTAAAAATAATGCCCGGATAACGACGAGATGAGGGTTGAATCTCTTCAACGTTAAGCTTTTCAAGCATCTTTTTGCGAGAGGTTGTTTGTTTTGATTTAGCTACGTTGGCTGAGAATCGTTGAATAAATTCAAGCAACTCTTTACGTTTTTCTTCAGCTTTTTTATTCTGTTGTTGTTGCTGACGAAGTGCCAATTGAGATGATTCATACCAATAGCTGTAGTTGCCGGCAAATAAACTTACTTTATTATAGTCAATATCAAGTGTGTGCGTACACACTGAATCGAGGAAGTGGCGGTCGTGAGATACAACCAATACTGTATTCTCAAAATTTGAGAGATATTCTTCCAACCAAGCCACAGTTTCGAGGTCAAGGTCATTGGTCGGTTCGTCGAGTAGCAGGTTGTCGGGATTGCCAAAGAGGGCTTTTGCAAGTAGCACACGCACTTTTTCGTTCCCACTCATGTCTTTCATCAACATATAATGGCGGTCTTCTTTAATGCCAAGACCACTCAACAATGCAGCTGCATCGCTTTCGGCATTCCACCCTTCAAGTTCGGCAAATTTTTCTTCAAGTTCAGCAGCTCTTACTCCATCTTCATCACTAAAATCTTCTTTACAATAAAGAGCGTCTTTTTCTTGCATTATGTCCCATAGCACTGTGTGTCCACGCAATACGGTGCTCATTACTGTACATTCGTCAAATTCAAAGTGATCTTGACTCAATACACTCATACGTTCTCCCGGACCTTGTGTAACATTGCCTTGAGTGGGGGAGAGTTGGTCACTGAGAATACGCATTAATGTTGATTTCCCCGCACCGTTGGCACCAATGATACCATAGCAGTTCCCGGGTGTGAATTTCAGGTTGACATCTTGAAACAAAACTCGTTTGCCAAACTGAATACCTAAATTATTTACCGCTATCATTATAAATTATTACTTATAGAATTTCAAATTGCAAAGTTACTAATTATCGGGCAGAAATAAAAATAAAGCAATACAACTGATATGAATGTAGAGTCAACAAGCAAGTGCAAAATTATTTTAATAATTTGAAGAATTCAATTTTTGGAGAAGAAAAATTTAGTTATTCTCGAGGTCTTCGATTGATTTTAGCTTGAACAGCATCAAACTGACTCTGCTCAATTAGTC
>JAEIGA010012578.1_pt1 | contig 12844 bp, 21 predicted proteins | sample 9270691 | NCBI WGS metagenome assembly JAEIGA01 (sample SAMN17057246, study PRJNA624740) | gut metagenome | biome: biome; isolation source: fecal sample | host: Bos grunniens | place: China: Xizang | collected 2019 | reverse complement strand
TACCTTCGCATACAGTATTTTCAAAATGCAGCTGTGCATATTTTTTCGCATTTGTATAATCGCTAAGTCTTGTTCTCATTGGTGCATCTATAAAAGAAAACACCTTAATAGGCTTATTGTAATTTGATTTTAAGTAGTTCACAATGTTGTTGAAATTAGTGATTGCTTCACTATCGCTTAAAGAATAATAAGAATATTCCTGAATTACAACAATGTCAAAATCACAGTTTTCGCAAACCCATTTTATATTTACACTATCATTGTTAATATTCCAACCGTCTCTTCGGTTATTGGAAATTGTGCCGAAAATTTCACAGTTTGTGTTGTTTGTAAAACAGCTATATTGCTGAGCTAAATTTGCACCTGAATTATACCAGTCGTAAATGGTGTACTTGATTTCTGGAGCAATTTCATCAAGCAGCAACGGCAAATAACAAACAGCATCTTGTGTCAGAGAATTGCCAATAAATAGGATTTTTAATTCTTTCTCATATTTATTATCTTCAATTTTAATATTATTGCTATCAAAATTTCTTGTTCTGATATGACCGTTTTCTATAGTCAAGACCACATTCCCATTTCCGTCAGCAACTGCAAAATCGACATTGTCGTTATCAGCTGTAATTACTCCGCAATCGGTTGTATTAACATCATTGTTGCTTTCATAAACGCCTTTTAAATTAGGTGACGTGAAAGTTCCGTTTTTATCAGTAATTGAAATTTTATAGCTACTATCAGTATCTTCAGTAACCGCTATTACAGGAGAAAAACCATCTTTACCGTCAACGCCATCAGTTCCATTGATACCGTTCTCGCCCTTTGAACCTTTTAAATTTGGTGTAGTTACAACGCCATATTTATCAGTGATAGTCAGCTTGTAACTATCATTGGTATTTTCAGCTACTTCAACAACAGGTGAATAACCGTCTTGACCGTCAATGCCTTTCTCACCCGTTACTGGGTTTTCTGTCAAATAGTTATCAACTGCTTCAGCGATTTGCTCATCTGTCACCGATCCGCCTATGCCGTTTTTTTCAAGAGCAGTAATCCTTGCTTCCCACTCTGCAAGAATATCAGCATATTCTTCAGCAACCGTGTCAGTGTTGTTAATACCTTCATCTATAGAAATGCCTTTAAATATCGCTGTATTCCATTCATATTCAACAATGCCATCACTTGCAACGCATTTGAATTTTACAACAAAGTTCAAATTTCCTGCGTGTTTAGTTGCCTTTTTGCTGATTTCCCAACTGAACGTCACATTTTCGCCTTCAGTTTTTAAATCAGCTACTCTGTATAAATCTTCTGACCGTTCCGTTTTATCAGCTCTGATATTAATAAAGTGGATTTCTATGCTATTGCATAAAGACATATCGTGACCGTCAACAGTTTTCGGCAATTCAAAAGTGAAACACTCTGAATTATGGTCACCCTGCATCAATACCAGCTTTTCAGACTGATTTGCAATAACCCTTGTTACGGGGTCAATCACAAAATGCTTGTCAGCATCAATTACGTTGTGAGTATGTGCCATATCGCACCGCCTTTCTTTAAATTATTAAAATAAAAAGCAAGGTTTTACTGCACTTCGGATTGTGAAGCCGTTTTATCCCTTGCTTTTTCTTTTTTAAGTCCACGCTTAACGGTGGGGAATCACCATAAAAAACACCCTAAAAGGATGCCAATTAACAATTTTAAGCTGTTTTTGTTAATAGTTTTACGAAAAAATCATATTCCAACCAATCTTTAACCAATCTTTGGTCAACTATGGATCAAGTAAATTTTGAGCATAAGAAAAGCACCTACATCATATAATGCAAGTGCTTTTTATTCTTCAATAATTTCAAATTGTTCAGGTGGAAAAAAGTAATCTTCACCACTATTATCTATTATTTTATAATAACCATTTTCTTTATCTATAACTTCATATTCTTTTCCATTTGTTAATGAGTATGAAGATTCACCTATGTATTTGACTTTCATTTTAAAAACCTCTTTATCTTAATATCAAATTTTTCCCCTTTGGCTTCATACCAATGAAGCTCAACTTTTGTTTTCTTCCCATTTATTACAACAAAACCTTCACCACTAACTTTTTGAATTTCAGAAGCAGGTACATTATAGATTGCTTCAAGGTCAAATCTATCACGGATTTCAACATTTGTACCTTTGCCAGCAAATATTGTGCCTTCAATCTTCTGCCCTTCTGCTAATTTTACGTGTTGTCTACTTCCGGGCATTCTTACAGGGTAATTTTTTGCAGCAGCACCAACACTTCTTCCTACTCTTATTGTACCACTTTTTCCATTTTTTTCAAGAGATTTTTTCTTTTTTAATATATTATATTCTTCAGTTGTACCACCATTTGCAATAAATTCAAGCCATTCTTCATACTCTTGGCTATCTTCGTGAGCTGCAACAGAGCATCTGCAAAAGCAATGCAAGGGGGCTGCATTTTCGCCCGGCATCATATTTTTGACTAAATATATGCCTTTTCCATAGCCTATATCAGCATTAGCAACATCTTCACACTTACTACAACAATCGCTATTTTTAATAAATCTATATTGAGTAAATCCATTCTTTTCAAAAGACAACTTCTGTGCATCTGTTTGCACTCTTGCAAGCTCTGTTATCATAAGCCTTTCAGCGTTGTATTTAGCACCCTTAGCACCGTTTTTCTTATTATCGCCTATGTAATACCTTTCAAGTTCTTTCGCAAGCACACGGGGGTTTTTACCCTGTATCAAGCCGCTTTGAAGCAGCTTTGATAAATCGGCTTTCATTAAATCTTGATACATCCATATTCGATCAGAAAAAGTTGCATTATGGTATGAAGCATTAACAATTGAATGAGCTGCCTTTGCATTGTTCTGTATAGTTTTGCCCAAAATGCCCGCTTGTCGCTCTAATTCGTCAACTGTACGCCCTTTGAGTATATTGCCCATAAACTTTTCTAACTCATCGTGACCCGCAATCATTTCAAGCCCTAAGTTTGCTTTCAGCATTTCAAGCCTGTTAATACGCATCGTTGCATTATACAATCTTAATTCATCATTCGCTTTTTTAGAAAAGTTTTTTTCTTTAACGTACATAGCCGCTTTTCGCTCAAATGCTTTTACATCGTGATTTGAGATTTTTTTCTTTGCTTCTGCAAGGGATATGTTTTCTCTTTTTGCGTATCTACCGTAGAACGCATCAATTTCTTTTTGTATCGCATCAAGCTGTGATTGATAGATTTTTTTAATTTCTTTATCATAAGCAGCTTCGTTTTTTATATAATGTTTCAGATTTTCTTCTTCTCTTTTTTTCCAATATTCTTGTGAGTTTATCTTGCTCACCTCTCTTTTATACCAACAAAAAAAGCAACGGAATAACCGTTGCTTTTGTTTTATATATATTTCCAAACATAGCCGCCAGCTGTTGGTCTTTTTCCATTACAGCAATAACATATATTACCTTGACAAATTCCTGTTTTCCGACTGGCTTCTGCTGTACTCTTATATGTAGCTATACATTCCATATTTGCGTCATACTGCTTTACCGCTTTTGCTGTACTATTGTTGAAGAAATGTTCTCCACCGTTTAACCCTGTTTTATATGCGTGCCGCATATTTTCTTTTCTTGTAGCCCATTCAAGGTTTTTAACATTATTATTTTGTTTGTTTCCGTCTTTGTGATTAACCTCTCTCTTGTTTTCAAGGTTTGGGATAAACGCTTCAGCAACTAACCTATGGATTTTATGAGTTTTGCGTTTGCTGTTTTTTGTTAGACAAATTATATTATAGCCAACTGTATCAACAGAAATCCTCATAATCCTTTCCGACACTTTTACTTTGCCGCCGTTATTATCCTTAAACCTTTCAAGACTTTTAACCCTGCCTAAATTACTGACCTGATATAAGCCTTCATAGCCTTTTATATCTTTCCATACTTCAACCATATTTACACCGCCTTACTTTTTACCAACAACTGAAAAATTAAATCAAATAATTCAATATCTTCACTTTCAGCCATAAGCCTATCAATCGCCTGTATGTACTCTTCTTTCATAATACAGCTCCTTTCAAAATTTGACTGTAGCTATATTATACATCGTTACACAACGATATTCTATTGACATTATAACCAAAGTTATGCAACGATATTTGTTGAAATTGTATAGTTACATAACGATATGTATTATGGTATAATTTTCATACAGAAAGGGGGTTTTAATATGGGTAAAGCATCAACAAAAGCTCAAAACAAATACATTAGTAAAAAATATGATCGTATCAGCCTTGTTGTCAATAAAGGGAAAAAAGAAACCATAAAAGAACACGCAAACAATTTTGATAACGGAAGTATTAACGGATTTATTAACAGAGCCATAAATGAGCAAATAAAAAGAGATAAAGAGGGTTAAACGCCCTCTTTTATTTTTTCTCGCTGTGTTTCTTCAGCTGCCGAGCTTTCCTCGTTATCTCCAAAGCCCAGTATTTTATTAGTCAAGCTTTCGTCAGGCTTGTTTTCTTCCTCAATAGCTTCAAGCTCATCTTCTACATTTTGCACAATGCTTAATGCTTTAAGCTGTGTTTTATGGCTTGTTATGCCTTCAAGATTAGTTGCAATCTGTGTTTCTTCAAGCAAGTTTGCTGGAATATTCGGAGTAAACTTATATTCAAGTTGTAGCCACGCATCCGCCGGCACTTTTGACAGTGGATGCGAAAATAAAATTCTGTAAAGCTGATCTAAACTGCTTGTAAACTTTCTTTCTTTAGTTTTTCCTTTGTTGCTGGTAGCCCACATTTTATAGAGCATTGCAATTCCTGAAGTTGTACCAAAGTTTTCGTCTGACACATCGGCTGACTGCCCTATTTGGAAAATGTGGCGTTCAAGTCTATCAAGCAAATGTTCCTGCCCTGCATCGTTTGAAGGCTTAGCCATAAAGTCAACGATAATATTGCTATCATCCCCGTCAGTATTATATATATTAATAATGCGGTTATTTCTAATGAATTTAGCCGTATCTTCATCAACTTTAGAACCAATTATTTTCATATAAGCATCAGAAAAAGCATCGTTATCATTTGCTTTTTCAGAAATAGCCTTGTTATAGGCGTTTACCATTGTTAAAACAGGTTCAAATACACCCTGCCTTTCTTCATTCTCGACAAATTCAACAGCCGGAACTTCTGCGAAACCGTGAGTTTTCCATTCGTCAATCCACTTGACACCGCCTGTAATGCTGAAATTACGCTCGCTTGTTTTATCACAAATATAGCCGAATTTATTTTTATCATTATCTTCATAAACTCTTACCCAAAACAGCTTGTTTTTTGCGATAGTATCGTCATAAATTATAAAAGCTTCTTTAGGGGTAAAATACGCCGTGCATAATTCTGAGTATTCATTTGCATAGTTAAAAACAAAGCCTTTGCCAAAAATACCGCATATTTTCGCAATTTCAGCGTTGCTGTCATCCTGTCCGTTGTATTTGTTCAAGTAGTTCACATACTCAGTTACAGCTGGATCAGTTGCAGTGACTTTCACCGGGTTTCCGATAAAGAAACCATTTGTTACATCGACAATGTATTTCGGGAAATTGACAACAATCCTGTTGTCGGGTTTCCACTCTTCTTTTTTATTCGCATTTAAAATATCGTGTTGACTTAAATATGCGTTTTCAAGCTTGCTATATCTTGAATTAACTTCAAGCTGGTGCTTACTCAAAAAGTCATCAAGTATAGTTTCTGTAATTTTCGTGTCTTTTGGTAATCTAAACATTTAAAATTAAACTCCTTACTCAAACTGCGTTGACTTCTTCAAAGGCTTTTAATATTTTAGGGAATTGCACCGCAAGCCAATTAACAAGCTGCTCATCACTGTTGTATTCTTCAAGCCCGCTTTCACCGAAAAAAGCGTGTATAATTTCGTGGCGTATAACTTCCCTTCGCCTTAATACTTTCGCATCGCTTGAAGCATCGGCTTCTAAATAATCTGTTGGTGCTTTTATAACAATTTCTTTATCGTATTCTTTACACACGCCGTCAGCGTTTATCTTTTTAAGGTAATCGCTATCGGTAATAAAGCTGTATTCAGCTCCTAAAACGTTAACCTTCATTAAAATCCCCCTGTAATACTTGTGTTAATCGTTCTTAATCCTTTTGGTTTCGGATTTTCATATACACCGGTCAAAGCATCGGCTGCATCATCGTGGGCGTTTTTGCCTTCACGCTGATATTTTTTTATTTCGGTTGCAAACTCTGGAAATCTATCTTCCCAGTTAATAGGGAAATAGATGTTATTCATAACCGATGTACTGTTTGACAGAATTCTTGCAACCTTATTTTTTGATTGATGAAACCAATTGAAAGAAGTGTGCTTATTGCCTTTTTCTTTACATATTCTCTCAACGCTTCTTGCAAAACCACGCCCGCCGTTGTTCGATTCGATAATTGCACAGCCTACATTATTTCTTGCAAGCATTTCAGCTGTTGCGGGTTCTGTTATTTCCATTGCATCTTTTGTAAAAAGAATGTCTAAAATGTAATATTCATCGTTAAACATTCCGTAACAGATTGAGCATAGATAGTCGCTGCCCTCATCCGCTGTATCTGTATAGTTAAGAATATATTTGAATAGGTTATTGCCTTTTTCGTCTGCGGGAATTGATGTATAAGTCTTAAAGCTGCTGTATAGCCTGCCTTTAATGTCTATCGGCTCTTGCTGATAGTTTGCGGCAACAATATCTTTATTCATATTCTTTGTTTTTAGCTCAAAATCAGCCTTTGAAAGAATATCCGGGCAAAGCATTGAACCGTCAGCCTGCACAGCTTTGTAATTTACGTGGATCACATTTTCGTAATTATCAAGAATAAAACCCGCCAGGTCTTCACTACTCCAGCGGGTCATAATTATTATTAATTTAAAGCCGTTTTCCGTTCTTGAAAGCATAGTATCGGTAAACCAGCTTGTAAGTTTCTTTAACGTATTAGCGTTATAGGCTTCTTCAGCGTTCTTTATAACGTCATCTATAACCATAATGTTACAGCCAAAACCTGTTGCTGTGCCTGTTGGCGAAGTAGCAAGGTAGTTTGCCTGTGAGCTGCCCTCTAAAGCCCATTTTTGAGCCGCCGCTTCACCATATTTGATTTTAGTGTGTGGAAATATATCGTTAAAGACTGTAAAGCCCTCTGTTGGTTGTTCAGCAATGCAATCTCTGACTTGTTTTGCAAAGGTACTTGAAAGAGTTTCATTATAGCTGCCTGTCATTACCTTTGTTTTTGAGCCATACATGCCGAAAAGCCATTGTACAAACTTAGTAGCCGTTCTTGATTTTCCGTGTCGTGGCGGCATATTAATAACCATTATTTGCTCTGTTGCATCCTCAATAAACCACTGCAATTTGGTCGCAAGGTCTTTCAAAAAGTGCCTATTTTCAATGTAAAAATCTGGTGATGTGAATTTGCAATACTCCCAAAATTCACGCTTGCACAACTCAAGCCTTGCATAATGTTGTATCAATTCTTTATTCATTTTGAGCCAGCTTCTTTAATTCTTCAGTAGTCAGCCCCTCAAATGGGTTGTTTACATTACCGCTGACCTGTACTTTTTCGGTGTATTCGCCATCCATTTTATTCAGAATGTCAACAGCTTTTAACTTATCTTTTGTTTCTTCGGCTTCGTCTTGAATAAGTTTCGTGAGCCACTCTTTACGTTGTGTTGCACTCATTACAGCTTTGCTTGCTGCCTGAGCTTGTAATTCATTAAGCCTTACCAAAATCTTATCATCTTTCGCCAGCTCACACGCTTTGACATCAACAGTAGAAGCTTTCCACCTTTTAGCACTCGGATATGCAGCAAGGTAAGCCTTACGCTGTGAAAGTCCACTTAATAGCCCCTGCACAAATTTTTCTTGTTTTGCGTTTTTTAATTCAGCCACCTTGCAGCGCTCCTTTCATTACAGCGTTATTTCTTCAGGGAATGGCGGTTCGTGCCGTTCCAGTTCGGCATATAAAAAGCGAACCACCGGAGCGTTAAAGGCTTCCGACAATTCGCCAGTTGATTTTATAATTTTTCTTGTTTTAAGTTCCCAGCCGTCAATTAAAAGACAGTTTACAAGTGCATCAAAGCAATTCGGGCGTTCTATTGGCTCTATAACGGTTTTAATTTGTTTCATAGGCATTTATACCCCCTATGTACTTAAAACCTTGCACAGCCCTAAAATGTCCGCCAAAACCGCTTGCTTTAATTCTACCGTTCAGCTTTGAACCCTTTTTTACTTCAGATTTCCGCATACTTTCAATGTTTTTCTTTTTATTATCTCCATAAAGTTTAGCGGAAACTTGCACCCATTTATCGGAACGCCGCAAAGCAGCACATAATTGCGGGTGCGATGTATGAAAATAGGTAGGCAGATTTTTATTCCGTCTACCGTTACCTTCTAAATGGTACTGAGCTATGGCATTTAAAAAACGTGTGCCAACTCCCGCCCCTTGCCATTCCGGCATAGTTACAAGCCTTGTTGCCCTGTAGCCTTTAAGATGAAACCACGGGCAAACTGCAAGGTGGCAAGCAAGCTCACCGTCAACAGTGCCGATAAAATATTCTGCTGCAATCGGCATCGGTAAATCTAAATAATAATGCGGCTTATAATATCGCCAGTAAGTGCCGTTGACCTTCCTGATTTCCAATTCAATATTTGGTCTTTGCCTGGGCTTACCTCTTTCAAAGGTTTTTTTATTCGTATCAATAACCCAGTCAGGCTGTAACCAATCGACAACATCAAAATGCGGTGTTAGCAAAACAACTTTGCCCTGCGGATTTTCACGCCGCCAAGCCTTTTGAAAAGCGTTTGCTCCTATCCTTGCAATTTGCCTGTCAATTACTGACGTAAATTCATCAATAACAACTTCGCCCGGCTTTTCACAAATAAGCCTTGCAAGCCCTGCCCTGAATTGTTCGCCGTTTGATAAAACACGAAAAGGGCGTAACCACGCCGGCACATCACCTAAACCAACAGAAGCAAGCAGCCCCGTAACCTTGTTAAAATCACCATTCGGGGCTATATCGTCAACAATAGGCTTGTCAAAGCTCCAACCGTCTGTAAGATTTACAATTTTGTTTTCACCGAATATCTGTTTACCAATAGACGTTTTGCCCGATCCCGAAGCACCAACAACAACGCCGATATTCCAATCCCCTGATAAATCAACATTTTCAATAGATAAATCAAAGTTGCAGCCGCTTTCTGCATTAAAAAGGCTTTTTACTCTTGCGGCTCTGTATGAATTAAAGTCATCAACTCTGTTATGAATTTCAATCTTTGTTATCATACCGCCACCACCTTTAGCTTGAAGCCTTCTTCTTTAAGGCGGTTATAGATTGTTTCTTGTTCTTTTTCATCCTTGCAGATTACCACAACGGCGTACTGCTCTTTGTAAGAAAATCCACTCAAAAAAATCACTCTTTCTGTTTAGATTTTCCCCTTTGTTCGCAAAAGAAAAAACACCGCCCGAAAGCGATGTTTTCTCCCAAAAATCTTTAAGAAGGAATCCAAAATGAAAAAATCTCATTAGCAAACTATCAATCCTGTACATTTTATATTATAGCACCTTAAAAACGGACAAACGGACAACTTACCAGCTATAACGCTCACACATTTTTCTGATGCTGTCAGGCGTGTTATTACCGCCTATCTGCATTGCAATTTTTCGCCAACTGTAATGAAGTGAAAGCCGCATAAATAAGCAGTTTTCTTCAAACTTTTCTCTTGATAGCCTATTCAATGCTGAATTTCTTAAAATTTCGAGGTTTTGTATTTCTCTTTTAATATCAGTAATTTCAGCGACTGAATTACCAACTTTATCAGAAACGTTATTACCGTTACTGGTCAATTCAGATAGGGTAGGCGTGATTTTAAAAGCTTCACTTTCAAGCCTTGTAATCTTAGAGCGAAGTTTCACTATTTCCTTGTTGATCTGTTTAATTTCTCTTGCTGTCATCGTATCACCTCAACATCTTGTAATCTTGCATATGTAAGTGATTTAACACATTTGATGCTTTTTAACTCTGCACTATAGCAGTAGTTATCGTTTTCGTCTTTTCGGAATATGTACGCTAAAAATATGTATTTTTCACCGTTGTAAATTACGGGCTTATTCAAGTTTTCTTTAATTTCTGTCAATTCCATATGCACCTCAGGGAATAAGCCCTAAATTTCTACAGCGTTGCACTATATCTGATACAGGCTCTTTATTGATTCTCGGCGGGTTAAATTTCTTGCGGATTTTTCCAATTGAATTAATGTTAATCTGCCTTATTCTTTCTTTAGTACACCCCAATTCATCAGCAATTGATTGAAGCGTTCTTCCTTGAATGTAATACTCAGTTAAGATATATCGTTCTCTATCGTTTAAACATTCAAGCATTAATGATACAAGATACTCATTTTCAAAAACGTCAATCGCATTATTCGGATCAGGGATTACATCTTCCAATGTTACTTCTTTTCCTTCGTAAAATTCACTTGTTATCGCTTGCGACAATGATTTTATCAAATTTTGCGGAACACGCTTCTGCCTGTTTAAAGTGTAATAATAATGTGACATTTCGCCTTGCATACACCTATAGGCGACTGTTGAAAAGTTCCCTTTTTCAGGGTCGAAACACTGTGAAGCCCTGCACAAAGCATAAGCCAAACGCCCATAGTGTTCTTCAAGGTCGATTTCTTTTTCGTAAGCGTATGCAAATATCAATTTGTGGTTTTCCTCAACAAGTTCCTGTTGTTCAGGTGTCAATGGTTTCATATAATCACCTATAAATCTGAATAATCACGTTCAAAATCAATTCCCACACGATCAATAACGTGTCTGTCTAAATCTTCATAAAATAACTCGTTTGTTTCATATTCTTCTAAAATTTTTAAAGCTTTTTCTATAATTGTGTCAATTCTACCTTTACCGAAACCGTAATCAACATTTAACACATAGATAATCACTTTGAAGATTTTTCTGCACATAACAAGTCTTTGCTTTTTAATTTTCTTTTTAGCAAAATCCTCTAAAACTTTCATTTGCTTATTTGACGGTGGTATTCTTGCTCTCATAAATTCCTCCTATTTAAATATCATTTATAAAAATATGTTTAATCAAATTATAGTAACTGAAAGCTAAATCAAATTTTTTTTGAGCAGCTTTTAACCCTCTACTTACTGTTGATGGATTCACCCCAAGAATGTTAGCAGCTTCTTTGACTTTGAGATTTTCAACCTTTACCAACTGCACAATTCGTGCCTGTGCCGGTGTTAATTCTTCATTAAAAACCTTTGTATATAATTTTATTAAAGCTGCGTTTTGTAGTTTGTAATAATTATCACTATTATCGTTTTTATGTAAAGAATAATATAAATAATCTATCTCATTCTTAATTTGATTACCGCTTTTATAAGTAGAATTTCTATAAAGTATTTTAGCCATTATTAAATTCCTTTTTTGTTTCTAAAACAATGCTGTTTCTTAATACTTCCGCTGTTAATCACCTCTTGAATTTATCAAAGCCTTTTCAGCTTCATCTTTTGAGGTGAAGACAGTTTTGCCAATTTCTTTTTGCAAAAAATCGAATGTGTTTGTATATAATCTTATACCTTTTTTTGTAAACCTTATATATACAATTTTTTCTTCACAAATCACATTCGCTATAGGTAATAGAGCTGGATACAAAACACTTCTGTACTCCACTATTCTAAAAACCGTATCATCAATGTTTATAGGTAACTCCACGATTTTGGATTTGTCTTTAAAAAATTGGCATTTGTTAAGTGATAGTGGCAAATTTTCCAAATCAATATTTAATCCTACTGATTTTAATTCTTCCTTTGCATTTTCTAAACACAAATCAAAATGAATACAATCTCTACAAGTTGACATCTTTAATTACCTCATTTCTTAAAATATCGCACATCGGTTTATCGGACTTCGCACGTTCTATTAATTCCTCTGATATTCCATACATACATTCTTCTGTAAAGCCTGTGTTGTGGTCACAAGAGATTTCCTTGCATTTACATAGTTTCAATTCAGGCATTCTCTCCCACCTCCAACAATTCAGGGTTGTCGTGGATTGTACTGATTTTTTCAGTGTACTGTAATTGCAAGCATCTTGAAGGGTCACCCTCATTAAGTGGCGACCAATGCAAATACCCCGTGGTCGTGTCGTTTATTTCTACTATAAAACTTGCTACAACCTCGTTGTATTTAACCACCCCAATAAATTTAGGAGTTTTTAATATATCCCCCTCAAAAATCTTCGTGCCGTTCTTATCGGTTAAGCCAGTGAATTGTCCGATTGTTTCGGGGATAATACCTTTCATCATTCGTTGCGATTTATAATCAAAAATACCTTTTCTCGTTTCGGAATATTGTCTTAAATCGCCATAAAACCATTCATCGTTATCTTTCCTCTTACCTCTGAAAATTATTTCTCGTAACGCCATATAAAACCTCCTGCTGTTTTTCTTTGCGTTTCTTATAAATTAAATAAGGAACAATCCACAGGGGAATTGTTATTGATAAAATTATAAAAACTGGTAAAAACAATACTGAAAAAAACATTCCGATAATATTTTCCCAAATTTCTATAACATCTTCAAAAATATTCATCAACCCTCACCCACCATTTCTTTTAAGAGGTAGTCTATTTCTTCAGGATAAACACACTCCCAACCAGTATAACTATCATCCTCGAATAGCCTTTTTTTCAACCTCTCCGCAAACTCTTTGTAAGCTTCGGTTTTGGCTGTTTTAAGAGTTTTTGCCATATCAATTAGCTTGTTATATGCTTTTTTGACTTTTTCTTTTTC
>JAEIGA010012577.1_pt1 | contig 12845 bp, 11 predicted proteins | sample 9270691 | NCBI WGS metagenome assembly JAEIGA01 (sample SAMN17057246, study PRJNA624740) | gut metagenome | biome: biome; isolation source: fecal sample | host: Bos grunniens | place: China: Xizang | collected 2019 | reverse complement strand
CTGGGATAAGACCACGGCGTATAGCGAGGTTATACTGCTCATAATCGTTGATGTTCATATCGGTATAGCTCTCCAACGAGTGAATATCCATGTCGATAAGTGCTGCCGCCGCTAGCTCTGTAGTGGTGAAGCCCTGGTTGAAGAGTGATGCGTTCTGAATCTTTGCGATATGCTTATCAGAAATAACCTCACCACTCTTGTAGTGTGTGGCATACTCCTTCATAATCTCTGGCTCGAAAGCCCAGTTCTCCATAATCTGTGATGGAAGCTCCACAAAGTCACCCTCTACCTCTGAAAGACCGCGGTAGCGAACATCAGCAAAGAGGAAGTGGAGGGCGTGGCCAAACTCATGGAACATAGTCTCCGCCTCATCGAATGAGAGTAGCGATGGGGTGTCACCTACAGGAGGTGTGAAGTTACATACGATGCCGAGTACTGGGGCCTTGCGCTGACCATCTACATATCTCTGCTCTGTGAAGTTGCCACACCAAGCACCGCCACTTTTTGACTTACGTGGGTATGGGTCGATGTAGAGTACGCCTACGTGTGACTGGTCGTGGTCGAGAACCTGATAAACCGAACACTCCTTGTGGTAACGAGGTGCTGCGATAGGGCGGAATGTCACGCCATAAAGGCGGTTTGCAAGGTAGAACATACCATCGCGAACATTATCCAACGATAGGTACTGGCGAATAGCCTCCTCATCGAGCTTGTACTTCTTCTGGCGTACCTGCTCGGCGTAATACCACCAGTCTGACTTCTCGAAGGTCTCGCCAGGGTGATCCTCATTAAATATCTTCTTCATATCCTCAAGCTCCGCCTTTGCAGACTCTAGAGCAGGGGTGAAGATCTCCTCCAAAAGGCCATATACTGCCTCTGGAGTGCTAGCCATCTGGTCGTCAGTTACGTAGTGTGAGTAAGACTTAAAACCTAGCAAATGAGCCTTCTCCACGCGAAGACGTGCCATATCCTCTGCAAGCTGCTTGTTGTCATACTCATTGTCGTTATTGCAACGCATGAGGTATCCATCATAGAGCTGACGGCGTAGGTCGCGGTTCTTTGAGTAGGTGAGGAATGGAAGCATGCTAGGCTTATCAAGGGTAAAGAGGTAACCCTCCTCGCCAGCAGCCTTTGCGCTCTCCTTTGCCTGGTTGCGAACACCCTCTGGAAGGTCGGCTACCTGCTCCTCGGTAAGAACAAGCTTGAAGTTGCCATTCTCGGCAAGAAGGTTGTTGCCAAAGCGAATAGATAGCTCCGAAAGTTCGGCATTAATCTTCATAAGACGCTCCTTGGCCTCACCCTCGAGCAATGCACCCGAGCGCACGAAGTCATTATATGTCTTATCCACAAGGCGCATCTGCAACTCGTCCAAGTTCATCTTTTTGCGGTTGTCGTATACCGCCTTCACTTTGTTGAAGAGACCCTCGTTGAGCATAATGCTGTTGTAATGCTCCTCCACACGTGGGATAATCTTATTCTGCACCTCCTGCATCTCGGCATCAAGATCCGATGATGAGAGCATGCCGAAGATAAGGTTAATCTCCATGAGCTTGATACCAGCGTTGTCCAAAGCGAGGATGACATTGTCGAATGTCGCCTCCTCGTTTGAATCCACAATGGCAGCAATCTCCTCGTTGTGAATTCTCATCGCCTCCTCGAATGCTGGCTCGAAGTGCTTGGTCTTGATTTTGTCAAATGGAGGAACGCCAAATTCTGTAGTCCACTCCTCAAGAAGAGGGTTGCTTCCCTCCACGATAGTTACGCTATCACAAGAGATATTCATAGTCATAGCAAACATTAGTGATGATAATATTAAAAGTCGTTTCATCTATAATATTTTTTAATTAACTTTGCAAAGTTAAAAAAATTATTGGCAATGCAACTTTTTTATGCTCCAGAAATTACACTCCCCGAGTATACTTTATCCGAGGAGGAGTCGAAACACTGCATTCGCGTGTTGCGTATGCGCACGGGTGAGGAACTTCATATTACCGATGGAAAAGGTAATATGTATCGCTGTAAGTTGGTGAATGACAATGTGAAACATTGTAAGGTAGAGGTGGTGGAGACCATCTCCGAGTATGAGAAAATGTCGTACCGTTTGGTGATGGCTGTAGCTCCAACAAAAAATATCGATAGATACGAATGGTTTTTAGAAAAAGCTACCGAAGTGGGTATTTCGGAGGTATATCCCTTGGAGTGTGACCACAGTGAGCGCCGACAGATTAAGGAGGAGCGCGAGGAGAAGGTTATCACCTCGGCGGTAAAGCAGTCGCTCAAGGCTTATCATCCCACGTTGCATCCTATGACAAAATTTAGAGATGTGGTGACCACTCCTTTCGAGGGTGATAAGTTTATTGCACACTGCAACGATGCTCTTGGAGAGAGGGCGTATCTTGGCTCATTACTGAAAAAAGGTGCCGATACACTAATTTTAATAGGCCCCGAGGGTGATTTTTCGGAAGAAGAGATTAACTTTGCACTTGCAAATGGCTTTAAAGCTATTTCGTTGGGCAAGGAGCGTCTGCGCACCGAGACCGCAGCTGTGGTGGCAACGGTTGTTACCTCCACGATTAATAAACTATAAAGGACAATAACTCAAACTAAATAATAATGTATATCTACACTTTATTGGCAGCCTTGGTTGTCATAGTTGCTATTTTTCTCACACCACTGAAATATAAGGTGTGGGTGGCTACAGCGACTATCGCAGCTGCGGCGTTGGCAGCCCTGACGCTTATGGTCAAGGCGTTCAATAGTGGAGTGGTCACTATCGCCACACTCTCAACACCGATGTTTGGTGAGGAGAGTTTTATGGTTGATAAACTCTCTTCGCTCTTTTTGGTTATCATCGCTATTGCTGGTGTGGCTACAGTGCTCTACTCAAGAGGCTATGTGGCTGGTTATGTAGCGCGATTTTCACCCACACACTTCTCGTTGCACTACACAGCCTTGGTGTTATTGGTGTTGTCTATGATGTTTGTGGTGCTGTCTAGCGGAGGTTTCACCTTCCTCTTCTCATGGGAGCTTATGACTATAGCTTCGTTTATCCTCATTCTCTTCGAGGCAGATCGTCAGGATGTTCGCCGTGCAGCTCTCAACTATCTGGTTATGATGCATATCGGATTCATGTTCCTTGTAGTAGGCTTTGTGCTTCTCTACAATGTTACAGGCTCGGCTAATTTTGCAGCTATCCAGGAGTACTTCAAGCTGGAGGCGCCGCTACCACTCTTTGTCATTCTCTTTATTGGTTTTGGTATGAAGGCTGGTGTGTTCCCTATGCACATCTGGCTTCCCGAGGCACACCCTGCAGCACCTTCACACGTGTCGGCTATAATGTCGGGTGTTATGATTAAGACGGGTATCTATGGCATCATGCGTCTATTGCAGGCTATCGATCAGAATACGGAGCTACTCTACGACATAGGCCTTATAGTGCTGTTGTCGGGTATCGTAACAGGTCTTTGGGGTGTGATATTTGCGGCGATGCAAAATGACGTTAAGCGTCTGTTGGCATACTCTAGTATCGAGAATATCGGTGTGATACTCATTGGCTTGGGTATTGCAGCCGTGGGACATGCCGCAGGCAGTGACCTTATAGGAATGTGTGGCTTGTGTGGTGCATTGTTGCACACTGTCAATCACTCCTTGTTCAAGAGCATGCTCTTCTTTAGTGCTGGAAACATCTACTCTATGATGCACACAACGAAGATGAATCAGATGGGAGGCTTGGCAAAGCATATGCCTATCACTGCTATCTTGATGCTCTTTGCTACTGTAGCTATCTGCGCCCTTCCACCATTGAATGGCTTTGTGTCGGAGCTTCTTATATATATAGGAGTGTTCAATGGCGTTAGCGATGGTCACGAGGTGTTGTACTCTATAGCTGGTATCATCGCACTCTCGTTAATCGGAGGTATCGTTGTGTTGGCATTCACGAAGCTCTATGGTGTTGTTTTCCTTGGCTCGCCACGCTCACATCATGTTGCAGAGTCTACCGAGGTGGATAATCTTCGTATAGGAGCTATGGCTATCCCTGCTGTGTTTATACTCTTCATAGGTCTGTTCCCACAGTATGCTATTCGTCCTATAGCTATCGTTGCCGAGGCTATTTCGGGTGCCGATAAGAGCATCGCCATAAATCACTTTGCGCCGACCTTGCAGTCGTTGAGTGCCGTGGCATGGGTGCTTATAGCTATTGTGTTGTTGCTATATGTGTTGAAGCATAAGTTGCAGAGTACTCGAAAGATAGAGCAGGGCCCTACATGGGGTTGTGGCTTTACGGCAACAAATACTCGTATGCAGTATACAGGAGAGTCATTCTCGGAGGGCTTGGAGAGCATTGGCAAGCCTTTTATGAAGAATGCCGTAGATGGTCGTGCTGTGGATAAGGGTGAGATATTCCCATCGCCACACAACTATCACATCGAACACAAAGATAAGGTAGATTCGCTATTGGCTATGTGGTGGGTGAAGATGATGCACCGCATAAACGACTGGGTGATGTATCTACGTACGGGACGTGTAAACAACTACATTACCTTTGCATTGGCATTCTTCGTTGTAGTGCTGATATTGAGCATTGTAGGTCTCCTCTAACCCAAAACTTGAAATATTATGTTGGTAAAACTTCTAAATACACTGCTTATGGTTGTTGTTGCGCTCTCTATTACGGGCGTAATCAACCGTACACGAGCATTGCTTGCAGGAAGAAAGGGTATTCGTTTCTTCCAGCACATCTATAATGTTAGACTGCAGTTGCGAAAGGGTGCGGTCTACTCAACTACCACAACGGCTCTCTTTCGTATAGCCCCTACGGTATATCTTGGAGCTACGTTGTTAGCCTTTCTGTTTATCCCTATAGCCGATTTGGAGCCACTCCTATCATTTCATGGCGATATTATCTTGGTAGCCTACCTTTTGGCATTGTCGCGTGTGACGATTATCCTCGCAGCAATGGATACAGGCAGCTCGTTTGAGGGTATGGGTGCGGCGCGCGAGGCTCTTTATGGCGCTCTTGTGGAGCCAGCGCTTATGATGGGTATGGCTACATTGGCTCTCTTCTGTGGATACTCCTCATTTGCGGATATCTTCTCCATGGCTCAAGAGTTGGATATGAATCTCACTATAGTTCTATTCCTGTTGGCGTATGTCTTTGTGATTATCATGATTATCGAGGCTGGCCGTGTGCCTGTTGATGATCCGAAGACCCACCTAGAGCTTACTATGATTCACGAGGTTATGTGTCTCGACTATTCGGGTGTCGATATGGGACTTATTCATATTGCAGGCTGGCTTAAGAATGCTATTTTTGCTGTTATTGCTGCTAATGCTATTGCTGTTGCGGTCTCTTTCCATTGGTGGTTTGCGGCTCCTTTGGCCATTCTCATCACAGGTGTTACTATAGGTGTTATAGAGTCGTTGCGTGCTAGAAATAAGCTGTCGCGTAACATCACCTATATCCTTACTATCGTGGCCATGTCGGCACTTGTGTTATTGACAGGCTTCTTGCTAATCCAAAACATAGAAATATAATCGAGCTATGATACTCTCATTAATAATTCTATATGTGCTTACGCTTCTGTATCTCTCTACTGCAGATCGTTTTCGCACCCAGACCATGATTCTTGCGCTTCAGGGCTTGCTGCTTTTTGGTATCGCCATAGCGCGTATGCACTCATTTCACCCTGTAGAGATGGGATTTATTGTGGTTGAGACCCTCATCTTTAAGGCGGTGGTAATACCTGCTATTTTGATGTATGTCATCAACCGCACAAAGATAAATTGTATACACTCCTCATCTTCGCAGTTTGGAGCCTTGGTGATGTCTATCATCGCTCTTGTTGCTAGTTGTAGTATTACCTACTACATGGCAGATAGCCGTACTGATATGATATTCTTTGGCGTGGCACTATATGCCTTGCTCACGGGCTTGATTCTTATTGTGATGCGCAAGCGAATATTTGCACATCTTATAGGCTTCCTAGTTATTGAGAATGGCGTGTTCCTTCTCTCGATGGCAATAGGTGTTGAGTTCCCACTTCTTATCAACCTTGCTATTATGCTCGATATCCTTGTATCTATCGTCATCCTCGGTATGTTCCTTCAGCGTATGGATAACGAGATACACACTGACGAGACCGATGCTCTAACCTCTATTAAAGACTAACGACTATGGAAATGCTTATATATCTTATATTATCGGTATTGCTCGCTGTGGCACCTCTAGCACTTCGCACAGAGCGTGCTACACATATCATCGCAGCGCTCTTTGTTGCCGTACAGGTGGTTGCCATAGTGTTGCTGTTGTGCTTCGATAGGGTAGATAGCGTCATGCTTTACATCTTTAGAGCAGATACCCTTGCTGTGGTCTTCCATATCCTTATGACTGCGGTGTTGGGCTTCACCTTGCTACACTCTTCGTCATATCTCAAGGCTGAAAATGTCTCAATAACATCCTATAAATCCTACTACACTATATTGATGTTGTTGGCCGTAGCTATCAGCTGTGTCTACTACTCTGATAATGTAGCTATGACATGGGTGTTCCTCGAGGCTACTACCATCTGCTCTGCGGGTATCATCTATCACCGCGAGTTTAAGCACTCGTTGGAGGCTACATGGAAGTATATCTTTGTTTGCTCAACAGGTATCGCCATGGCATATCTCGGTATTCTGTTGCTCTCTACCGTGGCACATCATGGGGCGTTGGACTACGCTTCGTTGAAGGATGTTATTTCGGAGGGTAATCCACTCTACTTGAAGGTTGCCTTTTTGCTTATTGTTGTGGGCTATAGCTGTAAGATGGAGATATTTCCACTATATACCGTAGGTGTAGATGCTAACTATGCAGCTCCTGCTCCCGCCTCGGCATTTATCTCTACAGCTCTTGTCAATGCAGGCTTTGTCTCTATCTTCCGCATCTATTCGTTGTATGCCGCAGCTGGCGAGGTGTTTGTGTGGGCGCGTCACCTGTTGATTCTCATCGGTATTTTGTCGCTCGCCGTAGGTGCAATGTTCCTACGCCGCACCAATAACTATAAGCGCTTCCTATCCTACTCTACGGTGGAGAATATGGGTATCGTAGCCATAGGCCTTGGCATAGGTGGCGTAGCGTTGTGGGCTGCAGTATTTCATGTTATGTGTCATACACTTGTGAAGAGTTCCATGTTCTTCCAGGTAGGTATCATGCGACATATCTACGATAGCTATAGCATTAACCGTATTGGTAACTATATGAATATAAACCGTGTAGGTGCCATAGGCTTTACACTAGGAACATTGGTGCTACTTGCCTTTCCACCCTCACCGCTCTTTATCACCGAGGTTATGATTTTCTCCGAAATAGTATCCGTAGGAAGCTGGTGGTTGCTTATTGCAATGCTTATTTTGATGTGTGTTGTTATCTACTCCATCTGGGGACGTTCGTTGCGCCTAGGCTACCATTCCAATCAAGATACGTTGCATCTTTCGGCCGTAAATCGCCGTTTGTCATACTCTGCGGCACTGTTGCTCGTGGTAGCGATAGTTATGGGTGTGTGGCAGCCCGATTTTGTGCGTGATGCTATTGACGCTATAATTAATATAGACTAACATTATGGGACTTTATCATATTACAAATAATAGAACTACGGCGGTAGCCTTGAAGGATATCCCCGTAGTGGAGTATGTAGACCTATATAACGACCTTAAGGAGCGCATGTGTGATGTGCGCTACCATGTAGGTCACTACTTTGCCGTGGAGATTGAGAATGGCCTTAAGTTTTATCTTCTGCTTTTGGATGATGAGACCTCGGAGGTGCTTATCACATCTTTCGTTCCCGACTACTATGCCGAGGGGCTAGCCTCGCTTACTGCCATACATCCGCAGTTTCACCCCTTTGAGCGTGAGATGCACGAACTCTATGGTATACCTTTCGATAGTCACCCTTGGCTTAAGCCGTTGCGCTTCAGTTATGATAGACGCGATAAAAGCTCTACCATGGATAGCTATCCATTCTATACTATCGAGGGTGATGAGCTTCATGAGGTCAATGTAGGCCCTATTCACGCGGGTATCATTGAGCCTGGAGCCTTTCGCTTTATCTGCGATGGTGAGCAGGTTTTGCACCTCGAGATAGCTCTAGGATATCAGCATCGTGGCGTTGAGACGGAGATGGTGCGTAACCAAAACCGCTTGCGTCAGACTCTTATCGCGGAGTCTATTGCTGGAGATACCGCCGTAGGTCACGCTACAGCATACGCCGAGGTGGTGGAGAAGCTCGCAGGTAAGCAGGCGTCAAAGGCCTTGAACCTAGAGCGTATGATAGCTATAGAGTTGGAGCGTATAGCTATGCACCTTGCTGACACCGGAGCTTTGGCTACGGATATTGGCTTTCAGCTCTTCCAGGTAGCTTGTGAGGCATTACGTACCGTAACTATCAACACCTCGCAGGCGTGGTGTGGTAACCGCTTTGGCAAGAGTGTAATACGCCCTTGTGGTAGCAACCATCCTCTCACTGCCGAGAAGATTGCCATGATAAGAAAGAATATCGCCGATGTGCGCCGTAGATATAACGAGGTACGTGAGGATATCCTTGAGTCACAGAGCCTTCTTGCACGTTTCGACCAGTGTGGCCTTGTACCCCGTGATGAGATGATACGCATTGGTGGTGTGGGTCAGGCAGCACGTGCTAGTGGTCTTCTTCGTGATTTGCGCACCACACACCCTTGGGGCTACTATGCCGAGATTAAGCATGAGTCGGTGTTGAAGCATGAGTGCGATGTTATGTCGCGCCTCGCAACACGCATGGATGAGGTGTTGCAGAGTGCCGATTATATCGAGAAGGCCTTGTCGGAGTATACCCCTAATGAGGCTATCCCTGCACCCGACTATGAGCCACAGTTTGCTTTAGAGTCACTATCATTCTCGCTTGTTGAGGGTTGGCGTGGCGAGATATGTCATGTGGCGATAACCGATGCCCAGGGCGATATCGCAAAGTATAAGATTAAGGATCCTAGTGTTCATAACTGGCTAGGCCTCGCCATAGCCGTACGCTCGGAGGGTATTTCCGATTTCCCTATTAATAATAAGAGTTTTAACCTATCCTACTGTGGTCACGACTTGTAGTCGAGAGTTGGATGCTAAATATTTGAGAATATGTTATTTGGAAAAGCAAAGATACTACATAGCCACGGCTGGCAATATATTCCCGATTTGGATGCTGTAACTCTCACAGAGGAGTTTCGAGGATTTCCTCTGCTTACCGATTCCAAGGATAAGAGAGATATAGAGCGTGCCGCAAAGATTTGTCCTACGGGAGCTATCTCTGTAGCACCCTTCACACTCGATATGGGCCGCTGCCTATTCTGTGGTGAGTGTCAGAAGTGTGCGCCTAAAAATATTAAGTTTACCAACGAGCATCGTATTGCTGCTACGCGCCGCGAAGACCTTGTTGTTGAGGCTGGTCAGACAGCTCCCAAGTTCGATATTTCGGTCATCCGTCCCGAGATTGCCAAATACTTTGGTCAGGCCTTGCAGCTTCGTGAGGTGTCGGCAGGTGGCGATTGCTCGGTAGAGATGGAGCTAAACGCTACGGGTAATGTAAACTTCGATTTTGGCCGCTTTGGCGTAGGCTTCACCGCCTCGCCACGTCATGCTGACGGCCTTGTGCTTACAGGCCCTATATCGGCAAATATGGCCGAGGCACTCGATATATGCTATAATTCTATAGCCGAGCCAAAGATACTCGTTATCGCAGGCTCGGAGGCAGTGTCGGGAGGCTTGTATGCCGAGAGTGAGGCTGTCAATCGTAGCTTCTTCGATAAGTATCATGTAGACTTGTGGCTCCCTGGAGCGCCTACACACCCCTTGTGCTTCATTGATGGCATTACGCGCTTGAGGAAGAAGTATAACAAATAGTGCTGTAATTAGGGTATGTATATTTAGCACTATAGATGCTTTGCTGCATGGTGCTATTATTGATTTGGAATATAAAGTATTGCTATGACAATGCTTTTTAAAGAATAGAGCGATATGGAATACGATGTTATTGTTATCGGCGCTGGTGCTGCAGGCCTTATGGCCGCAGGTACAGCCGCTATGAATGGCCACTCGGTGCTTCTTATGGAGAAGATGGAGAAGGCGGGACGCAAGATACGTATCACGGGTAAGGGACGTTGTAACCTTACCAATGCACGTCCTGCGGAGGAGTTTCTTGAGAAGGTGCGTACAAATGTAGAATTCTTCTCTGTTGCCTTTGCCGAGTTTAACAATCGTGCTACGGTACGCTTTTTTGAGCGTATTGGTGTGAAGTTGGAGACAGAGCGTGGTGAGCGTGTATTTCCAAAGAGTGGTAAGGCGTGGGATATAGCCAATGCCCTTGTCGATTTTTGCGAGGATAAGGGTGTTAAGATTGTCTATAAGACCGAGGTTACGGCCATAGAGAGCGTTGGTGGTAAGGTCACTGGTGTACGTTATCGCAATGCTCGAGGCTTCGAGCGTAGGGAGGAGGCACAACATGTCATCGTATGTACAGGAGGTGTTAGCTACCCATCTACAGGCTCAACGGGTGATGGTTATGAGTTTGCTGCCTCTGTAGGCCATAATATCGAGCCTGTTCGCCCATCGCTTACACCTCTTGTTACATCACACCCTCAGAAGGAGTATCTCAATGGTGTTTTGTTGAAGAATGTGGGTGCCAAGCTATATGTGGATAATGAACTTGTGCAGGAGGAGTTTGGAGAGCTAGGATTCTCGGAGCGAGGTATAGAAGGTGCTGTGGCATTGCGCATGAGCCGCGATGCTGTGGATGCTATCATTGATGAGAAACGTGTGAAGATTGTCGTAGACCTCAAGCCCGCGTTGGACGAGGAGACACTTCTCGCACGTATAGACCGCGAGATTGCCGAGATGCAGCCTAATGAGTTCTTCTCGGAGCTATTGCGTAAGTTGGTGCCAAAGCAGCTTGTAGTGCCATTGGCCAAGGAGGTGGATTTCCACTCTAAAACCTACGTCAGCAAGCTCTCTGATGCGGAGAAGATGCGCCTTGTGAAGATATTGAAGGGTATGGTGTTCCCAATTTCTGATTATGCGCCATTCCAGTTTGCTATTGTCACAGCTGGTGGTGTAGATTGCTCCGAGGTAAATAAGTATACCATGGAGTCTACACTCATGAAGGGTCTCTATTTTGCTGGTGAGGTACTCGATATCGATGCAAATACAGGAGGATATAATATGCAGGTGGCATTCTCAACAGGTCGCCTTGCTGGACAACTAAAAAAGTAGGGTAGTGCTATGAAGAGGTCGGGAAGAACACTTAAGCAACGTTTGCAAGATTTGTCATATTTGCCATCGTATATCGGTCGCGCACGCTATTTTCGTGGACATGGTGTTCACTCGCCCTATGTATATAAGATTGTGCGTCAGGTATTCATGCAACGCAAGTTGTATGATGCTGATAGTGCTATCTACGCCGCTCTTAAGGGGTGTGATATCCCTGAGCGCCGTTGTACGGAGATAGCAAACCTTATGACGGTGTGTGACTATCGTAGCTGGGTTGTGGATGCGATGTCCGAGGCAGAGATTATTGTTCTTACCCTTGACACACGATATCCCCACCTCGAGGAGTATGCTGCCTATGCACGAACCATAGGTGCTACATTGTGCATCATGAATCCCTATAATAATCGTGAGCGCTGGGAGGTGTGTCAGCGAATTATCAACGACCATCCCTCAACAACGGTGGATAATAGAGCATATTTGCTTGTGTTTAATAATCATCTACCTCGCCAACGCTTCTGCTTGTAGCGTGGTAGTAATCTCATAACGTGGCTATGAAAATATATACAAAGACAGGAGATAAGGGTACTACATCGCTAATCGGTGGTGAGCGAGTATCGAAGTGTGACCCCCGTGTGGAGGCCTATGGTAGTGTTGATGAGCTAACAGCCTTTTTGGCCCTACTTGCTGATACGCTGTGCCATGATGAGCAATGTGTGGCAGTAAATAGCATTGGTGACACTCTCACCGAGAGTATAGTGTCGGAGCTGCGAGGTATAGAGTCACAACTTATGAGCGTTGCCGCGCTGCTTGCCATTGGCAAGGGTGGCGAGGGTAATATATCTCCTATCTCCGATGAGCGTGTTACGGAGCTTGAAAATGCTATAGATAATATGCAGTCTGCGATTCCTGCCATTACAAAGTTTACCATCCCTGGAGGTCACCGCACGGTGTCGCTATGCCATGTTTGCCGTACTATATGTCGTCGTGCGGAGCGTGCTGCGCTACGAGCTTCGGAGGTTACTGTGGTTGATGAATCTGTATTCCGTTACTTGAATCGCCTGTCGGACTACCTCTATAACCTGGGCCGCCTTCTCACGGAGCGTTTGAATGTAAAGGAGATATTGTGGATACCCTAAAAGGATGATATTGAGCTGTTGAAGGATATAAAATGCGGTGCATGATTTGGATATAAGAAATAATTTTATACTTTTGTGCGCTAAATAGACAAGATATTCGTTGATATACTGAATTTTAATAACTTAAAACCATAAAACTATGTATTGGACACTAGAGTTAGCATCGAAGTTGGAGGATGCACCATGGCCAGCAACAAAGGAGGAGCTTATCGACTATGCCGTACGTTCAGGCGCGCCATTGGAGGTATTGGAGAATCTTCAGGAGATCGAGGATGAGGGAGATATCTATGAGTCTATCGAGGACATCTGGCCCGACTATCCATCAAAGGATGATTTCTTCTTCGATGAGGAGGAGTATTAGTAACATAAAGTATTGATTTATAATACTTTAGCCGTTAGGGTTTGGTTGACTTTTGTTAACTAAACCCTTATTTTTTTGTACCTTT
>JAEIGA010012576.1_pt1 | contig 12845 bp, 15 predicted proteins | sample 9270691 | NCBI WGS metagenome assembly JAEIGA01 (sample SAMN17057246, study PRJNA624740) | gut metagenome | biome: biome; isolation source: fecal sample | host: Bos grunniens | place: China: Xizang | collected 2019 | reverse complement strand
CCTTTGCCATTTTTTGGTATGCGTCATTCTGCATATCAATTAACTTGTCAAAGAAATATTTTTCATCTTGGGCTTTGTCCTTGTCGGTGTTTTTGTTGGTGTTTCCACCGCCACCTCTGCCACCTCTGCCACCTGCCCCTCCACTTCTGCCACCGCCACCAGTTGTGAAATTGCGAGTTCCAATCTGCTTTTTTAAGTCCTTGATGTTCTTTTCGTTTTCATCGTCAAGTTTGCTGATTGCGTCTACTTGGGCTTGCAGTGCCTTAATGTCGGCATCACGTCTTTCCCACGCTTTTTGGCTGCGATAGGTTTGTAAAATTTTGGCTGCTTGGTCACCCACATTAAAGTTGTACTTTCCTCTATCACCTTCTTTGACTAATTTGAAGTTGCCAAATTGTGACCAGTCTATATTTCCTGCTTTTGCCTGATTCCACAAATAATCATATTCATCTTGTGTCATTGCATACACTTTTTCACCATTGGGGCGAATCCACATCTTATTCGTGTCACCGATGATGTACTTTCCTGCATTTGCGGTTTTGTAACTTACTCCAGTGGTCTCAAGCAAAATCTGTTGTTTCATTATCTCTATCTTGGCTGCTGCGAGTGCTGCCGCCCTTGCCATAGCATAGAATAATTGTACCACCTTATCGCCACTCTTAACAAGCAGATAATTTGCTGAGGCAGCATCATAAATCTTTAGCCCAGTGGCATTAATCTCTTCTTTGTAGTCGGCAAAGAACTCTTTTTGTTTTTGTAAACTATCTCCTGCCTCTTTCCACTTCCTTTGAAGTGTGTCGTATGCTGCTAGCTGTTTGGCAACGGCATCGGCTGTATCTTTGGCGATATCTTGTTCAATTTTTTGCCGAGCATACATTTCGTCATTGGCTAGTCTTATAGCCTCGGCAAGCTCCTTTTCTGCCTCTTCCTGCTGTTTTTTTGCATTGGCATTGTCTTGCTCTGCCTCGGTGTTGTCCTCCAGTGCGCCAGTGTAGCCCACCACTAGCCCAATAACGGTCAAAATGGCTGTAGCGAGAAGAACATATGGGTTAGCCTTTGCAACAGCATTAAAAACCCTTTGCGCTATTGTTTGGGCTATTGTAGCCCCAGTCTCTTGAGCCGTTATTTTTGCATTAAGCGCCTTCGCTGCGTTACTTGCCTTTGTTTGTATTATTTCAATACCACGCATTAAGTTAGATTGTTTCTGCAGTGCGTTCTGAATGACTTGCAAGGCTTGAACGGCTTGCATAGCTTGTTGCATCTTGAGCATAGCTTGTTGCAGGCTGTCGGTACTAATGCCGAGTGCTACGGCTGCATTATTAGCAAGCCCGAAAGTCGCCGCCAGTGTCTTCCCTGCTTGTATCGCTGTGTCAAGTCCTCTAGTATCACTCGCACCCTCACGAATGGATTGCTTAACATCATTCATGGCATCTTTGTAATCGCTAGCCTTTTGCGTTAATTCCTCAATGCGCTGTTTCATTGCCTGCCCTGCCTCGCTGTTACGCATTTCCTCGCTCATGGTGCGATACTCCATTGTAAGGTTAATTATCTCGTCTTGCATGGAACGCAAAGCACCTTTTACGCTCTCTGCAGCCTCGGGATAATTACCCACATTTCTGAAATATCTTTGGGTCTCTTCTTCGGCAGTCTTTATTTCGGTGGTGACTTGATTAATCTGCTTTAGCAATGCACCACCAACTTGCTCATTTTGACGCTCGGCTTTGCTAAGGCTGTCATATTGCTTTGTAAGGTTGCTAAGTTGTGCCCTTAAAGATTTCAATGACCCCTCGGCTTGGCTGTTAGCACGAATTTCATTCTGCACCTCTTTTGTGAGTATGCGCTTTTCATTTGCTAACTCCTTTGTTTGTATGCCTAACTCTACATTCGTGCGAGTTAGTTGCTCATTTTGTTGTGCTAAGGCTTGAGTGTCTGCTCCACTCTCTTTCATTGCCTCGTTGTTTTCCTTGATTGCCTGCTTATTTAGGGCGATTTGTTTGTTGTTGGCATCTATAGCATCGTTCAGCCTTACAATGCCATTAATCGCACTTGTCGCATCAAGTTCTATTGATAATATTTTCTCCAGTGTGTCAGCCATGTGTTTCCCTCCTAAATTTGTACTAATTTTAATTTATAGCTGTTGTTTCCGTTGCTTTCAATGCTTTCAATTAAATAGAGCCTGCCTAACTGCTCTATATATACTGGTTTTCCTAGATTAAAATTAAGCAGGTCTAAAACTAGTAGACGCACATCCACCTCTACAATTTTAGGCACTTCTACAAGTTTTTTATAATTAATATAGTAGTCATTAATCACACTTGTAAAATCTTGATTATAATTATATATATAACCATCTTGATTTGATGCTATATAGTCGCCCTGCGCTACCCATGAGGCTGTATCTTTATTGTTCTCACCTGCATTTTTTTCAATCTCCCACAATCTTACAATTCCCTTAATCGGAACTTTAAATTTACTTTCAAAGGCAGTGCGTTCTAGGTCTAGGGTTTCGTCATTGGTGTAAATCTCGCCCTCTGCATAGTACTCGCCTCCGTCATCTTCATTGACTTGGTGTGTGTAGATGTTCTTTTGTGCTTGGGAATTTAACGACATAGAAATTTGGCTAACTCCTTGCATTTGCAGAATTTGAGGTGTCGCTGTCATAACCTCATCAAACGTGCTAATATGGATGGCATTTGCCTTGTTGATACTTCCCACGATACAGCCTCCGATATGCGCCAAAATCTCGTTTATATAGGCAATGCACCCCATTTCGGGATAATTGCGCTCATAACACCACTTGTCACCGACTACAGCATCGTCAATGTCATTAATTTTTACATTGATGCCCACATTGATAACTGGAGTCTCATTTAAAGACCAACTAAATTCGCTCGTCTGCTCAATAGGCACAAGGTCTATAAATCGGGTGTTCTCTTCTGCTGTAATGTCATAAAACGTGTAATCAATAATCCACATTTGCGTTGACGAATTATAGGTAGCAAGTTGTGATTTTTCCTCCCCTCCCATATTCAACACGATTTTAAAGCCTCTATCACATTGACCAGTTATGCGGATAGATTTTGCCGTTAGTTGTTTCTTTGCATAAATTATTCCTGCTCCAGTAGTCCCGACTCTATACTCCACCGCATCGGCAAAAATATTGTCGTTAGACTTTTGCGTTATATTGCTTGAAAGGGTTATCCATTGCCGACTGCCAGTAATATGACTAGCACCAAGCAAAATAAAAGACAATTCCTCATCCTTTGCCAATACCTTTCTCGTTGTTAATGGGTGGGCTAGCAAATTAATGCGGATATTTGCCTCTGTGGATGGTGTTATTGTCACCCCATATACCTGCTCTATTTTGTGCAAAATAGTCCACGCTGATACACTTGGCAATATCCACGGAGTTTTGTCTGCTAGTGCCTTGCTATCATCATCTAGGTGGCTGTATTCCGTGGAGTTCATTCCGCTAGTGTACTGGGGATAATAGGTTGGGTTGTCATCATATTGTGGCAGACTATCAATCCAATTCGCCATTGTAGACTCATTCCAGTGGCTAGACATAGGCAAATCGCAGAGGTTAAGCCCCTCACGTTTTATTTCATCAAAGATGCTTACAAGCCCCCACAACAAAGTCAAGTTATAACCCTTATCATTAACACTGGTTAAGACCGCTTGCCCCCCCTCAAACAAAGGCACATCATCCACCCAAAGGCTAGCATCTAGGTAGCAGTGCGAAGATATGCCCTGCGACACACTGGCAGGCACAAAGGCATTAGCCATAATTTTGTCATTATTGGCAGTTCTTGGCAATGCTATATTATAACTATGGGCTGTCTTAATTTTGTCGGCATCGCTAAAAAGGTTACTTTCAACCTTTATTTTAATTTCGCTAGTGGGCATATCTACAGCCATGCCCCTCAAAAAAAGTTGCTGTTTACTCATGGCTAGAATTGTTGAAGTTCGTAAGTCGGTGCAAGTTCCAATGTCAGTGTAACACTAAATGAATACTTTCGTGGGTCGTGGGATAGTTCGCTGTCCGCTATGTTACATCTTTGCCACACACCATTTAGCCACACCTCCACACACGATGATTGTACCAGTGACACAAGCCACGAAAATCGCTCTGCATCTATGCCATCATCGCCTATGGTAATTTTCCGTGTAGCTGTGCGCTGCGACCATTTGTCTGCGCCTCTCCAATAGTCGCCATCCTTTGCCCTGCTCCATTGTGGGCGGTTGTAGCTTGCAGAAGTGGCACCGCCTCGGCTGTCACTGGCAAAAGTAAATTGTCGGGTGTTGATATAGCCTTTTGCGTCAAGCCATTTAACTCGCACCATGTTGTTAACCCTGCAATCATAATGCAGGTGCAAAGTTTGGTCGTCTAGCACAATATTTCCACCGCAAAACATAGCCACCGCCCTAGTTATGGTCGTGTCGTTTGAAGGCTGCGGACTAATGTAGGAATTTAGGTTAAAATTGCAATTTAGCCAATCTTGGGGGCTTGTAATGACTCCACTGGTATTATACCACGATGCAAGGTCTAAACTCGCCCATGTTCCTAATGTGCCATTCGCTATTAAATCTAAATACCTATCTTTCTCCAGTTCGGTGGGGTTTGCACTCCCATAGATATATGGTACATCAACCGCTGTGGTTGCTGTGCCATCGGTCACAGAAAGGCTTAACACACCTCGCCACTTGTTTAGGGCTGTGGTGCTAGCCCCATTAGTAGGCAGTGGGTTATCTAATGACGAACTTACTGCATTACTTATAAACGGATAAAGCGACATTTTCGCTTTGCCGTTTGTGTCAATGGTTATCTTTATCGTAAAGCCATTGCAGGTTACCGAATACGAACTGCCTGCGGTGGCATTACTTATCTCCAACACTGCCCACGATGTAGCTAGGGCAATTAAAGGAACTTTTATTGTGGCAGTGCCTAGAGCCACGTTTTTTTCATTGCTTATAGTTGTAGCCATTTATTTATTACCTCCATTTGGAAATTACATTCTTCACATTAGCATTAACAATATTCGCCATAATATTTGAGCAGTCCTCTACAGCCTCGTCTACTAAGGTAGTGTAAACATCCAATCTTTGTCCGCTACGTTTTTGGGCAGTACCATCACGAATGATTTGGGCGGTTATTGCATTTATAGTGCGCTCATGCTCTCTAGCTTGACCAAAATTTAAGCCCTTAGCCTGCACCCAGTCACGAATTATAATGCGAAACTCATCAAATGTGCATCTTATACCAGTAGAGCCAGTCCATCGGCTAGAGCCAGTTTCTAGAGCAGAAAAAAAAGCCCTGCCCCATAGTGCCACCTCTTTAGGAGTGACAACGACTCGCAGGCTTTGGGCTGTGCGACCACTGGCAGTCAGTCCGTGACGTGATATGCTCTCGGCAATATCATCACGCAATTTCTGCAACCGCCCTGCAATAGCCTCTAACACTGGTTTACTGAAATTATACATTTCAGCCATTTACGCACTCCCCCGATAGCTCTTTTAATTCTAATGTTACCCTAACTCCTGCCATGTTTGCGTCTAAGAAATCCACGACACAATTATAGTCCAAAAGCCCATTAATAGGCTCATATTCGCCAGTAGCATCAAGTCGCACGATGTATTCCTTTGCCAAATCTAGCATTTCGTCAATAATACAGCCGACCTCTGCACCCTTGAAATCTAGGTTGCAGTGCTTTAAAAAGGCAAAGACCGAAGTCTTAGAGGTTCGCACCACTGGAGCAAACCTAGTGTCAATCTGCCCAGTAGTGGGCAATGTTTCCACAATAGCCACAGCCCCAATCGGTAACTTGTCGGCATGAAGATTCACCCTGCCCCACTCATCATAAATGTAAACGCACCTCATTTGATGCGCCACACGTTTAGTCGCTTTCATTTTTTCTTAATCCCCCTAGTAATTATATTTCTATATCGTTTTTCAAACTCGTTATTTTCGTGGTCTATACGCATACACTGGAATACCCTTTGCCATGGAGTGTTAAATACCTCCTCATGGTCAACAATTCCCATGCGCTTTGCATACCAGTCAATCAAGCCAAAAACCCCAAATTCTAAACGCTCAATCCCTGCCCTAATTTCGTCACTAGTATGTTCTACGTTTAGCGAGTTAAAGAGTTTTCCAATCCTAGTCATTTCGCTCTGCACCATGTTAACCACCCCGATAACATCCACAGCCCTGCACTTTGCCACCTTTTTTGCAGGCACATCGGTAAGCACCGAAACAAGTTCGCAGCAGGTTGCAAAGTAATCATCTTCTTTTGCGCTAGTCTGCAAACGTGTAAGCACTCCAAAGGTTACATCCTGCAAATTTTGTGGCACTACCTTTTTACAGAACTTTCTCGGGCAGGGAATAAAGGCGAGTGCGTTAATGGTTTCCTTTGCCATGAAGGGCATCAAGCCCACAAATCTAGAGAAAGGGTAATATAACCGCTTTGAGCGGAACAGCATCACCCAATCAAAAACAAGCTTTAACCGCTTTTTCGTCCGCTCTAAGCGATTGTTTTTCTTTTTAGACATGATTATACATTTTTACAAGTTAAGCCTCTTAGCATTGCCCTATTCAAATTTAGTGGATATGACTAACACGTGGCAATGGTGTGATTATTCTTCGCTGTGCCTGCAGAAAGGTTGTAACTCCATACCTCAAGGCATCTAGGGAATGGTTGTATTTGTCCATTGGCTCATTTACATATTTGTCGGTCTTGCTGTCTCGTAACCATGAATAATTGCGGAGTTCATCAATGATGCCGAGCGCATCCTCCATAACATTAATTTTGTAAGCTTGCACCGCAGTAATTCCTGCAACTACGCTCCCCCTACCTTTCGCCACTGGCACAGCCCTAAAACCTCCTAAATTATTAATCTCGGCTATGCTCTTTTGTTCCGCACTATCACAGACAATTAATGCGCCTTTTGCTACCCCCTGCTCCTGCAAACACTTTACAATATCTTGGTTAAGCATCCCATTTTGGTAGCACAACTCCTGCACCCACAACTCGCCACCACTGAGTCGCACCCTCAGAATGCTAGTGGGGTCATTGGTGAAGCCGAAATCAATGCAATAAAACTCCTTTTTGTACGGCTGTGGCATTTCCTTGCAGATAGACCAATTAGTATAAATTAAACCCTCCACACTTCCAGTTTCGCCCTCCCCATAGACTCGCCACCAATTTGCATCGTTTTTGTAACTCTCAATCTCAGCGACTTGCGTTATTGTCAGAAAAGGGTTATTTCGATATGTGCTTTTTATTAACTTCACATCCTCACGACTCTGTAGCCTATCCTCAAACCAAAAGCGACAACGTGGGTTCCAATCTAGAAAAATAACCCTGCTTGTTCTGATAGCCAATTGTCGGTAGATTTCCCATTCTAGGTTGTTACATTCATTAATGAAAAGCACATCCCTCTGCGCTCCATGAACCTTTGTGTAGGTGTCTGCGCTGAAGAACTCAATAACTCCCCCATTCGGGAAAGTGAAGATTTGCCCAGTACGGTTGTATCTGTAATGCCTATCCTCCACCGCATTGGCATTTTCAAGAATGGTTGTAAAATCACGCAACGCACCTTTTCGTAGGTGTGGCATTGACTCACTCACAACCGAACACAACCACTTGTTGTGAGTCGCAATTTTCAACAACAACTGCAACAATGACCACGTCTTTGTAGAACGTGTGCCACCCTTATTTGCAATTACTCTATAAGCCCCACTTTCGTAGGCATCCTCATTGCGTTCTAATATCTCACTTGCTTTCGCCACCTCTCACTATTTCAAACTTTAGGTCTAACTTCTCGTTGTCGCTTGTGACATCAAGGCTGTGTCCGTAGCCTCTATCCTTGCACTTCGTCTTCATGTAATGGATAATGCAATTTGTATCACCATCACGAATTAATTGCAAAAATTTAGCCTCTACAAAATCCTTTTGCGTCTCTATCACTTCATCAAGTTGCTCCTTAAATTCCTCATGAGCCTTTGCCCGTCTATCAATAATATGTCGCTCATATCCACACATCGCCGCCGCTTGGCTCTTTATCCCCAAACACTTGCGTAATGCCTCAATGAGCGCTTGTCCTTTTTCCTTTGAATACTTATTGTAAGCCATAATCTCATGCGTGTAGGTTTAATTGGTTAAACTCCTTTAATCGGTGTCACTATAATTGGGTTATAATCAATGATTTTTTGCTTGGTTGTTTTCCCCTTGTTTGTGACATCATTTTTTACTATCTTCTTCCCCCATTTCTTTTGCAACAACTCCAGTTGTTGTCTCTCTCTCGCTATGTTCCTATAGGTCGCACAGCCTCCTTTGATTGTTGACTGCTCACAATTATGGTGGTAAGCATTTATCCGCAGAACTTTTCGCTCCTTGTTGAGTTGTTGTAATGTCATGTCGTAATCCTCCTTTAATGGTAAATTCTCATCATATTTGCACCGATTACCTTTTAAGAACGTTTGAAACGGACCGCAAATATAACTAACCATTGAGAATGGTGTGCCATGTCTGTATGCCATGAAATCGCTATTGCAATTAATCCCCCACAACTTTGCACCCAAATCCTCAGCCATTATGCTGTACTTCTCCAAAAAGATTAGGAACTCATCGGCATTAAGTCGGTAATTATTATAACCAAATCCCTCGCCATAATAAAACCGCTCTATGCCTCGCAAATCATCATCAACGATGCAAACGACATCGGTGCCATGCGAAAACTCGTTGTCAAGTATGTAATTCCTCACTCGGCACAAATTCCCCTGCACACCTTTTGGACATTGCACTATATCGCTGTCGGGATAACTTTTCTTGTAATCCTCATACTCCTCGTAAGCCACATAGATACGGCAATAGGGCAGATATGCCAATGTCTTCACATTGTCTGCCCTCTTATAACTTGGCGCACAAACCGATATTTTCATTGCCAACCTCCTTTGCCAAATATTTTATTTAAAGCCTCTGCGCCATTTATTACCCTGCCGATGCCCACCTTTTTAGCGTTGCTGTTCTCTCTATTCTTTGCCGTTGAGAGGTATTTTACTGGTTTTATCTCAAACAATGTTTGTGCCTGCAACCAATCAACCGAATTGTCGAAATAAAGAACCACATAATTACTTTCCTCATTCAGAACCTCTACAAATGGCACATCGGGTTTCTCGGTGAACTCCTTTGTGTCCTCCATCAAGATAATGCCCCACTCCTGCGGTGAAATGTCCAACTCCGCAACCGCCTTGTTCAATTCTTCGACATCCCAAGCCAAGTCAGCCGAAGCGGTGGCATTGTCAGCAAGTGCCATTTCTCGCCCTTGCTTGCTGTCAAGGTCAATGTCGGTGCGTTTTACTGCGATAATCTTTGAGCCATCGCTCTCAACTATCTGCACATCCTCAAGCCCTATTTGCCCGGCAATCTCGGTCACACCGTTGCCAGCGATGATGCGGTTGTTCTTGTCAATGAGGATAGACCGCCCAGCCCCATTGTTGCGGATTGATTTCTCGATAAGCGACATACCATACTCGGTGTGCTTGTTGAAATTCTTATCATCAAACACAAGGTCGCTCAACTTTGCCTCTTTAATTTCTGCCATATCGTATCAATTTTTCGCAAAGGTAGTAAAAAAAATATCAAAACCGCAAATAGTTGTGTAAATTTTTGTACCTTTGCCGAAGATTTTTCTATCCCATACATTTTTGGTTAGTTTTATAGAAAGGATTATACATTTTGACTCATTGCGCCCTGTTGATTGTGAAATTGGCAGGGTGTTGTTTTTTTTCATTTCAGCCGTTCTAAGCGATTATTTTTCTTTTAATGATAAACTATACCATTTCGGCATTATTTCTCGTTAGAGCGCAAAAGAGCGTGCAAATTTCGCATTCTTCCAAAAGAAGTGCGGCACGGATTTCACAACCCATGCCACACATATCCCAAAATTTTTCACAACATCTTTGCGCCCTCCACGGGTTAATAAATGATGTTGAAACTTATAACAATTTAATATAAAAGTATGAAAACGAAATAATTACAATTTCAATCTTCCTTGCAGCCTCGCTTTCGGTGGCTCGTTGAGGTACCACCTTGCCAGCTCTGCGAAGTCATCAAGTGAGCGCACGACAGCATAACAAAAGCCTTGCGCCTTTACTTTTTCCTCCCATGCCTTCTGAAACTCGGATTGCCGACCTTTTATGGTCTTGACCTCGACACATAATGCGTGGTATCCTCTATTCGCCACCAACAGCATCAAGTCGCTCACTCCAGCCGTTACACCCTCTGCCTTCAATGCTCTTGCGGTTTGGATGTTTCGGTGACCGCCGTTGGGTATGGCGAAGAACAAGCCACCCCTATACTGAGGGTACGCATAGTAAAACCATTTCACGATGGCGCATTGTATCTTATGTTCCTCTTGTCTCATCAATAAAACATCTTCATTGTGACATTTTGAACACCCGCACGGAAACAAGCCTCACGATAAGCAGGGATAAACGTGTTTGCATCAAACTGCCTTTTGGTCATCAAGTGGATAAGCCAGTCGCTTTCTTGCAATCTTTCTGCCGATATGAGATAACAGCCCCATCCCATTAAATCACCATTTGCGCTAATAAACCAATCTTCGTTGAATTTTTCGTAAAGTTCGTCACCACCTATTTCTCGGCAAAGTCTCCAGTCTTTTCTCTTGACATCGGGAATTATTGTTTTTTGACATACGCTGCCCATTTCCTCAGCGTACTTACTCATCATTGTGTAAAATTCTTCCTCAGTAGGTGGGGCAAATACTCTGTCAAATTCTTCTGCCTCTGCTTTTGTAATTTTTCTTTCCATTTTCTTGAAATTTTAAAGTTAAACAATATAAATTATCTCTCTAACAAAATCGTGTCGTTAATACCGTTCATGTGTCTCAAGTACACCATCGCCTTTCGCCAATTCGGGTGATGGTTGTGCAGCCACTCTCTCACATCGGTAAGCATCTTGCGGTGGCTGGTGGTCTCGTTCCATTGCAGTGGCGGGTATGCGTTTGCTATATACCCCTGCATCATCGTGATGTCAATGTGTGGGCGAATCATAGTTCATCAAATTGTCTTTGTAGTTCCACAATCTTTTGCCTGAACCTTAGTATCTGCTTGTTTTTTGCATTTGCAAGCAAACCACCCTCCGCTACTCCAGAGAATAGGTCTTCCGCAGTACCTGCATTTTGACTCAAAGTTGTCCCCACCTAAATAAGTGATTTTGTCTTCGGGTATGTGCCAATCTAATATGTCACACTTGAAATTAGAAAATAGCCTTTTCATCCTTCGCCTCCTTTCTTTGAGCTTGTAATAATTGGTGGAGGCGAGAGGTGCATCCAGTGGGTTGGGTGAACGTCTCTCCATTCGTTACCGCCTAAGTAATAGCCTACATCTACAATCTTGCCTGTTGTGAAGATGTACCAACCAGTGTCTATTGGGTTGCCATCATCCTCAACGCTTATCCAGTGTCGGTCAGCATCTGCCCACATAGCGCCAACGTGAAAGCCGTTGCTGTATATTTGGCACATTTCATCAGTCGCACCGTGTTCCCGCATCTTGGCAAGGATTGGCGATAATGCCTCGTTTATTCTTTCTTCTCTTGTCATATCTCACGTTCTTTTACTGGTTCATAACTCTTGCACCATCCAGCCCCAACGAGGCGGAATCGGTCATCCTTGCAAATGTACATGGTGCGGTTCTTTGTCTCTCTAATCGTGAAGTGCTTGCAGTTGTAGCACATCTCATCTTTGCGTTTGTCTAGTTTGTTGTTCATGTCAATATCATTATTGTTAATATGCCCAAAAATAACTCAATCACTATCACCCATGCAAGCACTTTGTCGGGGTTAATTTCTTTTCGCCTCATTGTTCCGTGCCTTTAGTGTGTCGATTATCGTCTGCATCTCTTTCGTGTGATGCCAGTTGGTTATTATGCCGTTGCGGTGTGTCACCGTTGATGGGTTGCATTTAAGCAATCGTCCGCACATCGGGTATGAGTAGCCACGCAGTGAGTGCAACACCCACGACAGCAGATGCCGTGCCATCACCACATCCTCAACTCTTGACTTGCCCATGATGTCTGCCTCACTGATTCCAGTTAGAACGCTAACGACACCAAGCCATTCATCTCTCTCTCGTTTCATTTGCTCTGTGATTCGCATTTTCTTTTGTGTTTTATTGTTAGTTTTTAAAATGGGGTGTTGTATTCAGTTGTTGCCAGTGCCTCGGCTGGCTTGAAAGTCTCACGTTCATAGAATCGTGTTGTCTCGGCATCGAAGGCAAGCATCTGCTCACCATTCAATGAGCCTTGTCGGTTCTTGCAGCACATCAAGAGTGCAGTGCCTTCGGTGGTTATCTGCGACCAGTTTTGGCTCATGTCGGGGTAACGGAAATCTTTGCCGTGCCTTTCGGGGCGATAGACCAAGTAAACCGAATCGGCTGCATCTGCGATGTCTCCGCTCTCTTTCAGTTCCTCAAGCCTCGGTGTCGGGTCTTTGTCCACGTTTCGCCTAAGCTGTGAGAGCAACACGATTGTTATTTCTAACTGCTTGCTCAGTGTCTCAAGGCGGTGGGCGATTGATGCCATCTGCTGGTGTCGCTCACGTTCTCGGCTGCGAAGTAGCTGCAAGTAGTCAATCACTATCACCTTGACTGCGTGTTGCGCCACCATCGCCTTAATGTTCGCTATCACCATGTCGATGTCTGCACTCCTCACCTCATCGAAGTAGATGGGCAATGAATCATCTGCGCCAATCATCGCATCCCATTCCTCGGTGTTGAGCCGTGCGGTCTTAATGTGTTCGCCATTCACTCCAGTTGTGAGTGATAGT
>JAEIGA010012575.1_pt1 | contig 12846 bp, 10 predicted proteins | sample 9270691 | NCBI WGS metagenome assembly JAEIGA01 (sample SAMN17057246, study PRJNA624740) | gut metagenome | biome: biome; isolation source: fecal sample | host: Bos grunniens | place: China: Xizang | collected 2019 | reverse complement strand
ACCGGCAACAACGGTGTGACCGTCATATCTGCCCTGTGAAGAGTCATACTTTAATAAGTGAGCAAGCATTTTGGGATCTGTTAAGTCGTTGATAGCAACAACTTCGTAGCCTTCTGCACCAAACATCTGTCTGAATGCAAGACGACCGATACGGCCGAAACCGTTAATAGCAACTTTAACTGCCATTGGAAATTCCTCCTTAGAAATTAAAATATTTTATTCCATATGCCTATATTTTACTATAAAATATAACTTTATGCAATAGTTTACAATAAAAAAATTACTATAATTTTACAGATGTTTTTCACAATTGTATTGGTTATTTTAACAAGTAATTATTTGTGATAAAGTCTTTTGTTTTCGTAGTGAGCTTCACAGCTTACGTTAATGCCCAGACGCTTTAAAAGCATCTCGTCGGATTCATTTAAAATAACAGAGAAATGGGCGTCGCTTCCTTCCAGGTTGGACAGCTGTTCCTTGGCCGCTTTTGCCTCGGGGTCGTCCACTGCAGAAATGGTAAGAGCTATAAGCACCTCGTCTGTGTGAAGTCTGGGGTTTTTGTGCTTAAGATTGCCTGTTTTAAGAGCACATATAGGCTCTAAAACTCTGGAAGAGATAAGGTCTTTTTCCTCATCTATGCCGGCAAGATATTTAAGCGCATTCAAAAGAAGTGCGGATGCAGCACCAAGTGTGTCCGATGTTCTGCCTGTAACAACCTTGCCATCGGGAAGTTCAATGGCACCGGCAGGTCTGCCTGTGCTCTTCGCCTTGGTAAGAGCCGCAGAAACGGCAGGAGATATTTCGGAAGTGATGCCTGCGTGGTTCATGAGTATCTCAAGCTTTACAACCTCGGTTTCATCGGACTTGCCGCAATACTTATTTACACAGGCTTTGTAGTAGCGACGAAGTATTTCCTTTTTGGAAGCTTCACAGCACACATCATCGTCCACTATGCAATTGCCCGCCATATTAACACCCATATCTGTAGGGGAGCTGTAGGGCGATGAGCCCTGTATGCGCTTGAATATAGTATTGAGCACCGGGAAGATTTCCACATCTCGGTTGTAGTTAACAGCTTTTTCGCCGTATGCTTCCAGGTGGAAGGGGTCAATCATATTTACATCATTTAAATCGGCTGTTGCCGCTTCATATGCAAGGTTAACCGGATGCTTCAAGGGTATGTTCCATATGGGGAAGGTTTCAAACTTGGCGTAACCTGCAGTGATACCTCTTTTGTGGTCGTGATAAAGCTGACTGAGACATGTGGCCATCTTTCCGCTTCCGGGACCGGGAGCGGTTACCACAACAAGGGAACGGGTAGTTTCTATATAATCGTTTTTGCCGAGGCCTTCATCACTTACAATGTGCTGAACATCAGAAGGATATCCTGCAATGGTGTAGTGGCAATAGCTCTTTATACCCAAAGCTGCAAGCTGTTTTAAAAACGCATTGGACGCAGGCTGACCCTTGTAACGGGTAAGCACTACACTGCCAACATACAAATCCATTTCGCGGAAGGTGTCTATGAGCCTTAATACATCTTCATCATATGTAATGCCGAGGTCTCCGCGCATTTTGTTGGCCTCTATATCTTCGGAGTTTATGGTAATGACAATTTCGGCTTCGTCTTTTAGCTGCTGAAGCATTCTGATTTTGCTGTCCGGTTCAAAACCAGGAAGCACTCTTGAAGCGTGGAAATCGTCAAACAACTTTCCGCCGAATTCCAGATAGAGCTTTCCGCCGAAAAGATTGATACGATTGCGTATCTGCTCCGACTGCATAGTAAGATATTTTTGATTGTCAAATCCAATCTTTTTCATAAACTATACACCTCACAAATGAAAAGTGGTACATTAATCAATGGAAACTGTTAATTAACACTCCAAATCTTAGTATACCACAATTTTTTGATTTGAAAAGACATTTATAATATATTTTTAACTATTGACACCGGTTATGGCTGTGTTTTTTTCTTCCGGAAACACTCCCGGCCAATCGTAGGTTACTTTGTCGCCGTCTTTTTTCAGAGTGATTGTACTTTGTACTGTTATTGTTCCCGCTTTTTCCAAAGCTTCGGAAGCTTTTTGGGAAAATATTTTATCAATCTCTTCTTTAAGAAGTTCTGCCTTTCTTTCCGCCGAGGTTTCCTTGGTTAGTTCTCCTTTCAGAACCGTATTCGCAATATCGGCTGCAATTTTGTCAACATCAAGGCTTTCAATTTCTTTTTCAAAGATTTGTTTTGCCTTTTTGATGTCTATTATATCTGTTTCAACAGTGTAGGCTTTCTCAGCGCCCTCTTTGGCAGGGATGCCGGATTTGCACTTTACTGTGGATTTGCGAAGCTTTTCGTTGGGCATTTTGAGAAGCTCTTCCTCAAAAAACTTTTTTTCCTTAGCATCCTTTATATCGCTAAGCAAAGTGTTTATATATTCTTCCTTGCCGGGAAGCTCAACCTCAACGCCTTCCTTCTGCATACCCTCATTGTCAAAGCCGTCATAGCATACCACAAGATTTTTTATGTTTTGGGGAACTTCCTCTTCGACACCCGAAGCATTCGGTGCGGATGGCGGATTGATGGTTAAATTATTATTCTCAGATGCTTCTGTTTTGGAAGAGTCCAAGCCGTTTTCGCCTTTGTCATCGGTGGCCTCCTTGCCGCCTTTTTTATCTGCTTGTGCCTCAGTGGCATCGGTTGATGTTTCAGTTGTATTTTTCTGCACATTGTTTTGCAGGTCATTAAGCAAATCGCAAGAGGATGCAACAAGCACAAATGCCAAAGTAAGCATCATAATCACAATTGATTTAATTGTTTTTTTCATAATAACTTGCCCCTTATCCGAAGTATAATATAGCTTAATTATACTTAAACTTCACTATCATGTCAACAAGGTTTTAATATAAAAAGGTCTGTAAAAAACCTAAGTTTTTTACAGACCTTGCAATTAATTCTGCAATACAGTTATAATTATTCCAGTATTTTCTTGGCAAATTCTACACTGCCTTCATCTACAAACCACTTGCCGTCTTTTTCAACTACTTTAATTTCTGCTTTTTCGGTAACAATTTCAGCGTTTTCAATTGCTTCTTCCATTATGGGCAATAACTTGTCTATCATACTGTTTATCAAAGCATCCATTATTTCTTCCTGAGTGGAAGTCTGGGTTATTGTGCCGTTTTCAACAAGCTCTTGGGCAATTTCTTCGCCAAGCGCCGCAGATTCTTCTTCGCTGAATGCTGTGTTAAGGGTTTCTCCTGCAACACCAAAATCGGGTACAGAATATTCCACGGTAACGATGTAATCATCGCCGTCTTCTTTAACGCTGACTACTTCGTAGTCGATTCTATTCTTCATAATGTCGATTACGCCATCAGCAAATGGAGCCATCATTTCTGCCATTTCACCATCGACACCTGCTTCTGCCATACCTTCAAATACTGCATCTTTGACATCGTCAAAGCCAAGCATATCCTTAAAGGCATCGGGGTCTGCGCAGCAGTCTGCCATCTTGTCGACATCAAACTCATTTAAAGCGTCCATAAAATCTTTTGCTGTTTCTTCAGCTACAACATCATTTTTGGGTTCTTCCTTAACTTCGGATTCTTTTGCATCATTGTTGCATGCCGCAAAGGATAAAACAAGAGCAAGAGTGAGCATAGCACACAGGGCTATTTTAAACATTTTTTTCATTTCAAATACTTCCTTTCTGTTAACTAATTCAATGAATACAGGTATTATAAACCCTTTGCACTCAAAAGTCAACAATCACTGCACAAAATTATACAGTGCATCCCCACCGGAAAGCCCTGTGTAGAACACCATTACATAGTCCGGTTTCTTTTCGGCTATATAGGCTTTGAGGTCAAGCCTGTCACCAACGTAGCCTCCTTCGCGGATGTCTGTAACGTATGTCTTGGAAAATCCCAGGGAGAAAAATGGTGTAAAGGCGCAACCAAAAGAATCCCTGATGACAAGCACGGTTTTGCCGTCGGCATTAAGTCTGTTGGTGATAATCTGTTCTCTGAAATCGCCACCGCTGTATGTGGCATAGGGGTTTAAAATATAGTGGTTTTTGGTGTCTATGTTTTCTTTATAGAGCAAATCTTCAAAAGTGCCTTCTCTCCACAAGCCCTTTATGGGCTGCTCTTCCACAAGGGATGTGTCAAACTTGGGAGTTATAAGACTTATGTCATCGGGACCGTAGGGGCTGAAATATCTTCCTGTCTTTTTGCCCTGAGAACCAAGAAACCAATTACTATACACTGTTTTGTTGTAATTATTTTGGTTCCATATGGTTTCGTCATAGGGATATCCATAGCTGTCTGCCAGATATTTGCCCACTTTTGCCGATGCCCATATGCCGTTTTCGGGACGCCAGTGATGGTCTGTGGCAAAGAACATTTCTTCATCGGTTATGCCATCTTTTTCTGCCAGCTCTATGAGACTTACAAAAGGCACATTGCTGTCTACGAGCCCTTTGGAGAACCTGTCACAGTTGGATTTGGTATAATCCTCGGCGTTGCCCGGGTAGTTAAGAGAATATCCCTTGGTAGGCGCCATAACATAGACAAACTCCGCGCCTTCCTGACGAGATATCTCCATAAGCTCCTTTACCTTGCCTACACGAATGCCTATGTCCTCATCGGACATATATGGTCTGGGGTTTGCAAGGTATCCGTTGTCCGCAAGAATTACGGTGGAGTCTTCTTTTTCTATAATACATCTTCCGGTGTATCGGTTGTAGAGTGAGTTTAAATCCATTGCTTCTTCGTGATAGCTTACGCCATCGGACAGAGCTTTTTCCACATTGGTGGTGGCGTTGGAAAAGGATATGGAATAACCATACACCTTAAGTTCTGCCACAAAACCGGTTACGGCATTCTTTATTCCGCCAAAAATACCGGTGGAAAAAAATCCCGCCACAACAATTGCCGAAACAAGGATAAACACTATTTTATTTTTGGTTACTTCTTTCATAGGATTACCTCGTATCAGAAATTGAAATAAATAAAGGGGTTGTAGGAGCTGCTTATAAGGGAGGATATGCATAGTGCAAAGAGCAGTGTAAGACAAATTATATACAGTACATCCGCCACATAGCTTTCCTTTAATTTTGACTTGACATATTTTGCCAAGGGGAGCGAACAAACCGTAGCTACGGCAAGCATTACGCCAAACTCACCGAGATATCCCCAAAAGGCGCCGTCAAAAGCAGGAGTCTTCCCCGCGCCAAACATATAGCCTATATATGACATGGCGTTTCCAAGAGAATCCGAACGGAAAATAACCCATCCCATAACAACAAAGAATATGGTGTATATCCACTTTAAGCCTTCGAGGAGTTTGCCTTTTTTATTGTCAAGCCCTGTGAGCTTTTCAAAAACAAGAAGCACAAAGTACATAAGCCCCCACACCACAAAAGTGAGGTTGGCTCCATGCCACAACCCTGTGAAAAGCCACACCACGAACAGATTAAGCACAAGCCTTGCCTTGGAAACTCTGCTTCCGCCCAAGGGAATGTAGAGGTAATCTCTGAACCAGGTTCCCAAAGACATATGCCATCTGCGCCAGAACTCGGTTACGGAGCGTGATATATAGGGGTAGTTGAAGTTTTCCAGAAAGTGGAAACCAAACATTCTGCCAAGGCCTATTGCCATATCGCTGTAGCCGCCAAAGTCAAAATATATCTGGAAGGTGTAGCCTATGGCACCCAGCCAGGCAAGACCGATGGATATATCCCCTGCTCCGCCAAGAGCAAAGGCTTTGTCTGCAAGTATGCCAAAGGTGTTTGCAAGAAGCACCTTTTTGGCAAGACCTATAACAAAACGGCAAAAGCCTCCGTAGAAATCTTCGCGGGATTCCTTGCGATGATGTATTTCCTCGGCTACTGTTTCGTAACGGACTATGGGACCTGCTATAAGCTGAGGAAAAAATGAAATGTATAAGCCAACGTTCAATATATTCTTCTGTGCTTTACCCTTGCCGCGATACACATCTATAACATAGGACAAAGCCTGGAATGTAAAGAAGGATATGCCTATGGGAAGTGCAATCTTTGCAAAGGAAGGACTTATGCCAAAGAGAGTTTCCAACAGGCTTTCGGCAAAGTTGAGATACTTGAACACAAAAAGAAGCCCAAGATTTACAACACAGGCAAATCCCACCACCGTCTTGGCAAGAGAATGGCGATTTTTTTCCTTGGCGCAGTAAACACCAAGGCCCATAAGCCAGTTGAGAACAATGGATACCATCATCACAAATACAAACTTTGGCTCTCCCCAGCCGTAGAAGAACAAGCTTACGGCAAAAAGAAAGAAATTGTTTAAACCTCTGTGCTTGCGCAAAAACAGATAGTACACCAAAAGCACGGCAGGAAGAAACAAATATATAAATGTGGTACTTGAAAAAAGCATACCCTATCCTCCATAAAATTATCTGTATATTAGTTTAGCATAAAGAGGTGTTTTTTTCAACAAATATATTTATCAAAAAAGTGAAAGTCTCCCAAGGGGAAACTTTCACTTTTAATGTTAATTGGTACCAAACTCTACGCGGGTGTCATTCCCTATTTTGTCATAATCATATTGAGTAAGTTCCCAACCGAAAACATCCTTAAAGAGAGCTACGGGAACGTATACCGAGGAATCCTCAAGAATTACCTCGCCTATATCATAGCTTACTCCGTCTGCAACGGCTTTGTCGCTTCCCACAGTCATGGTGACAGAAGAAAAACCGGTAAACCACTTACTTTCCATGGTAATGGTTCCATCGGTATAAGTTATGGATGCCTCATCATCGTAGGCTTCCTCCATAACCTTTCTGAGAGGAACATACCACACATTGTCATTTACATGCAAGCCGTCATAAACCACCCACACATAATTATAGGGATAGTTCATACTTTCTTCCATTGTAAATTCATCAAATATATTTGCACAGAAGCTATATTCCAGAGTTCCGTCTGTATAGCTTTCTCTGTATGAATTAAAATCCCAACCAAGTACATCGGTAAAGAACTTTTCGCTGACATAGATAACTCCATCTTTATCAATTACTTCGCCGATATTGTACTCCGCCACATCGGTATATGCAAGGTCGGAGCCTACAGACACTGTGGCATAGGAAATGTCCTTTAAGTAATCACTTGTAATGGTAACGGCAGTATCGCCCTTTTCCATGTTGAGAGAGTCGATATAGCATTTTGCCAATACTTCTTCCATGGGGAAGTAAAGGAGTCCTTCCTTTTCCACAGTTTCATCCAGCTCACCGTATACATACTGATTGAAACCACCGTAATCGTAGTACTCATACTCAGTTCCGAGAACATCAATTCTGAACATACTTGATTCAAAGGAGTTTTCCTCGGTAAGTGTGGGAAAAACGGGCTTGGTCTTGCCGATGTTGTAGACATCCATGTCTATGGAAACATCCATGTCGACAACTCCGGAACAACTATATTCCCACTCTTCATCAAACATGGCTGTGTAGACATCTGCCAGAGCAAATTCCACATCTGCACTGAGCTTGCAATTAGATATCTTTCCCTGAGGAGTTAATTCGTAGACAAAGGTGATGCCCTTGTCGCCAAAAATCTTTAAGTTGTCCAAAACAGGGATATCTATATCCTCGGCACTTATCTCACCTACTATTTCCTTGACATCTTCAGGAAGATTTTCGGAGGTGTTGGCAAATTCGTTGGCAACGGAGGTTAAAAGTTCATCTGCCATAGCCACAAAATCGGCATTGTCCAGATGTATGGTGTGTCTGTTGCCACTGTGGGTGATGTCTGCATATTTTTCCAAGGTGTCTGCACCGATATTAGTTAAATTATTAACAAGTTCCGGTGTAAATATGGACTTTATGGTAGTGCGGATTTCTTCGGCTTCATCCGCGGAAAGCTGCTTCATCACATCAATAACTTCATACTTGTTATGCATAGGTGTCTGATAGGCGATTATAAACTCAGGTGTTTCCGATGCAAAATCCGCATGAATCCACATTCCTGCGCTATAGGTCACATCTGCGCTGAGATTTGAATTAACCTCAAACTTTTTGTTGCCTTCCGAAGTAACGGCAACATCTATCTTTTGATAATCTTCGCTTACCGCACACTGAACATTTACACTGTTTTGAGAATTGAGAATACTTTTAACAAGCTCTTTAAGATTTATGTAGTTGTGCCCTTCATCCTCGGATGTGCTTTCGTCAATAAATGCATACAAATCTTCAAGATTACCGGTTTCAATCTTTACATTGTAATCTGCGCTATAGTTGGTGTAAGGGGTTCTGAGAAAATCCGCCCCTTTGGCACAAGCACCAAAAGCAGAAAAAATCATAATAACACCAAGTAACAAAGCAACAATTTTTTTCATAAAAAAACACCTCTTTCTTAAATTATATTTATATTATCTTGCATAAATTCTGTTGAGTTCTTTGAATCTGTTTTTATCTATACCATCCAGCTGTTCTTTGGTAATTCTGTACGCCCAGTTGCCGTCGGCTTTTCCGGGAATGTTGAGTCTGGTGTCGGAGCCGTAACCCAACAAATCCTGCACAGGCATAATAACAAGCTTTGCGTGGCTTTGATACATTGTGCGTATTATGCTCTCGCAACCGGATTCCCAATGGCCCATATGACCGCAATACCTAAGCATCTTTGCTCGGGAGTCGTCATCAAGCTCCCAAAGATATCCCAAAAGTGTGTTGTTGTCGTGAGTGCCCGTGTATGCCACACAATTGGAAGGATAATTGTGTGGTTTATGGGAACTGTCGCCATCGGACAAAAATCCAAACTGAAACACCCTCATGCCCGGGAAACCGCTGTCTTCTACAAGCTTATACACCTCGGGAGTGATGTCACCAAGGTCTTCAGCAATAATTTCCGTATCACCACAAACACCTTTGATGGCATCTATAAGCTCCATACCGGGACCTTTTACCCAACTGCCTGCTTTGGCGGTTTTGGCATCGGCAGGAACTGCCCAGAAAGACTCTATTCCGCGGAAATGGTCTATGCGAACCGCATCAAAAAGCTTTGCCATGTGGCTTATTCTGTCGCACCACCATTTGTAGCCGTCTTTTTTCATTACGTCCCAGTTGTAGAGAGGATTGCCCCAAAGCTGACCTTCTTCGGAGAAATAGTCGGGCGGAACTCCGGCGACCTTTGTAGGCTTACCCTCCTCGTCAAGAAGATACTGACTCTTGTTGCTCCACACATCACAGCTGTCAAGAGACACATAGATGGGGATGTCCCCCATTATTTTTATGCCTTTGTCGTTGGCATATTTCTTTATTTCTGCCCACTGGGTAAAGAATTCGTACTGTATAAACTTCCATGCAAAGACTACGTCCTGATTCGGTGTGGTGTTTTTCCACTCCCACCAGGAAAGCTCGCCATTGGCATCCTTTAATGCCATAAACTCGCAAAACTTGGATATATACGGGTCGGAGTCTGCAAAGCGCTCTATTTCCTCTTTGTTCTTAACCCTGGATGCCGCCTTTTTAAGAAGCTCCACCCGTGTGTGATAGAGCCTTACATACTCGCACACATAGGGATTTTGCTGACGATAGGTCAAAAGCTCCTCAGCGGTAATTAAGCCCTTTTCGGCAAGAGTGTTAAGATCTACAAAATATGGATTTCCGCCAAAGGTGGAATAGGACTTGTAGGGCGAGTTGCACTCGTCTACCATGCAGAACGGAAGCACCTGCCAGTAGGAAAAACCACAATCTGCAAGAAAATCTATAAAATATTTTGCTTCGTTTCCAAAGCTGCCTATGGAATAATCCCCAAAAAGGGAAGATATGTGCATAAGTACGCCACTTTTTCTGCTCATTGTCTACAACTCCTTGATTTCTTTTCTTAAATATATCATATCCACAAGCTGAACACCACATTCAAAAATGGGATGGTCGTAATTGTCTGTAAAAAAGTTTTCTATGCTGTGGGAACGCCTGAATCCGCATTTTTCGTAAAACGGAATTGTGAGAGGACTATCGCCGGTGCCCACCTGCAAAATTTCAAATTTATCTTTGTAGTGTGATGAAATAAAATTTATCATACTTTTTCCGTAGCCACGTTTCTGACAATCCGGGTCTACGGCAAGGTTTTTTATCTCCAGTATTCCGCCGCCCTCATCGGTGACCACGCACACCGCCTTTGTGCCTTCATCGCAAAGGACATACATAGTGCCCTTTTCAAGATAACGGTCTATCATACTTTCCTGCTCGTCGGCAAGAAGAAGCAAATTGAGATATTTCTTTTTGTTTTCCTTGACCTCAATAAAATTCACAAAGGTTCACCTCACAGATAAAGTATAGCATATCTCTTCAAAAAAGTAAATCCCCGTAAAAACGGGGATTTGGCCTAATTGTTATTGAACATGGTGCTGCTGTTTTGTGCTGTTGTGTTCCCTTCGTCCGGGAATATAAGCTCAAACAGACTTTCTGCAAAAAGCTTGTGCATTTCCTTGGTGGGGTGATTGATTCGGTTTGCCAGAAGCATGGTGGTATCCTCTGTTTCGGAGAGCTTTTTCCACTTGGCGTAGCAATCGCACAGGGTTACACCCATTTCCTCTGCAAGCTTTACGGCATTTGCCATATACAAATCCATTCTGCCGCTGTTTTGCATTTCGGCGGTTTTGTAGGAATATTCCTTGTAGCCGTAGTATGTGTCATCTGCCGAATAGGTATTGAGCATGTTGGGAGTCATAAATATGGTGTCTATGTTTCTTTCTTTAAGACGAGAAAAAATCTCTCGCAAAGAATTGATATACACATCAAGCTCACCATTTACATCGTTTAAACCAAAGCAAACTATGACAAGGTCGGGGTCGTGCTTTAACACTCTGTCTTCCATAAGGGGCAGCGAATCGTGAGCATTGATGCCGCCGATACCTGCGTTGATTACATTTACGGGCATATAGCTTCTTTTGGCATTTATCATCTGCTTTAGTCTGTTCCAATAGACAGTTTCGTAGTTTATTTCATCTTGCGCCAAAGCACCGTGAGTTACACTATCGCCAAAAGCGACTATGGTTATGGGGCCATATTTTTCCAGCTCCGGTCTGCTAAAATTTATTTTATCGGATATCTTCAAGACAATCACTCCAAAGGTTTATTTTTGGAAAATTATATCACAAAGAACTATATTTTTCAATATATTTACAAGCTTTCATTGTCAAAATGAACCTTGGGAAGCTTCCACAGATATATTGTAGCCAACATTCGTACAGAGAACACAAGAATCATGGCAAGGCTTGCCGAAAGAACAACATTTTCTACGGTAACCCTTAGTGCATAGAAAAGTGCACTTCCCAAAAGAGAAGCTATGGCATATATATGCTTTTTGAAAACATAGGGGGTTTTATCCGCAAACACATCCCTCATAATTCCTCCGCCGACACCGGTAAGCATACCCATGAGTATGCAAAACAGCTTTTTGTCATCAAAGCCGGAGCTTATGGCTACCTCCACACCCACAACAGAAAAAACCGAAAGCCCTATGGCGTCGAAAACATTGTTTATCTTTTCAAGTTTTTCGCGGAGGGTGTCAAAATGATGTCGGTTGATATAGGCTATTATGAAAACTGCTATGGCAGACAAAGTGGCTATAAATATAATATAGGAATTGTCAAACACCGATGGAGGAACTTTGCCAATGAGTATATCTCTTATAATTCCGCCTCCGCAAGCCGTAACACAACCCATAAACACCACGCCAAAAAGATCCAGGCTGCAGCTTACCGCAATAAGTGCCCCGGACACTGCAAAAGCAATGGTTCCGAGTATTTCAAGAATCTGTATTACAAATCCGTCCATAATAAGTCTTCCTTCAATAATTATTTTTTAAAACAGTTTATCAAAAATCAAAGGGAGATGCAACCCCTCTTTTACATTTTGCATCTCCCTCTGTTTCTTTTTCTCATTTCATTATATAAGAGTGTATATTATTTTTCCATTTCTTCCTTTACTTGCTTGAAGCATTCCACAATGTAGAGTATATCCTCTTTGGACAGTGCCGCAGAGAGCTGGGTTCTGATTCTGGCTTTTCCTCTGGGAACAACAGGATATGAGAATGCAACCACATACACACCCTTTTCCATCATTCTCTTTGCCATTTCCACAGCCTTGTGCTCATCGTAGAGCATTACGGGAATGATGGGAGTTCCGCCATCTATTACATCGAGACCTATTTCCTTGATTTTTTCTGCAAAAAGTTTAGTGTTTTCAAAGAGCTTTTCCCTTAAGGAATAATCCTTGTCAATCATATCCAAAACCTTGATGGTTCCCGCGGTTACTGCAGGAGCTAAAGTGTTGGAGAAAAGATAAGGTCTTGAACGCTGACGAAGAAGGTCAATTATTTCCTTTCTGCCGGAGGTGAATCCGCCGGAAGCACCGCCAAGAGCCTTGCCGAAGGTACCGGTAATGATGTCAACTCTGCCCTGAACACCGCAGTGCTCGGGAGTGCCTCTGCCGGTAGCACCCATAAATCCTGCCGCGTGGCTGTCGTCTACCATAACAAGGGCATCGTATTCCTCTGCCAGGTCACATATGCTCTTAAGGTCGGCAACTATGCCATCCATGGAGAATACACCATCGGTGGCAATAAGCTTGATTCTGCAATCCTTGGCTTCTTCAAGCTTTGCTCTTAAGTCTTCCATATTGTTGTTTTTGTATCTGAACCTTTTAGCCTTGCAAAGCCTTACGCCGTCAATTATGCTGGCGTGGTTAAGCTCGTCGCTGATAACTGCATCTTCCTCTCCAAGCAATGTTTCAAACAACCCGCCGTTTGCATCGAAGCAAGAGGAATACAAAATGGTGTCGTCCGTTCCGAGAAACTCACTAACCTT
>JAEIGA010012574.1_pt1 | contig 12847 bp, 11 predicted proteins | sample 9270691 | NCBI WGS metagenome assembly JAEIGA01 (sample SAMN17057246, study PRJNA624740) | gut metagenome | biome: biome; isolation source: fecal sample | host: Bos grunniens | place: China: Xizang | collected 2019 | reverse complement strand
AGTGAATGACAGTCCGGTGGACTGTCAGAGCCGCGAGGTGACCGAAGCTCAATTCTCCGCAGAGAATTGGGCAAGACCAGGAGGTTCAAGTCCCCTCCCCGCAACCATAAAAAAAGCGCTTGCTTCGGCAAGTGCTTTTTTCAACGAAATTCGCCTGCGCTGTGTGAAATATTCGCTGACGCGAATGTGGGCGAATTTCATTTCACATTGCGACCGAAGGGAGCAATATTTCACGATTTCCGAAAGAAATTATTTCACATTTTGCCGCAAGGCAAAATATTTCACTGAAAACGCAAGGGATCAAATCTCTAACGCAAAAGCAGCCTTTCGGCTGCTTTTTTGCGTTTCGTTTGTTTGGATTGAGGTTGATTTATTGATCTCCCCCTCATAATGAGCCCGGCACATCAAAACAGAATGTGTATTTTTGATTTTGAGGTTGAAAAATCACTGTTTTTGTGTTATAATTTCAATATCAAGAAAAAAGGCGGTGGATTTCATGTATATTTCCATTTTTTCGGATGAATTTTATCAGGATATTTACCAAGTCCTTCCCGTGATCAAGTCATGGGGTATGACGCATGTGGATTTCCGCGGAATGATCAACGGCAAGCCGATCGAAAAGCAGACGGACGAGGAGCTGTATGCGCTCAAGGCGGCGCTTGACAGCTACGGTCTCAAGGCCGGTGTCATTCAGTCCTCGCTTTGCAAGGTACATCTGCCCGACAAGGAGCGCCAGGCCAAGGAGCAGGAAAAGCTGGAGGGCATCATCCGCGCCTCTCAAATTCTTGGAACCAAGCTGGTACGCAGTTTTTTCTACTGGCAGCACGCGCAGGACGATCCCGCCTGCGGTGAGCTTGCCACCCGTCCCGATGCGCTATCCGAGGTGCTGGACATGTTCGCTCCCATCGCCAAGCGTGCCAAGGAGGCCGGCTTGATCCTCGGCTTTGAAAACTGCGGGGTTACGCCAAATGAAGTCATTTGCGTGTTGGAAGCGCTGCAGGTTCCCGAATGGGGTATGGCTTGGGACGTTTCCAACATGTTTGAGCTGCTCCCCGAAGCACAGGGCGACTGCGTGGAATACTTCACCAAGGCACTCAAATACGCCAACATGATACACGTCAAATCCCGTGGCGTTCCTACCATTCCCGAGCTGAAATACAAAAAGGTGCCCTGGGAGCGCGTTCTCGCCGGTGTTGCCGTGACGGGCAAGGACATGCCAATCTCGGTAGAAACGCACGTACCGGCAGATGCCGCGCTTGATAAGATCGACACCTGCAAGAGAGTATATGATTACGTCAAAAAGGCACTTCCCTCCTCCGCGCCCGGTGACATGAAGTCCGCGCTGTCTCCCAAGCTTCGTTTCGACCGTCCGTACGCAGATAATCCCGTGCGCATGGTCGTGGTTGGCCTTGGTATGGGCAAAAACCGCTGCAAGCAGCTGGAGGAAACGACCGGCATTCAATTAGTCGGCGTTTGCGACATCAACGAGGCCAAGGCACGCGCGGTCGGTGAGCAATTCGGCGTTGCCTACAGCACGGATATCCGCGTATTTTTGGAGGATCCGAACGTCGAGGTCATGTATATCGTGACGCCGACCGGCACGCATTGCGATATTGCGGAGCAGTGCCTTAGAGCCGGCAAGCACGTGCTTGTCACAAAGCCCATGGACGTAACGCATCAGAAATGCATTCGCGTGACAGAGCTTGCAAAAGAACTGGGTCTGATGCTCGCCTGCGATTTCGATCTTCATTTCCGAGGAGCGCTGAGCGAGTTGAAGCTGGCAGTACAGGGTGGATTTTTCGGCAAGCTTAAATCGGCCAATATGATTCTTAACATCCGCAGGCCCAAGGAATATTTTGAAGAAAACGGTCATTGGCGCGGCACCTGGGCGCTGGATGGCGGCGGTGCGCTGAGTAATCAGGGCATTCACGAGATCGACCGCATCCTGACGGTGTTCGGTATGCCGCAAGCCGTCAGATGCACCGTGGCAACACAAACACACGACATCGAGGTGGAGGACTACGGCATTGCTGAAATGAAGTTTGAAAACGGCATGATCGCCAGAATTTCCTCTACGACCTCCTATCCCGCCTCCTCCTGGTACACGCATCTGGAGGTTTACGGAGACCGCGGCGCGTATCTTCTGACGGCAGGAGGCCCCGAGGGGGACCACGTCTACTGGTGGCAGCACGGAGAATGGAGCGAAAATGCGCCGTATCCGGTGCAAAAGGAATGGAACCAGGCGGCGGACAACTTCGCCAACGCGCTGCGGACGGGTGAGCCCTTGATCGTCACGGCGGAAAACGGCATCCGCTCCCGCTACGTTCTGGATAAGATGTACGAGAGCGCCCACGGCACGGAAGGCTGGGTGACGATTTGAACTGGATCGCACAAATATTCGGCACGCTTGCCATCTGCTGCTCGCTGATCATCTACTCCAGAAATGACCGGAAAAAGCTGCTGATCTTCAAATGCATCCAGGATATCTGCTGGGGTACGCACTACCTGCTGCTGGCGACCTATCCGCCGGCCGCCACAAGCGCACTCTGCATCTGCAGGTCTCTCGCCTTTTACGGACGCCCCAAGGAGGAGAAAAAAAGCAAGTGGATTCTCATTCTTTTCCTTGCTCTCTACGCGCTTTCCGCGTGTCTGACATGGAAGGATATGTTCAGCATCCTCCCGGCGATCAGCTCCTCCATCTCCACCGTGGCCTTTTGGATGAAAAAGACGCGCCACACCAAAATACTTGCTATTTTCGCGTCGCTGTGCACACTGAGCTACAATATCGCCGTGGCACATTCGGTTTCGGTCTACATCGGCGTGACCATCACCATGGTGACCTCGCTGATCTCCCTTCTGACATCGGAAAAGCGGAAAGCAAGCTGATAACATCATTCTACACAGAGGAACACAATTATGGAATACCAAACCTTAGGAAAAACAGGACTGAACATTTCCCGTTTGGGCTTTGGCGGCATACCGATTCAAAAGATCGACGCCGAGGGTACCAAGACCTTGATTGACGAATTGATCAAGCAAGGCGTAAATTTCATCGACACCGCTCGCGGATATACGGTCAGCGAGGAATATCTGGGCTATGCACTGCAGGGTGTCAGAGATCGTTTTGTGCTTGCCACCAAAAGCATGGCGCGCACCAAAGAGGCCATGGCCAAGGATATTGAAATCAGTCTGCAAAATCTTCGCACAAATTACATCGATCTTTATCAGATCCACAATCCCGGCGCCAAGGATGTAGAGACGGTTACCGCCCCGGGCGGTGCGCTTGAAGCACTGCTCGAAGCCAAAGCAGCCGGCAAGATCGGACATATCGGCATCACGCTCCACTCGGTCGAGCTGTTCGCGCAGGCGATCGAGCTGCCTTGGGTAGAAACTATCATGTTCCCCTACAACATTGTCGAGACGCAGGGCGAGGAGCTGATCGCCAAGTGCGCCGAGAAAAATATCGGTTTCATCTGCATGAAGCCGCTTGCGGGTGGTGCAATTGAGGACGCCACAACGGCCCTGCGCTTTGTCGTGAGCAATCCCGCCGTCTCTGTCGTCATTCCCGGTATGGCGGATGTTGCCGAGATCGCGCAAAACGTTTCTGCCACTGCTGATACTGCGCCGCTGACTCCCTCGGAGCAGCAAAAGATCGCTGCCATCAGATCGTCGCTTGGCACCAACTTCTGCCGCCGCTGCAACTACTGTGCTCCCTGCACCGCGGGCATCAATATCCCCGCTGTATTTCTGTTCGAGGGATATTACAGCCGCTACGACCTCAAGGACTGGGCGAGCAGCCGCTATGCGTCCCTCCCCAAGACCGCATCCGATTGCATCGATTGCGGCGCCTGCGAGGAGCGCTGCCCCTACAACCTTCCCATCCGCCAAATGCTCAAAAAGACGGCGCAGGTGATGGAAAAACAAATGTACACTGAAAAGGACGCCGAATGCTATGCACAAAATACTTCAGCACCTTTTGCTATTTGAAAAATTCACGATCACAACCGAATTATCAAAACGAGAAATTCACAGAAAAATATATTCGCTTACAGACCCGGAATACACAGAATACCACGGTCGCATTACCGACACCGGATTTTGGATCGCCAAAAATCATCACACGTACAGCAGTGCGCACGGTGCATATATTTGGGCGAAAACGCCTTTTGTACCGCTTATCAAAGCTACCATAACCCAAAAGGACGGAAAAAACATCGTTTCTTGCACCTTAAGTATGGATGCATACATTCTTTTCATTCCTATATATCTGGCCTCTCTGGTATTCTTGTGGACGTTTCCTATCATGCTCGGCATACTGCATCTAACTTTTTTTCGATCCGCCAAAGCACTAAAAGAATCTTTGGAATACGCTCTAATCTGACGAGTTGCCCTTACAGCCTTCCCATCCGCCAAATGCTCAAAAAGACGGCGCAGGTGATGGGAAAATAAGCCTATACAATAAATTCTAAAAAAAGGAGCACGCAAAATGAACGAATTAACCGTACTTGAAAATATCCGTCGCGAAATGGAATCTCTGCCGGGTCATCTCGGAATGTATTACAAGAACATGGTCACAGGCGTCGAGTTTGGCATCGGCGAGGAGGAGATCTACGGCGCGGCCAGCATTATCAAATTTCCGCTGTTTCTGCACGTTTTGTCCGAGTGTCACAAGGGCAATATGTCGCTTGACGACCGCTTGGTCACCGAGGAGTCCGACAAGGTTCCCAGCTGCGGCGCGCTGAATATGTTCACCGGCAGCGTGGAGACAGACATCCGCACGCTTTGCCGCCTGATGATCTGTCTGAGCGACAACACCGCCACCAACCGTCTCATTCGCCACTGTGGCATTCCTAACCTTGAGACCGGCTTTGCCGAGTTGGGACTTGAGAAGACCCGCATCCGCCGATTGCTGTTTGACGCCGCAGCCACGGCCAAGGGCATTTTCAATTCCATCAGCCCCAAGGAGCTGGGTCTGCTGTTGGAAAAGCTGTACCGCGGTGAGTTCATCGACCAAGAGACCAGCCGGTACGCCATCGACGTGCTCTCTGAGCAGCAGATCAATCACAAGCTGGGCGGCAAGCTGGGCGAGGACGTTCTGATCGCGCATAAAACGGGCGAGGACAGCAATTTGAGCAACGATATCGGCATCGTTTTTGCCGACAAGCCCTTCGTCATCTGCTTCACGGGACACCGCACCGAGGTTTATCCTTGGGAGGACCTGATTCGCCGCGCGGCTTACGACTTGTATCAGGCAAACACGGAAAACGAAGAATAATAGCTACACAAAGGCAACACGCGGGTCACCGATACCGATGTTGCCTTTTTTGTAAATATGCAAAAATAATGTCTCTTAGCCGTTGACATTTATCGACATAAGTGATATAATGGGAGGAAAGCGGAGCGAACAAAGGCTGCCGCGAAAATAGGAGGATTACTAAAATGACCAAGAATCTTGTCTACGACATCCACGACAAACCCAAATTTGGCAGTATGCTGATCTTTGCCTTCCAACAGGTGCTTGCGATCCTTGCTGCGACCATTTTGGTCCCTGCCATCATCGGTAACGGCATGAGCCAGTCCGCAGCTCTGTTTGGTGCCGGCGTCGGCACGCTGGTATATCAGCTGTTCACCAAATTCAATAGCCCCGTTTTCCTCGGTTCCTCGTTCGCCTTTATCGGCTCCATGTTTGCAGCCTTCGGTGGCGCGGCTTCCGCTTCCGCCGGTTATGCAGGCTTGATCATCGGTGCCGCTCTTGCCGGTCTTGTTTACGTCGTTATCGCACTGGTCGTCAAGTTTGCCGGTGTTAAGTGGATCGACAAGCTGATGCCCCCCGTTGTTATCGGCCCGACCGTTGCGCTGATCGGTCTTTCCTTGGCAGTCAACGCCGTAAACGACCTCAAGGTCGGTAAGGTGGTCGATGCCAACAACGTTTCCCTTTGCAGCCCCTACGTCGCACTCATCTGCGGTATCATCACACTGTTTGCTATCTTCGCCTTCTCCGTATACGGCAAAAAGATGGCCAAACTGATCCCCTTCATTCTGGGTATTGTGGTTGGCTACGTCGTCGCTTCTATCTTTACCGTCATCGGCATCGCTACCGATAACGTAGCACTGCAAGTCATCAATTTCGCAGCCTTCAAGGACATGCAGATCTTTGCTATCCCCGATTTCTCCTTCATCCAAGCCATCAAGGGCGTCAAGGAGATCGACGCTTCCTTCATCGCTACCGTCGCCGTAGCATACGTTCCCGTTGCATTTGTCGTATTTGCCGAGCACATCGCTGACCACAAGAATCTGTCCAGCATCATTGGCAAAGATCTTTTGGAGGAGCCCGGTCTGCACCGCACGCTGCTGGGTGACGGTGTCGGCTCGATTGCCGGTGCGTTCTTCGGCGGTTGCCCCAACACCACCTACGGCGAGTCGGTTGGTTGTGTTGCCATTACCCGTAATGCTTCGGTCGTGACCATCACCACCACGGCATTCATGTGCATGATCATTTCCTTCTTTGGCCCGTTCGTTACCTTCCTTGCCTCCATCCCGAACTGCGTCATGGGCGGCGTTTGCGTAGCTCTGTACGGCTTTATCGCCGTCTCCGGTCTGAAGATGATCCAGAAGGTTGACCTGAACGAGAGCAGAAATCTGTTCGTCGTCTCTTCCATTCTGATCCCCGGCATCGGCGGCTTGAGCGTTTCCTTTGGCGATATCACGCTGACCACCATCGCCTGCGCACTCATCCTCGGCATTCTCACCAACATCCTTCTCAACAAATTTCAAAAGTCCCAGGCTACGGATAACACGGAGGCTGACGAATAATGAAAAACTATGATAACGTCGTTATTTTCGATCATCCGCTGATTCGTCACAAGATCGCTATTTTGCGTGACGAGCGCACCAGCATGAAGGAATTCCGCGAGCTGGTCGAGGAGATCACCACGCTGATGACCTACGAAAGCCTCAAGGAAGGCGTACCCACCACCGAGATCGAGGTCAAAACACCGCTGGAGACCTGCACGCAGCAGGTCGTCGCAGACAACTCCATTGTCATCGTTCCCATTCTTCGTGCCGGTCTTGGCATGGTCAATGGTATCCACGTTCTCTTCCCCTCCGCGCGTGTCGGTCACATCGGCATGTACCGTGACGAGGAGACGCTGCAGCCGCAGTCCTACTACTGCAAGCTGCCCAACGGTATCGAGGATAAGCTGGTGCTGGTCGTTGACCCCATGCTGGCAACGGGCGGCAGCGCTTGCGATGCGATCCAGCTCCTCAAGAACAGAGGCTGTAAGCACATCAAGTTCATGGCGATCATCGGTGCGCCCGAAGGTGTTTCCAAGGTCGCAGAGGCGCATCCCGACGTCAACATCTACGTTTCGACGCTGGACAGATGCCTCAACGAGCACGGCTATATCCTGCCGGGTCTCGGTGACGCAGGCGACAGACTCTTCGGAACCAAATAAGCTTTCGTTCTATAGACAAAAAACTCCGCTTGGCGTACCTGCAATAAAGCAGGTACGCCAATTCAGATGCCTATAACGGTGATGTTTTCATTGCCGGCTCGGCATAGAGTATTTCGAACACATATTGATTTCAAAAACCTTTCGTTGTATAATGATATCATATATATCAACATTTTTCAGGGAGACGTATGATGGATATTATAATACAAATTATAGGCGTACTGGCCCTAAGTGCCAATTTTGTATCCTTTCAAATGAAAAAACATCGCCACATTCTTTTTTTCAGGACAGTGAACGAGGGTCTGTTTATTTTACAGTACTTTCTTTTGGGTGCTTTTTCGGGATCGGTGCTGAACATAGTCGGATGTGTTCGGAATATTATATTTGCAAAGCAAGTTATCCACAATAAAAAGACGGTCTTTTCTACCATTGTTTTTTGTATTATATTTACCGCCTTCGGAATTGCTACGTTTGACGGATTAGGAAGCATTATGCTGATTTTCGCAAAGGTGCTGTCCACTATTGCGTACGGAAACAAAAACACGACGGTTGTACGCGTAGTATCCTTTATAACGCATATTGGGTATTTAATTTATAATTTGAGCGTGCTTTCAATCGCAGGAGCACTTGGAGATATCATTCTGCTCGTTTCCCTTGTTTGCAGCATCCTTCGATTGGATATTATTCCGCGTATCAAAAAAGAGATCTGATTTTATCGGTAGATAAAGCCAGCTTTATGGAAGGTACCGCCGTTTTTGATGATGCATTTTCGCGGTGGGAGCAAGACGGAGCCCTACGTTTTTCCAAACCTCAAGAGATATGATCGAAATACCGTTCATATCTCTTTTTTTGCGGCTCAACAAAAAAGCACGGAAGGTATTGCAAAACGACTAAAAATATGGTATAATAAGTAATGGTGGTACACAGACACCTCCGTGTAAAAAAGACAGAAAGAAAGGTAGACTATGGATATTTTAGGATTTTGGGCGCAGATGACGGCAAATCCGCTTTTGTTCATTGCGGTCATGCTGACGCTTGGCGTCATCTTGGTCAACGGTTGGACCGATGCGCCAAACGCCATTGCAACCTGCGTCGTTACCCGATGTATGCCGCCCCGGGCAGCCATTCTGATGGCGGCAGTATTTAACTTCCTGGGCGTTTTTCTCATGACCCTGCTCAATGCAAAGGTTGCCGAGACCATCACCAAAATGGTTGATTTCGGCGACGATCCCGATCTGGCGATCATCTCGCTCAGTGCAGCCTTGTTTGCTATCGTAACCTGGGCAACGCTTGCTTGGGTGTTCGGTATTCCCACAAGTGAGAGCCACGCGTTGATCGCAGGCCTGACCGGCTCCGCCATCGCTCTGCACGGCAGCTTTGCCGGTGTCAACGGCAGTGAGTGGATCAAGGTCGTCTACGGTATCGGTATTTCGGTCGTTCTCGGCTTCGGCCTGGGTTGGCTGACCTGCAAGCTGGTCACCATTCTTTTCCGCAACGCCAACAGACCCAAGACCGAGCCCTTCTTCCGCGGTGCGCAGATCGCAGGTGCGGCTTACTCCGCCTTTATGCACGGCGCGCAGGACGGTCAGAAGTTTATGGGTATCATCATTCTTTGCCTGTATATGTCCAAGGGCGAGGATATTCCTCAAAATATGCAGCCCGCGTACTGGGTCATGATCCTGTGCTCTGTCATTATGGCAGCAGGCACGGCGATGGGCGGCAAGAAGATCATCAAATCGGTCGGTATGGATATGGTCAAGCTGGAGAAATATCAGGGCTTCTCGGCAGACCTTGCAGCCTCCACCTCGCTGCTGATCTGCTCCCTGCTCAGCCTTCCCGTCTCCACCACGCACGCCAAAACAACCTCCATCATGGGCGTCGGCGCGGTCAAGCGCGTCTCGGCGATCAACTTCGGTGTGGTCAAGGAAATGGTTTTGACCTGGGTGCTTACCTTCCCCGGCTGCGGCTTGGTCGGATTTTTGATGACAAGATTGTTTATGCTGATTTTTACCTAAAAGAAAGGATTGATAAAGATGGCTAAGAGTGATAAATTCTATTTTGAAAATTTCGTGGCATGCACCAAGCTGGCAAAGGAGGCTGCGGCTTACCTTGTCGAGTGTCTTGAAAATTACGACGCCGATAAGATCGAGGATATGATCAAGCAGATGCACGTTTACGAGCATGGTGCTGATATCAAAAAGCACGAAATGAACGCAACGTTGGCCAAGGCATTCGTCACGCCGGTCGACCGCGAGGATCTGGATATGCTGAGCCAGCAGCTGGATAACGTGCTGGATATTTTGGAAGAAGTTCTGCAGAAGATGTATATCTACGACATCAAGACCATTGAGCCTGCCGCCATCACCTACGCCAAGCACCTGGTCAAGGCTTGCGATCTTTTGGGTGAGATCATGGGCGAGTTCGAGAACTTCAAGAAGTCCAAGACGCTGCACGGCCTGGTCGTCGCTTGTAACGACGTCGAGGAGGAATGCGACAAGCTGTATCTGACCTCCATGAGAGAGTTGACCAAGAACTCCAAGGACGTTCTGAACACTATTTCTTGGTACAATATTTACGATTGCTTCGAGTCTTGCATCGACGCTTGCGAGCACGTCAGCGAGTGCGTCAGCTCGATCATCATGAAGAACACCTGATTTTTAACAAAGAAAAGCCGGTACGGAGAATGTTTCCGTATCGGCTTTTTATGTTGCGTTTTTATCTTCCGGCCAGCGTCTGCGAGAACAGCCACTTTACCACATCGGCGCGATCGGCAACCGTCTCCCAGATGCCGTGTCCCATGCCGTCAAGCTCCTCGTAAGTAAATACGCTGCTGCCTGCCGCCTCCAACGCTTCTGCCATCTCCCGCGTGCCCGCTACGGGAACGCTGGTGTCGGCCGAGCCGTGGAAGGTGTAGATCGGCATATCCGCAAGCTCGTCTGCCATGGAAGGGTCACCGCCACCGCAGATCGGTACACCCGCTGCGAACATATCGCCGTGGCGCGAGAGCAGATCCCAAGTGCCAAAGCCGCCCATGGAAAGGCCCATGGCGTAGATGCGATCCTCATCGACCATATAATCATAGATCAGCTCGTCCACAACGTTCAAAACACCGGCAAGCTCATTGGATTCCTTGACCTTTTGCGTGCTGTAATTGCCGTTCGCCCAGGGGGTGTCCACCCACTGCTGTCCGTCCGGACACTGGGGCACCAAAATGATGGCATTCATCAAGGGCGAATCCTTGTGGTTGAACATCTTCTGCAGCATATAGCACATATGCTTTTCATTGTCCACACCGCGCTCACCGGCACCGTGCAGCAGCACCAGCAACGGATATTTTTCGGTCTTTGTATAGTTCGAGGGAACGTACAGGCGATAGACCATCTTACCGCCGCCTTCCAGCTGCGTCTGGCCGTAGGAGAACATCGAAACAACGCTTTCCTGGGAGAGCGTGCCTTCCTTCTGCTTTCGGTAGGCTGCATAGCTCATGCCGGCATAGGTCGATTCGTGGTAGATCAGATCCTGCGCCGTGCTGAGCGATACGCTGCCATCGTCGGGCAGATAAGTCTTGTCCTTCATCAAAATATCAAAAAGATAGCGGTAATTGGCATCATCGGTCGCACACAGCACCAGATCATCCTCAACAAGGCAAATCGCGAAATCCCCTGTCACGCGCATGCGCTTTTCAATGGCTTCAGCCGCCGGGCGCACTGCTCCGACGATGATCTCCTTATCGTATACCGTCTCAGCGCGCGAGGCCTTGATCACCTCCAGCGTGATATCGTACCTGTTTTTCAGCTGATCTACGTAATGATACACCAACTCGGAAAGCGCCTTGTTGCTGTCATCAAACACCAGCTTGTAATCCGTCGTGCCATCCTTAAATATTTCCACAGGCAGCGGTGCAGGCGTCACATCCTCCTGCTCTTCCCCACTCGGTATCTCATCGTCCGTCGCGGCGGGATCGTCTGCCGGTGCGCAAGCTGCCAGCGCCATCAGCAGCGCCAGCATCAAGGCCAAGCATTTCATCCAATGTTTCATGATGCCTCTCCTCATTCCTGATCGTATTCCTGGCCGTATTCCTCCAGCACCAGACCCTCGTTATTCTGCAACGTGTTGCCTACGTGCCACTCATTATTGAACAGCAGATAGTTCTTGCCGCGAAAATCCTGCACCCACTTAACGTCATAAAGGTGCAGCTTCTTGGGATCAACACCGTCGGGAACGCGGCGAATCGAGGTATAAGGCAGCGGATAACGGCGATAGCCAACGTTGTACTCACTCTGCATACGGGACTCCAATACATCATACTGCAGCTCACCGACAACGCCGACGTAGACGCGCTCGATACCGGAATCCGGCTCGATGAAGATACGAATTGCACCCTCCTGCGCGATCTGGTTCATGCCCTTGGCAAACTGCTTACGCTTCATGGAATCGATCTGCTCGACCACGGCAAAGCGCTCGGGCGCAAAGTTAGGAATACCCTCAAACTCCAGCTTCATCTTGGGCGCGCAGACCGTGTCACCGATCGAGAAAATACCGGGATCGAAGACGCCGATAATATCACCGGCAAAGGCTTCGTCAATGACGGCGCGCTCGGCTGCCATCATCTGCTGGGGCTGCGAGAGCTTGAGCGTTCTGCCGCCTTGCACGTGCATATACTCCTCGTTGCGATCAAAACGACCGGAAACGATGCGCATAAATGCGATACGGTCACGGTGCGCCTTGTTCATGTTCGCCTGGATCTTGAAGACAAAGGCGGAAAATTCCTCGGTCTCAAACGGATCGATCACGCGGTCGCCTGCACGGCGCGGAATGGGACCGGTGGTCATCTTGAGGAAGTGCTCCAAGAAGGTCTCAATACCGAAGTTATTGAGCGCCGAACCAAAGAAGACCGGGCTAAGCTTGCCACAGCGAACCTTCTCCAGATCAAAATCAAAGCAAGCACCGTCCAGCAGCTCTACCTGCTCCGTCAGTGTTTCACGGTCGGTCTGTCCGATCAACTCGTCCAACTTGGCCGTGTCGTTGATGTCACACTCGATGGCCGAGAGACGGTCACGGCCGCGGTGCATATCACCAAAGGCGAGGATGCGGCGTGCGTCACGCTCATAGACGCCCTTAAATCCGATACCACAGCCGATGGGCCAGTTCATGGGATAGGTGCCGATGCCAAATTCACTCTCCAGCTCGTCAAGAAGATCAAAGGGGTCTCTCGCCTCACGGTCGAGCTTGTTGATAAAGGTAAAAATCGGAATGTGACGCATCGCGCAGACCTTGAACAGCTTGCGCGTCTGCGGCTCGATACCTTTGGCCGCGTCGATGACCATGACGGCACTGTCAGCCGCCATCAGCGTGCGATAAGTGTCCTCGGAGAAGTCCTGGTGTCCGGGCGT
>JAEIGA010012573.1_pt1 | contig 12847 bp, 12 predicted proteins | sample 9270691 | NCBI WGS metagenome assembly JAEIGA01 (sample SAMN17057246, study PRJNA624740) | gut metagenome | biome: biome; isolation source: fecal sample | host: Bos grunniens | place: China: Xizang | collected 2019 | reverse complement strand
TTGTCAGTTCACGCTCTTCGCTGAAGCGCTTTATGTACGGCAAGCCCGTTCTCGCAGTAACATTCCAGTCAATCGTGCGAACATCATCGCCTGGCTCGTACGGACGCACCTCATCGAACTCAACACCCTGACCTTTAAAAGTAGAGTGGTAATTGCCGCTCAGTTCATCGTCAATCAAGCGGTTGGTGAGAAGGCGTATCCTCCCCACCTTCTCCATTAGCTCTTTTACGTCAAGGGCCATATTACGGAACCGGAACTTCGTCTAAGATGCGGTCAATAATCTTGTCAGAGGTAATATTTTCAGCCTCTGCCTCGTACGTCAAAAGAATACGATGACGCAAAACGTCATGAACAACCTCTTTAACATCCTGTGGCGTAGCATACGGCCGCCCCTTAAGAAGGGCGTTCCCGCGGGCGGCAAGATTTAAAGCAAGTGTCGCACGAGGGCTCGCTCCATTTTGAATGTATGCGTTGGCTTCGCGAGTCTTAAATACTATTGAAAGAATATAATCGCCGACTTTCTCGTCGCAGTACACACTGGCAAGCGTTTCGCGAAGTTGCGCAATTTCCTCCGCCGTGACAACCGTCCTCGTCTCGGGCTTACTCGCAGATTCAGCAAAACGCTGCATGATCTTTCGCTCTTCCTCCATTGTTGGTGTTTCGACAAGGCACTTAAACATAAATCTGTCGACTTGAGCCTCCGGCAATGGATACGTACCTTCTTGCTCGATAGGGTTCTGCGTTGCAAGAACAAGGAAAGGCTTTGGCAATGAATAAGTCTGCTCTCCAATCGTAACCTGACGCTCCTGCATTGCCTCTAACAACGCTGATTGAACCTTCGCCGGCGCGCGATTGATTTCGTCGGCAAGAAGAAGGTTGGTAAACACAGGCCCCTTCTTCGGCGAAAACTCTCCTGTCTTTGGTGAATAAACAAGCGTACCCACAACATCGGCGGGAAGAAGATCGGGTGTAAAGGAAACGCGCTTAAAATCAAGTCCAAGGGCTTTTGCCAATGTGTTGCATGACAATGTTTTAGCCAAACCAGGAACGCCTTCAAGCAGAATATGCCCATCTGTTACGAGCGCAAGCAACAACCTGTCAACAAGTTTCCCTTGCCCGACAATGACGCGCGCGACTTCTTCGCGTATTCTTGCTACAAGTTCCTTCTGCGCATTAATTCTATCAGTTGCTTCCTTCAGGTCCATTATTGTAGTCTCCTTTCATAAAAATACCTATCATTTCGTGCACTTCATTCCACGGCGCCGTTTGCAACCGTTTAATGTCCATTGAAATTTTCAAACGCTTCGTATCTAATTCACCGCTTGGCATAGCGTTACCATCTCGCTTGAGTTTATCAATCCACAGACGCCTTGCAAAATCACACATCATATCCTCGGGCTTGAGAGCGCTTGCGGCAATACGCCCCTCGCCAAGAATAAGTTTGTCAAACCACTCTCCTTCGCGAGCCGAGAGCTCCTGTTGAAACTGCGAAAGTTTATCCTCTCCACTAACCGCCTCGCTTTTCCACGCATCTACAAAACGCTGTGTAAAACTGGAGGCATAGCATTCCTTTGGAAGCAACTGCTCTATAAGAGAATTGACTTGAACATCATATTCGCATGACATCAAAAACTCCATAAACGCAAACTCAAGAAGCGTCGGCGCAATTACATTCAAAGAGAGCTCTTCGGCGAAAGATTCTCCCAAATCAAAATCATCCTCGTCAATATACTCGCCATCTTCTTCTAATTCTACCTGAGGCTGCGGCACAACGGGCTGCTTAACCCTGTCAAGTTCTGCCGAAAGAGCGACAGCCGGAACTGATAGCAGCGATGAAGCCTCGTCCAGCATAACAGAACGCAATATAGGCGAGCGGCATGCAGACAAGGTTTCTATCAATGCCTTTGAAACTCTGTTAAGCGCATCAAGTGAAGAAACAGAGCCTTCTTTTAATCGCTCATATTCAAACTGAAAAGACATTATTGACTGCGCGCCATCAATAAGTTTTTGAAGAGCCGACGGCGGATTTGCAACAAGAAACGAATCTGGATCGGAACCTGACGGCAAACGCACCACTCTTACCGGGATTTCCGTTGCAAGAAGTTTGCGCGCGGCCGCCACCGCCGCTTTTTGGCCAGCAGGGTCGTCATCATACATCAAGACTGCACAGTCCGCAACTCTCTTTAGCATTGCCGCATGATCATCGGTAAAAGCCGTACCTTGTGAGGCTACAGCATTTTTAAACCCGCAGGCATGAAGACGAATTACATCAATTTGCCCCTCGCATAAAATAACTTCACGACGAGGAGATCTCGCTATAACCCCTGAAGCCTTGTCAAAGCCAAAAAGAATCTTTGATTTTTTAAAAATCGGCGTTTCGGGCGAGTTAACATATTTTCCGGTATTTTCGCGCTTGACCAAATAGCGCCCTGAAAACCCAACAGCCCGCCCTTGCTTGTCACAAATAGTAAACATCAATCGGGAGCCAAACCGATGGTAGCCACTGTCTCCCGGTCCTCGTGGTGGCTTAATTATGCCGGCAGCCTCAAGCTCTTCGGTGGTATAGCCGTATTTCTCGGCCCATTTCAATATAGGTTTTATACCATTGGGCGCATAACCTATAGTAAACGCCTCTTGGGACTGATTGTCCAACCTGCGCTTAACAAGATAGTCGCGCGCAGGCGATGCTTCTGATATTTTCAACAGACAGCGGCGGTAAAATTGCGACAACTCCGCGACTAATGAATACAACCTCTTTCGGCCATTGTCCTGCGGATTGCCGCCTGCACTTATCTCAACCCCGCACAATGCACCAAGCTTGCGAACGGATTCTATGAAAGATAGACCTTCGTACTTTTGTACAAACTTTATAGCATCTCCCGACTCCCCGCATCCAAAACAATGGTAAAACCCTTTTGAAGTGTTTATATGGAAGCTTGGAGTCTTCTCATTATGGAACGGACAGCAAGCTTTAAGGCTTGACCCAGCATGCTGCACGGCAATACCATACGAAGAAATCAATTCCGCAATATCCATGCGAGACTTGATTTCTTCTATAGTAGCCTCTGTAATACCCATTACCATTCAACACATTATATCAAAATCAATATTATTCGTAAGTCCAAGGCATATATACAAACCGGGACGCCTAAAAAGGAAAACTCGTCACTATTTATTACTGCAAAATGGACAAACTTTAAAATCGGGCGACGCACATGAATCAAGAGCCTTAGGACAGCGCGGGCGGAACGCACACCCGACCGGCCAATCCGACGGCGGAGGAACAGTGCCTGGAATATCAGAAAGCGGGGCGTCCTTAGGCGCGTCAAGCCGGGGAACTGCCGCCGCTAACCCCTGAGTGTATGGATGACGCGGCGACTTAAGCACGCGCACAACTTCGCCCGACTCAACAATTTCGCCAGCATACATCACATTTACAAAATCGGAATACCGCGCAACCAACCCCAAATTATGAGTAATAAGTAGAATCGATGTAGACCTATCGGCACAAACGCGATCAACAAGGTCAAGAACCTCTCTTTGTGTCGTAACATCAAGGGCCGTTGTAGGCTCATCGGCAATAAGCAAATCGGGAGATGCAGCCAAGGCCATCGCAATCATAACACGCTGCTGTTGACCGCCGGAAAGTTGGCAAGGATAGCGCTTAGCGGCATCCGCGTCAAGCCCAACATCCGTAAGTAACTCCGACACCGCTTTGCTATCTTTACGACCGAGAGACTCCTCGATCTGTGCGCCAATGCGCATAACGGGATTGAGCGACTGCATAGGATTTTGGAATATATATGAAATCCTTGGCGAGCCTTTGATTTGCCCGCTAATCTCCGCACGGTCAACCAACCCGCCTAACGAAAGCGCAGTCAAAGACTTGCCGCAACCAGACTCGCCTACAATCGCTACCCGGCTTTTGCGTGGAATAGAAAACGAGACCGACCGCACAGGAACAGAAATCTTTCCATCCACTTTAAAAGCGATTTTCAAATTTTGTACTTCTAATAACATTACTTGCGCTTCATCACGAATTTAACGATAACAAAATAGGCCACTACAAGCAAAATAGCGCCCCCCGCAATTAACGGCAGATGGCGGGAAGCTCCTTCTGCGCCGCTTAAAATAAGCTCACGATAAGTTATATCGCCGGCCGTGCGGGCAAGAACATAACCCATAACCGCCAACACGCTCGACCATATACCGGCGCCAAGCGCAGTAAAAAAAGTGAACGGCAAAAGAGGCATCTTCGATATTCCTGCGGGAATAGAAATAATCTGACGAATCCCTGGAATAAGACGACAGATAAATGTTGTGGCCGCACCATATTTATTGAAAACTTCACACGCCTTATCAAGCGCATCCTTCTTTATGAAAAAATACTTGCCGTATTTTTCCAAAAACGGCTTACCTGCCCATAACGCAAGATAATAATTTACGAAGGCTCCCGCGATCGACCCCAGCACACCCGCAATAATAGATAGCGCCATGCCCGCCCACGGAGTCGCAACACCAAGCTCGCACCTTGCAGACAAGAATCCTGCAGGAATCATAACGACTTCGCTCGGGAAAGGCACAAAACTGGACTCTACCGCCATAAAAGCAAAAATCAACCAAAAGCCCCATGTCGGAGCGATGGCCACAAATGAATCAATATTTTCAATAATGGCCTCTAACATATCTGAAACTCCTTAAACTTGTCTCTTTGATATGGACCGGGAATACTGCGGCGAACTTTTTCGCGACCAATTTGAACAATTACATCTTCGGCTAAACGGTCGCACTTCGAATACGCGCACACAAGTTCGGCGGCAAGAGTCAAATCGGAGCCTGAAACAGGACCAGTAAGAATTGCTGTAGGACCAGGACAGTTTACCGGCGAGAGAACGACACCAAGATCAGACTCCCGTTTCAATCTTTCATTATCCAATCGGTCACGACCGAGAACAACCCCCATCCCGCTTGGAAAACGAAAGCGTCTGCCCGTACCAAGTAATTCCAATAGGCGGCGGTTTAATAGCGATTCATGATCTTTCAAGTCCTTCAACTTGCGACAAAAACCTTCTTCTGTCAATTTGCACCCTCCTGCGGGCGAAGGATATTCTTCTATACCGAATTCCGCCGCAAGGGCAATCTGCCTATCTCGCTGACGGCCTTGAATATCAAGTAATGCATCTCTGTCAAGCAATCCTTCCATCTCAGGAATAGTTGGCTCAAGCAATTTAGCAGACAAAGGACGGACTAAACGCCCCTTAAGCCCGGAATCGCGCTCTACAACACCAAGCGACTGCCTGTTCTGACTCATAGGACGCTGCCCCATGACCTCTCCAGTGGCGACAAAGTCAAAACCGCGCTCAACCATCAACTCGCCAGCCCGGTGAATCATAAGAGCATGGCAATCAATGCACGGATTCATTGCGCCGCCAAAGCCATGCTTTGGATTTTCTATTAACGAAACGGCATCATCGGTAAAATCAATGACATGCAGCTCTATACCAAGAGCTTTGGCAGAACGCTCTGCCGTTTGAGATGAAAAAAACGGGCTAGAGAAACAAATCCCCTCAACATGAGCACCTGCACGCTGTAAAACCTTAACCGCCAGCTGACTGTCAAGCCCGCCGCTCATCAGCGAAAACCCCTTGGCCTTCATCCGAAAATCCTTTCCACAAAATTCGCCTTTCTTACCTTAACTCTATTCCCTGAGGCAGGAGTCAGCACAAAATATGCAACTGCGCAATCAGACAATTTAAACGGTACAGAATGTTCGGCAATATATCTATTTCGAAACGAAGCTTTTACTTTACCGTCTTCGTTAGAAACAAATACGGGCTCGCCGCATTCATAGTCTATGGCAAACGACCGACTGACTTTATTACGCACATCGACTCCCAAAAGCAATTTTCTTGGACGCTCGTCAAGCGAAGCAAAAAGCTCGGCATAATAGCCTCGCAATGCTTCGCATGACGGAGTCAGCCTGTCCAAGACGATGCGCGCACGCTCCATTGGCATTACGCCTCCGGCCACAACTGATGAGCAAGTTCGCGCAATTTGTACTTTTGGATCTTCTGTGAAGCCGTCATTGGAAATACGTCAAGAAAATGCACGTACTTCGGAATCTTAAACCATGAGATTTTGTCTTTACAGAACATCGCAACATCGTGCGCAGAAATATTCGCCCCTTCAGAGGGAATGATAAACGCCGCAGGCTGCTCACCATATTTTTTAGACGGACAACCCACTACAGCAACATCTCTCACTCCTGGCATTGTACCAAGAAAATCCTCAACTTCTTTAGGAGAAATATTCTCGCCGCCACGAATAATCAAATCCTTAAGGCGGCCAGTAATATAATAATACCCGTCCGCATCCATTCTGCCGATATCGCCGGAATGAAGCCATCCGTTCTTATCAATACAGGCAGCGGTCTGTTCGGGCATCTTATAGTACCCCTTCATCGTATTATAGCCGCGGCAGCAAATTTCACCGTCACTCCCCACAGGTGCCAAATCACCCGTATCAGGATTTATAATTGCCACTTCAATACCAGGCAAGGCTTGACCGATCGTCTCACATTTACGCTCGATCGACGTCTCAAAATAACGCGTCATTGTCATCACCGGCCCCGCCTCGGTAAGGCCATAGGGATTGGTAACCTCACGCATATACATTCTGTCAAAAACTTGCTGCATACGGTGTACAGGACAAGCCGACCCGGACATAATGCCTGTTCTAAGAGACGAAAAATCAAACTTATTGAAAAGCGGGTGATCGAGCATTGCAATATACATTGTAGGCACGCCGTATGTTGCAGTACACTTCTCGCGCTCTATCGAGGTCATAACCTGAACGGGATCAAACTTTTCAAGAAACACCATCGTAGAACCGTGATTTACGCAACTCATCACACCGAGTACGCATCCAAAGCAATGAAAAAGCGGAACAGGAATACAAACTCGATCGCGCGATGAAAGATTCTGGCACGCACCAATCCAAAAGCCATCATTCGCAATATTGCGATGCGTAAGCTGGACTCCTTTAGGAAAGCCTGTCGTACCGCTTGTATACTGCATATTTACGATATCATCCGGCTTACATTCGGCTTGACGTGCGAGGTACGCCTCCCAAGGGGTCTCGACCGCGAGCTGCATCACTTCATTAAGCGAATACATACCGCGATGCTTCTCTCCTCCAAGGAACATCACGCGCTTAAGGCACGGATACTTCTCGCTCTTCAAGTCGCCGCGAGGACGAGTTTTAAGTTCAGGCACAAGAGTGTTAATAACTTGAACATAGTCGCAATCGCGGAATCCTGAAATTATAAACAAACTCTCTGCATCGGACTGCGAAAGCGCAAAGTCCATCTCGCGCTCTTTGTAGTTCGTGTTAAGAGGCAGCAATACCGCACCAATCTTTGCGGCAGCAAACATCAAAACAACCCAGTGCGGTACATTGGTGGCCCACAAGGCGATTTTCTCACCTTTTTTGACGCCAAGAGCCATCAAACCGCGCGCAAGGCGATCGACCTCCTCGCCAAATTCGTACCAAGTAAGGCGAAAATCGCGATCGGCATAGACCACGGCATCATTTTCACCGCATCTGGCAATAGTCTGATCAAGAAGCTGGCCAAGAGTGTACTCGCGCATAACAGGTAGATTGTGCCACGGCACTCCCTGTGAAACACTTTGCACAAACGGCGCTTTTGTAGGCGCTGTCCCATACGGATCAGTCAGCTTGAACTCTTTCATCATTTTTGCCTTTATTTCTTCTTAACAAATATTGGTATTTTATCATATTCTTAATCGCATATATAGGCGATCATTCATCAACCTTGGGAAATACCCAACGCTTTTGCAATCGATATGAAAGGATAAAAAGCGTAATATCTACTATTATTTTAACTGCAGTTATAAACATTCCATTTACATCAAAAAGTAAACTGAAAAACGCCGTTCCCGCATAAGAGAGCGACATTATCGCCAATGCCAGAACAGCATATCGCGCAAACGACGCGCGCTGATGGCCAGGATCAGAAAACACCAAACGTTTGTTACACAGATAATTGAAAACCGCAGAAATAAATCTTGAAAGAACTATAGCCGCAAGTATTTCCGTGTTGCGGGAAAGCCCTAACGCGGGCAACGCAAATATCGCAAGGGCAAAAACACCGTTATCAACAATAAATGCGGCAATTGAAGAAACAATAAACTTGAGAAAACGCCCACCGAAAAGACCGCGGTAAATGCGTACGGTGTCCCTAATGGGACGAAAATGAGACGCACGATTACTTGCGATATAAATAGTTTCAATAGGGACCTGCTCAAGACGCTCCTTACGCGTGGCCAATTTCCCAAAAAGCCTCATTTCATACTCAAAGCGCTCGCCTTGAGTCTCCAACATCATGTCAAAGAGCCTGCTCGGTATCGCCCGCAAACCTGTTTGCGTGTCATAAATAGGTATTCTAAACATAATGCGGACGAGAAACGCCGTGACGATATTACCTAACCTACTGCGAAACGGAACTCCCGCCTTAAGAAAATCGCGAACGCCAAGAACTGCATTTTGCGTCTCGCAAGACTTATCCACAACCTTTGCAACATCCTCGCAACGATGCTGCCCATCACCATCGACGAATACAACGACCTTAACAGAGGGACGATTGTCTTTAACCCACGCAATACCAGTTTTTATCGCCCTTCCCTTGCCCCGATTGACATCATGATGAACAATACTTACTCCGCTTGGCAATTTAGAAAAATCGTCGACATTTTCAACACTTCCGTCATCTACAACGAGAACAGTGGAATAAATGCTTAGCAATTTCTCGCAAAGGACTTTCAGGCCCGCCTCTGGATTAAAGACAGGAACAACTACTGCAACATCATTTCTGCAAATCATTTCAAAAGCTCCTTACTCGTGCTGTCAACAGTATCCCAAAGCGGATGCGGCAAATTAATTAACGTCTGCCCAAAAGAAACATCGTCCCTTTTCAGCAATCCGTTCGCGTCAAACATAAGAGGCCAATAAATATCGACACCGCTATATTGCTCAGTCTCGGACAACGAAAGAGAATTAAGCGAGAGACGACTTCTAAGGGCGTACGTCCACCATAATGGCGACTTAACATCTACAGTCCGCTTCCCTGACTGTGCCATAATTTTCAAATTTTGCTGCCTTAAAGATTCATCGCGAACTTGCTGAAGAAATTTAACAATGGCATCCGAGGCAAAAAACACCGATGCACCCGCGCACATACATAGCAAAATTATGCGAAGAGCTCTTTTTTGCTGGCTGTATGCAACATTAAACCAAAGCAGGGCCGAGGCCGCAAAAATATGAGCTACATATCTTGGATAACCGATGTACTTGGTCGTGACAGCGAAGAACGAAGCAAACAATACAAGCGCAAAATATGAAACGCGGTTACGGGCGAAGAATAGAGCACTTGAAAACGCCCCCCAGATTAAGGCACAATATTGCCACTTGCACCCCGCCGCAAGAAAGTCCCACCGCCAAAGAGGAGCAAACTCCTCACACCCATACCAAAGCCTGCACCCCCACAATGCCAACGGCCGAGATACCCACGCATAAACGAAACGCGCAAAATAGCCCATTCTCATCGCATCTTCATTGCCTATAAAATCTGAAGTCAAATCCATCAACTTAACACCGTCACGAAAACTGTGTGATGGATAAAACGGCGAGCCGTGCCACCAGGCTGAAGTCCAATAAGGAATCAGGCACATAAATAAAAACACGACAAGTGAAACACCGGCAACAATACGCACACGCTTATCGCCGCGGGAATGACACAACATAGCCCCAAGCAGCAAAAGCGAAGGCGCAAGAACACTGAATTTGCAAACCACGGCCGCACTAAGAGCCGCAAAAAAGACAAATAAATCTACAGTGCGAGAAAAGCGGTCCCATAAGACAAGACTTAGAAGAGCAATAGCCACAGAAGCATATGATACATAGTCGACTAAGCCCGAAAAACAATGTTCTAAAATTATCGGATTGCAGCACATAAGAGCAGCAAATGCACAAGCACAAAGCGATGTGCCGTTCCAAATCTTTCGCGAAAAACGATAAGACGCGGATGCAAGCGCAAAAAACATAACCCACATAGGGTACGCGCTTGCCGTATAAAGGCCAAGCGCGGACTTTAACTGGGCAGCAAGGATATGAACAAACTTAGGCACAACCAAAACGTGCATAACAGAAAATTCACGAACATCAGGCACGGAATGAGCGGCAAATAAAGCCCGCACCGCCTCGTGAGAATTCTCTCGTATAGGATTCCACCCCCCTGCGATAAAATCGACAACTGGCGAGTGGCATATCGAGGCATCGATATGAACGTATGTAAAGGTATACAAGGTAAGCGCAAAAACAGCGATATTAAGCGCAACGATCCACCCGCCAAGTTTTTTCGAACAGACACATGCGGACGCTATCGAAAACATCAGCGAAACCCATAAATGCCAAGGCTGTAACGAATATCCAAATAAAAACGAAACGCAGGAAACCACATAGCCGAAGATTAGCTGAAGAAGCAAAAAAGCCTCAACACCCATCTCTTTGCGGCTATGCGATAACATACTGCCGATTCCGTATTTCCTCATTGAACATCAAAACCTTTCATAAGGATTTATTATACCAAAAACGCACGCCCTACAAGGACGGCTCTATGTCGCGGGAGTGTCCGCTCCACTCTTCGCTGTCGCTTTACATTTGGACAGATTGCCCGCCGTCTACAGCCACGATACACCCGGTTGTAGCTGTAGCCGAAAGCAGGAAAGACACGGCATTAGCCACATCCGTTGGAGAGGGTCTGCCAAACGGAGTTGCTCCAGCTGCCTCATGAACTTTTTCCGGGGCGAGGACTGGCCCTGTCGCAACTGCATTAATGCGTAAGATTCCAGCATATTGCGCAGCACTTCTAAGAGTAAAATCTCTTAAATCGGCCTTCGATTTTTCATATGGTGTAACGGGAGAACAATGCAATATGCGAGAATCTAAAATATTCACAACGGCACCGATATCCGACCTTTGAGACATCAGCTCGGTTAAAATTTTAGGCGCGATATAATTAAGAGATGAAACATCATCGTCACCAAGAGAAAAAAGCGCCGCATTATTGATTAACGCATCAGGCATTTTGCCTCCCAGCAACATCATTGCCTTATCCATCAATGACGCCGGAGCATCCGCCTGTGTCAAATCTTCTATTATATCCGCCAAAGGATCGGGACGATGAGATGTGCGCAGTACGCGCCAGCCTTCCGCCTCAAGCGTTTCGGCAATACAAGCGCCCAACCGCTTTGTTCCGCCCGTTACAACAACACTCTTCACTGCCTCGCCCCAGTAAAATCAAGCATTGACCAATTGATCAAAATCCGCAATCGCCTGATCTATGTCTTTAAACTGAACACAGTTCCACCCTGCATTTCGCGCACCTTCGCAGTTTGCCGTGACATCATCAAAGAAACAGAGTTCTCCAGCCGGCAATCCTATACGCTTGGCAAGCAAATCGTAAATTCTGCGTTGCGGCTTAAACATTTTTTCCTCGCCAGAAATCACCATAGCATCCGCAAGTTCAATAAAATCAGCAAAATACTTTTTGAATCCCGGAACAAAAGGTTTGCACATATTCGTTAATATGCCAATTTTATAACCGCGCTCCTTAAGCGAACGCATAAACTCTACCGTACGCTCATTGCGGCAGCGGTAGCTCTCTATGTCTTCAGAAATAATCTTTGCGATATTCTCAGGAGAAACCTCCACGTTTGCGTCAGCAAAAATAAGGTCATACATTGTCTCATAAGATATGACATCGCCATCCATTAGCCTGCGATAACGATCGTAACCGTCGACAAGAATGTTCCAATCAATGCCAAGGGACGCAACAATAGGCCGAAGCCTCTCAGGCATCGTTGTTGCCGTCATTACTCCTCCAAAATCAAACACACAGCCGGTTATTTTCATTTCAAACGCCTTTCTTTAATTTATTACGAACAAATTACACTGCCGCAACCGTCAACATTCCTAAAGCATGAATAGAGGCTTGATTACGCACGGCTTCTCTGTCTCCGGCAAAAATCACCTTCTCCGAACGTGTTCCTCTGCATGTAGAAACAGCAAAACACACTAAGCCCACTGGCTTGTCTGCACTTCCACCGTTAGGGCCGGCAATTCCAGTTACACTTACCGCCACATCAGCACCAGTAAGAGCCTTTACGCCCTTAGCCATCTCTACTGCGCACTCTTCAGAAACTGCACCATATCTCTCAAGTGTAGTTTTAGAAACTTTCAGTACACCCTCCTTGACTGAATTGGAATAACTCACAACCCCGCCAAGGTAAACGGCACTTGAGCCGGAAACCCGTGTAATCATGGAGCCGACCATCCCACCGGTGCAACTTTCTGCCGTAGCGCACTTTATACCCGAAGCTTCATAAAGCCTGACCAATGTCTCTGCCTGACCAATCACTTGCAACAGCCTTTCTCTTCTGAAGTATCAATGAATACATGCGTAGGAAGTGAAGCGGATTCATTTAATAATCCTTTATCAGAAAGTACACTCCTTATGCGTTCTGCAACAGCTTGCGAAGGATCAATAACTTGTGCCCTGCCTGCAACATACTTTTCAATAGCACCTTTTATATGAGGGAAATGCGTACACCCTAAAACTATTTCATCGCACCCTTCTTCAAGCAATGGACTTATTCTGCGCTCAACGGCTTTATCTACTTCTGTGCCTTCGGTAACACCACGCTCAACAAGATCAACAAAATCATCTGCAACTGCAGCTATCACTCTGACATTATGAGCAAATTTTTCT
>JAEIGA010012572.1_pt1 | contig 12847 bp, 12 predicted proteins | sample 9270691 | NCBI WGS metagenome assembly JAEIGA01 (sample SAMN17057246, study PRJNA624740) | gut metagenome | biome: biome; isolation source: fecal sample | host: Bos grunniens | place: China: Xizang | collected 2019 | reverse complement strand
TGGTTGCAACTTCCAACATTTGTGAAAGGTCGTTAGTTGCGGTGTTCTTAACCTGAATTTTGTACGTGGTGTTAGGGGTCAGACCTGTGAAGATAAAGCGTGGAGGCGTGCTCTTCGACTCATCGTAAGGGAAGATGTGTGAGCCGGTTACGAGCTGTGCATCGTTTGGTCGCCAAGCAACCAACAAATCCTCGTTCTCGTCGTAGAGATAGAGCTCGTGAATGTCGGCTGCATCTGCCGAGTAGTTTTCTGGGAAGCCGTGGCTCGACCACGCAATAGCGATGGTTGTATCTGTTATACGCAGAGTACGAACCGTAAGTTTCGAGTCGTTGCTCTCGAAGTAGTACTTGCCATCAGCCAAAGCCGATTTGTCATCAACCTTCTCGAATGTGTTAATCGAAAGAGGGAAGGTGTAGATGTAGCCAGGTTTGAACGCCTTTGCAGGTTTGCGGCAGAATGTATAGGTACCTTTGTCGGTAGTGACGTCGTAATATACCTCGTCGCTAATCTGTGTGAAATCGAGCGGTGCAATCAATGCCCAACCACCATTCGATGTACCCTTTGTTGGGTTTGAGTAGTTGAGAGTTACCTCTGTCAAGTTGAGCGAGCCAATCGATAAGTCGGTGGTATTAACCTCGCCGGTACCGCTGATGAAGCTCTCCTCGCAGTACATTCTGACAGCAGAGATTGTCTCGTTCGAATTAACGGCGATGTTGAAACGAGCCATCGATGCAACCGTTGCAAATGTAAATGCCGATGCATCGGTTGTGCGACCAACCATCAGGTTGCGGTCCTCTACGTTTACATTCTCGTCGGCAGTGTAAACCTGAACGCTTGGAATTGTTGCATAGATTTTGCCATCCTCCACTGAAGCCGATGTAGCTGGATAGACACCGTAGAGAGTTTTCGACAGAGTTGCAATCGAACCTGCGAAAGTGCCCACTTTGGTGTTTACTCCCGATTTGATTTTGAAATCGCCACTGCTTGCGAGGTCGGTGACCTTGATTACGTCATCGGCACTCCACAACATCTGAATAGAGCCATCGCTATTGAGCGTTGCAGTGGTACGACACTCGTCATCCACGATGGTGGCTTGGATGGATGTGATTTTTTGAGCAAACGATGCGTCGATTTCGTCATCGTTATGCATACACGCTACCGCAGACAACGCAACGGTGAGCACAACTAAATGTTTGAAAAACTTTTTCATAATCACTTTGTTTTGATTTACCACGCGTTGCCGCCATTTTCGTAGTTTAAGTCGTCATTCTCTTCTGATTGGGCAAAGCCCTTCTCAATCTTTATTGGGAGACTCCGCAATAAAGGTGGTGCATAAAATTTCGTTTTTAACATAAGTCAGTATTTTTTTACGGTTAATTATAGTTACATATATCGGTGCAAAAATAGAATATTTTTCGTAACTTTGCAAGCGAATAGATAATAGTAAGAATAATTATGGCAAAAAAAGGTTATATTTTCCCAGGTCAGGGAGCTCAATTTCCGGGTATGGGAAAGCAGCTCTACGAGAGCACGCCGAGTGCTAAAAGACTGTTTGACAGTGCAAATGAAATATTGGGATTTCGTATTACCGATGTAATGTTTGACGGCACGGCAGAGCAGTTGAAGCAGACCAACGTAACACAGCCTGCTGTATTTTTGCATTCGACGGTATTGGCGTTGTCGATGGGAATCGAGCCCGATGGCGTTGCCGGTCACTCGTTGGGTGAGTTTTCGGCATTGGTTGCTGCGGGAGCATTGTCGTTCGAGGAGGGCTTGCAGTTGGTTGCTAAACGTGCGGCTGCAATGCAGGAGGCTTGTGAGCATAGTGCCGGTACGATGGCGGCAATTTTGGCTCTGCCCGACGAGGTTGTAGAGCGTGTGTGTGCCGAGATTGGCGGTGTGGTTGTTGCAGCGAATTACAACTGCCCGGGACAGCTCGTCATATCGGGAGAGGCTGCTGCCGTTAGCGAGGCGTGTGCAAAGTTGAAGGAGCAGGGTGCTCGCCGAGCGTTGGTGTTGCCTGTGGGTGGAGCCTTCCACTCGCCACTTATGGAGCCGGCACGATATGAATTGGAGCAGGCGATAGCAAAATGCACGTTCCGTCAGCCTGTCTGCCCGATTTATCAGAATGTCGATGCTTTGCCTCATACGTCACCCGATGATATCAAGGCAAATCTTATCACTCAACTCACCTCGCCTGTGCGATGGACACAGATTGCACAACGTATGTATGCCGATGATTTTAAGTCGTTTGTCGAGGTTGGACCGGGTAAGGTTTTGAATGGTCTTGTGACGAAATGTTGTGCCGATGTAGAGGTCGTATCGGTGGATAGTCTTTAAGAAATTTTATTATTTCTTCAAAAAATTTTAAAAAAGGGCGAACAATTTCGCTCTTTTTTCGTATATTTGCAATCAGTAATGGGTAAAATTAGGTTAAAATGAGTTCGTTAATTGACTTTTTCAACAATCAAGAGACCGAGAATAAAGGTCTGCTTCAAAAGAATAATCTTATCAAACGCAGCATTATAGCCTATATGGCTGTTAATGGCGAATCGACGTTGGCAGAATTGACCAAAGAGTTGAGAATCAGTATTCCGACTATCACGAAACTCGTTCAGGAGTTGGTTGATGAGGGTATTGTTACCGATTTGGGAAAGGTTGAGACTCCGGGCGGTCGTCGTCCGAATGTGTTTGGTTTAACCAATACGAAGATCTATTTTGCGGGCGTCAATGATGGCCGTGACCATATGACGTTCGTGATTACGGATCTCCAAAATAATATTATTCGCGAGGAGGTTGATGATACATTCGAGTTGTCGGATCGTTCGCAGTGTCTGGATAAGATATGTGACAATATCGAAAACTTTATCAATAATTGCGGTATCGAGAAGTGCCACATACTTGGCGTAGGTGTCTGCATTGTGGGTCGAGTTAATACGCAACAGGGTCGTTCGTATAAGTACTTTACGGGCGTAGAGGCCTCGTTGAGAGAGATGGTCGAGCAGCGTGTCGGTATCAGAGTGCTGGTCGAGAATGATACCCGTTCGCGTTGCTATGCCGAATATACGTGCGGACGTTCGAAGGATGAGAGCAATGTGTTGTATCTGCACCTCGGATTGGGTGTTGCAATCGGTATTGTTGTGAATGGCAAACTCTTCTACGGAAAGAATGGTTTTGCGGGCGAGTTTGGACATATTCCATTCTTCGACAACGAAAAAATATGCTTCTGCGGCAAGAAGGGTTGCTTGGAGACCGAGGTGTCGGGTCTTGCCATCGAAGAGAAGATGAGTCAACTGATAAAGGGCGGAGCAAACTCAATCTTACGTCCTAAATATGAGAACAATGAGGCAATTCATATCAACGATATTATAGCTGCTGCACGCAACGACGACAACCTCTCGATAGAGCTTATCGAGGAGGCTGGCGAGAAGATTGGTAAGGCGGTTGCGATACTTATCAATATCTTCAACCCCGAAACGGTTATCGTCGGTGGTAACTTGGCTGCTGCGGGCGACTACATAATGTTGCCATTGAAGTCGGCAACAAACAAATATTCGCTCAATCTTGTGTATAAGGATACCAAATTCCGTCTGTCGAAGATGAGTCCTAATGCTCCTGCGTGGGGTGTGGCGATGCTTATTCGTAATCAGATAATAGGCTTGTAATGGCTCCTATTTTAGGCGAAAAGGTTAAGTTGCGAAGTGTCGAGTCCTCGGATATCGACACTCTGCTTTTATGGGAGAACGATAACCGACTGTGGCAGTATGGCGATGTTCACTACCCTTTCACTCGCCAACAGATAGTCGAGTTTGTCGAGGAGCAGAGGGAGTTGTCGTACGAATCGAGCAACCAATTTCGTTTTATGATTGTCGATGCGGCTGACAGAGCAGTCGGCACGCTTGACCTATTTGAGAACGACGGCACAACGGCAACAGTTGGTATTCTCATATACAACGAGTTGGACCGACGATGTGGCTATGCGTTGGAGGCTCTGTCGATTTTGGAGCAGGCTCTGCGATGTGCTACTCGATTGATGATGCTTCGGGCGGAGGTATCGGTCTATAACGCAGCGAGTTTGGCCCTGTTTCGCAAGGCAGGATATGCCGAGGTGGATAACGATGGCTATCGGGTGCTCTTTGAATTGACCGTATGCAGAGCCTAAAAGTTGTAAGATTGAGCAAATTTTACTAATTTTGTCGAAATTAAAACGATATAGAGAGATGAAACGAATTATAGCCCCTTCGATATTGTCTGCCGATTTTGGCAATCTTCAACGAGATATCGAGATGTTGGACCGCTCGGCTGCCGAGTGGGTGCATATCGATGTTATGGATGGCGATTTTGTGCCTAATATCTCGTTTGGTTTTCCGGTGATGAGTGTCGTGCGTAAGGCGACCCAGAAGGTGTTGGATGTGCATTTGATGATTTCGCAGCCCGAACGCTATCTGCGACGTTTTGTCGAGGCGGGTGCCGACTATGTTACCTTCCACCACGAGGCAACATCTATGCCCCGTCAGGCGATTGCCGAAATACACGCTGCGGGAGCAAAGGCGGGTGTGAGTGTAAAGCCTGCTACGGCGGTAGAGGAGCTGTTTGACTACCTCGCCGAGTTGGATATGGTGCTTATTATGAGTGTTGAGCCAGGCTTCGGAGGTCAGTCATTTATGCCCGATATGCTCGATAAAGTTCGTCGTCTGCGTAGCGAAATCGACAGCAAAGGCTATGATTGCCTGATAGAGATAGATGGCGGTATTTCGGCAAAAAATATTCGCGAGGTTTTCGATGCAGGAGTCGATGTTGTCGTGGCTGGCTCGTCGGTGTTTGGCGCTGAAAACCCTGCGGAGGAAATCGTTAAAATGTTGAACGTCTAATGATATCGATAGATAACTTAACCGTAAGTTTTGGCGGTTGGACTCTCTTCGACCAGGTTTCGTTTCTGATAAATCCGAAGGACCGTATCGGCTTGGTCGGTCGCAACGGTGCCGGTAAGACCACAATTCTTAAACTTATTGCAGGATTGCAACAGCCGACATCGGGTGCCGTAACTCGCAATGGCGACTGCACTATCGGATATCTGCCCCAGCAGATGCAGGTTGCCGATACGACTACCCTGCTTGCCGAGACGGCGAAGGCCTTTGAAGAGGTGTTGGCATTGGAGCGAGAGATTGAGGAGCTGACGCTGCAAATAGGCGAACGTACCGACTACGACTCGGCGGAGTATGAGAAGTTGCTCCACCGTCTGAATGATGCCACCGACCGCTATCATATCCTTGGTGGTGATACACGCGATGCCGATATCGAAAAGACTCTGCTCGGTTTGGGATTTCGACGTGATGAATTTCAGAAGCCGACAAGCACCTTTTCGGGTGGTTGGCGAATGCGTATCGAGTTGGCAAAGTTGCTATTGCGTCGTCCGTCGATTTTCCTGTTGGATGAGCCGACCAACCACCTCGATATCGAGTCTATTCAGTGGTTGGAGGAGTATCTGCGAAACTATAACGGAGCCGTACTGCTTATCTCGCACGATAGAGCATTTTTGGACTGCGTAACCACTCGTACGATAGAGTTGTCGCTGGGTAAGATATACGACTACAAAGTACCCTATTCTCAATTTGTTACGCTGCGTGAGGAGCGTCGTCAGCAGCAGTTGGCTGCCTATCAAAACCAACAGCGTCTTATCGAGAAGAGCGAGGAGTTTATCGAGAAGTTCCGCTATAAGCCCACGAAATCAAATCAGGTGCAGTCGCGAATAAAGCAGCTCGATAAGTTGGAGCGTATCGAGGTCGAAGAGGAGGATTTGTCGCGTATCAACATAAAATTTCCACCTGCACCACGTTCGGGTCAGATTGTTGCCGAGGTGAAAGAGGTCGGTAAGTCGTTTGGTAGCCACGTAGTCTTTAAGGGTGCGGAGTTCACCATTCACAAGGGTGATAAGATTGCCTTGGTGGGTCGCAACGGCGAGGGTAAAACAACCTTTGCACGAATGTTAATCGGTGAGGTTGCCCCAAGCGAGGGAACGATACGTCTGGGAGCGAATGTCAGCATAGGCTATTACGCTCAAAATCAAGACGATTTGATGAATGGTGACTTCACGGTGTACGACACGCTTGATAGAGTTGCCGTAGGTGATGTGCGTACACGTCTGCGTGATATTTTGGGAGCATTTTTGTTCCGAGGCGAGGATATCGACAAGAAGGTAAAGGTGCTGTCGGGCGGCGAACGCTCACGTTTGGCAATGGCCCGTATGATGCTCAATGCCCACAACTTGTTGGTGTTGGATGAGCCTACGAACCATATGGATATGCGTTCGAAAGATATTCTCAAAGATGCACTACGTAAGTTTGATGGAACGGTTGTCGTAGTGTCGCACGACCGTGAGTTTTTGGATGGTATAGTCGATAAGGTTTACGAGTTCCGTGATGGCGGTGTTCGTGAGTATCTGGGCGGAATATACTACTTCTTGGAGCGTCGCAAACTCGAAAATCTGCAAGAGATTGAGCGTAGGACGGTCGCAGTGCCCGCCTCCCCGACCGAGAACCGCACACAATCGGTTGGTAAGCAGTCATACGAACAGAAGAAGGAGCAGGAGCGTCAGCAACGACGTATTCGCCGTGCAATCGAACAGATTGAGGCGGAGTTGGAGCAGGTCGATAAGGATATCGCAGCAATGGATGAGCAGTTTGCTACGACGACAGAGTATAAGGATGAGGACTATAAGCGTTACGAGGAGCTGAAACAACGCTCGTCGCATCTGATGCACGAATGGGAGAAGGCGTGCTACGAGTTGGAACTCGTATCGGAGTAGAAATCCCAACATAAAAAGATGAAAGCCGAGTCAACCTCGGCTTTCATTGTGTATAAACTTGCCCTCTGCCCTATTGCAACACCTTTTGATACGCCTCTCGCTTGGCTCCCGACGTGAGCGTGATGGTGCCACAATGTCGATAACCGCTTGTCGTTAGCAGGTGCTGCATCGTGAGATTGTCGCAATGTGTGTCGATGCGGATATTTTGAATCTCTCTTTCGCGGCAGAGTTGCTCGGCAAACATTAATATCTCTCTGCCGATATTTCGTCCGTGTGCCGATTGTCGAACGGCGGTGCGATGAACTACTGCATAGGGTTGGTCGTTGAGCCAACATCCATCGATTACTCGGTACGTAGGCTCGCCATTGAATGAAATCACAGCCATAGCAACGATTGCTTCTCCGCAGGTGGCAACATACATCTCGTTGCGAGCGATGTCGCCAAGTATTACCTCACGAGTTGGATAGCCATCCTGCCATTGGTCCACGCCGAGCGAGCAAAGCAGTTGCTGTGCATCGGCTACAATCTCCATAATAGGAGCAATATCGGCTGCGGTAGCTTTGCGGAAGGTCATACTATTTGATGTTGAGAACGGCATCTGCGAAAATCTTTGCCATACGTTGTTGTATCTCCTCGGTTTTGCCACGCATAGGGTGCCAGCCGTAGGTTATGCCATCGATGACTTCGGTCTTGCCGTTATCGTTTTGGGCAAATTTTACAGACTCCTGAACGCCATCTGCATCGGGCTCATCCTTCGTAAAACCGATGTTTTTATCAAATTCACAAAGCGTGCATATACCCTCCCATCGTTGGCATAGACGGCGTACCGACTCGTTGTATGTCGTGCGTGCATCGTGCCAATGCGTGCAGAGGAGTATGCGTGCGGGTTTGCCACCCTTGTGTCCGTACCACTTTGAGTTTGGATTAAATTCCAATGCGCGACACTCCTCGATGTAGCGTTTGATTACATAGTCAAATGCCTGTGTGCTATTCATCTGTGGCGATAAGGTGTGGTCGTTGTGGTTCTCTTTGATTTGCGACGGGTCGCACACATCAAAGTTTGTGACGTGCATTATCGTAAAGATATCGAAACGGTCGTGTTCGCCCTCCGCAAACTGCAATCCCAACGACATAGCCACAGCACTATCACCAATGTGAGAGCCACTCACCGCACGATTTATCGGCTGCATATCTATCTGTTCGCAACCCATCTCAAACCATCCGTTTTCGGGGTAAGCAATCGAGGCTCCGATAATGTAGATGCTGTCGCTTTGGGGTATGGTAACGACATCATCGTTGTTTGAACAGGCAATCGATAGCAGGGTGAATGGCAGTATGCATAACGCTTTGAAAAATCGTAACATATCGGCGTTTAATTAAAGTTATAATTCATCGGGCATTGGCACCTTTTTGCCATCTTTGCTGCGGATAGGCATAGGCGAATTCCACTCACGCAAACGGTTACTCAATATGGCAGATAACTCCTTGACCGTTTGTGGGTTTTGCGATGCAACATCGTGCTCCTCGCCAATATCTTCTGCAATATTGTAGAGCTCGATTTTGCCCTCTTTGAGGCGATAAACCAACTTCCAATCGCCCTTGCGAATAGCACTCAAATAGTCGATATTTGGCAAGTCGTACCCTTTCCATTGGTGCGGATAGTGGAAAATCAACTCACGGTCGGGGTCTATGCCCGAAACGGACTCATCGATGCGATAGCCGTTAGCCTCCTTTTGCGAATTGATTTTGCCTGCCGATTTGGCTTTGGCGACGATTTTAGAACCTTTGGTAATGAGCGGAACGATGCTCTTGCCATCAATATCCTGCACGGTAGAATAGTTGCGTATTTCTGCCATTTCGAGAATCGTAGGGAACAGATCTTCGCATATAATCGGCGTGTTTATTCGGGTATTTGCAGCGACCTTGTTGTGCCATTTTACGGCAAACGGCACACGAATGCCGCCCTCATAGCACGACCCTTTACCCTCTCGGAGTGGCAGATTGAGTTTGTGGCGAATACCACCCTTTGCCTTGTTCTCGGCATTGCCACCATTGTCGGTCATAAATATGATAATGGTCTGCTTTGCGATGTTGTGCTTTTCGAGGTACTCCATTACGTCGCCCAGACTCTTATCCACACCCTCGACCATCGATGCGTAGCGTGCCTGACCCTCGTCGAGTCCCGCTTTGCGATACTTCTCGATGAAACGCTCGTCGGGCTGAATAGGCGTATGGGTTGCATAGTGTGCGAGTTGTAGGAAGAATGGCTGACCGTTCCTGATAGGATAGTCCAACGTTTTGAGAGCCTCGCGTGTCAGAGCCTCCGTCAGGTGTAAGCCCGTGCCGTAATACTCTGCCATATTTTGAACGGCCATATAGGTCCATTTGTCGGGCTTGTTTCCGTAGTTATCCTCGCTCAAATAGCTGCGTGGCATACCAGCAACATTACCCGTTATATTGACCAAATAACCCATATTATAGGGACTTGCACCGGGTGTTCCTGCTGCTGCCCAATGGGCTTTGCCGACGTGGATAGTGAAGTAGCCATTCTCCTGCAATATCTTCGGGAAAGGCGTTGCGTAGCAGGTATTCTCTACCCCATCAACGGGGCTCATTCCGTTGATATTCCAATCGGGACGTTGCAATTCGCCCTTTACGTCGGCAACACCCGTCACCGAGGTAATTGCACCACCTGCGGCATCGCTCGGCATATCGCGCATCGCCGAAGTCCAATTGGTGATGCGGGTATGTGCTGCGTTTTGACCCGTAAGAATCGATGTTCGTGTAGGCGTAGATACGGGACAAGCATAGGCGTTTGTAAGGATTACACCTTCGCTTGCCAATCGCTGCATATTTGGCGTGTGGTAACGCAGATTGTTTGGGTAGGTTTCGCTTCCATATGCTACCGAACTATCGACCCAACCCATATCATCGACGATGAAAAATATGATATTTGGTCGCTCTTTGGCGTTGGCCATCGCAACAGCGGGAGCGATAAGAGCAAGACCCAAGCCTCTTTTTGAAAAGTTTGTTGCCATCGTTTACTATATTAGATATCACAAATTTATCGCTAAATTTTGAATTATCGAAACATTTTACACCATATTTTAAATACGACTTTCATCAATCTAATAACATATTTTTAATCTCTTCTACGTTAATACCTTCACATATAATACTCCCATTACGAATCTCGTCCAAATACTCTTCATTTTCATAGAGATACTTGGTTACACCCTGTTCTCTTAATTTTCTTGATATTTCGAGATTGATATTATTGTTATATATAAATTTATCGATTTCTTCAGATTCATATCCACCACCTAACGATTCATATAATTCTTCTTGTTTTTCAGTTAGAAATTCCACGGTATCCCCCAAAATATCTCTAGACCAATTATGTTCTTCAATAGTATTTAGAATGAATTGTGAAAATTCTTCACTTTTAGAATAATGAAGTAATTTTCTTATAATTACTTCTTGTTGTTTTGTCAATTTGTCCATATCAAATAGTTTTGCGTTTGAATGTATAAATATAATAAAAATTCTTCAATATTTATCGATGTACAAAAATAAAAGGTTCAGAAGGAACTTTTACTGTAAAGTAATATATAATTACCTTTTAATAATATCGTCCCAAATGAAAAGAGAAACGGTCGAGCCTTTCGACCCGACCGTTTATGTGAATGTTGATGCTGACTATTTCGACAAATCAGCCAAAGCAGCCTTTGCACCCTCTACATTGGCACCCGCAGTTACGAGTTTGAGGTTGGCAATAGCCTTTGCTTTCAAAGCAGCGTCCTTGTTGCCACCAGCGTTGTACTTCTCGTTGTAGGCAGCACCCAAAAGGAAGTAAACAGCACTCTTATCCTCCTCGGTAGCCTGAACTGCAACAGCAGCAGGAGCAAGCTCGATAACCTTGTCATACTGCTTCTTGTTGCTGTAAGCCTGAACACGAATCTTCTGTGCCAAAGCCGAGTTAGGGTCGGTTGCCAACATCTTCTCTGCCATAGCGATGATACCGTCGTGGTCACCGGCCTGCTGCAAACTTGCAACTTTGTTGATGGTGTAGTCGTTCATCTTCTGACGAGCTGCTGCAATGTGTGTAGCATACTTGGTAGCGTTGAACTTGCAAATCTTGTTGTAAATAGCCATACCCTCATCGTACTTGCCCAACTCGCAGTAAGATGTTGCGAGGTTGAGAGCCATATCGGCGTTACGAGGGTTTGCAGCGTAGCCCTTTGCGAAAACGGCAGCAGCAGTAGCGTAGTCCTTTGCGTTGAAAGCCTCGCCACCCTGAATCTGATAAACCTTTGCAATCCAGCCCTTTGCCTTGATTGTTGCCTGGGTATCACCATACAACTCTGCCTTCTCTGCCGACTTGGTGAAGTTGGTCAAAGCCTCGTCGTACTTCTTACCCTTGATAGCCATACCGCCCATCATATAGTAGCAGGTAGGGAGGTTCTTCTTTGCGTCGCTTACACATTGAAGCACTTTGCTATCCTCCGAATTCATACCGCTACGAATAACGCCCTCGAAGAGCGAAGCAGCCTTTGAGTAGGCCTTGCTCTGGAACGATGTAACAGCCTCGCCGTACTTGGCTATTACCTCATTGGAACTTTGTGCCGAAACTGTTGCGAATGCGAAGAGTGCTGCAACAGCCATCAAAACAAATTTTTTCATAATTTTTTAGTCTGTTTTATTAAATCGTTAATTAATTTGTCGTGCTAAAACATTTTGCAAAGATAAAAAACATATCTCAAAATTCAAAAAATTATCGTAATTCGGCGAAAAAAGTGTTCATAAGTTCTTCACATTCATCGGATAATACGCCCGCTACGACCTCTGTTCTCGGGTGCAACATCTCTTTGCCAAATCGTGAGTAGCCTCTTTTTGGGTCGGCCGCTCCATATACTACCCTGCCAATCTGACTCCACGCCAAAGCACCGGCACACATCGGACAAGGCTCCACCGTGACGTATATCGTGCAGTCGGTCAGGTATTTACCTCCGATTGTCGATGCGGCTGCCGTGATTGCCATAATCTCGGCGTGAGCCGTAACGTCGATAAGCGATTCGACCATATTATGTCCGCGTCCAATGACCTTGTCGCCCGCCACGATTACCGCTCCGATTGGAATTTCCTCACTTTCCAACGCTTTTTGGGCCTCAATTATTGCCAGACGCATATATTTTTCGTCGATTTTCGAGGTATCTTTCATAAATTTTATTTATTTTTGCACTTTGCTGCGTGCAAAGATACGAAATGAAATCATAAAACAAAAAGTATAGCTATGTATAGAACACACAGTTGCGGCGAATTGCGTGCAACAAACGTAAATCAGACGGTGACTCTTGCAGGTTGGGTACAAAAGGTGCGAAACCTTGGTGCAATGACCTTCATCGACCTGCGTGACCGCTACGGTATCACCCAAATTGTAGTAGAGGAGCACAGCGATGCTGCTACCAAAGCAGCTGCACAACAGCTCGGTCGAGAGTATGTTATCCAGGTCGAAGGTCGCGTTATCGAGCGTGAATCGAAAAACCCGAAGATGGCTACGGGCGACATCGAGGTTGTTGCTACGAAAATCACAATTTTGACAGCTTCGGTAATTCCGCCTTTCACCATCGAGGAGAACTCCGATGGTGGCGACGATTTGCGTATGAAGTACCGCTATCTCGATTTGCGTCGTCCGCCATTGCAGCGTAATATGATTTTGCGTCACCGTATGGCACAGGAGATTCGACGTTTCCTCGATAGCGAAGGATTTTTGGAGATTGAGACTCCATACCTTATCAAATCTACTCCGGAGGGAGCTCGCGACTTTGTTGTTCCAAGCCGTATGAATCCTAACGAGTTCTATGCCCTTCCGCAGTCGCCTCAAACATTGAAGCAGCTGTTGATGGTGGCAGGTTATGACCGCTATTTCCAGATTGTTCGCTGTTTCCGTGACGAGGATTTGCGTGCCGATCGTCAGCCCGAGTTTACACAGATAGACTGCGAGATGGCGTTTATCCATCAGGAGGACGTGCTCGAAATCTT
>JAEIGA010012571.1_pt1 | contig 12849 bp, 11 predicted proteins | sample 9270691 | NCBI WGS metagenome assembly JAEIGA01 (sample SAMN17057246, study PRJNA624740) | gut metagenome | biome: biome; isolation source: fecal sample | host: Bos grunniens | place: China: Xizang | collected 2019 | reverse complement strand
ATCCCGATCGTCCTCCACCACTAAAATCTTAAACATATTATCATCCTCCGAGGGGCTTTTTTACCGTTACGGCTTCATTATACCACGGAAATGTTAAAATTTTGTTTGTGTTTTTCTTTTTCTTTTTCTTTTTCTTTTGCCGCGTCGATGCGTGCCTCGGCGGCAGCCTTGCGCTCGTTTGCCGCAGCAATCTGAGCCTCTCGCTCTTCCTGCATCTTTGCCTGTCTCTGAGAGGGCGGCATTTTGGCCTCCTCCCAGGTTGCCTTCGCCTCAGCCTTGGCGGCGGCAAAGTTTGCTTTGTCCACCTCGTGCTGTGCCTTGGTGCTCTCCTTCATATCGTTAAATGCCTTTTTGAAAAATGCTTTGATTCCCATCCTTTTTCTCCTTTTTAGTCCCGAATGATCTTGTCACTGAGTGCCAGGACCTCGGCGGCGTACTTCTGCTTGCGGTTCTCCAGAATTCGCTTGTAGATCGGATAGTTGACGATGGCCATAGCCATTCCCAAAATGCCGATCACGATGCCGGATACCGTGGTGCTTGCCATACCGAGCATCGCACCGATCTCGGTCATAACAAGGCTCATACCCGCCCCCATAACGATGGCGGAAAGGCTACCGAATACGTAGGCAAAAACGTGGGCGGGGCGCTTGACTCTTGCGTCAAGGGCGCGGAGCGCGTCCAGCTCCGAGGGCTGCTTCTCCATGTACTGCGTGCGGATCTTCTGTGCCATAAATTGCTGATCGTTTCTGTTCATCTTCATTACCTCTCTTTGTGTTTGATTGGCGGCGGTGCGCGCCTTGCTTGATTGTGTGCCTATTGTACCGCGCTTTCTTTCGCATTTTGTTTGCAAAATGTTTCCGAAATGTTAGAAACGAATTTTGAGAAAATTTTTATTGGCTTTTGGGGAAAGGGGTATATCTTCTTTGAAATCCGCTTTTGATATTGACAAATAAAGAAGAATTTTGTAAAATGGTGCTAGCATTATGAAAGGATGGAATAATGTATGAGTTTTGAAATCCGAAACGGATCGCTCTGCATAGCGGATAAAGGAGAGGTACTGGTTTCTGACATTACGGGCTACTTAAAGCACCCCGGCAAAAACTACAACGTACTTACGGTTTATGCCACGGGTGAATGGACGGTAGAGGGAAATCGGGCCTTTTGCGACAATCTTACCCTTGAGATGGCTCCTTGCGCTGACGGATTTTTGATTCGCTCCACCTTCCGAAACCTCGGCCAGGATATTACGGTGCCCTGTGATTTCACGGCCTTTGCGGGTACGCTTTGCCGAACGCCTGACCGTATGATCGTCAACCGTCCCATCAACCGCAACGGCATGAGCGTGTGCGAGATGCAGTCGATGATCGATACCGTGCGCACGGTCTATGGCGCCGTGTATACCAGTGCTGAAAACACTGTGTTTGACACGGTGGAGGGGGATGCCTTTGTGTTCGGCGCGGCAACCTACAACAAGTATTTTTCAAGTGTGACGGTGAGCCGAGACGGCTTTATCACCGCCTTTGGCAATACCGAGCTTCATACCCTTGGAAGCGGAGACAGCGTTACCTCGGAGTGGTTTTTGCTTGCGCCCTGTGAGGACTGCGTAAGCGGACTTGACAAGTTTGCGCGCGAGGTGGCAAGGCTTGCGGGCGTTACGCGCTCGGAGAGGGAAAACCCCTTTGGCTATTGCTCGTGGTATTACTACGGAGCCGGTATTTCCGCCGAGAGGATGCGCCAGAATATGCAGGTGTTGACCGACCATAAGGAGCTTCTTCCGGTCAAGTACATTCAGATCGATGAGGGCTGGAATGATGGCTGGGGCACCTGGGAGGCCAATGACAAGTTTGGCGATATGAAGGCGTTTGCCGATGAGATCAAGGCCTCCGGCTATATTCCCGGCATTTGGATCGCACCCTTTGGCTGTAAGCCGGATATTCCGCTTGCCGGCGAGCATCCCGATTGGTTCGTAAAAAAAGCTGACGGTGAGCCCTGGAAGGGGAATGCACTTTGTCTGGACTACACGCACCCCAAGGTGCGCGAATATATGGGTGGCATCTTCCGCCGTCTGTCCTATGATTGGGGCTTCCGCTATATTAAAATGGACATCATAACGCCCACACTTGCCGCAGGAAGGCATTACGATCCCGACGCTACGGCGCTGGAAAACTACCGTCTCGGACTCAAACTCTTCCGTGAAAATGTTACCAAGGACACCTTCCTTCTTGGCTGCACCACGCCCTTTGGCGGTGCGATCGGCCTTGTGGACGGTATGCGCGTTTCGGGTGACGTGTTTGAGCGTTGGGAATCACTTCGTACGGTGTTCAACGCCGTTCTTAAGCGCTACTATTATCACAGAAATTATTATCTCATCGATGCGGACTGTCTCATCATCCGCAAAAAGGAAAACGAGGACGGGGAGTGCTTCCGTCTTTGCACGCGTACGGACGATGAGATCCGCACGTATGTGACTGCTATGGCGGCCTCGGGCGGCATCCTGATGCTTTCCGATAAGCTTCCGCTTCTTTCCGAGCAGCAGCTTATGCTGATCTCCAAGCTGTATCCTGTGACACAGGAATGTGCCCGTCCGCTGGACCTTATGGATTCCTTTATTCCCGGCGTTCTGGACTTTGGCAAGAAGGGGGCTACCCGAACGGTGGCACTCATCAACTGGGGTGATGCGCCCCGTACCATGTCGGTGGAAAACAAAGAGGCGTTGGTCTGGGAATTCTGGAGCGGAGAATTTGGTGTTCATAAGGGCGGTATGTATTCGGTCACCGTTCCGGCTCGCAGCTCGCTGGTGCTGTATTTCACCGATCGCGACGATTTGGCCGTGGTCGGCTCGGACGCCTCGGTCGTTATGCAGACACCGTGGACAAAGCAAGGCGGGCGCCTTGTCGGTACGCCGATCAAGAGCGGGGAGACCGTGTACGTGGCCGCGCGCACGCCGCTTAAGGCAAAGGCGGCTTCACTGGTCCTTGAAAAGAATGAATACCGGATATACAAGGTCATTACCGACGGCGAATATACTCTGGAATAAAGAATGCCCCACGCTGTGCTTGTCGCAGCGTGGGGCGTTTTTATTTTGGAAAGCAATAGGTGAGGCGTGTGGTGTCGCGAAGGACCGTGCCTGTTGGCGGCTCGGTTAAAAAGAAATGCTCGGCAAGCGTGGCGTCGGCCACAAGCACGTAGCCGTCCCCGAGGGGATAGGAAAAATTCTCCTTGGTGATGGGGCCGTGGTTGCCGAGGATCAAAACCTCGGCGCTTTCGGTTTGCCTGCAAAGTCCGGTATAAAGCGTCTCATCCTCGTGAACCGACTCGGCCGCGTAGATCAGCGTTTGACCGTGGGCACTTGCCGAAAGATAAAAGGTGGGGTGCGTTGAGCGCTTGAGATACACCTCCTTTGAGATCTCAAGTGTAAGCTCTCCAAGGACGAGCGGCCTGCCGCGGTCATAAAGTGTGACCTTGCAGTCTTGCTCCTTGGCCTGTGTGATAAGCGTCTCCAGAATGCCGCTTTCCGTCTCGGTTTGCGGCAGGGGAAGGTAAAGCGAGCGAACCGTTGCGCCTTCAAGCAGACGAGAGATGCTTCGGATATGATTTTGATGGTAATGGGTCAAAAGAAAGGCGGAGATCTCGGTGGCGCGTTGTTTGGCAAGAAGGGTGTGGGTCTGGCCGATCACGGTGTATGAGCCGCTTGAGAGATCGCAAACCACGCTTTGCTCGCCTGTGGTGAATGCGAGCAGGGCGCTTTCCCCTTGTGCCAGGTAATCTGCTGTTACCGTGTCGGGCGACGGGATGCGCAAAAAGCAAAGAAAGGCGGCAAGTGAGAGAATGGCCGCGCCCATCGCGGCGGGGATCAGCCACTTCTTCCTTAGCTTTACAATCAAAAGAATAAGGAGGATCAGCGAGAAGATGGGAACGAAAAAATCAAAAAAGCGATGTCCGAGCGAGACGGTGATCCCGCGTAAACGGGAAAATTCGGTGACGCCCTCCAGGATCATATGAGAGATGCCGTACAGAATCCGTCCGATTAAAAAGGCAAACGGCGGAAACCACGCGAAAAGGAACAGAAAGGGCGTAAGGAACAAGGTCGCCGTCACTGGCGGCGAGAGAAGCAATCCGCAGGGGAGCGCGACGAGCGAAAGCTCATCAAAGGCCAGCCACATCGGGAAAAGGATGAAAAGCTCGGCGGCAAGGGAGATGCATACGGCGGAGACTGCCGAGTAAACAAGGCGAAGCTTTTTCTTGCTCATACCTCTTTTTCGAAGTCGCTCCCGCAAGGACTCCAAAAAATTCAAGACGATCACAATGCCGAGCACCGCCAGCACCGACATCCACATACCGACGTCGTAAACCGAGGTGGGTGAGATCAGCAGAAGGAAAAAGAGTGCGAAAAACAGTGAGGTCACCGTATCGCCTTCGCCGTGAAAAAGCCAGGAGAGGTAGACAAAGCAGCACATCAGAAACGCGCGACAGGCCGAAAGCGCAAAGCCGGTCAGCGCCAGATAAAAGAGGGTGACGAGCAAAACGGCGACACAACGCCACTTCTTGCTTACGCCAAAAACACGGAGCAAAAGGTCGACAAACAAAACGATGACCGACAGGTGCATGCCGCTGATGGCGAGAAGATGCGTAGTGCCCGTACGGCGAAAGTCGCGTACGGTGCTGTCTCGGAGAAGATCGCGCCTGCCGAGAAACAGTGAGGAGATCAAATGCCCCTCCTCGCCGCCAACATGGCGGTCGATAAGATCCGAAAGGTGGTCGCGGAGTGAGAAAAGCGCCTTGGAAAGAGGATCGGGCGTCGTGTGACCGATCACGGTCACGCTCTCATCCGCGGCCTCCAGCGTGGCCAGGATGCCCTCGGAAAGCAGGTACGAAGCGTTCTCGGCATCCTCGCTTGCTGCCAGGATGTAGAAATTGCCTTCTATGCGATCGCCGACCGAAAGCTCGGCATCAAAAGGAAAGGTGATTTTGCTTTGGATTGCCACACGGCTCTCACCGATCTGCCGGATCTCTGCACGATATGTGGAGAGATAACTTGTGGATAGTGTCGATTCACGAATTTCCAACGTGCAGGTCTGCGCCATCCCCTCAAAACGGGAAACGGTTTCAAGCTTGCGGTTGACGGCCATATAAGACTGAATAAGTGAGAGGGCGACAAAAAGAAGGGAAAGCGCCGGGGTGAGTAATTTTGGATGGAAGCGTCTTGCAAAAATCGGCACCGCTATAAGCAATGCCGATATAAGAATGGATAAAATTGCCAGCGGCAAGTGAAGGGAAAGGTGCTTTTTCGTAAGACAAGCACCGACGATTGAGGCTGCCGCAAAAAGAGCACAGAACTGTGCGAGGGGGCGTCTGTAAAACAGATTCATTCGCCGAGATATCGGATCTCACACTCAAGCTCAACCGAATACTCGAGGAAGACCTTGGTTTTAACGTAGCTGACAAGACGCATCACGTCCTCTGCCTTGGCGCCGCCGCGGTTGATAATAAATCCCGCGTGCTTTTCCGACACCTCCGCGCCGCCTATGCGGTAGCCCTTAAGACCACATTTTTCAATTAATTCCCCTGCGTAAAATCCGACGGGACGCTTGAAAACGCTTCCCGCGCTTGGGTATTCCAGCGGTTGCTTTTCCTTGCGTGTGCGGATGTTTTCATTCATTTTGGCGACGATATCCTCGACCTTGCCGGGCTTCAGCTCAAGCATAACGGCAAGAATAATGTAATCGGGATTTCGGGTATAAATGCTTTCACGGTAGCGGAAATCGTGCTCCTCACGGTCGATCTTGCGAATGGAATCGTTTTTGGTATCGTAGCAAATGGAGGAGACCACGACGTCCGAAAGGCTTCCGCCAAAGGCACCTGCGTTCATAAACACGCCTCCGCCGACGGTTCCGGGGATGCCATAGGCAAACTCGAGACCCGACAGAGCCTCGCGCTGTGCCGCGACGGCAAGCCGCGTCAGCGAAGCACCGCAATCGGCCTTGATGAGGTTGCCCTCAAGCGAAAAGTTTTTCATATCGGTGGTGACGATCACAAGTCCGTCAAAGCCGTCATCGGCGACGATGACGTTGCTTCCGTTGCCCATCACGGCGTATTTTACGCCGTTGTTCTTGGCTTCGCGAATTGCGGTGATCATTTCCTCCGCGTTTCGCACGTAGGCAACGACGGGCGCAATGCCACCGACCTGCATGGTGGTATGGTTGGACATCGAAACGATCTCCTTGCAGGGAACGTTCAATGCCTTCAGTCTTGCATAAAGTGTGGAAGTTCTAAGCATAACGGTCTCCATTCTGAGTTACTTCCGCGTGATGGGAAGAATATCGGAAAGCTGTGATACGGTATAGGTAATGTTCATATCTGAGGGGGCTTCCTTTCCCTTCGGATTGTACCAACACACGTCAAGTCCCGCACGGATGCCGCCTGCTATGTCTGAGGAAAGCGAGTCGCCGATCACAAGCGTGGACTCGGGCGAAAAATTTGAAATGTGTGCTTTTACGTAATCGAAAAAGGCGGCGTCGGGCTTTTCTGCGCCAATGTCTTCCGAAATAAAGACATTGCGGAAGAAGGGAGCGATGGGGCTGGGGAAGAAACGCCCTTGCTGGATATAGCGGAAGCCGTTGGTTATGATGTAAAGCTCGTGTGTTTGGCTAAGCTCGCGGCAAAGCTCAAGGGCACCGCCCAGAAGATGACTTTTGGTTGCGAGCGCGTGCATATAGCTGTCTGCCATGGCGTGCGCACAGGCGGAAACGCCGATCCGATTCATAAAGTTGACGAAGCGGTTGATGCGAAGGTCGCTTCGGGTGACAAGCCCTTTTTCCAGCAGCTTCCATTGCTCGTCGTTGGCCGCCGAATAGATGGCGTGATTTTCCTTGGTATCGGGGATGCCGAATTCGGCTAAAATATCGGAAAGTGCCTCGTATTCGGCGCGTTCAAAATCCAAAAGCGTGCCATCGGCATCAAAAAGAAGCGTTTTGTATTTCATAAAAAAGATACCCTCTTAATAAAAATATCCTTATCTATCATTATACAGTATTTTTGTAAAAATTGCAATAAGAAACGCGCATTTTTTTGTCTGTGTCGGCAAGAAAAAGCCCTTGACTTTTTGCGGGAAATGAATTATAATGATATGACCAAAGAGAGAGAGGTACTTATGGATAAGCTTGGATTACAGATCTACACGGTGCGCGCCTTTACGGGAACGCCCGACGGTATGCGCGAGGCGTTCTTGAACATTCGCCGCGCGGGCTATACCTCGGTGCAGACCGCAGGACAGATCACCGACGTGGAATCGGCAAAATATTATAAGGAATGTGCGGATAACGCTGAGATCGCGATTTGCGGCACGCATTTTGATTGGAAAATGATGAGCACCGATCTGGACGAGGCCATGAAGATTCACGATATTATCGGCACAAGAAATATGGGTATCGGCGGTATGCCGAGCATTGCTCAGAGTGAGGAGCAGCTTCTGGAGTTCGTCGAGAAGGCCAACGGCATTGCCGCAAAACTCGGTGAGCACGGCTTTAAATTCACCTATCACAACCACAGCTTTGAGTTTAAGAAATTTAACGGAAAGACCATGATGGATACGCTCATTGAGCATTTCGATCCGAACAACATTTCCTTTGTGCTGGATACCTATTGGGTGCAGCACGGCGGCTATGACGTGAGAAAGATGCTGGAGCGTCTGCGCGGCCGTGTGGACATCCTTCACCTGAAGGATATGGGTGCCTGCGGCGAGAACAACGCGCCTTACATCACCGAGATCGGAAACGGAAACATCAATTTTGAGGACATCATTCCGCTGGCCGAGGACAGTGGTGTTAAGGATTTTGTGGTGGAGCAGGACAACAACTTTGCCACGGGCAATGCCTTTGACAGCATTATCACCAGCTTTAATTACCTGAAGGAAAACTTTATGAAATAAAAACAACCGCTTCACGGGTCACCGTGAAGCGGTTTTGCTTTACTGAATTTCGATGAGAGATTCGTCCCACATATCGGGAGCCTCGTAGCCAAGAAGGTTAACCATGGTAGCGGCAACGTTGGAGAGTCCGAACTTGCCCTCGTCGGCCTTCATCTTATAGCTGTCGGCGTAGAAGTTGTCATAGATAATGCAGGGAACGGGATTGAGCGTGTGGCTGGTCTTTGCCTTAAGACTTCCGTCCTTGTTTGCCTTAGGCGCACCGGTCTTCTTGTCCATTTCGTACATCTCGTCGGCGTTGCCGTGGTCGGCGGTGATGAGCGCCACGCCGTGAAGCTTGTCCACCACGTCGAGAATGCGCTTCAGCTGAAGATCCAGCGCCTCCATCGAGCAACGGGTCGCCGCCAGAGAGCCGGTGTGACCGACCATATCGCCGTTGGGGAAGTTGACACGCAGATAGCGGTACTTGCCCGACTCCAGACACTCAATGAGCTTATCGGTGATCTCGGCACACTTCATCCAGGGTCTCTGCTCAAAGGGAACAACGTCCGAGGGAATCTCAATGTAGGTCTCAAGCTCCTCGGAGAACTTGCCCGAGCGGTTGCCGTTCCAGAAATAGGTCACGTGACCGTATTTCTGCGTTTCGGAAATGGCAAGAACGGGAATGCCGCTTGCTGCCATATACTCGCTCATGGTATTGGAGATCTCGGGGGGGTTCACCAGGAAGCGGGAGGGAATGTGAAGGTCGCCGTCATACTCCAGCATACCGGCGTACACCACCTTGGGGTAGCGAACGCGGTCAAACTTGTCAAAGTCCGCGTCGTCAAACGCCTTGGAGATCTCGATGGAGCGGTCGCCACGGAAATTGTAGAAGATCACGCTGTCTCCGTCCTCAATGGTGCCCACGGGCTTTCCGTCCTTGGCAATGACGAAGGGGGGCAGATCCTGGTCGATGACGTGAAGCTCACTGCGGTAGGTCTCAACTGCCTCAGCGGCGCTGGCAAACGCTCTCGCATCACCCAGAACGTGGGTGTGCCAGCCCAGCTCCACCATATGCCAGTTGGCCTCGTAGCGGTCCATGGTCACCTGCATTCTTCCGCCACCGCTGGCAATGCAGATGTCAAAGCCATCGTCGCGAAGCGAGGCAAGGAAATCCTCAAAGGGAAGGATATAATCGAGAGCCGAGGTCTCACCGACGTCACGTCCGTCAATGAGAATGTGAACGCGAACCTTAGTTACGCCCTCTTTCTTTGCCTGTGTGATCATGCTCTTCAGGTGATCGATATGCGAGTGCACGTTTCCGTCCGAGAACAGGCCGAGAAAATGAAGGGTAGAGGCGTTGCTCTTTACGTTGCCAACTACAGTCTGCCAGGTCTCGGAGGCAAACATCTTGCCGCTTTCGATCGACTGGGTGACCAGCTTTGCACCCTGTGCGAACACCTGACCTGCGCCCAGCGCGTTGTGACCGACCTCAGAGTTGCCCATGTCGTCATCCGAGGGCAGGCCGACGGCGGTACCGTGAGCCTTGAGCGAGACCATAGGGTACTTGCGCATCAGCATATCAAGCGTAGGGGTATATGCACCGGCTACCGCGTTGGCAACCGTGTCGGGGGCGAGACCCACGCCGTCCATAACGATGGTAAGGACGGGACCCTTGGCGCCTTCCCAATTTGTAAGCTTTGTTAAGGTTTTCTCCATAGCTATACATCTCCTTTAGAATATTGAAAATATAAACATATATAGTATAACGATTTCTTTCTCAAATATCAAGAGGAAATCCAAAAAATTTACAACTTTCCCACAAAAGCACTTGAAAAAAAACAAAATTAGAGATATAATAGTCAAAGAAATATAATTCAGAAAGGAATTCAGATAAAATGGCAGAAGAATGCACACACGATTGCTCGACCTGCTCGAGCAACTGTTCTTCAAGAAAACCCGAGAGCCTTCTTGAGGCTCCCAATCCCCTCAGTAATGTAAAGCACGTCATCGGCGTGGTCAGCGGTAAGGGCGGCGTTGGTAAGTCGCTCGTCACCTCAATGCTGGCGGTGCTGATGCAGAGAGAGGGCTACAAGGTGGGAATTCTCGACGCGGACATTACCGGTCCGTCGATCCCCAAGGCGTTTGGCCTGAAGCCCGGTGTTGAGGGCGGTCCCGAGGGGATGATCCCGCCTCACTCCACCACGGGCATCGACATCATGTCGGTCAACCTGCTCCTTGAGGAGGAGGATAAGCCCGTCGTATGGCGTGGCCCCGTCATCGCGGGCGTGGTCAAGCAGTTCTGGTCGGAGACCATCTGGAACGATATCGATTATCTGTTTGTTGACTGCCCTCCCGGAACGGGCGACGTACCGCTCACGGTGTTCCAGTCGCTTCCGCTTGACGGCATCGTGATCGTAAGCAGCCCGCAGGAGCTGGTTTCCATGATCGTGGCCAAGGCGGCCAACATGGCCAAGCTGATGAACATTCCGGTGCTGGGTCTTGTGGAGAATATGAGCTACGTCAAGTGCCCCGATTGCGGCAAGCACATCCACGTGTTTGGCGAGAGCCACATCGACGAGATCGCAGAGAAGTTCGGCTACGATCTTCTGGGACAGATCCCGATGGATCCGAAGCTCGCGGCGTTGGTTGACCGCGGTATGCTGGAGCTGATGGAGAATGATTATCTTGACAGCGCGGTTAAGGTGATCCAAAACCGACTGGGCAGCAAATGAGTTCTGTAAAAAGCGGACGCTTTGGCCTTAGCGGCAATGCGCTGAAGATCCTGGCGGCGGTTTCCATGCTTGCCGACCATGTGGGGCTGCTCTTTTTCCCCACGGTGAGTCTTTTTCGCATTGTCGGGCGGTTGGCGCTTCCCATCTTTGCCTTTATGATCGCCGAGGGGTGCCGATACACGCGCAATAAGCTTCGCTATTTCCTCACAGTATTTGGTCTCGCGGCGCTTTGTCAGACGGTGTATTTTGTCTACAACGGCGATACGTACATGAGCATTCTCGTCACGTTTTCGCTTTCCATCCTCACCGTGTATGCACTGCAGGCCTTCAAAAGGGCGTGGACGGATGCGGAGAGCACACCGTGGAAAAAGGCGGCAACGCTTGCGCTTTTTGTCCTGGCGGTGGCCGCTGTGTACGTGCTCAATTTGGTTTTGACCATCGATTACGGCTTTTTCGGCTGTATGCTGCCCGTGTTTGCGGCCCTGCTTCACCCGGTCTCCGTCACAGAGGAAAGCCGCCGCGCGCGGTGGGATAACATCCCCATTCACCTTTTGATGCTGGCGATCGGTATGGTGCCGCTTGCTATCAGCCTTGGCGGCGTGCAGTACTGGTCCTTTTTGGCACTTATCCCGCTTGCGCTGTATTCGGGGAAGCGCGGCAAATGGCGTATGAAATATTTTTTCTACGTCTTTTATCCGTTACACCTGCTGGCGCTGGAAGGCACTTATATGCTGATACACTAAAAAACGACAGACTTTTGTCTGTCGTTTTTTATATTTGCTTATGAATCCTTCCGTTTTTGTCGGTGAAGCCGGCCTCGCGGAAGCCGTGGGCAAGGAGGATATCGCTTGCCTTGTCAAAGTGCGCGCAGATCGCGGTGGTGCTATGGGCGTCGCCCGACATAAGGACCTTGCCACCCAGCCTTGAAAGCTCGGTCAGGATCGGTGAGTCGGGGTAGGGGGCGGTGCGGTAACCGCGGCTGATGGCCCCCGTGTTGATCTCAAAGACCATCTTATTGGCAAGCGCCGAGAGTGCCGCCTGCCACGCCGCCTTGTAGCGCGGGCTTTGCGCGTCATAGGGCACGCCGACCTCGGAGAATTTTGTGGGGAGATCGAAATGGCCGATGATATGAGCTCCCGAGCGAAGCGCGTAATTTGTCAGCTTTTCGTAATAGGCCTCAGCAAGGCTGTCAAAGTCGCCGCCAAAGCCCTCGGAGAGCATACGGCGCGTCTCGTCCACCGAGAGGTCGATGCAGTAGTCCTTGCCCGCCACGGTCATATGGTGCACCGAGGCGATGGCATAGTCATAGGCGTCGGCGGTGTCGATGCCGTCGGCGTCAAGCTCAATGCCCATAAGGATCTCGATGCGGTTGCCGTAGACATCCTTCAAGCGTGCGATCTCGCGGCGGTAGGGGAGGATGTCCTCCTTTTTCATGCTGTAATCGTTGTCGCCCGAAGCGTGATCCGAAAGTCCGATGGCCGAAAGTCCCATCGAGATGGCGTGCTTCACCATTTCCTCGGCGGTGTTTTTGCCGTCGCTAAAACGGGAGTGCGTGTGAAAATCCGAAAGGATCATTGGGTCATCTTCTCCTGCTTGACCTTGTGGTCGATCACGTGGCGCGAGGCCAGCTCGCGGTGGATGTCCTCAAGCGTGATGCCCGCCTCGGTCATCAGCACCATCACGTGATAGGCAAGATCGGCGATCTCGTAAACGGTTTCGGCCTTGTCCTCGCTCTTGGCGGCAATGATGACCTCGGTCGACTCCTCGCCCACCTTCTTCAGGATCTTATCCAGTCCCTTTTCAAACAGATACGTCGTATAGGAACCTTCCTTCTTTTCCGTTTTCCGGCCGGCGATGAGCTCCATCAGCCCGTCAAGAGAGAATTCATGGAGAGTCTCGCTTTCCCAGACAGGATCATTGAAACAGCTTTCGGTGCCCAGATGGCAGGCCGGTCCGTCCTTTTCCACCTTCACGACCAGCGCATCCCGGTCGCAGTCCGCTGTGATGGAGACGATGTGCTGATAATTTCCGCTGGTTTCACCCTTCAGCCAGAGCTCCTGACGGCTGCGGCTCCAGAAACAGGTCAGCCCCTTTTCCATGGAGATCTGCAGGCTTTCCCGGTTCATATAAGCAAGCGTCAGCACCTTCCCGTTTTCCGCGTCCACCACGATCGCAGGGATCAGCCCTTTTTCATCAAATTTCAGTTCGTTT
>JAEIGA010012570.1_pt1 | contig 12849 bp, 11 predicted proteins | sample 9270691 | NCBI WGS metagenome assembly JAEIGA01 (sample SAMN17057246, study PRJNA624740) | gut metagenome | biome: biome; isolation source: fecal sample | host: Bos grunniens | place: China: Xizang | collected 2019 | reverse complement strand
CTCGTCCCCCTTGGGAAAGGGGACAGCTGAAATGCAAGAGCAAAAACAACTGCTCAATCACAGCAACCAACACTTCTCCCCTTTGCTTGCAAGGGGGAGTGCCGCAGGCGAGGGGGATAATAATACACGCGCTAAATAATCATCCCCCGCCCGACAGCAAGCTGTCTCGTCCCCCTATTATTATGGTTTTTGCAAGCAAATTAAGATAAAATAGGTTTGTAAAAATCATTTTTTTTGATGACTGCAAACATTCTTGCCACGATTTTTGCTCTTAATGCGTTTATTACAGTCATTTTGTTTTTACCCTCTTCGACTTTTCTTAAATAATACTCTTTCAACTCTCCGCCTGCTTTACTGATGACAGAAACTGCCGAGAGGTGAAGGAGTGTTTTTATGCATTTATCAGCCCTGTGTGACACTCTTGCTCTTGAATGCTGGCTGCTGCCCGATGTGTATTGAAAAGGAGCCAACCCTGCAAAGCAGTTAAATTGCCGTGCATTGTCAAAGCGGGTAAACCCCTCAGTCACTACAATCATATTCAATGCAACTACCGGTCCTACACCGTCTATCGACTGTAGAAGTTCGTATTGCCTACCAAGCACTTCTGTAGAACTGATAATGTTTTCCATTTCGTCAGTAATGGACTTAATGGCATCCTCAAGGCCTTCCATCAGTTTTTTTAGCCTTTTTGCCTTGTCATTATAACTTCTTTCAGGCATATACTCCCGTTGGTCTTTGAGCTGTGCCTTGTACTTGGCAAGATCGACCACATAAAGGCTACGCTCGGCTTCCAGTTGTTTTAGACGTTCTATTTCTTGTTCCGGACGTTCGTAATACCGTACTTTATCCTCGAAGCGGGCTGCATATATAGCAATACGCCTGGCATCTATCTTGTCATTCTTTCCACGCTGTACACCTGATGAATACTTTATATTCGATGGATGTTCAAGCCAGAGTTTACATTCCACGCTTTCACATGCACATACAAGTGGATAGGTGTATTGTCCAGTGTGTTCAGCGCATACAAGCATCTGTGCATTGTCAATACTGTAATCACTCTCCAATTGGCGCATTAAAGCGATTACAGCACCTTGATGATTGGCTATTACCTCTTCATGTATAACCTTGTTTTCAAACATTACACAGAAATCAAGTTTCTTTTTTGAAACATCAACACCGATAAAATAAAAATTATTCATACTTTTGTACATCTTTGCGAGGTAAAGGAACTTGAACTTAACCTAAAAACCTTAACAAAATCATGGTTTAAATTATTATACAGGTCTAGGTTCAAGAAAGGCAGAGAGTCCAAATAGAGGGACGGTTCAATTCCACGGAAAGAGTTGGTGCACTCTCTGCCTTCCTTTACATCTGTTAAACATCATAGGCAAATATAATCATTCTACTTTATCTTTTTTATCTTCCGCAAATCTAAGGTTGGGAAAGGGGACAGCTGAAATGCAATAGTAAAAACAATATTGATGCGCGCAGCGTGGATGCAACCTTGCCCCTGGTTGCGATTATTGCTAACTATTTTAGAGTGTAAAACATTATAAGGTGTCCATTTTTTATAAATAATGGGCTGCTTGTCTACTTTTTTTCATAAAAAAGGTGCATTTGATAGAAAAAACTGTTACATTCGCGCAAAAGTATAACTCAAAACATAATTAACAATAAAAACTATGCTTATGAAAAAATTTACTCTTTTTGTAATGTCGTTGTTCCTTGCGTTGGGAACAACATTGGCGCAGGAGAGTAGTGCGCTTGAACTCACTTCTGTTAAACCCAGTAGCGAGGCCCCCGTTTCTACAGTTGATTTTATTCAGCTTGTTTTCAACAAGGATGTAGTTGTTACCCTCCCCGAGGGTGGTATCGCTGTCAAGAACAACGAGACCAATGAGGCTATAAATCTTGTTCGTGTCAATGAGTACACCGATGCGAATATGGTTGTGCTGCACTTTGAGCAGAAGGCAGTGATTGGTAAGGAGGGTAAGGAAGAGATGGTTGAACAACGCATTGAAGTTCCCGGTACATATAGCTACACAATTCCCGCAGGCTGCATCAAGAGTGTAGACAACGAGGAGTTCCCCGAGCAAACTTTCTCATTCACCGTTGTTCCTCCATTTGAGATGGTGGGCTACACTCCCAACCAAGGCACAGACAAGGTTGAGGAAGTTCAGGTAACATTCAACGATGAGATTGCAAGTGTTGCATTGCCGGCAAGCGGTCTCCAGGTGGTGGATATGTATTGGACAGGGGTTGCAAAGGTAAGCGATTATGTAATCAGTGATGATAACAAGAGCATTACATTCAAACTCGATAATGCTATCACCACTCCCGGTACCTATTATCTTGACATATATCAGGATGTAATCACAAGCGTTAATGGGGTGAAGAACAATTACACTACAGTTGTTTTCAATGTGGTAGACCTTACACCTTCGTTCTCAACAAACATTAATGATGGTGATAAAGTGAAGGAACTCAATACACTTGAAATTACATTCAACAATGTAAATGAGGTGGTACTTGTGGAGGGTGCACAGCCTGTTACAGTATATATGCCGGGTGATGGCGAGGCTACAGGTGTAGCTACATTGGCCGGTAAGAAGATTACAGTAACATTTGACCAGCAGTTTATAGAGGATGGCGAGTATACCTTTGATATCCCTTCAGGTATGTTCAAAATGGACGGTGTTCCCAATGAAAGACGTGTGATAAATGTTACACTTTACACAGTAACTGTAACTCCTCTCGAGATTCTTGAGGTTACACCTGCCCAGGGCGCTGTAAACGAAATGAGCGTCATCACAATTAAGTTTAACCAGCCGCTGCAGCTCTCATTCGATGAAAACTGGCAGCAGATTTCTCAAAGAATTAAGCTGGTATGTGGCGATACAGAGTATATCCTTACCAACAGTCCCGACTACACAACAGCTGTAAGCGATAAGCTCGTTTATGTTGTAAATGCCGAGTGGAACGGATACGAGTTTGCATCAACACCTATTACTGCAGCCGGTACATATACACTTGACCTCTCTCAGATTGTTGTTGATTATGCACCCGAGCAGTATACCGACGAGTATGGCTATCCCAATACAAGATGGAATGCCAAGAATTATGTTTGTGCAGGTTCATACAGCTGGACAATTGCAGATACAGCTATCGATGATATTGAGACCGAGCGTGGCGAGAAGGTTATCTATGACCTCACAGGCCGCCGTGTGGATGCTATCACAAACGCCGGCATCTACATTGTAAATGGCAAGAAGGTAATAGTTAAGTAAGACGGTAAAGAACTTTTGACTTGCTTGAATAAACTACGCAGGGCGCACAAATTGTGCGCCCTGCTGTTGTGTTAAGAGAATTCAATTAGGCGTTTGTAAACGTCTTGTCCATTGTCTGCCCTTTCTATTTTATAGGTGGCATTATGCAATCTAAAGGTTGATTGACGACAGAATTTGAGTAGGGATAAAAAGATTTATTCTTTTAGAACAAAGTTATTTGTTGTTTTTTTATACTTTTGTTACTTAACAAGGATTTTTGGTTTAATCAAGCTGTGGTAAACAGAGGAGACTATTTTTTTGCTAATTTTAAAAAAAAATAAAAGTGCTAATTTGTAGCTAAAGAAGATTTGTGATATGCGCATTTCTATAATATTATCAGGCGGTGTTGGTTCCCGTATGCATTGTGATATTCCAAAACAATATGTAATGGTCAATGGGCAACCGATAATATCTTTTTGCTTGAAGACTTTTTTTGAAAACAACCTCACTGAGGCCATTGTTGTTGTTGTTGCGGATGAGTGGAAAGATTTTGTCGTTGAGAATATATCAAAGTTAAATCCACAACTTCCTGTTTTTTATGCACAGCCAGGTGAGACCAGGCAATATTCTATCTACAATGCGCTGAAAGTTATTAAAGAGAACGGAGGAGGTGATGATGATATAGTTCTTGTTCACGATGCTGCCCGTCCTTTGGTCAGTCATAAACTTATTGAACAATGTTATGCCGGCTGTGAAGATGCTGATGCTGTGATGCCTGTGATTCCTGTTAAGGATACAATATATTTTAGCAAGAATGGAAAAAGTATCGACTCTTTGCTGAACAGAAGTAGTCTGTGGTGCGGTCAAGCACCAGAAGCTTTCAGGTTTTGCAAATATCTGAGAGCACACGATGAACTGTCGAGAGAAGAGTTGCTTAAAATTAACGGTAGCACAGAAATAGCATTCAAATCAGGGCTTAACTGCCAGATGATAGAGGGAGATCCAATGAATTTTAAGATAACAACACTCGAAGACCTTTCAAACTTTGAAGCATTAATAAAAAAACAGTCTTGATGAAAGCATACGTACTTAATGCGGTAAACGACCTCCGCTATGACAATATAGAAAATCCCGAATGTCCTAAAGGTTGGGGTGTAGTGAAAGTTAGAGCTGCCGGCATTTGCAGTTCCGACATTGACCGCATATTTACAAAGGGAACATATCATTTCCCCACTATCCCGGGACACGAGTTCGCAGGAGTGGTCTATTCTGTTGGAGATGAAAAGGATGCAATGCTTGTTGGCAAAAAAGTTGGCGTGTTTCCTCTTATTCCGTGCAAGAAGTGTCCTCAATGCGCAGAAAAGCACTATGAGATGTGTGCTAACTATGATTATGTTGGCTCAAGAAGAGATGGTGGTTTTGCCGAGTATGTTGCTGTGCCCGTGTGGAATTTAATAGAATTGCCGGACAATATCCCGTTTACCTCTGCTGCAATGTTGGAGCCGTTGGCGGTAGCTCTGCACGCTATCAAAATAGGGGGTGTGAAAAAGGGTGATAATGTGGCTATTATAGGTACAGGAATGATTGGTATTAGTGCTGGACAATGGGCCTATAAGTTTGGTGCCAATAAAGTAACTGTGATTGGCCGCAATGAAGCAAAAAGGGAACTTGTTGAGAAGTGTGGTCTTGAATATGCAATATGTACAACACCTGAGGAGGTAAAACAGTACGATTTTGTGCTTGAGGCAGTTGGCACTCCGTCGGCAGTTGAACTAGCTATAAGTAGCACAATGCCTGGTGGTACGGTGCTACTAATGGGTAATCCTTCAGGTGATATAGTTTTATCGCAGAACCTTTATTGGCGCATACTTCGTAAGCAACTGAACCTGAAAGGAACTTGGAACTCAGCTTATGACGGGCTTAACCCATCAGATTGGACAGACGTTGTTGAGGCTTTGGCAAACAATCGAATTAATACAGAGAACCTCATTACACATACCTTCACACAGGATAGCCTTCAAGATGGTCTCAAACTGATGAGGGAGCATAAAGAATCCTACTGCAAGGTAATGACTATTTGGAACAATAAATAACGATACTTATGCGTAAAAGCGAGATATCTGCATCAATGATGTGCTCAGATTTGATAGACCTTAAGGAGACTATAAAGATCTTTGAAGAAGAAGGTATAGAATACCTTCACATTGATGTTATGGACGGAGAGTTTGTTCCCAACTACGGATTAGGTGTTGATTATATTAGAGGCCTTCGCAAATTGACAGATATTCCGTTGGATATTCACTTGATGGTGAAAAATCCTGAATATAAGTTCCAATGGTTAGGTTTGCAACCGACAGATTCGGTGTCTATTCATTATGAAAGTACATTTCAAGTGCAGAGGGCTATTGATTACCTTGAACCATTTGGTTGCAAGCGTTTCTTGGCAATTAATCCGGCAACTCCGATAAGCGCATTAGAGGAGGTGCTTTGCTATATCGATGGTATTAACTTATTAATGGTAAATCCAGGATTTGCTGGGCAAAAGATGGTGCCATCAACTATTTGTAAAGCTCAAAAGGTTGTGGACTTGCTAAAACGCGAAGGTTGTGAGGATCTGATTATAGAAGTGGATGGGAATATAACACCTGAGAATGGAAAAATCTTGCGCCAAATAGGTGCAAGCCGTTTTGTGGCAGGAACATCTTCAATATTTAAAAATGATATATCTGAGTATAAACAGAATATCCTTAATTTTAGGAATAGTATACGTTAAGCATAATCTTGCTGTCAAAATTTGACAATACCTTTTAAAGTGATCTATGTAATTAATTATGTTAAGAAGAAATATTCTTAAATTGAAAATTGATAACCTTAAAAAGGTCTTACTGGCACAATTGCTGAAAATTAAATACTCTTTGACCATAAAACGACTCAAAAAAGTTTATGGCAAACGAAAACTAGTTGTTGCTTTTTGTGTGTCAGAAGTTGCTAAGTGGAAAGCACAATCTCTGTATGACAAACTTGAAAAGACAGCTGAGTACACTCCCATTATATACGTCTATCCATCCCTTTTGGATTTTAACCAAGAACTTTCGGCAGAAGAACTACTTAAAGAAAAGATGAATTTCTTTAAGGAAAAAGGTTTGAATGTTGCAAGTGTGTGGGATAGTGTGTTGCAAAAATGCGTTATACCGCAATATTCTCGTCCTGACATAATATTCTACCAACAACCCTGGGACATTCCTCCTTTTCTTCCGCCACGAGAAATAGCAGATTATGCTCTCTCTTTCTACATCCCATATTATCTTGTAAATAATTTTAATATAGATATTGAATTCGGTCTTCACCTGCATCATTTTGTATTTGGTTATATTGTTCAGAACGAAGAGGCTGCAAAACTTTTTACTTCTATGTTGGATAGGAAGTATTACGCCGGCAGCTGTATCGGGCTGGGACACACAATTGTTGATAGCTTAACAGAAAACATTTCATCAAGCGATACAAACAGTGTTATTTATGCCCCGCATTTCTCCATTCCTGCAGAGGGTGCAGGTAGGCTTTTTGTCTACTCAACCTTTTTGGATAACGGCAGGCTCATTCTGCAATTTGCCAAGGAACACCCTGAGATAGACTGGGTCTTCAAGCCACACCCAAGATTAAGATTTGAATTAGAACATACAAAAGCTTGGACAAAAGCAGAAATTGATGCTTATTACGAAGAGTGGGAAAAAATAGGTACAGTATGCACAACCTCGGACTATGTGGAGCTTTTTCAAAACTCGTCGGCAATGATAACCGACTGTGGTTCTTTCCTCACCGAATATTCTTGTATGGATAAGCCATTGATACGCCTATACTACCACAAAGAGAACCTTCCACCCAATCCAATCCTAAAAGAGCTCTACAAGACATTCTATTATGCCCATAATAACGATGAGTTGCAAGAATTGCTTAATAGCATAATATGTAGAAAAGAGGATACAAAAAAGAGTGAACGCCATAGGGAAGTGTCTGCCTTAGGGTTAAACAAAAGTAATACGGCTCAAAGAATAGTTGACTATTTAAACACATTACTGTCAAGCAAACACACACACCGATTATGATAGTTTATTATATTCTGCTTGCTATTCTTATTGTTTCAAGAATAAAATACAAACATAAAGGCTTTTATTCTGAATACCTGTCGTTTGACACCACCAATGCCATCAAAGGGGTTTTCATTGCCTTGGTATTCATAAGCCACATAACTCCCTACATACGCAAGGTTGGTTATGATTTCTACAATGACTTTGGGGACAAACTGTTCATCTTTCTTAATGCATATATAGGGCAATGGATAGTGGCTATGTTCCTGTTTTACAGTGGGTATGGCGTAATGGAATCAATAAAGAGGAAGGGTGTTGATTATGTGGCCTCTATACCTCGTAAACGAGTTCTTACCACCCTTGTGAATTTTAATATAGCAGTTGTTGTGTTTGCATTGATAAGCCTGTTTACACCTAATGATTATACCATAAAAAACTATATATTATCCTTTACCGGTTGGGAGTCAGTTGGCAATAGTAATTGGTATATTTTTGTGATATTGCTATGTTATTTTATAACATATCTCTCTTTCCGCAAATGTGTAGGCAATAGTGGAAGTTATGCAAAGGGCGCTATTGTTTCTATAACCCTATTGTTGATATTAATGATTGTTCTCTCTTTCTTTAAAGAAAGCTGGTGGTACGATACAATGCTATGCTTTGGCGCTGGAATCATTTTCTCCTTATTGCGCGAGCGTATAGAACCTGTTGCAAAAAAGTATTATTGGATTGTTATACTAATATTACTATTGTTGTTGATTGGTTTAAGCTATGTTCCATTTAGTATGAATGGATTGGTATATAACATCTACTGCTCCATCTTCTGCTTGCTAATAGTAATGCTTACAATGAAGGTGAAAATTAATAATCTAGCTCTCATTTGGGCCGGCAAGAATCTCTTCCCTCTTTACATCTATCAGCGAGTGCCGATGATTCTATTTTCTACCATAGGAGGTGGTTCCTTTGTGGCGTCTCATCCAAGCCTTTATACATCACTGTGTTTGCTGATAACCATACTAATTGCGCATCTATATAAATTTTGGACAATTAAATTTTAACCTAAATGGGAGAACTTAAAGAAAAAACTTTGTCAGGGGTAAAGTGGAGTGCTATAGGACGCTTTTCCACTCAAGGCATAGGTTTTGTGATAGGAGTATTGTTGGCCCGTATGCTATCACCGGCCGATTATGGTGTAATAGGAATGATAGGCATTTTTATGGCTATAGCGCAATCTTTTATTGACAGCGGTTTTAGTTCGGCTCTTGTAAGAAAAAAGGATTGTTCCGATGCTGATTACTCCACAGCATTCTATTTCAATATTGTGGTGGGAATTGTTAGCAACTCGGTTATGTTCTTCTGCGCACCCTTCATTGCTGAATTCTTCAACACGCCTATCCTTAAGGATGTAGTGCGTGTATTGAGCATAAATTTATTTCTCAATTCCTTGACCATTACCCAGACAGCAAAATTAACAGCTGCAATAGACTTCAAATCGCAAGCAAAAATAAGTGTTGCGTGCACTATCTTCTCGGGATGTATTGGTTTGGCAATGGCATATAACGGATATGGGGTGTGGAGTTTGGTTTACCAGTCAGTCTCTTCATCTGTTCTACGCACCATACTATACTGGGTGGTTACAAAATGGAAACCACAAATGACGTTCTCAAAAGAATCCTTTAAATATCTGTTTGGTTTTGGAAGTAAAATTCTTATGGCAGGGCTTTTACATACCGTTTATTCCAATTTGACCACAATGATAATAGGAAAGTTCTACACTCCCAAAGACCTTGGATATTATTCGCGAGGAGAGCACATTGCAACTTTGCCAAGTTCAAATATTCTCTCCATATTGCAGAGTGTAACCTATCCTATTCTCTCCAAACTGCAGGATGATGATAATAGCCTCATACAGGTGTATCGCAAATATATATGTATGAGTTCTATGGTGATTTTCTTTGGTATGTTTCTGCTTGCAGCATTGGCAGAGCCTTTAATAATTACCGTGTTCACCGACAAGTGGGCCGAGTCTATAATTTATTTGCAGATATTCTGCTTTGCTTGGATGTTCGACCATTTATGTGTGCTAAACCTCAACCTGCTCTACATAAAAGGCCGTTCCGACTTGGTTCTGCGTCTTGAGGTTATAAAGAAAACAATATCAATATCTATGATTGTGGCTGCCATTCCATTTGGAGTGTTGGCTATATGTATATCCCGCGCACTTTACACACAAATTGCTGTGATTATAAACACGTACTACACAGGTAAACTTTTTGGCTTGGGCTATTTGGCTCAACTTAAGGATTTTATAAAGTATCTTCTTTACTCATTCATTGCCGTTATACCCGCACTTATACTTTCATACCTCTCTTTGCTGCCATCAATACCGACACTTGTGATCGGTGGTTGCAGTGCTTGCTTGATATATTGGGCTCTGTTGCGTAAAGATCCTAATTTTATAGAGGTTGTGAAGCTTGTGAGAAGAAGGTAATAGTTAAGTAAGACGGTAAAGAACTTTTGACTTGCTTGAATAAACTACGCAGGGCGCACAAATTTGTGCGCCCTGCTGTTATGTTTTAAAAAACACCTCGGTGTTTTTCGCTTTTCACCAATCATAATTATTTATCTCACTCAAAAGAGAAAGTCATTTTTTCTCCAATTGCTGTATGAAACTCATACAGGTTTTTGGCATAGTATGCACCACGCTCTGTTGCCATTTTTTCAGGGTTTGGGACTATACCCACTCTCAACAAGTCGAGCCTGTCGGCATCAAAGCAGGTGTCAATGGTTATATTGCCGGTTTTGTGGCACACGGTGTGCAATTCACAAGCCTTGAGCAGTAGCTCAAACTCCTCTTCGGCAAGCTCTATAAGCAATGTCTTGCGCAGTTTCAACAGATGCTCCGCTGCGCGTTTTCCGTGTTCCAGGTCCTCCCAATTGTCAATGCGCCACTTATCGTGCAAGTATGCAAACAGGCGCACAACGGTGGTGCTCACATCATCTGTGGCCAATAGCAGGCCATTACGCTCTACTCGTTCCCAATGTGGCAACCCGTGGCATTCACCAAGTTCCCAACCATCAACGGCGAAATTTCTTACTTTTTCAATTAATGACTCAGTTTTCATCTTCAACAGTGCTTCAAAATGTTCAAAAGCGGACAGTTGTCAATCGTGGTTCTAACCATTTGGCCTCCTGCAGGTGAATAGGAGAACGCTTCTATGGTGATTTTGCTTGCTTAATCGTTTGTTTTCCCGGCCTTCCGGTGCCATTCTCTTTTGTCAAATTATAAGAGTCTATCTGTTTTCAAATCTCAATAAATTCATAGCCGTTGTTGTCAAATAATGACGGTACTGAATCTATCTTATCTTTTGTGGCTTTGATTGCTAAAGGAGATTTATCTATTCCAATCCAAGTTCTTCCTAATTCAGAAGCACTTTTTAATGTAGTGCCGCTTCCGCAGAAACAATCCAGGACAATACTGTCCGGATTTGAGGATGTTTCAACAATAAGATCTATGAAATTTTGATTCTTTTCTGTTGGGTAAACAGGGTATTGAGGGTCTTTATATGAAGACCAAACATCTTGTACTCTTTTACCTGATTTTTCCTCGGCGAAAACAATTCTCCTGGGGTTACCGGTGCCGGACCATTCAATAAGGCCGTCTCTATCCCATTGCTCAAGAGTTTCAACATCTGTTCTCCAATGCCTTCCGGGCGGAGGCATCAAGCCTTTGAATGGCTTTGCATTTTGAGTCTCTCCCGGTGCGTGAATGGGTACAGTGGTGTATCTTCTTCCGTCTTTTGTAACTTTAGGGAATAGTTTTACAATATCATCATCTGAATAAGGCTCTTTGGGCTCATTCCAAATAGGTTTAGAAGTCTTTGTGTAGAAAAGAATCATATCTTTTATATTCCCATAACCTATTCTCTTAAAGTTTTTGGGATTGCATTTAATGCGTGTGATATCATTCCTGAAATTGTCAATACCAAAGACTTCGTCCATCATAACTTTCATATAGTGCCCAATTTTATAATCAGTATGTAAGTAAATGGAGCCTCTGTTTGAAAGCAGTTCCTTTATAAGCAATAATCTCTCTCTAATATATTCGACAAAGTCTTTTCCCAACAGGTTGTCTGTATAGGCTACTTCACCCGAGTTGGAGTTGCTTATAGTTGTTGCACGGCCATTGGTTATGGTAAATTTGCAATTGGTGGCAAACGGGGGGTCTATGTACACAAGGTCTATCTTACCTGCCAAATTCATTTCATTTAACAGATATTTTAGACCGTCAATATTTTCACCTTGAATTAAAATATTGTTCATTATAAACTATATAAAAATTCTCGAAGCACTAAAGCACTCATAATATTATAATCTGAATATTCTTCAGTTATAAGCTTATACATCTTATTTCTTGTGGGAATGTATAAAACACCATCAAGAATTGCGACTTTAATTGCATCAACACCTTCCGTGGTTATTGTGCCTATTGCATCATTGAACTGAGCATTTTGATGTCCTCCAAAATCTGAAAGGAATTTAGCCTCTCCAATAATATATTTGCCGTTAAATCTCGCAAGGAAATCAAGACCTTTTGAATGGTGATAATTTAGATGCTCTTTTGCAAAATCCATCATTGCCTTGTCCGATGCATCCAATATGGCATTCTCTTTTGTTCTTATAAATGTATTCATATCAACAGGTAAAAGGCCTAATGCACCGGATTTTATCCAATGTTTGAACATAGGGCCAATTTGCCTATTTGTCTCTTTGGGGAGTGTGCAATTTTCATAAATCTTATCTATGCCAATCTCATATAATCTACCGGCAATTCTATTTATGGTTTGCGGGTTGCGGGTTATTGCAGCGCTGTCCCTTTTTAGATATGCAATATAACTGTCCTTTATCGGGAATAGGTCCATTTTGAGCAAAGCCTTTACTAATTCGATATTATCTCTACTATCGTATGCCTTTTCAACACGGTTCCATAGTCTTTTGTCAATATCTCTTATTCCCTCGGGGATAGTAGGATAAACTCTAAACAAATCATCTAAGTATGACCTTTGATTTGCATATTCTATGCTTTGTTTCAAACTCCTATTCATATTTTGTGCTATTTTTCTCTGCCACAAAGTTACTCTTTTTTTTAAAAGTATTCCTACTATAATCCAAATATAGTAAATAGTGTTTTTGCAATTTATCAAGTGTTCAATAAATATTGGATAAGGGACGTACTGAAACAACGAAGGCCAACTTATCGCTTGATTGGATAGGTTGGCCTTCGTTGGTGTGTGGGTTAATCTCGTTTATTCCCAAACAAATTCGTAATAATATTCTTCGTTGTAACGATGATTCTATACACAACTTGCTTTGTGTTCTTGCTTTATATACTTGCCGCATATTCGCAAATGCTTGTATCTCGCTCAAAAAAATAAAAGTTTATAGTTGCTTTAGGAATGTAATTAAATATGTGATATATTTGTAATTTATTAGAAATT
>JAEIGA010012569.1_pt1 | contig 12849 bp, 10 predicted proteins | sample 9270691 | NCBI WGS metagenome assembly JAEIGA01 (sample SAMN17057246, study PRJNA624740) | gut metagenome | biome: biome; isolation source: fecal sample | host: Bos grunniens | place: China: Xizang | collected 2019 | reverse complement strand
GTATCCATCCACCGCGCCAAATATCGATAGAATTGTATTCACTCTGTGTGTAGGGATTTTTTCTTGAACCTTTTGCAGCCATAGTTTTAAAATTTAGAGTTAATGAATAGTATTAGTTGTAGTAGTTAACAATCCTTCGTGTAGCAGTATTCGTATTTCATTTATCCACAATGTTCGCATCTCTTCTGATGATGATGTAAGTCTGTTTAATACATCAGAAATCCGCATGGGTTGTTTTCCCAGTAATCCAATTATCTGACTTTCCAGCTCATGAAGGATGTATTCCTTCCGACGTTCAGATGTGAGTGTTGGGATAATTGCGATTCGTTCAACTGGTACATCTGCGTTTGCAAGCAAGCGTTTCCGTATTGTCTGTAGTTCTGTTTCGTTCCACGATGCAGGAACATCAAAACATCTGAGGTACGGATTGCGGTAAATAAGTATGTCTACTTTCAGCCTGTTTTCTTCTAACGAAAGCATTTTGCCATTGAGGCGTCCCTTCTCTACTTCGAACAAGTCTTCCCAAGAAAGTTTGCTCCATTCCAATTCCGTCTTGTTTAGGAAGTCTATATATGACTGAATCGGGAGGTTGTCATTCATTGTGGGGATGCAAATAATGTTGTTTCCAACGCCTCTTTGTATGATGTACGGAAAGAGTTCTACGATTCTTTTATAATAATCGGGGTAACGTGTGATAAGTATTTCTTCAAGAGAGGCGGTTAAATTCCGGTTTCTTTTATGCCCGCCAAGAAGGTGAAAGCAGCGTTTATGCTCATAGTCGTCTAATTGGCAAAATTCATTTGCAGTATAACCATTGTCCTTATAGACATGTGGGAAGATGGTCTTGACAGACCATTTCTCTTTTTTAGCCTTGTAGGCGAAAAGTATCTGCTCGAAGAGTAGATTGAAGTTGCCATTCGAACATGTAGTTCTATTGGTATTATAAAGATTGATTGCTTCTTCGCAGTAGGCTTGGATATAGGTAAGGTTATTTCCTCCGAAAAGCCCCATGTTATGCGATGCAAGAGAGTCGTCTTGTATGAAATTGTTCCTCATGTATAAAGGAAGTTCAATAAGGTTGGACTCTTGTATGAGGCTATTCATCATTTGCCTATAATATTCCGTCCCTTTTTCTTCGTTTTGAGTGATAAGATCCGCATCAATAATCTCCTCGGATATTGGGCAGGGCAGGTAGATGTCTGCATCAATATGTATGAATGGTTTTGTCTGGACCGAATACGTCTTTATTTTTGCATATGCCCAATGCTGAGGCAGACAAAGGTTTTTATCATAGGCAACGTTTACTTCTGAATAAGGTAGATGCAGAAGGTCTATGAGAATATGCTTCCCTCGTTCATCGGTGTAGAGTACTACTTCATCGTAGTGCTCACGAATTGAGAGGCAACTCAGTGCCCATGACATGAGGTTGTGTTCGGGACGAAGCCATCCGAAGCTATAATTCAGAGGGTCGAAATCTGCCGTCCAAAAGGTCTGTATAATACGCATTGGACTGAATTTGGGTGGTTAGGTGCGGTAAAGATACGAAACTTTCACATAACCTCCAAATTTTCTACGAAAAAATATGACAGATGCGGTCGGCTGCCGGTGCTCCGAGGCGGGCGTTGTGTGCAGGGGTGGCGAGGTGCTGATGGCGAGGGGTTGACCAGCTCGAAAATAAAGGTTAACCTTTCTGCCAATAATGCTTAACCTTTCCGGGCATAATGGTTAACCTGTTTTGCAATAATGGTTAAGGTTTTTCGGCAGCCCGGTGTGGGTTACTTTTTGTCGTCGATGTGGGAGAGCCAACTGTCCCCTCGGAATCTGATGAGGAAGATGATGCCGCGGAAGGTGAGTTCCACTGCCATGGCAATCCAGACGCCTTGCAGTCCCATGTGCGAGGCAAGCAGTGCGGCAGGGATGATGCGCAGGAGCCAGATGCACGTGAGGTTCATGGTGCAGGGGATGAGTGTGTCGCGTGCGCCGACGAAGATGCCGTAGCAGACGATGCTGGCTGCAAACATGGGTTCGGCAAATGCCTCTATGCGGAGTATCTCCACCGTGAGTTGCTGCACTGCCACGTCGGGCGTCATGATGCTGAGCAGGGCTGGCGATGCGGTGTACATGACGACGGCCATCAGCGTCATGAACGCTATGCCCATGCCCAGTGTGATGCGGCCGAAACTGCGTGCCAGATATCGGCGGCCGGCGCCGAGGCTCTGGCCTACAAGGGTGGTGGCTGCGTCGGACATACCATAGCCGGGCATGTAGCAGAGGGCTTCCACGGTGATGCCGAAACTGTTGGCGGCAATGGCTATCGTGCCGAGTGGTGCCACGATGACGGTGCTCACAATCTGTGCGCCGCACAGGACGATGTGTTCCACGGCAATGGGGGCGGCGATGTGAAGCCCTTCGCGCAGGGTGCGCAGTTGGGGGATGAAGGTGCCGCAGTCCTGCCGGAGCGAGAGTTCTTTGCTCCTTACAACCGTGAAGTAGCACATCAGCAGTGAGCAGATGATGTATGCCAGTGCGGTGCCCAGCACGGCTCCCGTCACACCGAGGTCGGCTCCGGGGAACGTGATGCCGAAGAGTGTGCACGTGGGGAAAATGAGCAGCCAGTTGAAAAGCACGTCGAGCAGACACATCAGCACGTTCAGAATGCTCGGCGTATGTATGTTGCCGCTGCAGCGGAGCATGCCGGAGCAGAGCGAGTTGAGCATAGAGAATGGCAGGCACAGCGAGAAGTACATGAAGTAGGTGCTGGCGTCGCCACAGATGTCGTCGCCCCCTCCCAGCCAGTGCGGAAGGTGGTTGCTGATGCCGACGCCTATGCCGCAAAGCAGAAAAGAGAACAGAATGCACGACAGGAAACTCTCTCGCAGCACCTGACGCGCGCCGACGAAGTCGCCTGCCCCTATCTTGTGTGCCACCTGCACGTAGAAACCCACACTGGCCGCCGAACAGAGACTGCCGAACAACCATATCGTGGTACTCACCAGGCCGATGCTCGCACTGGCCTGTGCGCCAAGGCTGCCCACCATGGCGGCATCGATGTACTGCATCATGATGTGCACCAGTTGCGCCATCATGCTGGGGAAACTAAGCAAGGCGGTAAGCTTGATCTGCGCTAATGCATCAAGCTTGCCGCCTTCTCGTATGAGCGAGAGCAATTGGTCTTTACTCTGCGTGTAGTTCATGAATGTTGCAGTCGGCAGGTGCCTTCCTGTTCTGGTCGATGATTATCTCCCCAATGTGGCCGGCAACGGTGATGCTGCCGCTCGTGGGATTCTTGATGCTCGTGACGTCGCCCTTGATGCTTGCCCTGACCGTGCTGTACTCCAGCATCAGGTTGGCATCGGCACCGAAGGTGCAGTCCACCAGCGTGAGGTCCTCGCAGTAGCACAAAGGCTGCTCGCCGGTGATGTGGCAACGCACGAGTGTAAGGCCACGGCTGTACCATGCCAGGTACTCGCCGTTGATCTCGCAGTCCGTAATGGTGACGTTCTCGCTGTCCCAAAGCGCATCCTTGCTGTTCAGGAGCGAGTTCTTTATCTCCACATTGCGGCTGTACTGAAAGCCATAGTTGCCTTCGAGGTGAAGGTTGTCGATGCGGACATTGTCGGTGTGCATGCCAAAATAATCGGCATTCTCAATCAGGCAGTTCTTGATGTCAACCCCGTTGCAGTCCCACAAGGTCTCCTGCGCATCGGTGAAGTGGCAGTCCAGCAACTCGATTCCCTGCATGCGGCGGAACATCTTCGGCGCATCGACATGGCAGCGGACGAGCCTTCCGTTCTCGCTATACCAGAGCGACGAACGTGCCGAAGCGTCGAAGCGGCAGTCCTGGGCAAGGAACTTGCGACATTCCCAGAAGACATACTTGCCCTGGAACGTACAATCGTATGCCTCGATGTTGCCACTTTCCTTAATGCTGGACTCGCCAACGTGTATCGTCACACGCTCCAGACGTGCATCGTGCAAGGCGTAGAGCGGCCTTTCGCCACCAAATTCCTTATCCTTGATTTCAACCATCTACCTTATTATATATATAATCCCTCCCCCGAACGAGGGAGGGATGTAGTGGAAGTTAGTCTTCCATTAACTTTCTATATCTGATTCTCTTCGGCTCTTCCAGACCGAGACGCTTGAGTTTGTTGGCCTCGTAGTCGGTATAACTGCCTTCGAAGTAATAGACCTTTCCGTCGCCTTCATAAGCAAGGATGTGCGTACAGATGCGGTCGAGGAACCAACGGTCGTGGCTGATGACCACCGCACAGCCGGCAAAGTTCTCGAGACCTTCTTCCAAAGCACGCAACGTGTTGACGTCGATGTCGTTGGTTGGTTCGTCGAGCAGCAGAACATTGCCTTCCTGCTTCAGTGCCATGGCAAGGTGCAGACGGTTGCGTTCACCACCGGACAGCACGCCACACTTCTTCTCCTGGTCGGCACCGCTGAAGTTGAATCGGCTCAGGTATGCGCGGCAGTTGACGTCGCGGCCACCCATGCGGATCAGTTCGTTGCCCTGGCTGATGACCTGATACACGGAGAGGTCGGGCTTGATGTCTTCGTGACTCTGGTCGACGTATGATATCTTTACTGTTTCGCCTACTTCGAAAGTGCCTGCATCGGGTGTCTCCAATCCCATAATCATACGGAAAAGTGTCGTCTTACCCGCACCATTGGGGCCAATGACGCCCACAATGCCACCCGGTGGCAACATGAAGTCGAGGTCCTTTATCAGTTCCTTCTCGCCGAAAGCCTTGCACACGCCATGTGCCTCGATGACCTTGTTGCCCAGACGAGGACCATTGGGGATGAAGATTTCCAACTTCTCTTCACGCTCTTTCTGCTCCTCGTTGAGAAGCTTATCATAACTGTTCAGACGGGCTTTGCCCTTTGCCTGGCGTGCCTTAGGCGACATACGTACCCACTCCAACTCGCGTTGCAGCGTCTTGCGGCGCTTGCTTGCCACCTTCTCCTCCTGCTCCATGCGCTTCGTTTTCTGCTCGAGCCAGGAAGAATAGTTGCCCTGCCAGGGAATACCCTCACCGCGGTCGAGTTCGAGAATCCAGCCTGCCACATCGTCGAGGAAGTAACGGTCGTGTGTTACGGCAATGACAGTGCCCTCATATTGTGTAAGATGCTGTTCCAGCCAGTCAATGCTTTCTGCATCAAGGTGGTTGGTCGGCTCGTCGAGCAACAGTACATCCGGCTTCTGCAACAGCAGACGACAAAGTGCCACACGACGGCGTTCGCCACCACTCAACGTTTTGATTTGCTGGTCGGCACGTGGACAACGAAGCGCATCCATGGCACGTTCCAGTTTGCTGTCCAGGTTCCATGCGTCGGTGCTGTCGATGATGTCCTGCAATTCACCTTGGCGGGCAAAGAGTTGATTCATCTTGTCTTCGTCCTCATAGTATTCCGGAAGACCGAACTTCTGATTGATTTCCTCATATTCAGCCAGTGCATCCACGATGTGCAGCACGCCTTCCTTCACCACTTCGATGACTGTTTTCTCGTCATCAAGTTTCGGCTCCTGCTCAAGATAACCGACGCTATAGCCGGGACTCCATACTACATTTCCCTGATACTGCTGCTCAATGCCGGCAATAATCTTCATGAGCGTTGACTTACCGGCACCATTCATACCTACGATGCCAATCTTGGCTCCGTAGAAGAAGGAAAGGTAGATGTTCTTTAATATCTGTTTTTGATTCTGCTGGATGACCTTGCTTACGCCGACCATCGAGAAGATAATCTTTTTATCGTCTGTTGTTGCCATAAAAAGTATAAGTCGTTATTCCAGTTTGTCGTCACTTAATTTCATTGCCTTGTATGCCTGCTGTGCAGTAAGAACAGTTTTGAACTTTGCGTAGTGCTTGCGGTTCAATGCCGGTTCCTTGTCCTCTTGTTTCTGCTTAGTCTCGAAGAGTTGGTCGCACTGCTCTGCTGTGAGTTTGTTTGTCATGATAGCATCATCCAGTTCGTCCTTAAGGGCTTTGTATGGATCCTTAAGGTCGGAGAGCTCCTGAAGGTAGGCTTCGAGTAAAGGCTTGAATTTCTCCTGGACATCTGCTTTAAGGCGTAGGTTCTTCAAGATATAGGCTATACGTGTGTCTCTCTTCTTGCCTGCTTGGGCAAAAGATGGGGAAATGACGGTCAGGCTTAGGAACATGACCGCAATGTGCATGAAATGTTTCATAGTCTTTTGGGTTTAGATGGTTAATAATTATTGTTGGCCGGAAAAACGGCTGTATATAACTTGCATTTTGATAGGACTTGTTTCTGTTCCTCGCACTAGTTTTGTGCTGCAAAGGCTCAGGTCTTGGTTGACAGAAACTTGTGTTGTTGTGCCATAACTATCGGTGGCGGATGCTACGGTTACTGGCACGAGTAGGACATGATTCCAGTCTGGGTTTGCTGCTTCCCATACTTTTTCTGCATCTTCTATGGGGCCGAGTGCCTCTATGCCTGCTTGTTTTTCGTGTTGGCAGTAGGAGATAAGTCGACTAAGGTTGTCGAAGGTGTAGCAATTGTATGTCTCGTTAAATTGGGTGGTATATGATTTTTGTGAGTCGCTTACTTGGTTGTTCTTGAAGAAGTTTTCGAAGTCTTTTTTGCGAACGAGTAAAAGGTTCTTAGGAATGCCGAAGGCATAGCTTACGTCCAATTCCGTGTCTCTATTGTTGATTCGTGTGAGTGTGAGTGAAGCTCGGCTGATGCTGTCCTTTTCGTGGCCTTTGTATATGTCGTTGATGGGCAGTATCAGTTCTGTGCATATGCCTGCCGGTGTTTTGAGCATTGTGTATTCTTCGTTGCCAATGAGTTGGTCGACATTGCTATTCTCGAATTGTGTGCTTTGAATGACTTCTGGTGTTGCTGCAAAGCGACATAACCCTTGTAATTCTTTATCGTTTGATTTGTCGTTTTTATATTTGAAGATGAGGTTCATGGTGCAGACTTCGAGGTTGACCATTGTGCCTGTTCCGCTGACTGTGCGGAAGAGGAAGCCGGGGCAGACGTTGCGAATGAAGGAATAGGAGTCGCGGAAGTTGTTGGGGTCGCTATAGAATTTTTGCATGATGCTTTCTCCTATTTCGCGTGGAAGTACGATGCGTATGTTGTCTGAGTAGTTGCCGTCGGCGCGTTGTGCATCGCTTAGAGCATAGTCTGTGGCGGTGAAGACTTTGGTGGCGATAGGGCCATTGCTGTCGTCTACGTATTGCCACAGGTCTGTGTTTGTGTAGAGTTCTGCTGCTTCGTTCAGGAGTTTGTCTTCGCTCATGCTGAGTGGCCAGACTTCTACCTTCATGGGATTGTTTTTGTCTCCGAAGGTGTCTTTGATGAAGAGGCGTAATTCGATGGAGTCGCAGAGGAAGCCTGTTTCTTTGTTGGCTACGATGTTTTCTTTTGCAGGAAAGGTGTAGTTTTCGAAGGTGTGGAACTGTGCGGCAAAGGTTGCTGTGATGGCTTGGTTGGTTTCCGGGTCAAGGACTTTCCCCAGGTAGCATGTTGTGCTGCCTGCGGGTACGACGTTGTTGACGAAGTCGCTTGAGAGTACGTTGACGAAGTCGCTGGATGTTGTGATGTCATCTTGCTGCGGGTAGACTCCCAGTGAGCCGGTGTCTTCGTCGCATCCGGCGAGGATGAGTACTATTGCCAATATGATGGCGTTCCATGCCTTTGTGGCGTATTTCATGCGTTGTGGTTGTTTGTTGAGGGGGATGTTATTTTGTGTCTTCGTCGTCGGGTCTGCCGATGCTCCAAACGTTGTCGTAGAAGGTTGGGTAGTTTGCGCCGTATTCTTCTTTGGCGATGGGTTGCATGCAGGGTTTGCCGAGTCCTTCGGCGTAGTTTCGTAGTGTTTCGTTTTCTTCGATGAAGCCTATGCCGTCGGCATATTTGGTGCCGAGCTTGTTGAGCATGGGTATGAGTTTCTTCTCGCCCAGTCCTTGTGTGGCGGATATGGTGGCATTGCGGAAGGCTATGATGCCGTCCATGTTTGCGGGGATGGGTGATGTGAGTATTTGTGTGGAGGGTGTGAAGACGACTTTACAGTCGCGGAAGGAGGGTTCTTCTGCGTATGCTGTTTTGATGTAGAGGGGTACGAAACTGCTCATCCAGCCGATGCAGTGTATGATGTCGGGCGACCATTTGAGTTTTTTGATGGTTTCGAGCACACCTCGTGCATAGAAGGCTGCGCGTTCGGCATTGTCGTTGTATTCTTTGCCGTCGTCGTCTGTACCCATGCCGCGTCCGGTGAAGAAGTCGTCGTTGTCGATGAAGTATATTTGCATTCTGGCTGCGGTGATGCTTGCCACTTTGATGACGAGCGGATGGTCTGTGTCGTCGACGACGATGTTGATGCCGCTCAGCCTGATGACTTCGTGCAATTGGTTGCGTCGCTCGTTGATGATACCCCATTTGGGCATAAAGGAGCGTATTTCCCTGCTTTTCTCCTGGGTTGCTTGGGGTAGGTATCGCCCCATTTGGGCCATGTCTGTTTCGGGCACGAAAGGCACCATTTCCTGGGTGATATAGAGTATCTTTTTGGCTTTGGTCATCTCTTTATTATTTTTGCTTACTATCAGTGCAAAGGTACGACTTTTTTCCCGATTTACAATGCTTTGGTTCGCGTTTTCGAACTGTTTGGAATAAAAATGCACCAAATGTTTCCTTGTTTCATAAAAACTATGTTATTTTGCATGATTTTCTATTATTGTGATGAATATAGTTAACAAAATCAGCGAACTACGCCTTGCCTTGGACGAATGTCGTGGCAGGGGTTGCAGCATAGGTTTGGTGCCCACGATGGGTGCTTTGCACGAGGGTCATGCTTCGCTCGTAAGGAGGAGTGTGGCGGAGAATGATGTGACGGTGGTCAGTGTCTTTCTCAATCCTACTCAGTTTAATGACCCGAAGGACTTGGAACGCTATCCGCGTACGTTGGAGGCCGACTGTGAGTTGCTCGATGCGTGTGGTGCGGACATTGTGTTTGCTCCAGGTGTTGAGGAGGTTTATCCTGAGCCGGACACGCGTTGCTTCAGTTATCCGCCGACGGACAGTGTGATGGAGGGTGCCATGCGCCCGGGCCATTTCAATGGCGTCTGCCAGATTGTGAGCAAGTTGTTCTCGTATGTTGAACCGGACAAGGCTTATTTTGGCGAGAAGGACTATCAGCAGATTGCCGTCATTCGCCGTATGGTGGCAGACCTTGGCTTTGGGCTGGAGATTGTTCCGTGCCCGGTTATCCGCCAGAGCGATGGCTTGGCAATGAGCAGTCGGAACACGCTTCTTTCCGACGAGGAGAGGCAGACGGCTGCCAATATCTATCGTGTTCTGAATGAGAGCCGTACGCTTGGTCTGACGGTGCAGCAGACGCACGATTATGTGGTGAACGAAATCGACGCCATCCCCATGCTCGAGGTGCAGTATTTCAACATTGTCGACGGCGACACGCTTGCAGATGTGTCTTCGTGGGACGAGGCGCAGAGCGTTGTAGGCTGCATCACGGTTTTCTGCGGCGAGAAGCCTATCCGACTTATTGACCATATAAGATATAAATAGGACGATATGATGATAGAAGTATTGAAGTCGAAACTGCACTGTGTCACCGTTACGGAGGCGAACCTCAACTACATGGGCAGCATCACCATCGACGAAGACTTGATGGATGCGGCCGGAATCATAGCAGGCGAGAAGGTGCAGGTGGTGAACAACAACAATGGCGAACGCTTTGAAACATACGTCATTCGTGGCGAACGCGGCAGCGGCTGCATCTGCCTCAACGGTGCAGCAGCACGCAAGGTAGTCGTGGGCGATACGGTCATAATCATATCCTATGCGCTCATGGATTTCGAGGAGGCTCGCACCTTCAAGCCCAGCATTGTCTTCCCCCAAAACAACCGTCCCTGAATCCCCTTTAGGCATAGTCACAAAAAAAGGTTAACCATTCCTGCAATAATGGTTAACCTATATATAAATAATGGTGTACCTTTATCGCAAGAAAGGTACACCATTATTTTTGTGCCACCGTAGCCTTGAAACTTCGGTGGCACAGAGGTGGGGGATGGAAGGAGGATTACTCCTCCACTCCCATCAGTATCTTCATCATCTCGCAGGCAGAGTAGGGCACGGGTGTGCCAGGGCCGAAGATGGCTGCAACACCTGCCTCGTAGAGCGTTTCGTAGTCCTGAGCAGGAATAACACCACCGGCAATGACCATGATGTCCTCGCGACCCAACTTCTTCAACTCCTCGATGAGCTGAGGAACCAAGGTCTTATGACCTGCTGCCAGAGAGCTGGCACCTACGATGTCTACGTCGTTCTCCACTGCCTGACGCGCTGCTTCGGCAGGAGTCTGGAACAGCGGTCCCATGTCCACGTCGAAGCCACAGTCGGCATAACCCGTGGCAACAACCTTAGCACCACGGTCGTGACCATCCTGTCCCATCTTGGCAACCATGATGCGGGGACGGCGGCCTTCCTTCTTGGCGAACTCGTCGGTCATGGCACAAGCCTTGTCGAAGAGCTCGTCGTTCTTGCTTTCGCTTCTATACACGCCTGAAATAGTTCTGATTACTGCTTTATAACGGCCCACGATAGCTTCGCAGGCATCGCTGATTTCGCCCAATGTGGCACGGTGTCCGGCAGCCGTAACAGCCAGGTCGAGCAGGTTCTTCTCGCTCTTCTTGCCCTCGCTGAACTCGCGAACACACTCGGTGATAGCCTCAAGGTCCTTCTTCACCTGAGCCTCGTCGCGGTTAGCACGAACCTCCTTCAAGGAAGCCTCCTGCTGCAGACGAACGGCGGTGTTGTCAATCTCCAGAATGTCAATGGGATCCTCGTGCTCAAGGCGGAACTTGTTAACACCGACAATAGTCTGAACGCCGCTGTCGATGCGAGCCTGAGTACGTGCAGAAGCCTCCTCAATACGCATCTTGGGCAGGCCGGTTTCAATAGCCTTAGCCATACCGCCCAGCTTCTCAATCTCCTGAATATGTTCCCAAGCCTTGTGATACAACTCGTAGGTGAGCTTCTCAACATAATAGGAACCAGCCCATGGGTCAATCTGCTTGCAGACCTCTGTCTCGTTCTGGATGTAAATCTGAGTGTTGCGGGCAATGCGGGCACTAAAGTCAGTAGGCAGAGCAATGGCTTCGTCCAGAGCGTTGGTGTGCAACGACTGAGTGTGACCAAGCACGGCAGCCATAGCCTCGATACAAGTGCGGCCGACATTGTTGAAGGGGTCTTGCTCTGTCAAAGACCAGCCAGAAGTCTGAGAGTGAGTGCGCAAAGCCATAGACTTCGGGTTCTTCGCGCCGAAACTCTTCACAATCTTTGCCCAAAGCAAACGGCCTGCACGCATCTTCGCAATCTCCATAAAGTGGTTCATGCCAATAGCCCAGAAGAAGCTGAGGCGAGGAGCGAAGGCATCAACGTCGATGCCGGCATTGATACCAGCACGCAGGTAGTCCATACCGTCGGCAAGAGTGTATGCCAACTCAATGTCGGCCGTAGCACCAGCCTCCTGCATGTGATAACCGGAAATAGAAATACTATTGAACTTAGGCATCTTTTGAGAAGTGAACTCAAAGATGTCGGCGATGATCTTCATGGAGAATGCTGGTGGGTAGATGTAAGTGTTACGCACCATGAACTCCTTCAAGATGTCGTTCTGGATGGTACCAGCCATCTCCTCCAACTGAGCGCCCTGCTCCAAACCTGCATTGATGTAGAAAGCAAGTACAGGCAGCACAGCGCCGTTCATCGTCATGGAGACAGACATCTTGTTCAAGGGGATACCATCGAACAGAACCTTCATGTTCTCCAAAGAACAAATGCTAACACCCGCCTTACCTACGTCGCCTACCACACGCTGGTTGTCGGGGTCGTAGCCACGGTGTGTGGGAAGGTCAAACGCTACGGACAGACCTTTCTGGCCGGAAGCGAGATTTCTGCGATAGAAAGCATTACTCTCTTCTGCTGTAGAGAAGCCGGCATACTGACGGATAGTCCACGGACGGAAGGGATACATCATGCTGTACGGGCCACGAAGGAAGGGAGGAATGCCGGCAGCGAAGTCCAAATGCTCCATGCCTTCAAGGTCTTCCTTGGTGTAAACGGGTTGGATGTCAATCTGCTCGGCTGTCTTCCAGTTGGCAGTGATACCATTCTCCTTTTGCCAGGCTTGGCCGTTCTTAGCCTCAATGCCTGCGTAAATGTCTATGTTGTTAAATGATTTGCGTGCCATAATTAGATACCGAGTTTAGCGTTATACTCTTTGAGAGTTTCAAGCTGGTTAGACCTTACATTGATAAAGTTCTCGATGCCTGCAGCCTTGAGTTCTTCTGCGCAAGCAGGTGCACCTGCTACGACATAGAGCGCACGGCCGTTCAAATACTTGAAGGCGGGGATTGCATACTCTGCATATTCGTCGTCGCTTGAGCAGATGACAACGATGTCTGCACCGGCAGCGATGGCTGCGTCAACACCTTCTTCAACAGTCTTGAAGCCGAGGTTGTCGATGACCTGATAGCCTGCAGCAGCCAGGAAATTGCAGCTGAACTGGGCACGAGCCTGACGCATTGCCAGGTTACCGATGGTCAGCATGAATGCAACAGGTACTTTTGCTGCGTTTTCGGTTGTTAGGCGCAGTGACTCGAAGTCGCTTGCCAGACGAGAAGTCTCGATGGCAGGAATGTTGCTTTCGCAACCGCAACCCTTGCAGCATGCTTCGACGGGTTGCTTGCCTTCGCTCTTTTCGGTGAAGTTGGGGAACTGGTTTGTGCCAAGCAGGAACTCTTTGCGCTTGCCGGCATTGGCATGGCGGCTGGCGTTTGTTTCGTT
>JAEIGA010012568.1_pt1 | contig 12849 bp, 10 predicted proteins | sample 9270691 | NCBI WGS metagenome assembly JAEIGA01 (sample SAMN17057246, study PRJNA624740) | gut metagenome | biome: biome; isolation source: fecal sample | host: Bos grunniens | place: China: Xizang | collected 2019 | reverse complement strand
TAATGTAGACATTTTATAGACGAAAAAAACGGAGAGTCGCTATTTTAGCGGCTCTCCTGCATTTTTCTCTTATTCGTACTCTACAGTTGCCGGCGGCTTCGGTGTGTAATCAAAGAGTACACGGTTGATGCCGGGAACTTCGGAGATGATCCTTTCTACCAGATGATCGATCAGGGAATCCGGGAGATGCTCCACGGTAACTTCCATAACGTCGGTGGTATTGATGGCACGGATGATACATGGCCAGTCAAAGGTCCTCTTTCCGTCTTTGACACCGGTGGATTTGAAATCCGGAACCACGGTGAAATACTGCCATACTTTTCCTTCCAGACCATTCTTTGCAAACTCTTCACGAAGGATGGCATCGGATTCACGGACTGCTTCCAGGCGGTCTCTGGTGATGGCTCCCGGACAGCGGACGCCAAGTCCCGGACCCGGAAACGGCTGACGGTAGACCATGTAATCCGGAAGACCCAGCTGGTCTCCTACCATACGTACTTCATCCTTGAAGAGGATCCTTACGGGTTCTACCAGTTCAAAGCGGGAAGCGATATCTTCCGGAAGGCCTCCGGCATTATGATGGGCCTTGATCCCTGCTTCACTTTCCAGGATATCCGGCCAGATGGTTCCCTGGGCAAGGAACTCAATTCCTTCCAGTTTGCGGGCTTCTTCTGCAAAAACATCGATGAACTCGCCGCCGATGATCATACGTTTTGTCTCAGGATCGGTTACACCTGCCAATTTATCAAGGAAGCGGTCAACGGCATCCACATAGATGAGGTTGGCATTCATCTGGTTGCGGAAAACTTCAATAACCTGCTCAGGTTCGCCTTTACGAAGAAGGCCATGGTTTACATGAACACATACCAGGTTCTGTCCGATCGCCTTGATCAGTAATGCTGCCACAACGGAAGAGTCCACTCCACCGGACAATGCCAGGAGGACTTTCTTATCTCCTACCTGCTCCTTGATGAGATTAACCTGTTCTTCAATAAAGGCATCCGCAAGTTCGGGTGTCGTAATACGGACCATATCATCCGGGCGTCTGATTTCTTCCATTGTTCTACCTCCTGATTATCAGTCTTTTTTTCAATATCACTTTCCTAATCTACCACATTCTGAAAAAAAAGAAAAGATAAACTGCAGATTATCTTTTCTTTTTTCATGAAATATGAAGTTGGATACACTCTGTCATCCACCTGACAATTACCGCGGAGAGCTAATTTGCCCGGATAAACCGTCTGGTCTTCTCCTTCCGGGGATGGTCAAAGATCTGTTCCGGGCTGCCTTCTTCATAGATCAGTCCTTCATCCATATAAAAGATACGGTTGGAAACTTCCCTGGCAAATGACATCTCATGGGTGACGATCATCATGGTCATCCCCTCGTCAGCAAGACTTTTGATCACGGAGAGAACCTCCGTCTTCATGGAGGGGTCCAGGGCGGAAGTCGGTTCATCAACAAGGAGGATCTCGGGCTTCATCATCAGGGCACGGACGATGGCAGCCCGCTGTTTCTGTCCTCCGGACAGTTCCTCCGGGAAACAGTCGGCCTTGTCCGCCAGCCCTACCCTTTCCAGAAGCCTCATCCCCTCCCGGACAGCCTCTTTCTTTGGCATCTTCAGCAGATCAACCGGGGCGGAGGTCACATTTTCCAGGACTGTCCGGTTGAAGAAAAGATGGAAATCCTGGAAGACCATCCCCATCTTCCTGCGGACCTGGCAGATATCACAGCCGGGATCCGTGATCACCTGCCCGTCCACCGTCACCGTGCCGGAGGTTGGTTCCACCAGCTGGTTCAGGCAGCGCAAAAGTGTAGATTTTCCGGTTCCGGAGGGACCGATCACGGAGATCACATCCCCTTTGTTGATATCTGCACAGACATCCTTGAGAGGTGTCACCTCAGGAAACTCTTTTCTCAGATGCTCGATATGGATAAAACTCATCAGAAGTCACCTCCTGTCTTATTGCCTTTGTTTCTTTTTCTGATATCAACGCGGTTCAGAACCGCCTTCATGATCAGAGTGATAAACCATGCGAGGATAAAATAGAACAAAGCCGTTGTGATCAGCGGGAAGAAGGCCTCATAGGTCCTTCCCCGGATGATGTCACTCATCTTTGTCAGATCCTGTATGGCGATGTAACCCACAACGGAAGTACTCTTCAGAAGATTGATCATCTCACCCCGTAATACCGGGAGGAAATGTACTGCCGCCTGTGGAAAGATAAATTTGCGGAAAGCCTGCCGTTCACTGTAGCCCAGAGCAAGAGCCGCCTCCTGCTGGCCCGGGTCGATGCTTTCGATCCCTGACCTCATGATCTCGGAACCGTAGGCCCCGAAATTGAGGGTAAATCCCACGATCGCCACGGCCGCGGGGGGAAGTCCCGACCCGGCAAACACAAGATAATACAGGATCATCAGCAGGACCACTGTGGGGGTCCCCTGAAGCAGACGGACATATATATCACAGATCCTGTTGGCCAGAGGGCTTTCCGTCCTCCGGAAGAGGCAGATCCCCAGTGACAGGATCATGCCGAAGACCACGGAAAGTACCGTGATGAGAACGGTCATCCCCAGACCTTTGACGATCAGTTTCCACCGCTCCTCACGGATAAAATTCTTTTCAAAACTGTCAGCGAGTTTTTGGAAGAAGCCTTTTTCTTCGGACGGGACTGCTGCTGAACCTGCCGCAAGGTCCTCCGACCTTACCGCAACAACAATGCCCCCTTCGCTGACCGGGTCGGAGAAGAGAACGCTCTCCTCCCTCTCCGGAGTGACATTCATGGTCGTCGTAAACTCGTACATCCCGGAAACAAGGGCCGGTATGCGGGCGGAGAAATCAACCTCCCCCAGTTCCAGTCCGTAACCCCTGTCATGGCAGAACCTGGCAACCACATCGATATCATAACCCACATTTTTTCCGTCTTTGATATAGGAAAAAGGCTCATCAGTGGAAGTGGTCACCACATGGATCGTCCCGTTCTCCCCGGTGGGGCCCGGAAGGTCCACCACTTTTTTCTTTTCATCTGTCCCGAACCAGGTCCGGTCAATCTCCTCATAGGTCCCGTCTTCCTTGATCTTCTTCAGAAAAGCGTTAAACTCCCGGCAGAGTTTCAACTCTTCAGGATCATCTTTACGGAAGGCAAAGGAATAGCGGTTATTGGTCAGACGATCTTTGATATAGTCGATCCCCTTCTCCGCCGCATGGATGCTCTTCAGTGCAGGCTCGTCTCCCAGGTAGGCGTCGATCTCACCTGCCAGGAGAGCCACATTCATGTTGGGATACCCGTCAAAATACAGGTATTCACTGTTCGGGAAATATTTAAAAGACTCCTCCTCCATATTTGTGGCGGTAAGGATCCCGATCTTCTTTCCGTCATAATCTTTATAGGTGACCTCTTTTGCCGTTTCAGCGGGAGAACTCTTTCCGTTTCTTTTTACAGGTGTAAAAATCCAGGCAGCAATACCTGCAAGCAGAAAAAGCATAAAGAGAATAATTATTCGGTTGGTTCTTTTAATACGTTGTTCTTTTCTCATAATCTTCTTTATTTATATAAATAACTTATATTTTTTCTCCTTCCCCTCAGACTGATCATTTATGCCTTTATTTATCTTTATTTATATAGAAGATTACCATGCATTCCGTCACAAGAGCGTCACATCTGTCATTATTTATTTTCATTATTTTTCTTAACACAATCTTAATTCTATCCGTCCATGCCTTAATGTCATCTTTGTAAGGGATGTTCTACAATCAGACCATCATTATAGGATGGAGGTACAGGCTCATGGGTCGTTTTTCCTGGAAAAAAATGAATTCTTTCCGGATCATTATCCTGGGTTTTGCGGGAGTTATCCTTCTGGGAGCATTGCTGCTGGCCCTTCCCCTTTCCTCAAGGGAACATTGCTGGACCTCCTTCGGGGACGCCCTCTTTACTTCCACCTCCGCCGTTTGCGTGACCGGTCTGGTGGTGAAGGATACCTCAATCTACTGGTCACCCTTCGGCAGGATCATCATCCTGGCACTGATCCAGATCGGAGGATTGGGCGTCGTCACCATCGCCACCTTCTTTACGGTCCTTTCCGGAAGAAGGCTGTCCCTCCTGCACCGTTCCACCCTCCAGGATTCCATCTCCGCCCACCATATGGGCGGGATCGTAAAGATGTCCGGATTTGTCTTCAAGGCTGCTGTTCTCATCGAGATGGCGGGTGCCCTGCTCATGATGCCCTCCTTCTGCGGGGAATACGGAGCTTCCGGGATATGGTTATCTGTCTTCCACTCAATCTCCGCCTTCTGTAATGCGGGATTTGATGTCATGGGCAGCAGGACCGGCGCCTTCAGCTCTCTCACCCATTTCCAGGGTGATCCCGGAGTGGTCATCCCCGTGGTTCTCCTGATCGTTATCGGGGGAATCGGTTTCCTTACCTGGGACGACCTGCTGACAAACAGGCTGCATTTCAAGAGATACCGGATGCAGACCAAGGTGATCCTGACCACCACCTTCCTGCTGATCCTGGTACCCATGGGCATCATGTTTTTTGAGGATTTCTCCTCCCTGCCCACTAAGGAGAGATGGTTCAGTGCCCTCTTCCAGTCGGTGACACCCCGTACGGCGGGATTCAATACGGTGGATCTTTATTCCATGACCGGCACCGGACATGCTCTTATGATCATCCTTATGCTGATCGGAGGTTCACCGGGGTCCACGGCAGGAGGTATGAAAACAACTACAACCGCAGTATTACTGGCTAATTCCCTGTCAGTTTTCAGACGCAAAAAAAATGCCCAGATGTTCGGAAGAAGGATTGAGGACAATACGGTAAAGAGCGCTTCCACTCTCCTTGTCATGTACCTCTTCCTCACTTTTTCCGGAGCATTTCTGATCAGCCTGGCGGAAAAGATCCCCATTAAGCTTTGCATCTTCGAGACTGCCTCGGCCATCGGTACTGTAGGACTGTCCCTGGGCATTACACCCGACCTTGGACTATTCTCCCAGCTGATCCTCATTCTGCTGATGTTCTTCGGCAGGGTGGGCGGCCTTACCCTGATCTACGCGGCACTGAGCAACAAGACTTCAGAGATATCCCAGTGTCCTGTGGAAAAGATCATGGTCGGCTGACAGATCATGCGGCAGTAGGGAGTTATATAAAAAAGTAAATGTAATGAAGAGAGGTCAGAAATAAATGAAATCAATTTTACTTATCGGGGTAAACCATTTCGGTTTTTATCTGGCAAAAAAATTCCAGGAGCTGGGCCACCAGGTCATGGCTATCGATAAAGACGAGGAACGGATCAACAGTATCCTTCCGCTGGTGACGGATGCCCAGATCGGGGATTCCACCAATGAGGCCTTTCTCCGCTCTCTGGGAGTGGACGGTTACGATGTGTGCATGGTAACCATCGGAGGAGATTTCCAGAGCTCTCTCGAAACCACATCCTTATTGCGGGAGCTTGGGGGAAAGATGATCGTCTCCCGGGCAGACCGGGAGGTACAGGCCAAATTCCTGCTGAGAAACGGAGCGGATGAAGTGATCAATCCGGAGAAGCAGATCGCGGACTGGGCCGCCATAAGATACGCGTCAAACCATATCCTTGATTACATCAAGCTGGATGATGATCATGCCATCTTTGAAGTGACCGTTCCCAGAGATTGGGAGAGAAAGACGGTGGGGCAGATCGATATCCGGAAAAAATACGGAATAAATATCATGACCGTGAAAGAGCAAGGAGTGATGAACCTGTCCGTCACACCTGAAACCATACTGACATCCGGTTCTACCATGCTCGTTCTCGGAGAAGTGAAAGCCATACGGAAGTGTTTCCGTATCTGATCCCCCACTCAGCACCAGGAGGTGAGCATCCATGGGAAACCTGTTTCTGATCCTGATGATCATCATCGTATTTCTGATCGGATATTATATCGTAAAAAAACTTTTCTGACCTTTTCATCATCAAATGACCTTCAAATGTGTCCCGATGATATCATCAGCCCCTGTTCTGTGGTACAATAGCTTACAGGAAAGCAATTGCAGAAAGAAAGGGAGAACGTTATGGAAAAGGCATTGGAAAATGAGGAGCGCGTGCTGGTCTGTCTCTCCTCATCCCCTTCCAATCAGAAAGTCATCGCCGCGGCTGCCAAGATAGCCGGGGGTTTTAATGCTGCCCTTAATGCCATCTACATCAAGCCCACGGATTACGACCGTCTTCCGGAGGAGGATAAACTGCGCCTGCAGAATAACATCCGGTTTGCCGAGGAATGTGGAGCCTCTGTTACCACCATCATCGGAAATGATATTCCTGCCCAGATCTCGGAATATGCCCACGTCTCAGGCACCACCAAGATCGTTGTGGGCAGGAGCGGGGTAAAAAGACAGCATTTCTGGAGCAAGGCTACCATCACCGAACAGATCATCCTGTATACTCCCGATGTGGATGTATATATCATTCCGGATTCATCCGTGGATGTGAAACGCCGGAACGAACGGATAAACCGTTCCACTTTTATCCGTCCCTCCTGGAAGGATACCCTGATCACCCTTTCCCTTCTTCTCATATCTTCGGTCGTAGGTCTGGTCTTCACCCGGTTCGGTTTTTCGGAGGCCAACATCATCACCGTCTTTATCCTCGGTGTACTGATCATCTCCGTGGCTACCTCCAGCCCGATCTACAGTGCAGCAGGTTCTCTTTCCAGCGTTCTGCTGTTCAATTACCTTTTCATCGAGCCGAGATTCAGTTTCCACACCTACGAAGCAGAATACGCGGTAACCTTTGCCATCATGCTGATCGCTTCCCTGATCACCGGATCCCTGGCCAACCGCCTCAAGGCAAATGCCAGACATGCCGCCCTGGAAGCATTCCGCACAAAGGTACTGCTGGATACCAACCAGCTCCTGCAGAAGGCAAAAAGTCCTGAGGATGCCCTGAAGATCACGGCCCGCCAGGTAATTACCCTGCTGGATCATGATGTGGTCATCTATCCCCTGACAAAGGGGGAGAGACTGGGTTCAGGAATAAGGTTCAACAAAGATCCTTATGAAACAGAAAGCCGGAAGACTGACAGCAATGAGAAAGAGATCGCTGCCTGGGTATACGAACACCAGCAGATCGCCGGGGCACGTACCGACCATTTCCGGGAAGCCTATTCCCTCTACCATCCCATCTGCATGAACGGCTACTGTTATGGTGTGATCGGAATCTATCTGGAACGCAAACCTCTGGAATCCTTTGAGTACAGCGTATTTATGTCCATATTGGGGGAATGTGCCCTGGCTCTTGAGAGCCTGAGAAATGCCGCCGAGAAGGAGCAGGCTGCCGTGGTGGCGCAAAATGAAAAGCTGAGGTCGAACCTCCTGCGCTCCATCTCCCACGATATCCGTACGCCTCTCACTTCCATCTCCGGCAATGCCAGTACTCTGATGTCCTTGTATCAGCAGCTGGATGAGGAGACTCTCACCCAGATCTTCACGGATATCTACGACGATTCCGAATGGCTGATCGGCCTTGTGGAAAACCTTCTGTCCATCTCCCGGATCGAGAACGGGCAGATCGATCTCCACCTGTCCACGGAAGTGGTGGGTGATGTGATCGAGGAAGCTCTGAAGCATGTAGACAGAAATTCCATCCTGCATCATATCTATGTGGAACAGGATGATGACCTCCTCCTGGCCAGGATGGATGCACGGCTTATCGTGCAGGTACTGATCAATCTGATCAACAATGCCATCAAGAATACCCAGAACGGATCGGACATCTGCATAAAAAGCAGACAGAAAGGAGAAGAGATCCTGGTTTCCGTCACGGACAACGGTCCGGGCATCCCCGAGGAGATGAAACCTCACCTTTTCGAGATGTTTTATACAGGGCGGAACATCATTGCCGACGGCAGGCGTGGAATCGGGCTCGGTCTGGCCCTCTGTAAAGCGATCATCGAAGCCCACGGCGGTTCCATCGTGCTGACAGACAACAGTCCTTCGGGCTGCTGCTTTACATTTACTCTTCCCAGAGAGGAGGTAAGAATCAATGAATAAACCGATGATCCTGGTTGTGGAGGATGACACTCCTGTCCGCAACCTTATGATCACTACGCTGAAAGCCCATAAATACCGCTATCTCACGGCAGCAAAAGGGTCGGAGGCGGTCCTTCTGGCCTCCTCCCACAATCCGGATGTGGTCTTCCTTGACCTGGGGCTGCCGGACATGGACGGAATGAATGTGATCCGCCAGATCCGCAGCTGGTCCAACATGCCCATCATCGTGATCAGTGCACGCAGTGAGGATCAGGATAAGATCGATGCCCTGGACGCGGGGGCGGATGATTATCTGACCAAACCTTTTTCCGTGGAGGAACTTCTGGCCCGCCTGCGTGTGACGGTACGAAGGCTCTCCCTTATGAAAAACGATAAGGTCACAAACAGTTCCGTTTACAACAACGGGAGACTGAAGATCGATTATACGGCAGGCTGTGCTTTTCTCGGGGAGGAAGAACTGAAGCTTACCCCCATCGAATTCCGTCTGCTCTGTCTCCTGGCCAAAAATACGGAGAAGGTCCTGACCCATACCTATATCACCCAGAATATCTGGGGCCGCAGCTGGGATAACGATATCGCTTCCCTGCGGGTTTTCATGACTACCTTAAGAAAGAAACTTGAGTCATCTCCGGACAGCCCCCGGTTTATCCAGACCCACATCGGGATCGGCTACCGGATGGTAAAGGTGGAATAGAAGATCAGAATCGGAACGGAAAATCAGTTTTGATCAAAATAAAAAACAGGATGACCGGCAGAATTGTGGTTGAATCTGTCGGTCATCCTGTTTTTATTATCTTCTTTTTAAGTTTTCTTTTTCCCGGAGTCTTCCCCGCCGTCTATTCAGCGATGATATAATTGCCGGATAATTCCAGCATGTCTGTCATCCGGTCGCAGATGATGGGGACCTCCCCAAGTTCAAAGACCTTGCAGAGGGTATTCTTTCCGCTCTTGCTGCTGTCACAGAGAACATAGGTTTTTGTGGAATGTCTGGCAACGATCTGCTTCTTCTCCGCTTCCCTGATGTCAGGGGTACTGATCCCCGCTTTGTCCGAAAACCCGTTGGCCCCCAGAAATGCCTTGTCAAAATACATATCCGAAAGCATACTGTTGGTCTTTGTTCCCAGGATAGACGCTGTGGAGAAATTGATCTCGCCCCCGATCATGAAACATTTCAGGTTCATGTTCTGGATCTCCGAGAAAAGCAAGGCATTGGTGGTAACCAGGGTAATGTTCTTTCCCTTTAAATGTCTTGCCATCCGGAGCAGTGTACTGCCGGAATCAATGTAAACCGAATCCCCGTCGTTTACCAGGCCTGCCGCATATTTTGCGATCTTTTCCTTCTCGTTGACATTTTTGATCGCTTTGGACATGACCGGGGTTTCCACGGAAGATCCCTTTTTCAGGGATGCCCCGCCTCCGCGCAGGAGGATAATCTCCCCATCTGCTTCAAGAGTTTTCAAGTCTCTTCGTATGGTGGATTCTGATACTTCCGGGAGAGCGGCGCAGATGTCAACAAGATTGACGATCTCATCCTTTTCCAGCAACTCAATGATCTGACTTCTTCTCTGATATGGAACCATATAGTTTTATCCTTTTCTATTCTAAAGTATCGTATTCTCTATGTCACTCACCTGATATCATACTATATAAACTGGTAATAGTATATATTAATTTTAAAAATAAATGACAAAACTTGAATAAAACTATTTATTACACTGTTTTATAACAATATTTTTCACTATCAGTGACAAATATTATCATTTTTATCAATCCCGGTAATTCTGAATGAATTCTTTTACTTCTTCCAGAGTGCCCATGGAATCCTGGGCGCCGAGCCTGCAGACCGTGATGGCGCTGCAGCATGTGGCGAACTCACAGGCTGCGGTCAGACTCATCCCCTGCATGAGGGAATAACCGACTCCGCCGATAAAGCTGTCTCCAGCTCCCGTAGTCTCAATGGCTTTTACCTTCTTGGATGGCAGGAAGACTGCTTCACCGTTTTCACATACCACAGAACCAAGGGATCCCAATGTTATGATCACATTGCATCCATAGCGCTGCCAGAGTTCTTTTGCACCGGATAAACCCATTTCTTTCGTATCCAGCCCTTCACCGACGATATCCCGGCCAAGGTAGAATCCGGCTTCCACTTCATTTACCACGAGAATGTCCAGCTGCTTTAAGCTGTCCTCACTGATGGGGGCGGCGGGAGCGGCGTTCATCAGCACCTTTGCTCCGCATTTTTTGGCCATTTTGATGGCATATTCATTCACATCCTGGGGGATCTCCATCTGAAGGATGACGATGGCTGCTTCCCGCAGAAGGTCCTCGGCCTCATCCACATCACTGTTGGTCATGGCGAAGTTGGCCCCTTTTACGATGCCGGCAAATACACTTCCGTCCTCGATGGCATTGACCACTCCCATGCCGGTCACTTCGTCCACCCGGCGGACATGGTCAACGTTCAGATTGTATTTCTTCGCGCTGGCGATCAGATCGTCCCCGTGACTGTCTTTTCCCACACAGCCCACCATATAGGTGGGGACACCCAGCTTGGCTGCCTGAACTGCCTGATTCGCTCCTTTTCCGCCTGCGGCAAAGGCCGCTTCATTGGCCAGTACATTTTCCCCTTTTTTCGGAAAATGGGGCATCTTCAGGATAATATCATAATTCAGACTGCCGATCACAACAATTTTATCTCTCATAATTTTTTACCTCGTCCTGATTTCGTGTTAAATGGCGAACAGGCGCAAAAGCATGATTGCTCCTGCGCCTGCTCTGTATTTTCATTTTATGAGGAGCAAGTTAATTATACATCCTAAGTTTGTTTATGTCCCTGTTCCGATCAGGATTTATGGCGGGACATGAATGCTGCGAAGTCATCCTTGATGAACTCGAAGTAGGAGGCAACGATAATGATAAGACCGGTAACAACGTACTGCCAGAAGGAGTCAACGTTGATAACTACCATACCTACTTTAAGGACTGCCAACATGAGGGCTCCGAAGAAGGTTCCGAGGGAAGTTCCGCGTCCGCCTGCCATGGAGGTTCCGCCGATGGCTGCAGCAGCGATGGCGTTTGTCTCATATCCGATACCGGCAGTGGACTCTGCAGATCCGAGGGATGCCAGCATGACAAGTCCTGCAACTGCGGTACATACACCGGAGACGATGTAAGCGATATATTTGATCTTCTTGGTATTTACACCGGAGAGTTTGGCTGCTTCTTCATTACCGCCGACTGCGTAGAGGTAATCACCTGTCCTTGTCTTGGAAAGGATCATATGGGCAATTACAAAGACGATGATCATAACGATAACATAGTAGCGGATACCTGTGGATCCGATCTGGCCGTTGAAGATGCCGCGGAAGGAATCCGGTACGTTGGTTACAGGCTGGCCGCCGGTTACTACGTAGGCAATACCACGATAAAGACTCATGGTACCCAGTGTGGCGATGAAGGGCTGGAGTTTCAGGTTTGTTACAAGGAATCCGTTAAAGATACCGAGAACAGCACCTACAGCAAGGCCGATCAGAATGGCCAGTACCGGGTTCATACCACCTACGGTACAGGTAGCTACGGCAATACCGACGATGGCGAAGGTACAGCCGATGGAAAGGTCGATACCGCCGGTAAGGATGGCAAACATGATACCGACCGCAAGGAGACCGTTCAGCACCATCTGCTGGAATACGGTAAGGATGTTCCTCCATGTGAGGAAATTGGGGTTAAGTGCAGTGAAAATAACGGCTAAGATAATGGTGGCTACCAGAACGAGCAGCTCTCGTTTATATTTCGTATAAAAAGTCTTCATTATTCATTTCCTCCAATCGCATAGTTCAGAATCGCATCGGAATCGTGGGATGCAACATCGTCGATAATCTTCGTGATCCTTCCTTCGCTCATGACGACCAGTCTGTCGGAAAGACCCATAGCTTCCGGAAGCTCACTGGATACAACGATCAGGCTCTTGCCTTCCGCTACCAGGTCTTCCATAAGACGGTAGATTTCTGCTTTGGCCGCTACATCGACACCCTTTGTGGGCTCATCAAAGATGATGATGTCGATGTCTGTGGACATCCATTTGGCCAGAATGACTTTCTGCTGGTTACCGCCTGACATATTCACGGTCAGGTATTCCGGCAGCTTGGGATTGATGTCCAGCTCCTGGAAGAAACGTTCCGCGTTCTCTTTCTTCTTTTTCTCATTGGTGAAGAAGCCTGCGGTCATATATTTCTCAAGAGAGGAAATTGCAATATTCTGTGTGTTGGTGGACAGTTTGTTGAAACCGGTATTTTTGCGGTCCTCGGACAACATGCCGATTCCGCGGCCCAGAGCCCTGGTGGTATTCCATGCAGCCGGGATCTTGATGTTCTTTAAGTAGATCTCACCCTCAAGCTTCTGGTCAGCACCTACGATGACTCTCATGACCTCTGTACGTCCTGCACCTACCAGGCCGTAGAATCCGAGGATCTCGCCCTTATGAAGGTCGAAGCTTACATCCTTGAACTTACCGTGGGTGGTGTCTGTGAGGCCTTCCACCTTGAGGACCACTTCGTCTCTTACCTGGCTGGGTCTCAGCCTGGATGCCACGGAGGAAACGCTCCGGCCTACCATAGCGTGGATCAGCTCGTCCTCTGTGGTTTCTGACATGGTCAGTGTGGTGACGAACTCTCCGTCACGGAAGACAGATGCCCGGTCACAGATCTCGAAAAGCTCTTCGAGATGGTGGCTTACGAACAGGATCGTGATCCCGTCGGCTTTTAATTTACGGATGACGGCGAACAGTGCTTCCGTCTCCTTAGAGGTGAGGGAGGCTGT
>JAEIGA010012567.1_pt1 | contig 12851 bp, 16 predicted proteins | sample 9270691 | NCBI WGS metagenome assembly JAEIGA01 (sample SAMN17057246, study PRJNA624740) | gut metagenome | biome: biome; isolation source: fecal sample | host: Bos grunniens | place: China: Xizang | collected 2019 | reverse complement strand
CATCCGCCATCTGCTCTGCGACTGCTGCCGGCGCAAGATGATACACTGAAAAACGGACCGAATCAGGGCGTAAATGGCTCGATTTGGTCCGTCTTTTTTCTATGTCGCTGACAATCAGCTATGTTTGTTGAGATACCAGGAAGTGAATGACACTGCAAGGATAGGAAATGCAACGGAAAAGAACGTCTGAAACGTTCTGAAACGGCAGACGCGGAAAAATTAAACGACAAATAAAAGGCAGAAAACGGCAACAAGTGCCCCGATTTAGTCCCGTTTTTTTTCGTTGAACTTGGCCATCTCGCGGGCCTTCGCCTTGTCGGAAATCGCGATGTACGGCTTCATCGCGTCGTAATCTGAGTGACCCGTCCACCTCATCACCACGTTCGGCGGGATGCCCATCATCAGCGCATTGCATATGAACGTGCGCCTGCCCGCGTGCGTGCCCACGAGGGAATGCTTCGGCACAAGCCTGTCGATGCGCTCGCCGTTCCTGAACTCCGTAACCCTGATGAGGCTGTTCAGCCCGCAGAGACGGCAGACCTCCTTGAGCTTCACGTTCATGGTCTGGTTCGCCGGCACGGGGAAGACGACCCCGCCCTCGTAGCTCTCGTCCAGGTACTTCCCGAGAAGGTCCTGGCTGTAGTCGTTGAGCTCGATCACCAGCGCGTCCGCGGTCTTGACTGTGGTCACACGGATGCAGTCGTCGTCCACGTCCGCCCAGGTGAGCGCGCGGACGTCGGAATAGCGCAGGGAAGTGAATGCGCAGAAGCAGAAGATGTCGCGGACTGCCTCAAGATCAGGACGGGCGGAGAGGTCGTGCCCGTACACCGTCATCAGCTCGTCCCATTCCAGGAATATGACGGGGCGCTCGGCCTTCTGGAGCTTAGGCCTGAATGCGAGGTAGTCGCGCCCTACCGGGAGACCCTTGGAGTCGGCCCATGCCAGGAACCACTTCAGGAACGCGACGTGCTTCTCCACTGTGGAATCCCTCAGCCCCTTCCTCTCGGTCCTGGTGTCCATCTCGGTAGACGTGCGCAGGAACGCCACGTACGAGAACAGGCCGTCCTCGTCGAAGTCGCTCCACTTCAGATCCTGACGCCATTCCTGCAGATGGCGTCTGACGTTTATCATCTTCGTGTGTGTGGCTTCGGTCCATCTGTTGCGCTCGCCCCTTTCCGCCATGAATCTGTTGAAGGCGTGGAAGACGTTCCGTCTCCAGCCCTCCGTGCTCCTCGCCTCCGTCTCCTTGGGCTTCACGAGCTCCAGGAGCGAGCTGCGCACCTCGGGCGCCTCCGGTGCCCTTCCCTCCGCCTCAATGGCGCGGAAGACCGAGTCGACGGCGTTGCGGTAGCGCTCGATCTCGGAGTTTATCTCTGCCGCCGGCACCCTGCTGCGTCCGTGGAACGTGCGGGGGAGGCAGCACTGCTGCGCCATGTCCCAGCGGTCCACGCTCACGCGGTAGCCGAGGCTTACGGCCACCGACTGCCTGCAGCCGTCCCATTTGACACGGCAGCGCACGCGGGCCTCGTTAGTGCCTGCGATGCGGTCCAGAAGGAAGGCGGTGATCCTCTTAATCATGCATCTGACCCTCCCCGGTCAGCAACCAGTCGGCGCTGATGCCGAAGTCGCGCACCAGATAGGTGAGCCACGCGGCCTTGAAGTCATTGGTGCCCGGTGTCACCTGCAGACGTCGCAGGCTGCGGCGATTGATGCCGTAGCGGTCCGTGAAGGTTTTAATCCCGCGGATCTGTTTGGTGGCCTTCAGCCACTCGAGAGCCTCAAAGAAGCGGCCCACGATCTTGTCGTGTTCTTCTTGGGTCATTTCTTAATGCATAAACCTGTAACAGTATAAGAAGGACGGTGGCCGTTATGCTTCTCAATTTTCAGGGACGAAATTCCATTTGCTCCCATCGATGCCGCCCTGACTACTGCCGTTTGTAATATTTCAGAATAGGATATGCGCTCAAAGCCATACCACTTGCCGTTGTGAAAGCTCAATGCGTCATATGAATCGTATCTTCCGTCTTCTATTTTAACCTGCTCCGGCATGACTTCAATGTGCAGCTCTCCTAAGAATTCGCACTCCCCTGAATAAGGGTGAGGGCTCAAGAAAAACCCATCAGAAGTATAAGGTCTGTAATCAAGAAATGTCGCATGTGTAGCTTTTGGAAGCGGGATATACACCGAGCACGAGGCAAAGGCTATTAAAGACATAAATAATACAATCCTTTTCATGATAAAAATATTTTTATATAAAATTCAACGTTTGGCATACCTTGTGAAATGCCCGGAAATCACGGACATTTTAACTAAATATGGAACGCCTAAATTCCCGCAGGATCCTCGGAGCTGGTAGCCCCGCAGAACCTATCCAAGACACGATCCATCTGTTCCTGAGCCTTGCTCACCTGCTTAATCGTAAGCATGAGCTGCTCGTCCTTCATTCTCAAAATTTCCAACACATTCGAGTCGGGCGCATTTGAGTAATTGCCGGCTACCTGGGTGACTTGGCTGTTGTTATTGCCGACAGACTGCACTGGGCCGAAGGTCTCGCCATAGAAGAAAGACAAAGGCTTATTCATAGCCTCCGCCACTCGTTCAAGTAATCCTGTTTTTATATCGTCCTTATTCAGGGCACAAGTCAAATTCTGCTGAGAAGTTCCGAGACGTCGGGCGACTTCTGCGATTGACAACCCTTCTGAAAGTATCAGTTTTTTTAAAGTATTTCCAGTCATAGCTTTTGCTTTTACGTGATTAAATGTTTAATAAAAGCGTTTGCTTTTATTAAAAGTGCAAGTTTTTGCAAAAAATATAAAGTAATCGCTTGTATGTTAAAAGTAAATGCTTATATTTGCACCAACAAACAAACAAACATACAAACAAATATAGCAAAAACGACTAAAAAACCAAACAACCATGAAGACTTTTACATTCAACGACTCACGAATCAGCAGAGACCTCTGCGCATGGCAACTGGAAGAACTTGCTAACGAGTACCTAATCCGTGAATTCGGCCGCAAATCTTCAGGAGGATGGAGAATGACCTGGGACTACTATGAAACTGAGTCATATGCCACAAGAAACCATCCGCAGATCAATGTCTACATCTGCTTCATATACAAGACTATCACACTGTCACACAAATAGAAACCACCGGGGCCTCCGGGCCCCTCATAATATAGACGACAAAATGGAAATCATCAGATCAGAGAAAGGAAAGAACAAGGGCAACATCAGCGTGGTCCGCACTCTCGCGACAATGAGAAAGCGCGAGAAGTGGGAGACCGACAGCTCGGAGGTCAACATCGGCTACGTGCGAGAGTGCGCCAGCAAGATGGCCAAGTCAACGGGCAGAGAGTTCAGCGTGTCGCAGACCGCAGAGCTGGGAACCAAGATCGTAATCATTAGAACCGCATAGTCATGAAGACAGGAAGCATCATCTGGGGCGCGATGGCGCTCGTCAGCCTGGTGGCAGTACTCACCGGAGCCACCCACCACCTCATGTCGCTCGGAGTCTGCGCGGCGATGTGCCTCGCCTTCGGCATTGAAGACGACAAAAAGGACGAGAGCGATGGACAGTGACCCTATCATCTGCCCGGAGTGCAACGGCACGGGGCAGCACCCATGGAAAGCCGGAAGCGTATGTCCGAGATGCCAAGGCTCCGGAGAAATCGGCGACGACGTATACGACGATCGCTACAAGAAGACGATACACAGGGCGGTATCGGGTTGTTCGGTAATCTGTTAATGTTATATGTTGTTTGACTCGGGCGGGGCCCTGCCCGCCCATCCGGGAAGGAAGGCGCCGGGCGCTGATAATACTGGACCGGGGTTCGACTCCCCGCCTTCCCACCACGCCGCCCGTGAGGGCCGCTGAATTTCTCATATCCATAATAGTTTAGGTTTAATCCAGGGCCCTGGGGGCTGGCGCTGCCAGGGCTCGCCAAGAACCGGCATAAGTTCTTCAAAACAGTAATACGGCACGGGTGCCGGTACCCAAAGCCAATAAGTTTAATAAGGAGTTTTCTTTTACCGCGTGACCAAGGTTAGCCGGCCGTCACGACAGAAGACCAAACGACAGCTATTATTCTTATGTATTACGCTACTATCCAACGCCGTGAGGCGCGGAGCTCACATTCACACAAAACAGGGGGCGAGAGCCCCCACCTGCCCCGGAAGCTGCTGGAGCACCTCGGCGAGCTAAGTCAGCCAAGCCGCGACCGAGAACAGGAGGTTCGAGTCCTCCCCAGGGGCGCCAGACAACAAACATAGAACGACATGATCAACCCAGACACAAGGATCATCGACCTCACAGTGGCACAGCTCAAGGAGGTCATCGACAGGGCGGTGGAGGACTCACTCAGACGCCGCCAGCCTGAACCGGACGCCCGCCGTCTCGTCTACGGCATCAAGGGCATCGCCGAGCTGTTCGGAGTCTCCGAACGACAGGCCCGCTACATCAAGAGCTCCGGCACGATCAGAAAGGCCATAAAGCAGCAGGGGCGCACCATCGTCACCGATGCGGACCTCGCCCTCGAACTGTTCGGACGCCGTAATTCTTAGGCTCGCAATAACATTCATCAAAACATTATAAAACTCGTAAAAATGGAACCAATCAGAATCGAAATCGAGGTGGGTCTGAAACAGACCACCATCGACACACTCAGACAGATCTTCGGAGCACAGCTCATCCCTGCAGCCGCCCCGACAACCGAACCTGAACCGGAGCCGAAGCGCAAGGCTAAGAAGGCCGAGGCAGAGCCCGCTCCGGAACCAAAGGCGCCGGTGATGGGCGCATATCCTGAGGGCACAGGCGTGGAAGACGACGACCTGCCACCGGATGACGCACCGGCCCCGAAGAAGACACCGACAGAGGCAGATGCCCGCAAGGCTGTCAAGGACGCCCGCAGCCGCGGCGTATCGGCGAAGGTGATCAAGGACTACATGAAGGACAACTTCGCGATCGAGTCCTCTGTGGAGTGCCCGGAGAACCGCAGGCAGGAGCTCATCGACGGACTTAACGGACTCGCTGCATAATGGGAGCGCACGCACTTCTTGCACCGTCATCCGCGAAGAGATGGATGACGTGCGCCCCTTCCGCGAGGCTCGAGGCGACGATGCCTGAGAAGGAGACCGCATACACGAGGGAGGGCACCATCGCCCACGCCATGGCCGAGCGCATCCTGAAGTACTACCTGGACGTGAATGCCGACTTCTTCGAGGAGTGCTACCCGTTCATGGTGGACAAGGCGCCGAGCCTGCTCGCCGAGGAGATCGAGGCCTGCAAGGCCGAGGGCCTGGACTGGAAGGAGATGGCCGAGATGGTGTACAACAACTACTGCCGCAGCGTGTACGAGAGCTATCTCGGCGCCCTGATGTCTGACCCTGAGGCTGTCCTCATGGTGGAGGCCCGTCTGGTCCTGGCGCAGTTCATCCCGCAGGGCTTCGGCTCATCTGACGCGGTGCTCATCTACGACAACATGCTCGAAGTCTTCGACCTCAAGTACGGCAAGGGCGTCAAGGTGGACGCGACGGAGAACACGCAGATGATGTGCTATGCCCTCGGCGCCTACTGCGGACCTGGCGAGCTCTATGACATCCGTCACGTGACGATGAACATCATCCAGCCGCGCCTCTGCCACGAGTCAAGCTGGCGCCTGACTGTGCCCGACCTCCTGCACTGGGCGCACAACGTGCTCAAGCCCGCGGCCTTCAAGGCATACAAGGGCGAGGGCGAACAGACGCCGGGAGAGCACTGCCGCTTCTGCAAGGTGGCTCCGATCTGCAAGGCGCTCAAGACCTACACCCTCGCGGCCACCGAGGAGAAGAAGGAACCGGGCCTGATGACCATCGAGGAGCTCGCCCAGCTTCTGCCTCACTTCAGCACCATCAAGTCATGGATCAGCTCGGTCGAGGAATATGCACTCGCCGCAGCCCTTGAGGGCGACAGCATCCCGGGCTACAAGGTGGTCGAAGGCCGAAGCGTCCGCAAGATCTCCGACGTGTGCCAGGCAGTCCAGAGGCTCACGGACGCAGGCTTCGAGGCCGAGGACTACTACAGGCCGAGAGAGCTCAAGACCATCACGGACCTCGAGAAGACGCTGACCAAGAAGGGCTTCAAGACCATCCTCGGCGACCTCGTCGTCAAGCCGGAAGGCAAGCCGACACTCGTGGAGGAGACAGATCCGAGGGAGCCCTACACCAAGGCAAAGACAGACTTCAAAGACATAATCGAAAACATCTAATTTTTTAAGATCATGGCAAATCCAACCATCACCAAATGCCTCGTGGGAGAGGCTCGCATGAACTTCGTCAGAGTGTTCGAGCCGGAGGCTTTCAACGGAGGAGATCCTAAGTACTCGGTCATCCTCTCATTCCCCAAGACTGACACGGCGCTCCTCAAGAAGGTGCAGGACGCTATCGACGAGTGCGTGGCCAAGGCCAAGGCGCAGAAGTACGCGGGCAAGCTCCCGAAGAACTTCGACATCGTCGAGCTCAAGGACGGAGACGAGGACTACGAGAAGGACGGCTTCGCAGGCCTCTATACCCTCAAGGCCTCTACGACCTACAAGCCTGAGGTCGTGAAGAAGCAGGTCGTAATGGGCAAGAACCAGCTCGTGCCCATCACCGACCAGGACGAGTTCTACAGCGGCTGCTACGGCTACGCCTCTGTGTCCTTCTACTGCTACGACAACGGAGTGAGCAAAGGCGTGACCTGCGGGCTCAACAGCGTGCTCAAGTCGCGCGACGGCGAGAGACTCGGAGGAGGCGGCAACGTGGAGAGCGACTACGCGGATGTCCTCGACGATCTGGACACAGACGAGGACGTATTCTAAAACTCGCGCAATTGACTCCAGGGCGGCTGACCCTGCCCCGGAGTCCCGATCATAACCAACTTTAACAATTTTCTAACATGACAAAAAGACTACACATCGACATCGAGACCTTCTCGCCGGAGTCCCTGGCCGACTCGGGAGTCTACAGGTACGCGGAGTCGCCCGACTTCAGGGTGCTGTTCTTCGCCTACGCGATGGACGACGCGCCAGTCGTGGTCATAGACCTCGCCTCGGGCGGGACGATACCTGCGCCGGTACTCAGGGCACTGAAGGACCCGGGGGTCGTCAAGGTGGCGCACAACGCGACCTTCGAGCGTGTCTGCCTCAGCCGCATGCTGGGCGAGACGCTGGACCCTGGCCAGTGGGAGTGCACGATGGTGCAGTGCGCGCGATGCGGCCTTCCCATGGGACTCGGAGACGCAGCCAAGGTCCTCGGGCTTGAGGCTCAGAAGATGACCGAGGGCAAGAAGCTCATCAAGCAGTTCTGCACTCCTCAGGCGCCGACGCTCCTCACTCCGGGCGAGAGAGTCTACCCGAACGACGACCCGCAGGGCTGGAAGGTCTTCAAGGACTACTGCCGCATGGACGTGGAGGTGGAACGACAGATCGACCAGGCGCTTCAGTGGCTCAGACCTACGCAGCAGGAGCAGGACCTCTACCGCATCGACCAGCTCATCAACGACAGGGGCGTGGCTGTGGACATGGCTCTCGTGGACAACGCCGTAAGGCTGAACGCCATCTACAACGCCCGCATCAACGTGGAGGCGCAGCGCATCACGGGGCTGAGCAACCCGAACAGCGCGCAGCAGCTCCGCACGTGGATCAAGGACCGCACAGGGCTCCAGCTCGACACGCTGAGGAAGGACGACCTGCCCGACATCAGGAAGGCCACCGACGACCCTGACGTGCACCGCGTGCTCGAGATCCGCGCTGAGCTCAACAAGACCAGCAACAAGAAGTACGAGACCATGCAGCTCGTGGTCGGACGCGATCAGCGCGTGCGCGGCCTCCTGCAGTTCCACGGCACACGCACAGGAAGATGGGCGGGCAGGCTCGTCCAGATGCAGAACCTCCCGCAGAACCACATCCCCGACATAGACCTCGCGCGTCAGCTCCTGAAGGATGCCGACCTCGATACCCTCGAGCTCTGCTACGGCAACGTGCCCGACACGCTGAGCCAGCTGATCAGGACAGCCTTCGTGGCTTCCGAGGGCAAGACCTTCGCGGTCTGCGACTTCAGTGCCATCGAGGCCCGCGTGCTGGCATGGCTCGCAGGCGAGGAGTGGGTGCTCGAGGTGTTCAGAGGACACGGCAAGATCTACGAGGCCACAGCCGCACAGATGTACGGCTGCGACATCTCCGAGATAGGCAAGACCGACCCGAGGAGACAGAAGGGCAAGATCGCCGTCCTCGCGCTCGGCTACGGCGGAGGCACGGGAGCACTCGCGGCCATGGGCGGCGAACGCATGGGACTCAGCAAGGAGGACATGGACGGCATCGTGAGAGACTGGCGCAGGGCGAACCCGCACATCGTCAAGGTATGGTCCAAGCTGGAGACAGCCGCCAAGAGGTGCGTCACCTCAGGGCTGGACCAGTCAACCTGCGGGTTGATTTTCCGACGCCGCAAGGACGGTACCATGACCGTCACGCTCCCGTCCGGAAGAGAGCTCTGCTACAGGAGCATGACGGCGGGCACCAACAGATGGGGCAACGAATCGCTCAAATACATGGGCACGGACAGCACGACGAAGCAGTGGTGCTGGATAGAGACCTACGGCGGAAAGCTCACCGAGAACATCGTCCAGGCTATCGCGCGAGACTGCCTCGCCAACACCCTGGCGCTCATGCACGGCAAGGGCTACGACATAGTGTTCCACGTGCACGACGAGATCATCTGCGAAGTGCCGAAGGAGACCGGAGTGGACGAGCTCGACAGGATCCAGGAAATTTTCAGACAGTCGGCAGACTGGGCCGAAGGCCTCCCGCTCAAGGGCGCCGGCTACGTTACGGACTATTATCTTAAAGACTAAAATACCATGGCAATAAAATCTATCAGAGATCTCACCATCGAGGAGGTACACGGTGCGGCGCACCAGAACGCAGAGAACTACATCATGAGAGCAAAGGGGATAGCGGAGAGGGCCTTCGTCGAAGGCGTGCTCTGGGCTCAGATGATCTGCACGGGGACGAACATGACGGCACAGGAGGAGAAAGCATGAGCAGAATAGTGATGTGTCTGGACTGCCCGGACTACGAGAAGGGCGGCTACTGCAGACACAAACGCAAGGACGTCGGCGCTCTGGCTATAGCCTGCGACCACGCAATCGCGATCAACGAAAAGTTTAACACTGAAGACACCACTGAAGACATGCACACCTTATCAGCAAAATCGTATCAGGAGACGCCCGAGGCTCCAATAGAAATAGAACTCGCAGAAGAAACGCCGGTACCTGAAACGAAGCGGTGCGTCTGCTGCGGCGAGAGCAAGCCGCTCACGGAGTTCTACAAGGACAAGAAGAGTGGCGACGGACATCAGTCATACTGTAAGCTCTGCCTCAGCCGCAAGGCCGCAGAGAGCGCCCGCAAAGCCCGAGCGGAGAAACGGGCCCAGAGGGAAGCCGCCAAGGCAGCGGAGCTGCCGAAGACCGACGAACTGCCGAAGACAGTCGTGGTGCGAGAGACCCTCACCGACAAGCAGATGGTCGACCTGCTGAGAGAACACGGCTGGACCGTCACCTGCTACCGCACAATCACCGAAGAACTCTAAATCATGCTAACGTATAACATAACGACAGGACGATCACGAATGGAGACCGAGTGGAAGGCCCGCAGCGTAAGCTGGGAGGACCTCTGCCGCAAGCTCACCAAGGTGAAGCGCACAGCCGAGTCCGCGGCCGAATACAAGGCCATGACCAAGGCGCAGAAGGGAAGGGTGAAGGACATCGGCGGCTTCGTCGGCGGCACGCTCGCAGGAGGAAGACGCAAGGCCTCGGAGGTCACCGGACGCAGCCTCGTCACCCTCGACATCGACTTCGGCACCGCCTCCACTCCGGAGATCATCGCGGACATGCTCGCGGGAACGGCCTGGTGCCTGTACACCACGCACAGCCACACGCCGAAGGATCCGCGCTTCCGTCTCGTGGTACCTCTCTCACGAGAGGTCACCCCGGACGAGTACGGACCCATCGCGAGAAGGCTGGCCGACGACATCGGCATCGCGCTGTTCGACCAGAGCACCTACGAGCCGAGCAGGCTCATGTACTGGCCGAGCGCACCGAGAGACGGCGAGTTCATAGGACTGACGGGAGAAGGCGGACCGGCCGACGCCGACGGGATACTGAACTCATACACCGACTGGCGCAACGTGGCAGAGTGGCCGGTGCACGAGATGCACAACCCGGTCAGCCGCGGAACCAAGCAGGAGGATCCGACGAAGAAGACGGGCATCATCGGGGCATTCTGCCGCTCATACGGCATCGCCGAGGCCATCGCCACCTTCCTGCCCGGTGTCTACACGCAGACGGCGCAGGAGGACCGATGGACCTACGCGGAAGGCTCGACGCACGGCGGAATGGTGACGTATGACGACACGTGGGCGTACTCCCACCACGGCACAGACCCGTGCGGAGGCAAGCTCTGCAACGCCTTCGACATGGTGCGCCTGCACCTGTACGGAGAACTCGACAACGACACCGACCCAGAGGCCACACCCGTCAACAAACTCCCGTCCTTCCAGGAGATGGAAAGGCTCGCGAGGGAAGACAAGAGGGTCAAGGGACTCAGGGCGAAGGAGAGACTGCAGGAGCTCAGCGACGAGTTCGCTGGAGTGGGCGACGAGAAGACCGACGGAACGAAGTGGATGGAAGACCTCCAGATGGACGAGAAGCGCAGGCATTTCCTGCCCTCGCCGTACAACTTCGGACTCATAGTCAGGAACGACCCGAACCTGCGCGAAAAGGTGCGGAGGGATGCCTTCAGAGGACGCGACTGCGTCTGCGGCGACCTCCCGTGGCGCGAGGCCAGCGAGGCTGAGCCCTTCTGGGGAAACAGCGACGACAACGGCCTCATCGACTACGTCAGCAAGGTCTACCAGCTGACCGGAAAGCAGGCGCTCCTGGACGCAGCCGACCTCGCCATGAGTCAGCGCACCTTCCACCCCGTGAGGGAATGGCTGGAGACCCTCGAGTGGGACGGTATCGAGAGGCTGGACACGCTCCTGAGCGACTACCTCGGAGCGGAGGACAACGACCTCACCAGGGCGATGACACGCAAGCACTTCGTGGCGGCGGTGGCGCGAGTGATGAGACCGGGATGCAAGTACGACTACATCCTCACGCTCATAGGCCCGCAGGGCATCGGCAAGTCCACCCTCGTGAAGATCATGGGCGGCGACTGGTTCGACGACAGCCTCACCAGCATAGAAGGCAAGGAAGGCATGGAGCAGATCAGAGGCAAGTGGCTCATCGAGTTCGGCGAGCTCACCAACTACAAGAAGAGCACCTCGGAGGCATACAAGGCCTTCATCAGCAAGCAGGAGGACTCATACCGTCCGGCGTACGGACGCAAGGTCGAGGTCTACCCGAGGCAGTGCGTCTTCTTTGCCACCACCAACGAGCCCGCCTTCCTCAAGGGCGACACCGGAAACCGACGCTTCTGGACAGTGGAGTGCGACAAGGACATCATCTACAAGGACGTGTGGGAGCAGCTCCCGGACGAACGCGAGCAGATATGGGCGGAGGCCGTGAAGAGATACAGGGAAGGCGAGAGGCTGTATCTGCCGAGGGAACTGGAGAAGGCTGCGCAGCAGAGGCAGGAGGAACACAACGAGGTGGCGGCCGACGAACGCGTGGGAGTCATCGAGGCCTTCATAAGGAAGGAGATCCCGGAGAACTGGGAGGACCTGAGCGCGCAGCAGCGCCGCGACTACTTCCGCTTCGGAAACGGAGGCGACGTGTCGGCACTCATGGAACTCAGGAGCAGGAAGGCCATCACCGCGGTCGAGGTGCTCTCGGAGTGCTTCGGGCAGCCGATAGACGAGCGCACAAGGTACAGGACCAAGGAGATAAACCAGATCCTCCGAGGCTTCAAGTGGCTGAAGGAAATCGGCCTGAAATATACGAAGGTATACGGCCGCCAAAGGACCTACGAAATCATGGAATAATAACGGAACAATAATGGAACAATAACCCCGGACAAACGGAACAATGGAACAATTTATAAAATATTGTTCCGCCGGATTGTTCCATAGCTAACAAAAAGTAAATCAATATCATAAAGGGCAAACGGAACAATGGAACAATAAAAAGCCCTGAAATTATAAAAATATGCAATTAGGCAGCAAAAGCGTCTACACACGTACCTAAACGCGTATAATAGGAGTTTATATAGAATTTATTGTTCCATTGTTCCACTGACCGAAATCTTGACAAAACAAAAAACATAGATCACATGGAACAGACTATTAACATTTTGACCGAGCGCGAACGACAGCTTGACGACATTGACAAGGCGGTCCGCGACGTTAAGTACCCGCCGCTGAACGGAGGGCCGACACTCGAAGACCTGGCCGGACTGCTCGAGGGCGCAGCGGCCACCATCGAAGAACTGGTTGACGAGGTGGACGGACTGGAAGAAACATCCGACAGGTGCGAGGAACTCCAGGAGACCATCAACGACGCGGCCGACAAGGTCGCCGACGTGATCACCGACCTGAACTTCGCGGTGGCCTCCGGAAAGCTCGGAATGTGCAAGGAACTCGAAGAAATCCTGGGCCGCCTCATGGAGGTCCGCAGCGATCTGAGGAGGGCATAGCATGGCAAACACTACCAATACCAAACACACCTGCCAGGAGTGCGGCCACTGTGACCACGGCTACTGCAGAAAGATCAACCAGATAGTAAGGGCCACGCAGTACGCATGCAGACGCTTCGCGACACCCGAGCAGCTGCAGAAGGAAAGGGAAGCCTGGCGACAGGAAAGACTCAGGAAGGAAGAGGAACGACTGAACTTCATACT
>JAEIGA010012566.1_pt1 | contig 12852 bp, 14 predicted proteins | sample 9270691 | NCBI WGS metagenome assembly JAEIGA01 (sample SAMN17057246, study PRJNA624740) | gut metagenome | biome: biome; isolation source: fecal sample | host: Bos grunniens | place: China: Xizang | collected 2019 | reverse complement strand
GATGACGGGGTGATTTGTTATATACCCCATATCTGGCAGGGTGTTTGAAATGGTGCAGGAAATCATAATTTGAACGCATATGTTGTACAATTATTTGTTTCCTCAACATTTCAGAGGCAAGGGTGTTTCTTTTCTGATCCTTGCTCTCCGTGTTTTCTTCGGTGTTTTGTTTTTTATTCACGGAGTGGATAAGATGATGAATTTCTCCCAATTATCCGAAAACTATCCAAGTGTGTTGGGATTTGGCAGTTATATGACTCTGATGGTCACTGTTTTCTGTGAGTTCTGCTGCTCACTGTTTCTTATTGCCGGTCTCCTTTTACGCATCATGGTTCTTCCGATGATTGCAGCTATGGGAGTCGCATTTTTCGACATTCATGATGCCCTTTTCCCTGAAGGTGAATTGTCACTGATTTATCTTGTTGTCTTTGTCGTGCTTTATATCGTTGGCCCCGGAAGATATTCTCTCGATTATCTGATAGATCTCAGATTTCAGAAAGACAAATCCAAGGTCTTGCCATAATTCTGTCTATCGCATTGTTCTGTCAGGAAAATTTTATAACTTTGAAGGATGTGGCACCATTGTCACATCCTAAACTTTTTTTCTGATGTCAGGACTCAAGGGATATATATCACAGATCATCGGCCCGGTTGTCGATGTGCACTTTGATCTCAAAGAAGATGAGGCGATTAAATTGCCGTCAATCCACGAAGCTCTTACAATCACCCGTCAGGATGGACGCGACCTTATTGTCGAAGTGCAGCAGCATATCGGCGAGGATACCGTCAGGACTGTCGCCATGGACAGTACGGACGGATTGAGGCGAGGAATGGAAGCATCTGCTACCGGTTCCCCTATCACCATGCCTGTCGGTGCGCAGATCCGAGGAAGAGTCATGAATGTCGTCGGAAATACAATAGACGGCATGAAGACTCTTGACAGGGAGGGAGCATTTCCTATTCATAGGGAGCCTCCTAAGTTTGAAGACCTTGCCACTTCTCAGGAAGTTCTTTTTACAGGAATCAAAGTCATCGACCTTCTTGAACCCTATCTCAAAGGAGGAAAGATCGGTCTTTTCGGTGGTGCCGGCGTTGGTAAGACCGTCCTTATCAAGGAACTTATAAATAATATCGCAAAGAAACACAACGGATTCTCAGTCTTTGCAGGAGTAGGAGAGCGTACCAGAGAGGGAAACGACCTTCTTCGTGAGATGATCGAATCCGGAGTGATCAGATATGGCGAAGAATTCGTCAAGAGCATGGAAAAGGCGACTGGGATCTATCCAAGGTCGATTACGATGAAGTCGAGAAGTCTCAGGTTGCCATGGTCTTCGGACAGATGAACGAGCCCCCTGGTGCGCGTTCTTCAGTTGCACTTTCAGGCCTTACGCTTGCTGAGTCTTTCCGTGACAGCAAGGATATGAACGGTCCGAAGGATATCCTTTTCTTCATTGATAATATCTTCCGTTTTACTCAGGCCGGTTCCGAAGTGTCCGCACTTCTTGGACGAATGCCTTCTGCTGTGGGATATCAGCCTACTCTGGCTACTGAAATGGGTCAGATGCAGGAGCGCATCACCTCTACCAAGAACGGTTCGATCACTTCTGTCCAGGCTGTATATGTGCCTGCAGACGACCTGACCGACCCGGCCCCTGCCACAACTTTCAGCCATCTTGATGCTACTACAGTGCTCAGCAGAAAGATTGCCGAGCTTGGAATCTATCCTGCAGTGGATCCTTTGGAATCCACATCAAGAATACTTGATCCGAATATAGTCGGCAAGGCCCATTACGAGACCGCACAGAGAGTAAAGCAGATCCTCCAGCGCCAGAAGGAGCTTCAGGACATCATATCGATCCTTGGTATGGACGAACTCTCCGAGGAAGACAAACTTACTGTAAACAGAGCGAGAAAGGTGCAGAGATTCCTTTCGCAGCCGTTTGCTGTGGCAGAGCAGTTTACCGGAGTGCCTGGAGTGATGGTGTCGATCGAGGATACGATAAGGGGATTCAGACTGATCCTTGACGGTGAGGTCGATGATATTCCGGAACAGGCATTCCTTAATGTCGGTACTATAGAAGAAGCTATCAGCAAGGGCGAAGAGATCCTTGCTGCAATCAACAGATGATATGACAGCGCAAGACACCATGATCCTTACGGTTCTGACACCGGAGAAGACTCTTTTGGAGACCAGAGTGAGCAAAGTATCTCTTCCTGGTTCCAAGGGCTGTTTCATGGTGCTCCGCAACCACGCTCCGGTGATTTCTTCGCTGACGGAGGGTGAGCTTGTCTATATGTCTGAAAATAAAGAGGAAAGGATCCATATACTTGCGGGATTCGTCGAAGTCAATGATAACAGGATAACCGTTTGTGCCGAGGTATGAGATGGCTTCAGGTCATATTGATGTCAGTGCTTCTGACTCTCCTGGCGGAGTTTTCCGGCCGGGCCGGCAATGACGTGGCTGCAGGCGCGGAGGGGGAGGTCGATGTGGCGGAGATGATCTTCGGTCACATCGGTGATTCGTACGGCTGGCACATTACGGAATGGAACGGCCGTCATGTCGTAATTCCTCTGCCGTGCATCGTGCACAGCAGCACCGGATGGCATGTTTTCATGTCTTCGAAGATCGAACACGGACACGAGTACAAAGGATTGTTCATCGCAGAGGAGGGCCGCTATGCGGATAAGATAGTCGAGATGGGGCCGGACGGTGAGATGGTCCGTCCTTTTGACATATCCATAACAAAGAATGTGGCTTCCCTTATATTCGGAAGTGCGCTTCTGGTGATATTGGTGCTGTCATGTGCCCGTTGGTATCGCAGACATGATGCAATGGAAAAGGCACCGGGCGGCTTTGCCGGACTCATGGAAATGATGGTGATGATGGTCCACGATGACCTGATCAAGGATTCTGTAGGACCGGATCACAGGAAGTATGCTCCGTATCTTCTTACAGCGTTCTTCTTCATTTTCCTGAACAACCTTCTTGGTATCGTTCCGTTCTTTCCGGGCGGTGCCAACCTGACCGGAAATATAGCCGTTACGATGGTACTGGCTCTTTGTACCTTCTTTGCGGTCAATCTTTTTGCAGACAAGCATTATTGGAAGGAAATATTCTGGCCGGACGGCCCGATTTTCCTCAAGTGTCCGATACCTATCCTTCAGGTGATAGAGATATTAGGTATGTTTACCAAGCCGTTTTCATTGATGGTCAGGCTTTTCGCAAATATCATGGCCGGACATGCGATGATACTTGGACTTGTTTCGGTGATATTTGTTGCAGCAAAGATAGGACCGGTGATAGGAGGGTCGATGACAGCTATAACAATGGTTTTCGGAGTGTTCATGGATTGTCTGGAACTGCTTGTTGCATTTATCCAGGCATATGTGTTCACGATGCTGTCGGCCGTGTTCATCGGACTGTCACGACAAGGTGCGCATAATCATTAATTACTAAAATAATAAAACTATGTTACTCTCAACAGTTTTACTTCAGGTTGCAGGTGCAGCCGTTTGGGGAAAGGCCGCTGGCGCAATCGGAGCCGGCATAGCAGCACTTGCTGCGGCATGGGGAATCGGTAGGATCGGTGCATCTGCCATGGAGGCCATTGCACGTCAGCCTGAATCAGCAGGAAACATCCGTACCACCATGATCATCATCGGTGCCCTTGTGGAAGGAGCCTGCCTTTTTGCAATCCTTGCCTGCCTCCTGGCAGTCGTGATGTAGGTATTCCATGAACCTGATGCTGCCTGACAGTGGTCTCCTGTTCTGGATGACCATTATTTTCGGCATTGTCTTCTTTATTCTTGCCAAGTTCGGTTTTCCTGTGATTACGGGAATGGTCGAGAAGCGCACGAAGAGGATAGACGATGCGATAGGCGCTGCCCGTGAGGCTGAGTCACGTCTTATGGGTCTGGCTTCTGAGCAGGAGAAGCTCATCAATGATGCCCGTGCCGAGCATGACCGCATACTCAAGGAAGCAGCGGCCGAGCGCGACAGGCTCATAGCTTCCGCTCAGGAACAGGCTCGTGATGAAGCAGCCAGGATTATGGACGAGACCAGAGAAAGGATAAGACAGGAAAAGGAAGCTGCCTTGAGGGATATCCGCAGAGAGGTTGCGGTGCTTTCTGTAGCCATTGCGGAGAAGGTTGTCCGTAAGGAGCTTTCGACAGAATCCGGCCAGAAGGAAATGGTCGACAGGATATTTGAGGAATTGTCATGAATTCAGGGGTGATAGCATTCAGATATGCCAAGGCTCTGCTGAAGTATGTGGAAGAGTCGGGAGCTGGGGATAAGGTTTATTCCCAGGCCTGTGTTCTTGGTCTGAGGCTGATGGAGATCCGTCAGCTGAGGGACTTTGTCGAGAACCATGCTGAAATCCCGATGGAGAAGAAACTGGAACTTCTTCAGGCTGCGCTGGGCGAAGACCTTGCAGCGGAACTTGTCGGTTTCGTTCGTCTGGTCACGCTCAGAAGAAGGATGGAATACTTCTCAAGGATGCTTTACGCCTTTATTTCCTTATACCGTGTCACCAATAACATAAAGGTCGGACAGGTTGTCACAGCTTCTCCTGTCGAAGGGCTCAAGGAAAGACTTGAGCAGCTTTTCCATCATAGGACAGGGGCTGAGATACATATCCAGGAGAAGATAAATCCGGAAATTATGGGCGGATTCATTTTTGAAATGGACGGATATATGCTGGATGCCAGTGTGGAAAACCAGTTCCGCAGGATAAGGCGTCAGCTTATTGATAAGAACAACAGAATAGTATAGTAGAAACTTATGTCAGATACGATAAGACCTAGCGAGATTTCTGAGGTATTGCTTGACCAGTTGAAGTCAATCAGTACCAGTCTTCAGTATGAGGAGGTCGGTAAAGTGCTTCAGGTCAGCGACGGAGTAGTCCGCATACATGGTCTGTTAAACGCAGAAGCCGGGGAACTCCTTCAGTTCGACAACGAGGTCATGGCTGTAGTCATGAACCTTGAGGAGGATAATGTCGGAGCTGTGCTTCTTGGTCCGACAGATAAGATCAAGGAAGGAATGACAGTACGCAGGACCGGAAGGATCGCTTCGATAAATGTAGGAGAATCCATGGTTGGACGTGTTGTCAACCCTCTTGGCGAACCTCTTGACGGTAACGGTGCCATTGAAGGCGAACTTGTAGAGATGCCTTTGGAACGTAAGGCACCGGGAGTGATCTTCCGTCAGCCGGTGAACGAGCCTCTGCAGACGGGACTGAAGGCAATCGATGCGATGATTCCTATCGGTCGAGGTCAGCGTGAGCTCATAATCGGTGACCGTCAGACCGGAAAGACAGCTATTGCCATCGACACGATAATCAATCAGCGTGAGGCTTATCTGAAGGGTGAGCCGGTCTATTGTATATATGTGGCTATAGGCCAGAAGGGATCTACAGTCGCAACCATCGTCAATACCCTTAAGGAAAAGGGAGCGATGGACTATACCATAGTTGTGGCTGCGACGGCTGCAGATCCTGCAGCTCTGCAGTATTATGCTCCTTTTGCAGGAGCTGCCATAGGTGAGTATTTCCGTGATACGGGAAGACATGCTCTTGTCGTTTATGACGATCTTTCCAAGCAGGCGGTCGCATACCGCGAGGTTTCCCTGATCCTCCGTCGTCCTTCCGGACGTGAGGCATATCCGGGTGATATCTTCTATCTCCATTCCCGTCTTCTGGAGAGGGCTGCGAAGATTATTTCCCAGCAGGAAGTTGCTGAGAAGATGAACGACCTTCCTCCGTCGTTAAAGGGAAAGGTAAAGGCCGGTGGCTCGCTCACAGCCCTTCCTATCATCGAGACTCAGGCCGGTGACGTGTCGGCATATATTCCTACCAACGTGATTTCCATTACCGATGGTCAGATATTCCTTGAGACAGACCTGTTCAATCAGGGATTCCGTCCGGCAGTGAATGTGGGTATTTCCGTTTCCCGTGTGGGTGGCAGTGCCCAGGTCAAGAGCATGAAGAAGGTGGCAGGAACCCTCAAGATCGACCAGGCCCAGTATCGTGAGCTTGAGTCATTTTCGAAATTCAGCAGTGACCTTGATCCGGTGACTGCAATGGCTCTCGACAAGGGTAGGAAGAACAATGTGCTTCTCGTGCAGCCTCAGTACTCTCCGATGCCTGTGGGCGAGCAGGTTGCAATACTTTACTGCGGTACCAAGGGACTCCTGAGGGACCTTCCTATAGATATGGTAGAAGATTTTCAGAGTACATTCCTCAGCAAGATGAGGGCTTTCCATGCTGCAGACGTGCTTGAGCCGCTGTCACAGGGAAAGATTGATGATGTAATTACTGCAATAATAGAGAAAGAAGCACAATCTATAGTTAACGGGCTGAAGTAATGTCGTCACTGAAGGAAATAAAAGGTAGGATAGCGTCTGTGAAGAATACGCTGAAGATCACTTCTGCAATGAAGATGGTCGCTTCAGCCAAGCTTCACAAGGCGCAGAATGCGATCGGCAACAAGCTTCCGTATGAGCAGAAGCTCCACAAGATGCTTTCCGGCATGCTTCAGGATGATGACCTGCAGAAGGCTTTGCAGAAGGAGTTCGGCTTTGGAAGCGGAAGGTCTCCGGTTTCGCTTCAGGATACGGCGATCGATGCCATACCGGACAAGGAACATGTGTCACGTGTCGCTGTCGTTGCCTTTTCGTCCAACTCCTCCCTTATCGGAGCCTTCAACGCAAATGTGATAAAGAAGTTCAGCCAGACCATGCGCCTTCTTTCCGAGGCGGGTTATGCTGCAGATGATATAGACATTTATTCCGTCGGCAGGAAGATGGCGGATGCTGTATGCAGAGAAGGGTATCGGTCCTATATGGAACTTCCTGACCTTTCCGACAAGCCGGATTATGCAAAGGCATCCGATCTTGCATCCGAGCTTGTGGACAGGTTCGCTTCAGGAAAAGTAGGACAGGTGATCCTTATCTATAACCACTTCGCGTCGATGTCGTCACAGCCGTCAGTAAGGGAGAATTACCTTCCGATAGCCCTCGGCGATTTCAATGAAACATCAGAACCGGTGGACTATATCCTCGAGCCGGACCCTCTGGAACTGGTCCGTGACCTCCTTCCTCTGGTTCTCAATATGAAGATATATACAGTGGCTCTTGACGCATCTGCTGCAGAACATGCTGCCAGAACTGTCGCAATGCAGGTTGCATCGGACAATGCACAGGACCTCATTACGGAGCTGACTCTTGCCTACAACAAAGGCCGTCAGCAGGCCATCACCGCCGAAATTCTCGATCTTGTCGGCGGCATGCAGGACAGATAGCACAGTTATTGCCTTAAGACGTTCCGGTTAGTTATTGAACAGTGTTATGAAACGTCTTATTTCTTTTGCATTGGCGGCAATGTGTCTTCCGATGTTCTCTTATGCACAGAGTGTGCAGACCACAAAGTACAACAATTCCACAATATCAGACTTCGATCTTGCCAGGTACCTGGGTACATGGTATGAGATCGCCCGTTTTGACCATAGCTTCGAGAGAGGTATGGACAATGTCATGGCGGAGTATCTTCTGCGTGATGACGGCAAGATAGATGTGTTTAATTCTGGATGGAAGAACGGAGAATACAAGGTCGCTGAAGGAAAGGCAAAACAGCCGGACCCTGTCATGGATCCGGCTCATCTTGAAGTATCGTTCTTCTTGTTCTTCTATAGTGATTACAACGTCATGATGCTGGACGATGCTTACCAGATTGCTCTGGTGGGAAGTAAAAGCCCCAAGTATCTCTGGATCCTTTCACGTACCCCGGAAGTTTCTGACGAGATCATGGATAAGGTTCTTGAAGAGGCATCAGGTCGAGGTTATGATATAGACAAACTTATCTGGGTCGATCAGTCGGCCAATATCGAGGCCCGTTAGAATCTGCTGACTCCGTTTCTGCGGTCAAGCTGGTCGAGGGCGAATGCGTATGCTCCTATGGCTATGGCCTTTCCTGCTCCCATCTTGGAAACGGTGATGCCGATACGCTTCTGCGGGTCGAAATCCACCTCTATTTCACTTCCGAAGATCTTCATCTTCCTCTGCTCTCCCTTCAGGAATTCCTCAAGTTCAGCCTCATTGTCAAGGTCATAGACCTTCATCGGTATGCGGCCGAGTTCCTTTCCGTCGAGGGTGCGGATCTTCGATCTCATGACTTTGAGGAGGGATGGCATTATATATTTTGCAGCACCGGTCATTCCTCCTCCCAATACGATCAGTCCGTCCGTTATGTTTGCCGCAGGAAGCATGACTTCTCCGGTCAGTTCGCCCATTTCGGCAAAAGCTTGGGCTGCAGCTTCCCGCGAACCTTCCAGCTTTCCTTCTGCTATATCGAAAATGTCTTTAGGCTCAAGCTCTCTTTCGTCTCCGGAAAGTTCCTTGTAGACACGCTTTACCGCTCTGATTGAGACTCCTTCCTCGACGATGATCTCAGGATGTCTGCTATGTGGGAAGTAACATGTCTCGACACATGAGTTGTCGCCTCTGTTCATCATTCCGTTCACAATCATTCCGACTCCGAATCCGTCTCCGAAGACATAACCAAGCATATTGCGATATCTTTTCTTGCTTCCGGCGAGTTCCAGTCTTTCATTGATGTCTGGAAGCGTTCCGCCAAGAGCCTCTCCATATGCAAAGAGGTCTCCGTCATTGTTTATATATACAGGAATTCCGAATTTCTTCCTCAGGTAAGGGCCCAATGCGACTCCTTCTCTGAACGAAGGGAAGTTGAGGAGATATCCGTGGATGATGCCGTTAGGATAGTCTGCAGGTCCTGGAAACGCGAAACTTATGGCTGCCGGCTGTTTGTCAAGCAGGTCCTTTATCATCCTGAATCCCTTGACCATGTTTTCAAGACATAGTTCAAGGTTTTCAGAGTGCGCTTCAAGGGTTATCGGCTCTACGATGAATTCACCGCCCTGCATGGCTCCGAATACCAGCACGGCGCTGTTTGCGTCAAGTGTCATGACGATTCTTGAGTCGGTTCTGAAATTAGCCATTGTCTGTTTTGTGTTTTTTATGTGCCTAAATGCAAATATAATCATTAAATTTACACAAAAATACCGGTACATATGACAATTTTATCCAATGATGTGCTTACCGTCGAGGTCAGCGGGCATGGTGCGGAGCTTCAGAGCATAAGAAAAGACGGAGTGGAATATCTGTGGCAGGGTGATCCTTCTTTCTGGGGAAGGCGTTCTCCTGTGCTCTTTCCGATAGTGGGAAGTGTATGGGAGTCAAGATATAGGGTCGATGGCAAGGAGTACCAGCTGGGGCAGCATGGATTTGCTCGCGATATGGATTTCGATCTTGTAAGCGCTTCGGATACGGAAGTCCGTTTCAGACTCGAATCCTCAGAAGCTACAATTGCAAAGTATCCGTATCCGTTCATTCTTGAGATAGCGTACCGCCTTCGTGGCAATTGTCTTGATGTGATATGGGAAGTAACCAATCCTTCGGAAAGCGACATTTATTTCCAGATAGGCGCCCACCCAGCATTCTTCTATCCTGATTACGATCCGGAGAAGTCCGGCAGAGGTTTCTTCACATTTGACAGGTCGGAAGGACTCGAGTGTATCCGCATCAAGGAGAAAGGATGTGTTGATGCTCTGACAAAATGGCCTCTGGAGATGCCGGAAGGTCGTCTGAAACTGGAAAAGGATACGTTTGATACCATCGATACAATCATGCTGCAGGATAGTCAGATAAAACGTGTGAATATGTTCCGGGAGGATGGAAGGCCGTGGTTGTCACTGTCCTTTGATGCTCCGGTTGTGGGTATATGGTCGCCTCCGGGAAAGGTCGCTCCATTCATATGTATCGAGCCATGGTACGGACGATGCGACAGAGCCGGATATGAAGGTGAGTATAAGGATAAGGATTGGATGAACCGCCTGACAGCCGGTGGAAGATTTGAGAGCGTATATACAATAGAGATTGCTTAGCGGATGAAATTATCGGAACTGAAGACTGGGGAGCGTGGCGTGATCGTGAAGGTGAACGGTCACGGCGGATTCCGCAAGAGGATAATAGAGATGGGCTTTGTGAGAGGCAATAAGGTAAAGGTGATCCTTAATGCTCCTCTGCGTGACCCTATAGAATATGAGATAATCGGATACAAGATCTCTCTCCGTCGTGAAGAGGCAGCAAAGATAGAGGTCATCAGCGAGACGGAAGCGATGGAAATGCTGTCAGAGCGCGAGTCACTTCCTGCAATCGAGGCTGACGATGCCTGGATCGAAAGGGAGATGAATACTTTGGCAGAGGAGCGCCGCAAGACCATCAAGGTAGCCCTTGTAGGTAATCCGAACTGCGGAAAGACCTCTCTTTTCAATATGGCTTCAGGAAGTCATGAGCATGTGGGCAACTACAGCGGAGTGACGGTAGATGCCAAGGAAGGTCTGTTCGAACATGGCGGCTATCAGTTCCGTCTTGTCGATCTCCCCGGTACATATTCCCTTTCGGCATACAGTCCTGAAGAACTGTATGTCCGTCAGAATCTTATCGAAGATGTTCCCGATGTGGTGGTGAATGTCGTGGATGCTTCGAACCTCCAGAGAAACCTGTATCTTACCACCCAGCTCATAGACATGAATCTTCGTGTCGTGATGGCTCTGAATATGTATGATGAGCTTAAAGCGAAGGGTGATAGATTGGATATCAGACAGTTAGGGTGGCTTCTCGGAATGCCGGTAGTGCCGACTGTCAGCCGTACCGGCCAGGGAATAGACAGCCTCTTCGATACTGTCATCCAGATATATGAGAAGAGCGATCCGAATCTGGCCCGTCATATCCATATTAACCATGGTGCGGAACTGGAGCGCAGCATCAATCGTGTAAAAGGGCTCATATCCCATACTGAAGACATACGTTCGAAATATTCGACACGTTATCTGTCCATCAAGTATCTTGAGAACGACAAGGAGATAGAAAACGTTGTCGAGTCTCTTTCTAACCGTGATGAGATAATCGCAGCACGCTTTGAAGAGAACAACCGTATAAGAAGCCTTGTGGGATCCGGTCTGGAGTCATCGATGGTCGATGCCAAGTATGCTTTTGTCCAGGGCGCCCTGGCGGAGACATATGTACCTTCTTCCAAGAAGAGGAAATGGCATACCTTGACGGAAAAGATAGATGCAGTGGTGACGAATAAATGGCTTGCATTCCCGATCTTCTTCCTTCTTCTTTACATAGTGTTCGATACGACCTTCGTTGTCGGAGAGTATCCGATGAGGTTGATCGAGTGGCTTGTAGAGACCTTCGGAGCATATGTGGCTTCGATGATGACGGACGGGTGGCTGAAGGACCTTGTCGTGGACGGTGTGATAGGCGGAGTCGGAAGCGTATTGGTCTTCCTGCCGAATATCCTCATCCTGTATATGTTCATATCCCTGCTGGAGGATTCCGGATATATGGCCCGTGCGGCATTCATCATGGACCGTCTGATGCATAAGATCGGTCTTCACGGAAAGTCGTTCATACCGATGGTCATGGGCTTCGGATGCAATGTTCCTGCGGTGATGGCGACAAGGACGATCGAAAGCCGCAAGAGCAGGATCATTACGATGCTGATAGTTCCGCTGATGTCATGTGCCGGACGAATGCCTGTATATGTGCTGATTGCCGGTGCATTCTTCCCTCGGAATGCCGGTGTGGTGCTTCTGGGACTTTATGCCTTGGGTATCCTTCTGGCTGTGCTTGCAGCCAAGGTGATGAGCTCGTTCTTCAAGGATGACGACCTTCCTTTCGTTATGGAACTGCCTCCTTATAGGGTGCCTACAGCGAAATCGATTTTCAGACATACATGGGAGAAGGGACGTCAGTATCTTCAGAAGATGAGCGGCATCATCCTCATATGCTCTATGGTCATATGGTTCCTGGGATATTTCCCTAACCCTGATGCGTACAGCACGGTCCAGGAACAGCAGGAACATTCGTTCATCGGTTATGTCGGCAAGGCTATGGAGCCGGTTCTCGAGCCTTTGGGATTTGACTGGAAGATGGGAGTGGGCATAGTTGCCGGTGTCGGAGCCAAGGAACTTGTTGTCAGTACGCTCGGAGTGATGTATGCAGATGAAGGTCCGACACTTCAGGAAGCTCTTGTGAATACAGTGACCCCGGCAGGCGCATTGGCCTACATGGTGTTCATACTCCTGTATTTCCCGTGCATAGCCACATTCGTTGCGATAAAGAATGAAAGCGGAGGTTGGAAATGGGCTATAATAACAGCTGTCTATACCATACTTCTTGCCTGGATAGCAGCTTTCATCACCTTCCAGACAGCATCTCTTTTCCTTTAGCTTGAAGTTTTCCTGAGGAAATCTATGAGTATTTCCGAGGTAAACGCAGGAGAATGGCCAACAGTGCGAACGATCCCATCACAAACGGATAGTAGAGATAACCCATGATGGATATCGAAGAGGCTCCGGACAGTCCTGCGGCCATGAGAAGCTGGGCTCCGTATGGGATGATACCTTGAATCAGGCACGAGAAGGTATCCAATATGCTGGCGGTTTTACGAGGATCGAGACCGAACCTCTCCGTGATGTCCTTTGCTATGCCTCCTGATGTGATGATGGCGATGGTGTTGTTGGCTGTGCAGAAGTTGGCAAGCGACACAAGGCCGGCGATGCTAAGTTCGGCACCTCTTTTTCCGTTTATCTTCCTTGTCATTCCGCTTACAATGAAGTCCAGGCCGCCGTTTGAGCGTATAAGCTCCAGCATTCCGCCGGCAAGCATTGTGACGATTATCAGGTCACCCATTCCGCTTATTCCACTTCCGATTGCAGAGAGGAATCCGCTCCAGTCCATGCTTCCATTGAAGAATCCTAGCATG
>JAEIGA010012565.1_pt1 | contig 12853 bp, 8 predicted proteins | sample 9270691 | NCBI WGS metagenome assembly JAEIGA01 (sample SAMN17057246, study PRJNA624740) | gut metagenome | biome: biome; isolation source: fecal sample | host: Bos grunniens | place: China: Xizang | collected 2019 | reverse complement strand
CAGCTTGTTTTGCACCACGAGCAGTTGCGATTTAATCTCTTCGGTCACGCCCGGCGCAGCTGCGACCACACCCAGGGCTGCAGAAAATTCATCGACTGTGCCGTATGCTTCGATGCGAATACAATTTTTCTTTACGCGCTGACCTCCGACAAGGGAAGTTGTGCCGAGGTCGCCTGTGCGAGTATATACGTTGCTTTTAGTCATAATCAATAGTAATTTTTTTATAATATATCTAAATGAAATAACGAAGAAATCGGTGGATTGTTGCAAGCTTACGCGATTTTTAGTAACTTCGCAACAAATTATCAAATAAGATGGAACAATATATCGTATCGGCTCGAAAATACCGCCCGTCATCGTTTAAGACGGTGGTGGGGCAAAAATCATTGACTGCAACATTAAAGAACGCGATTGATTCAGATCGCCTTGCTCAAGCATATCTGTTTTGTGGTCCAAGAGGTGTGGGTAAAACTTCATGTGCGCGAATTTTTGCCAAGACGATAAATTGTTTGCATCCGACAGCAGAAGGCGAGGCTTGCAATGAGTGTGAATCATGCAGAGCATTCAATGAGGGGCGCTCGCTCAATATTGTGGAGCTTGATGCGGCATCGAATAATTCGGTGGACGATATTCGTAATCTGACGGATCAGGTCAGAGTGCCTCCACAATTAGGAAAATATCGTGTCTTTATCATTGATGAGGTTCACATGTTGTCGGTGGCAGCGTTCAATGCCTTTCTGAAGACTCTCGAAGAACCACCGAAATATGTGATATTTATATTGGCAACCACCGAAAAGCATAAGGTGATTCCGACGATATTGAGCCGTTGTCAGATATATGATTTCACAAGAATTACTATCAACGATATAGTGGAGCATTTGTCGTATGTGGCTTCCGAAGAAGGTATAACGGCAGAACCGGCTGCATTAAACGTAATCGCTCAAAAGGCAGATGGCGCAATGCGTGATGCGTTGTCGATTTTCGACCAAGTGGCGGCTTCGTCGATGAATAATATCACTTATCAGTCGGCAATAGCTAACCTTAATGTGCTTGATTATGAGTATTATTTCCGATTGGTCGATGCTTTCTTGCAAGGCAATGTGGTCGATTCGTTGCTAATCTATAAGGAGGTTAGAGACAATGGTTTTGATTCATTATTTTTTGTCAATGGATTGGCAAATCATATCAGAGACTTGATGGTCGCAGCCGATCCGCGAACGCTTCCATTGCTTGAAGTCAGCAACGAGGTGGGAGAAAAATATGTGGAGCAAGCCAAACGAGTGCATCCAAAATGGTGTTATGCAGCCATGGAGCATTGCAATAGTTGCGACTTGAACTATCGTACATCGACCAACAAGCAATTTTTGGTTGAACTAACGCTGATTCGCCTATGTCAACTGATAGGAGGTGCGCCGGTGACTAACTCGGAAAGCAAACCGATGTCGCCCGTAAAACCGACTTCATCAGCCCCACAATCCGTCTCTCAGGGGAGCATGCCGTCGCAGCCGGCAGGAACGGCAATGCCGACAGCTCAGGAATCTCGTCTGTCGCAATCTCCTAAGGTGTCAATGCAAAGAGTAGAGTTGCCACAAACAAAAGAGGTGAAAGCTCCGGCAAAGCGTACATCGATGCGTATCTCCGACATTATGAGCGATTCCAAAGAGGAAACGGAGAGGGAGAATAAGACGCTAAGAAATAAGCCTATAATCTACGATGAACTGAAAGATTTGTGGTTTCAATTCATCTATCAGCATCCGGAGATGCATATCGTTGTCAATGCTATGCGTAATGCAATCCCGGAGTGTGTCGGTGATTCATTATACAAGATAATGGTTGACAATCCGGCGCAGATGCAGGCGATAGAACAATCGATGGGCGAAATACTCACATTTATGCGCAACGGATTGGAAAACGATATGTTTGCACTAAATATCGACATAACGCCTAATATCGTAAAAGAACGCATGATGACCCCGATAGAGTTTATCAATAAATTGATGGATGAAAATCCGGTCATTTCTGAAGGCTTGCGCAGATTTAATGCAGAGATAGTATAGCGATTTCAAATAAAATTAAAAAAACAACGAAAAATGATAGATGTAATATTATTGATATTAGGATTGGCATTAATCCTAATAGGCGCTAATGCTTTGACTGACGGAGCATCGGCAGTCGCAAAGCGTTTCGGAATTTCGGATTTGGTGATAGGTTTGACGGTAGTCGCATTTGGTACGTCAGCGCCGGAATTAGTGGTCAGTGTAATGGCAGCAATTAATGGCAGTGCCGAACTTGCGTTGGGTAATGTCATCGGTAGTAACATTTTCAATATATTTGCTATTGTCGGATGTACTGCTTTGGTTATGCCGATAACAGTCGGAAAGGGTACGATGAGCAAGGAAATACCATTGGTGATATTGAGTGCGCTGGTGATATGGTTGATGTCGAGCGATTGTATGTTTGATGGCGCCGATGCCAATGTAGTCAGTCGAATTGACGGTCTTGTATTGCTCGGATTTTTCGCAATCTTTATGGGCTATACGTTCTCTATAGCGAAAGATGCTCCGGCTGAAGAGCAACAAGAAGTGAAGTCGATGCCACTGTTGAAAGCTATTTTATGGATTGTCGGTGGATTATTGGGATTGATATTCGGAGGGCAAATGTTTGTCAATGGGGCGAGTGGAATAGCACGTTCGCTTGGCGTTAGCGAATCGGTAATAGGGTTGACGCTTGTCGCTGCCGGAACATCGCTGCCGGAACTTGCGACATCGGTTGTCGCTGCAATAAAGAAAAATCCGGGAATAGCGATTGGTAATGTAATAGGCAGTTGCTTGTTTAATGTCTTTATGATTGTTGGCACAGCAGCTACTATAGCGCCATTGCCATTGAGCGGAATATCGCAAGTGGATTTGCTGACATACGTCGGAGCTGCATTGCTATTATGGATTTGTGGATTGGTAATTGGAAATAGAAAGATAACACGAGCAGAGGGCGCTCTGATGGTGTTGTGCTATGTCGCATATACGGCATGGTTGTTAATGCAATTGTGATGAAGAAAAGTTATATACGCATATTGTTGGCGTTGTCATTCATATCGATGTTGTCATCTTGTGGAGGGAATAAATCGCACAATGCTGATACGATATTGAACGACACAATAGCACGCGAAGCTGCTGAAGAGCAAATCGTGTTTGAATCGCCTGATTTGAGGTGGAAAGATTTATGTGGACACGTCAAACAATGTGTCACCAAGCGATTTTCGGCTTTTAAGAGGGATTCGGTGTATGTGGCAAAAAGCGTAGATCCCGAATCGTATGATACTATTTGTTTCAATCCGAAAGGTTTGGTGGAGCGAATAGTGATGAGGGCAAATTATAATGACGAAGATTTGTTAATTCAAAACACAACGCTTGTCTATGATGAAAATGGAGAGTGTGTCGAAGGATATGATATGCTGTCGCAAGATGAGGTGTTTAATGTCAGTCTGAATCGAAATGAAGACGGCTATTTGACAGGACTTCTGCGCTTGCGTCCTGATGATGATGTCGTGGTGTTTGGAGATGAGGTGGAATGGAAAGATAATCGCATTTCGAAATACACATATATAGAATATGATATGTCGTCAACATGGCAGAGAAGATATGATGAGCAAGGAAAATTGATAGAGGAGCAAACCACATACGTCAGTGTAGAGGAGGGAGGCGAAAACAATCTGAAGTATGGATATGTTGCTGTTGACTCATTGGGCAATTGGACAGAGCGATACATCATAAACGAGTATGTGAATATAGATTATAATGTGGAGACCGGTCGCGAAACGCGAATGACTCAACCACCGACATATTTTGTTGAGCGACGTGAGATTGTCTATTTTTGATAATAAAATCAGAGAAATATAAAAACAACAGGTGTTTTAGTGGTTAAATATCATTAAAAAACATTAATAAATCTTATTATATTAATAAAAGTCAAGAATTATCCATTCGATATAGAGGAATAATTGTTAACTTTGTAACCGATTCCGGAGGGGGCAATTTGTCTCCTCCGTTGTTTTACAGTTAATTGCTGTGCGCAGTCGGTTTTTGAAAAAGGAAATCGGATTGCGTTCAGTCGTTTGTTACCAAAAAAATAGAGATATGATAGAAAAGGCAAAATTAATAGATTTTATTGAGACGTATTTGTCGTCGGGTGACTATTTCTTGGTAGATGTCATAGTTTCGTCAGATAATTGTATCAAGGTCGAAATCGATCACGCAGATGGTGTCGATATAGATTATTGTGTAGGCTTGACACGTGCTATCGAGGTTGCCTTTGATCGTGAAGAAGAAGACTACGAATTGGAAGTCGGATCGGCAGGGTTGACATCTCCGTTTAAGGTAAAAGGTCAGTATGTTAAGAACGTAGGCAACGAGGTCGAAGTTCTTGCAGCCGACGGAAAGAAATACAAAGGAGTCTTGAAGGAAGTCACTGATGAGGGTTTTGTAATCGTCGGTGAAGAAAAAGTGAAAAAAGAAGGGGCAAAACGACCTGTATTGGAAGAGGTGTCTCGTGAGTTTAAGTATAATCAAGTAAAAAGTACAAAATATCTACTTCAATTTTAAAATCTATGGCAAAGAAAGAAGAGACTATTAACATGGTCGATCGGTTCGCCGAATTTAAAGAGCTTAAAAATATCGACAAGACAACGATGATCAGCGTTCTTGAAGAATCATTCCGTAATGTCTTGGCGAAGATGTTTGGTTCAGACGAAAACTTTGACGTAATCATGAACCCCGACAAAGGAGACTGTGAGATATATCAAAATCTTGAAGTTGTTGCCGATGGCGAGGTTGAAAACGAAGATATGCAAATCGGCTTGTCGGATGCTCGCGAAATCGACTCAGAATGTGAGATTGGTGAGGATGTGGCAAAGCGTATATACTTTGAGAAGTTTGGCCGTCGCGCAATTTTGAATTTGCGTCAAACACTTCAATCAAAGATTCTTGATTTGCAAAAAGATGCTGTTTATTCTAAGTTTAAAGAGCTTGAAGGCGAGGTAATCGTTGGTGAAGTGCATCAGATATGGAAAAAAGAGATGCTTCTTCTCGATGAGGACCAAAATGAATTGATAATGCCGAAAGAAGAGCAAATCCCAAGCGATTTCTTCCACAAAGGCGATATGGTTCGTGCCGTAGTTAAACGAGTGGATAATCCTAACAACAATCCGAAGGTGATAGTGTCTCGCACAGATGAACGTTTCCTTCGTCGTCTGTTTGAGCAAGAAGTGCCTGAAATTCATGACGGATTGATTACAATCAAGAGCGTGGCTCGTATTCCGGGCGAACGTGCGAAAATATCAGTTGAAAGCTACGACGACAGAATTGACCCGGTCGGTGCATGTGTCGGTGTTAAGGGTAGCCGTATTCATGGTATCGTTAGAGAGCTTCGCAATGAGAATATCGACGTTATCAACTACACAAGCAATGCTCAGCTTTATATTCAACGTGCATTGAGCCCTGCTAAAATCTCATCAATTCGTCTTAACGAAGAAGAGAACAAGGCAGAAGTGTTCTTGCAGCCGGAAGAAGTGTCATTGGCTATCGGTAAGGGAGGTCTTAACATTCGCCTTGCATCAATGCTTACAGGCTTTACAATTGATGTATATCGCGACCTTGATGCCGGTGAAGAAGACATCTATTTGGATGAATTTAGCGATGAAATCGATGTGTGGGTAATCGAAGCATTGAAGAACTTGGGTCTTGGCACAGCTAAGGCTGTATTGAATGCTCCTCGTGAAATCCTTATTGAGCAAGCAGACCTTGAAGAAGATACTGTAGATCATCTCTTAGAGGTGTTGAAGGCAGAATTTGACGATTAATCGATATAGCGATTTGTACCCCATTAATTAATTTAATAATAATTCACAACAGTATATATGCCAACAAAAATAAGTAAAGTAGCAAAAGACCTTAACGTCGGTGTCAACACCGCTGTAGAATTTCTTCGTAAGCATAATGTCGAAGTAGAAGACAATCCCAATGCACGCATCGATGATGCTGCAGTGGAAATGCTTATTAAGGAATACAGCAAAGACAAAGACTTTAAGGAACAACTTAATAAGTACACAACCACGAGAAAAGAAGAGAAAAAAACTGCAAAAGCTGTGAAGGGAAAACCTGAAGAGGTGAAAACAAAAATCCCTGAAACTAAGGGTCCAAAGGTGGTCGGTAAGGTCGATTTGGATAGCAAAGGCAATGTGGTGGCGCAAAAGCAAGCTGAAAAACCTGTTGTGAAAGAAGTTAAGGAGGTAAAAGCTGAGGTCAAGGAATCAAAGCCTGAAGTTAAGCCGGCTCCGAAACAAGAAGCAGCACCACAAGTAAAGCCTGCTGCGCCGGTCGTAGTTGAGCCAAAGCTTGTGGTGAGTACTCCTAAGGTTGAAGAAAATAAAGAACAGCCTAAAGAAGTGAATAAAGAAAAGAAGGAGGACGAAGTGTTCCGTCCTACACCGGTTGTGCAAGGACCACAATTGAAGGTGCTTGGCTCAATCGATTTGTCGGCAATTAATCAATCGACTCGTCCTAAAAAGAAAAGCAAAGAAGAGCGTCGTCGCGAACGTATTGACAAAAGCAAAGCGACAAATGCTGCAAATGCTCAGTCGGCAGGTGCATCTTCGGCTAATCCGGACAAGAAGAAACGCAAACGCATAGGCAAAGAAAAAGTTGATATTGAAAAGACTGCAAACCAACCCGGATTTGGCGCTGACCAAAAACAAGGTGGCAAACCGAAAAATGCAGGACAAAACAACAATGCTAACAATCAGCCTAAAAACGACAAGAAAAACCGTAATAAACAACGCCCTATAAAAGTCGAAATTAAGGAAGAAGACGTTCAAAAGCAAGTGAAAGAAACTCTTGCACGTCTTACCAACAAGCAGACTAAGAAGAGTGTAAAATGGCGTAAAGAAAAGCGCGAAGAAATGCACAATCGTGAATTGGAGCAGGCAGAACGCGCAGCAGCAGAAAGCAAAATCATCAAGATTACAGAATTCGTTACGGCAAATGACTTGGCAAATCTTATGGAGGTGCCTATCAACAACGTCATTGCTACATGTATGAATATCGGCGTAATGGTGTCGATCAACCAACGTCTTGATGCTGAAACTATTAATATCGTTGCTGAAGAATTCGGTTTCACTACAGAATATGTGAGTGCAGAAGTTTCGGAAGCAATCACCAACGAAGAGGATGCTGAAGAAGATCTTCTCCCACGTTCTCCAATTGTGACTGTGATGGGTCACGTTGACCACGGTAAGACCTCATTGCTCGACTACATCCGTAAGGCAAACGTTATCGCCGGTGAAGCCGGTGGTATCACACAGCATATCGGTGCATACAGCGTAGAGCTCAGCGATGGTCGCCACATCACATTCCTCGACACTCCGGGTCACGAAGCCTTCACAGCGATGCGTGCTCGTGGTGCGAAAGTGACAGACTTGGCTATCATTATCGTTGCAGCCGATGACGACGTGATGCCTCAGACTGTCGAAGCTATCAACCACGCTTCAGCAGCAGGTGTGCCTATCGTCTTTGCTATCAATAAGATAGATAAGCCGACTGCAAACCCTGATAAGATTAAGGAGCAACTTTCTGCCATGAACTACCTCGTGGAAGATTGGGGTGGTAAGTATCAATCGCAAGATATTTCTGCAAAGAAAGGTCTTGGCGTCGAAGAATTGATGGAGAAGGTGCTTCTCGAAGCGGAAATGCTCGACCTTAAGGCTAATCCTAATCGTAAGGCTGTCGGCTCTATCATCGAATCGTCGCTCGACAAGGGTCGTGGTTATGTGGCTACAGTGCTTGTGCAAAACGGTACGCTCAAAGTCGGTGACGTAGTGCTTGCCGGTACTCACTATGGTAAGGTGAAAGCTATGTTCAATGAGCGTAACCAACGCGTCAAAGAGGCAGCTCCTGCGACGCCGGTGCTTATCCTCGGTCTTAACGGTGCTCCTACTGCCGGCGATACATTTAACGTCCTTGAGACAGAACAAGAAGCACGCGAAATTGCTAATAAGCGTGAGCAATTGCAACGCGAACTTGCTAACCGTACCAAGAAACGTGTCGGTCTTGAAGAACTCGGACGCCGTCGTGCATTGGATGACTTCCATGAACTCAATCTTATCGTCAAAGGTGACGTGGACGGTTCTATCGAAGCGCTTTCCGACTCACTCATCAAGCTATCGACAGAAGAGGTTCAAGTCAACGTTATCCACAAAGGTGTCGGCGCGATTTCAGAGAGCGATGTGACTTTGGCGGCAGCTTCTGATGCTATCATTATCGGTTTCCAAGTGCGTCCTTCTGCGGCAGCTCGTAGAGAAGCAGAGAAAGAAGGTGTCGAAATACGTCTTTACTCTGTCATCTATAAGGCTATCGAAGAGGTTACAGACGCTATGGAAGGTATGCTTTCTCCGGATATCAAGGAAGAAGTCATCGGTATGGCAGAAGTGCTCCAGACATATCACATCTCAAAGGTTGGTACTATTGCCGGAGCTATCGTGCGTGACGGTAAGCTTAAGAGCCGTTGCAAGATTCGTCTCATCCGTGACGGTATCGTTAAATATACAGGTGAACTCGGTTCGCTCAAACGCTTTAAGGACGATGCGAAAGAAGTGCTCACAGGCTACGACTGCGGTCTCAGCATTCAGGGCTACAACGACCTTAAAGAAGGCGATATGATTGAAGCATACGAAGAAGTAGAAGTTAAGAAGACACTCTGATGTACGTCTTTATCAACATAGGATCCAATAAGGGCGATCGTCGTCTTAATTTGAGTCGTGCGATGCGTGGTGTCGGTCACGAATTCGGATTGTTTGAAATGTCGCATGCCATTGAGTCGGAGCCTTGGGGCTTTGAATCGAATGCGAGATTTCTCAATGTCGGTATAATGTTTCAGACCGATCTTCAGCCTTTGGAGGTGCTTGACATCTTGCAAGGTATTGAAAAATCGATATCGCCTGACTCCCATAGAGATAGTAAGGGAAACTATATCGACCGAGTGATTGATATTGATATAGTGGCGATTGATGAGCAAGTGATTGATGATGAGCGATTGAAAGTGCCGCATCCTTGTCTTGCAGAACGTCGTTTCTTTCTTGAGCCTATGAATGAGATAGCGCCTGACTGGCGACATCCTGTCACCGGCAAAAATGCAGCAGAAATGCTCGCCGAATTGTAATAGAATCGCATCAAATACAAATACAAAGCAAAGGGGTATCGTTGCGATACCCCTTTGCTTTTAGATTATTGGTGTCTGATAAAAATCTATCGATACGTCTTAAAATCTGACTCTGATGTCGGCAAAGACATTGCGTGGGGAATCGATGAAATACAATGGTCCGTTGGCTCCGAGCATGCCGTTGGAGTAGCTTTGATTATTGAAGACGTTGTTGAGATAAATGCCTGCTGTAATATTGCGATAGGTGTAGGCAAGTGATATGTTAAATCGTAGCGACGGCTTGATGAGGTATAAGTTGCTGAGGTCGAAATATATACTGCTGCGATAGCGCATGCCGACGCCGATGTCGAATCCGGCAATTTGGTAGCCGACTTCTTGGTTGACAATCCATGACGGACTGAGAACGTGATTGAAAGTCGCTCCTTCGTGTTTGACGTGGTTGATAGAGTAGCTGCTATTGTTGGTCAATCGCAGAGAGGCTATCGGATAGTATTCTGCAGATATTTCGATACCGCTTCGATAGCTTTGTGCAGCGTTGACGTGGATAGGCTGTCCATTTGGTCCGATAGCTCCGTTTAGAATCAATTCGTCGGAGAAATTCATGTGGTAAAGATTGATATTTGCCGTAAGATTTTGCAGATTAATATTGTAGCCGGCTTCATAGTCGATCACCCTTTCTGCCTGAGTAGTGTGAAGGTAGGTGAAATATTCTTCGCCTCCAAACATGTCGCTGCGTGAAGGCTCACGATGAGTTTGTGTTGCGCTCATATACAGAGAGTTGTGTCGGTTGATATTCCAACGAACATTGGCTGACCAATTCAGGAAATTCCAATTAATGCGCTCGAAAGGAGTTTCTCCTCGATAGTCGAAATCGGCATGGCGATATTGAACGTTTGCACCTATCGAAAGATTACGATAGGAGTATGATCCTTTGACGAAAAGGCTGATGTCGTTTTTATATCCTGTGTTGTCCCATAGCAACCCTTCTTGAAGATTGTTTGTCCCTTGGTGCAGACGATTGAATGTCGAGGCATTTATCCCTGCTGTCACTTCGAAAGGATAAAGGTAGAACTTGGGAGCAATGTTACCTCCGATATAGTGGAAGCGTTGATAGTATTTGTCGATTTCACCCGTTTCAGCCCAATTGGTGTCATAGACATTGCGCATATAATTGTCGAGGTCGAATGTATAGTAGCCGTCAGCGAAATTATAGTAGGCAGAGGCAGTAAGAGTGACGATGTCGGAAAGAATACCGCAATATTGCAGCTTGTTGATATTCTGGATATAGTGGTCTTTTTCCGCTTCGCTGCAGCCGTTGCTTCGTGGGTCGAGGGCTATATCTTCGGCTGAAGAGCCTACCCATGCCATCCCGTTGCGAGACTGACCGACAAAACTTAACAAATCTATTCTGTGTCGAGAGTTGAAGAAGTAACCGAGTTTGACAAAAGCTGATTGAGCATTGTTGTAGGCATGGTGTCGATATCCGTCGCTTTGTTGGTGGCTCACTTTGAAGTGTCCGGCAAATTTGCCTTTAAGTCCGGTGTTGTACTCGGCGCTGAGCTTTAGGGTGTTGAAACTACCATAACCGGCGTAGGCGCTTGATGTGGTGTCGCTTTTCAAGTTGACTGATTCGAAATTAACGCTGCCGGCATATCCTGCCACCCCGTTGTTGGCGATGCTGGTGTTGTTTTCCACTTTGATAGAGTGCATACTCGACAAAAAATCGGGAAAATTTGAGAAATAGACACCCATATCTTCGCCGTCGTTTAGCGGCATTCCGTCGAGGGTGATATTGATGCGACTTTGATCCATTCCTCGAATTCTGATGTAGGAGTAGCCATATTCGTTGCCTGTATCGCTATATGAAAAAACGGAAGGCATTCGGGCAATGACAGATGTCGGTTCCTGACCTCTGTTTTGCGTAGTGATTTCATCGCGTGAGAGGGTGGTGCCACTACGTAAGTTGGCTCTGTAGAAACTGACTACAGTGATTTCGTCAAGCGAATGACTGATGGTGTCGGATTGCGATGTCTCGTCTGCGGCGTATGCGGGAAAGGAAGATAGAAAAATGAGTAGCGAGAGAAATTGCGATAGGTGTAAATGTTTGGTATTCATTGTGTTAATTAGTTTTTCAGCCCAAGGAATACGACTTTTAGTAAAGCCTGTGCAAATAATGAATATCCAAAACCGTTTCCCTGCGCTGTTATTATACATATCAGGTTCAAGGGTGTAATCTCAGCCAAACGCGATGTTCAGCACCCCTAACAGCTTTGCAAAGATATGAGAAATTTTTTTGTCGGGCAAATTCTGCAATAAGAAAATTTTCTGAAGCAGGTATCGATGAAGAATTTGTAAGAGGGAAAGTCAGAGAATAAAGGCATGAAAAAATCCCCATGAGCTAATGCCCATAGGGATTTATAGAGGTTTTAAGAACTTCGTAATTAGCGGATTACGACTTTTCTTATTTCAGATTTGTTTTCAGTTGTAACGCGCACGATAGCGATGCCGCGATAGCCGTTTGTTTCGACAGTGATGTTGTTATAGCCGTTAGCACGGTTGATGACAGCACCATTTACGCCGAAGATTTCTACTTGAGCTTCGCCTTCAGTAGTTACTACTACATTGTCGCGGATAGCGATGATGTTGATGTCGCTGTCTTGATTTATTCCGTCAACGCTTAAAACGTCATAGAGTTTGCCGACTGCAGCATTCAACACCTTACCATTGTTGGCGTCGATAAGCATAACGACAGCTTCACAGTTCTTGATGTCGCGGATAGTCTCAGGGATAGCGAGTGAGAGTGTGTTTTCATACACTTCGCCTGATGCCACATTTGTTGGGATAAGGCCGCCTGTACCGTTCCATGTTGTTCCATAGATACCACGTGCCACATGGTCGTAAGTGTAAGGAACTGCAGCCTGGCCATATTTACCACCTTGACCCCATTCGCCGAGGATTGGGTCAGAGAAGCCGGCAATACCGTTGACTTGGTATGCACCGTCGAGACTGTTTTCAAGGATAACAGCGAAGAGGTTGAGGTTGAGACCTTCGGCATCGACTGCAAACTTAGTTGTCACAGGGATGTCGATAGTCTTGTTTGCAGTGTCATAGACAGCGTTCTTAACGTTGATGTCGGCTTCTGAAAGCACCTTGAATTCAGCTGCCACAGCGTCCCACCATAGTGGATTGTTAGGGTTAGAGTATCTCCAAGCACCGTTTTCGTCTTGGTCCATAGGGTAGGTCACTACGCCACTGCGGTTGACAACACCACTTGGAGCGCCGACAAGACCGAGGAATGAGCTGTAGGCTGAAAGACCTGAGCTGAATGGGTCGCCTGTGTAAGTGTGGATTGCGACAGGGATGAACAAATCGCCGTAAGTGTCGTGGAGAAGGTCGAATGCGATGATACCCTTAGGACAGTTGTTGCAAGTGTTACCGGTCATCTTTTCCACCACTACGCGCTTGGTCGGAGTGAATGAGAGGTTCTTGATAGCACCACGTTCAGAGTTCTTGTGTTCGCCGAGAGTTACTTCGACTGTGTATTTCACTGTCTTACCATATTGGAGAGGGATACGCTTAGCGAACTTGAATGGGTGAATGTCGCCTTGCTTAAGTGCAAGTGAGCTTTCAGAGAATGTCTCTACTT
>JAEIGA010012564.1_pt1 | contig 12853 bp, 13 predicted proteins | sample 9270691 | NCBI WGS metagenome assembly JAEIGA01 (sample SAMN17057246, study PRJNA624740) | gut metagenome | biome: biome; isolation source: fecal sample | host: Bos grunniens | place: China: Xizang | collected 2019 | reverse complement strand
CAGTATTGCCTGTTTGTGCCGTAGCAAAAACACCATCCCTTGTGACATATGTATAAGCATCCAAAAATCCTCCGACCAACGCTAAAATCATGCCCATTAATAATGAATCAGCGGTTAATATGTACCACTTTTTCAGTTTGTACTCCAATCATTTCAACTCCTTCTTACAAAAAGCTACTCCTAATAAAATCATTCCTCTAACTGAAAGAAACTATGTATATATAGTAAGTGTATTGGTTTTTTCAATACCCACTTAAATGAAAAACCATAATTTACTGCTTTAACCAATTAAAATGTTGAAATATCCTTCTTTTTTAGGTTTCTAAGTTATTTACAATAATAAAGAGTGATTATATAATTAATATTTATTATTGCAAAATAATAATAATTTAATAAGAATTGGAGAGTAGTAAATGGAGTTATTAGGAATCGTCATAATAATAATTGGTTTTGCATTAAAGCTTGATACAATTGCGGTAGTAGTATCAGCTGGTATTGCGACTGGATTAGTAGCACATATGAATATTGTAGAAATACTAAACACTCTAGGCGAAGCTTTTGTAGCCAATCGAGTAACATGTTTATTTATGATTACAATTCCAGTTATAGGATTAAGTGAAAGATATGGATTGAAAGCCAAAGCAGTCATGCTTATTAAGAAAGCAAGTAGCTTATCAGCAGGTAAATTATTAAGTGGATACACTTTATTAAGAGAAGTAACAATTGGAATGGGCGTAACACTTGGTGGACACCCACAATTCGTTAGACCGTTAGTAAGTCCGATGGCTGAGGGTGCAGCTGTTGCTAAGTACGGGGAAAAAGTAGAAGAAAAGGATATTGAAAAAATAAAAGCATATTCTGCAGCATCAGATAATATCGGGAACTTCTTTGCGCAGAACGTATTTATGGCAAATGCCGGTGTACTTTTAATTGCTTCGACATTAGAAGGACTAGGCATGCAAGTAGATACAATGCAAATTGCAAAGGTTGCTGTACCAGTGGCGGTAATAGCATTCGTACTATGGATGACTCAAAATATGTTATTAGATAAAAAGCTTAAGCAAAAGTATGCTTCTAAAGAGAACACTGAAGTTAGAGGTGAGCAATAATGGATATTACACAAATCTCTAGCATGTTGTTAGAAATATTTTATATTATCATTGGTTTATTCATGGGTATCACGATGGTATTCACGTTAAAAGATACGAACCACAAAACTAGAATCGGTACAGCATTGTTCTGGGGTATTCTAGCAGTTATTTTCATACTAGGAAACTATATTCCAAGCATGATTGTTGGTATATTAGTAGTTTTAATTGCTATTTTATCAGCAACTAAGCAGATCAATATTGGAACGTTAAAACAATTAGATGAAACATTTGCAACGTTAAAAGCTGAAAAGTTAGGATTGAAAATATTCATTCCATCTCTATCAATTGCACTTATTGCAATGCTTGTAGCATCTTTTACAAGCTTCCCTGGAACTGTTGCAATCGGTATTTCAGCAGTATGTGCTTTAGTGTTAACGTTTATCTTAACTAAAGCAACACCAAAAGAGTTATTAGAAGATACAAATAGAATGTATCAATCAATAGGGTCATTTGCTATTCTGCCTCAATTATTAGCTTCATTAGGTGTATTATTTACGACTGCAGGGGTAGGCGATAAAATCTCTTCTATTATCTCAAATGTTATCCCGACAGGTAATGCGCTTATCGGTGTGGCAACCTACTGTATCGGTATGGCATTATTTACGATTATCATGGGTAATGCATTTGCGGCATTCGCTGTTATCACAGTTGGTATTGGTGTACCATTTGTATATGCGATCGGTGGAGATCCATTAGTTTGTGGAACGCTTGCATTAACAGCAGGATACTGCGGAACATTATTAACGCCAATGGCTGCAAACTTCAATATGTTGCCTGCAGCATTACTTGAAATGAAAGATAAAAACGCAGTTATTAAAGTACAAGCTCCGATAGCGTTAACATTATTAGTTGTTCATATTGTATTAATGTACGTTTGGGGATTTTAAGATAAAGTGAAACTTTGCTTGGAGGGAGCTTCATCCCTCACCAAGCCTTAGTTTTCTATCTTCATCGGCCAGCCCCCTCGGGTCAGTAAGCCAAATCCCAACAGAAATCAGAATTTCCATTGGGATTTGACTTATGCTTGACGGGACTGAACGGGCCGATTCCGCATTTCGGTGTTGATTCAATCGGGTTGGAATGGGCACCTAGTATACGGAAAAATTTTTCAATAGGAGTATAATATATGAAAGTATTATTAACAGGTTTCGATGCATTTGGCGGGGAACCAGTAAATCCAGCTGAAGAAGCTGTTAAAATGGTTAGCGACAATATAAACGGAGCTGAAGTTATTAAAATCATTATTCCTACAGTTCAAACGAAATCCGTTCAAGCAATTGAGAAAGCCATTGAAGAGCATAATCCGGACATTGTCATCTCTGTAGGGCAAGCGGGAGGAAGATTCGATATCACTCCTGAGAGAGTTGCTATCAATCTTGATGATTACAGAATCAAGGACAATGAAGGTAATCAGCCACTAGATACAGTGATACAAGCGGATGGACAGCCAGCTTATTTTACAAATCTGCCAGTGAAAGCAATGGTTAAACATATGAATGAGCATAACATTCCAGCATCGGTATCCTATACAGCGGGTACATTTGTATGTAATCATGTTATGTATGGAATTCTATACATGATTGATAAGAAGTATCCAAATATTAAAGGTGGATTTATCCATATCCCTTATATGACTTCACAAGTGATGGATAAGAAAAACACACCGTTCATGTCATTGAATGAAATCGTGAGAGGCTTAGAGCTTGCTATTGAAGCCTGCACAATGAACGATGAAGATATTAAAGCAGTAGGCGGAGAAATCTGCTAATGAAACGCATTAATCTTTTTGTTTATGGAAGTTTAAGAGAAGGGTTCTTTAATTATGATAAGTATTTGAATGGCAAGGTCATTGTGAAAAAAGATGCTAAGCTAGAAAATATGAAACTATATCATATGCCATATAAAGGATATCCAGCTATAACTTTTGGGAAAGATACAGTACTAGGAGAAATCATGGTACTGAACGAAGATGATTATGAAGCAACAATGAGTGCAATGGATGAAATGGAAGGGTTTATTAGCGAGGCAAATCCTGAAAATGAATACCATAAAGTCATTCTAGAAGTAGAAAATCTTCATACTAAAGAAAAAGAAAAGTGTTTTGTTTACTTCTATAACAAAGATAACGATTCGCTTTTTGAGAGCAATTCTGTTTATGTTCCGCATGGCGATTGGAAAAAGCACATGCATCAAGAACAATCTCTAGAACTTCAAAAAGCGTAGAGTATCGATGTCTAAAGACTTTCAACAGTTTCGGATGTTGGAGGTCTTTTTTTTGTTTGCGGGTTTCGCTCGATTATTGGTGAAAATGGACTGATTATTCCCAAAGTGGAGCGATTATAAGAAAACTTACGAAGCAATCGGAAAGTAACAGAGTATATTAGCCAAAATTCTTGGCGATGAATAAAGAAGGATAAATGTGATAAAAATAAGTATTTTTTATTAGTATTTTTTAAAAAACACTTGCAATGGTGAAAGCTAGATTATATAATAATCTTTGTAATTCAGTTTACAAGCTTCGACAAATTATTCAACAAAGTTCGACATGCGGGTGTAGTTTAATGGTAAAACCTCAGCCTTCCAAGCTGATGTCGTGAGTTCGATTCTCATCACCCGCTCCATAAAATTGGTACTAACGCAGTATCTCGTTACAAGAAGAGAACGAGGTATTGCGTTTTTTTGTTGTGAAAAAAACGATGATTTGAACCTTGAAATAGGCATCCGCACCGTGTATGCTAGTAAACGTTAGTATTGAAGACAACTATATTAAAGATGTTTATATATATGTTCAGAAGAGGAAGGAGGTATAAGCTTGGACTATCAACAGTTAAAGCAGGACATTATTTCTTACAGTAAGAAAATTGGTATCGATAAAATAGGATTCACCTCTGCTGATCCGTTTACGGAGTTGAAGGGCAGGCTTATACGTCAGCAAGAATTAGGTTATCAGTCCGGCTTTGAGGAGCCTGATTTAGAAAAACGGACAAACCCAGCTCTGTTGCTTGAAGAGCCGCAATCGATTATTGCTATAGCGCTAGCCTATCCATCAAAGATGAAAGAGCATATCCAAGGAAAAAAGGGAGAACGACGCGGTATTTTCTGCCGGGCCTCATGGGGCGTCGATTATCATGTGCTCGTAAAGCAAAAGTTGCAAATGCTTGAGACATACATTGCTGAGAGAGTGCCCGATTCACGGATGAAGTCGATGGTAGATACGGGTGAATTGTCTGATCGTGCAGTCGCTGAAAGGGCAGGAATTGGCTGGAGTGCGAAAAATTGCAGCATCATTACACCGGAGTTTGGTTCCTATGTGTACTTAGGTGAATTAATCACTAACTTGCCCCTAGAACCGGATAAGCCACTTGAGGATCAATGCGGAAGCTGTAGAAAATGTCTGGATGTTTGTCCGACAGGAGCTTTAGTCTCCGGAGGACAAATCAATGCACAAATCTGTATTGCTTATTTAACGCAAACAAAAGATATTATTCCTGAGCAATATCGTAAAAAAATCGGAAACCGACTTTATGGTTGTGACAGCTGCCAAACCATTTGCCCGAAAAATAAAGGAATCGATTCTCATTTTCATGAAGAAATGGAGACAGAGCCTGAAATAGCGAAGCCTTTGCTGTCCCCCATTTTAAAAATGAGCAATCGACAATTTAAAGAGCAGTTTGGTCATTTGTCTGGCTCTTGGAGAGGCAAAAAGCCAATTCAACGCAACGCTATCATTGCCTTAGGTCATTTTAAAGAAGAAGAATCCTTGAATGATCTAGTTGAAGTTTTGAAAAACGATCCACGGTCCGATATTCGAGCAACAGCCGCATGGTCTATTGGACAAATTGCCAGCGAAAACGCAAAAGCGGCACTGATGCAAGCGCAGCTGAAGGAACAAGATGAAACCGTATTAAATGAAATAGAACATGCATTAAATAATGAATGAAAGCCGTAACGAACTTCGTTGCGGCTTTCATTTTTCGTTCAATAAAATAGTGCAAAAACTTTTTTCGTCTGCTGGCTAGTAAAAGTGGCATTTCGGACAGTAAATGCCTATATTTGGACAGTAAACGTAAACATCCGGACAGTAAATTGCCGAATGTGCTGGATTAGGAGCATAGCGGGGCTTCTTTGAGTGTTCGCTCAATAAACAAGCTAACAAAAATTAGACCTATCCCTCCAACAATAGAGCGTTCTCCAACCACACTACTCCCGCTCCGACATTTTTTACAATACGTATTCATATAATGACGTGTATAGAGGAGGGCTGGCATGTGACGAGGCAATTAGAGAAGTATCTTCAGGAAAGATGCGATCGATATGTGAGCGAGTTTGAGTCGAGAGATAATTCGGCTGCGGAGACGAAAATTAGGCTGTTGAAAGAGAGAGAGGCCCAAATCTTGAATGTGCGGGCAAGGGCGAAGAAACTAAAACGTAGCTTGGATGGTGACAAGGAATCGATTAAATATGAGGCGCATTGGCAATATTTTATAAAGCAAAAGGATTTTTATTATATAGAGGAAGAAATGGAAATGAGAGTGGCTGTTTTTGATCAGAGTGAGTGCTTAAGTGATACGGAGGTTTTTGCAAAAGTAGATGCCGTTGAAGAGCCTGATGTGGAATGGGATGGACCAGAGTTTAGGGGCTATGAGTACGATCGATTGAAGGCCGTTCAGTATGCGGAACGGTATTGGAGGGATTATAATCCTGCGTATGAGGCTTTTGGAGATGATTGTACGAATTTTATTTCGCAATGCTTGCATGCTGGTGGAGTGCCGATGTGGGGGCAACCGAATCGTACTAAAGGTTGGTGGTATAGCGGGAAAAGCTGGAGCTATAGCTGGACGGTTGCTCATGCATTACACTTGCTTTTGCAAAGCTCTAAAAGCGGTCCTAAAACGACACAGGTTTCTACACCTCAGGAGCTAATGCTTGGGGATGTTATTTGCTATGATTTTGAAGGTGACGGTCGCTTTAATCACAATACGATTGTAACAGCCAAGGATATTTTTGATATGCCGCTCGTTAATGCTCATACGTTTGATAGCAGAATGAGATATTGGACATATGAGGATTCAACGAAGTACACGCCACAGATACAGTATCAGTTTTATCATATTGAGGATGATGAATAAGACCAATTGTAAAAAGCATGATATAATCAGGAGAGGTAAAATAAGTTAGAGGTGAACATTAGGTGGCAATACATGTAGTATTATTTCAACCAGAAATCCCTGCAAATACGGGCAATATCGCCAGAACATGTGCAGGTACGGATACAACTCTTCATTTAATTCGACCATTAGGTTTTTCAACAGATGATAAGATGTTAAAAAGAGCTGGTTTGGATTATTGGCAGTTTGTAAACATTGTGTATCATGATTCTCTTGAGGATTTTTATAAATATACAGAAGGCGGACAGTACTTCTATATTACGAAATTCGGAAAGAAATATCATTCTTCCTTTGATTACAGCAATATTGAACAAGACTATTACTTCGTGTTTGGTCGCGAAACAAAAGGGCTTCCTCCAGAAGTAATTGAAAAGAACATCGACACTTGCTTGCGCATTCCAATGAATGAAAATATTCGTTCACTTAACTTATCGAATGCAGCGGCTATTTTAATATATGAAGCATTGCGTCAGCAAAATTATGCGGCACTAAATTAAGCTTCAAATGGGACCGGCTAGGCACTTGCTTTAGCCGGTTTTTCGTGCAAAAAAAGTATGCATTTCTGAATTTGGAGATTGTCTAGCTCAAGTGCCCTAGTGCTTTTCTTTTTTTCTGCATAAAAGCAATTTCAAGGATAAAACTAGCAATATGCAGAAATTTAAAGGAGAGAGAACATGAAGACTGTTAAAGAAGTGATGACAACTGATATTCAATATTGCACGCCTTTAGACAATATGTATGAAGTAGCGGTAAAAATGAAGGAATATAATGTTGGTGCTATTCCTATATGTGAGGATGGCAAGCTTCTGGGCATGATTACGGATCGAGATATTGCTATTCGCGGTACTGCCGAAAAGCATCCAGGCTCAACGAAGGTAACGGATATTATGAGTGAGGAGCTTTTTACAGGTACGGAGGATATGAGTGTTGATGAAGCAGCAGACCTCATGGCTAAAAAGCAAATTCGCCGGTTGCCGATCGTGAAAGGAGATAAGCTCGTTGGTGTCGTTTCACTTGGTGACTTGGCTGTAAGAAAAATATTTAGCGATGATGCGGGACGCGCGCTCAGTGAAATTTCGGAAAGTCATGGAGAGATGCATCATTAGTAAGAAAAGCCCAAGTGGGTGCCACTATCTAAATGAAACAAAAGGACAAGTCTAAAGTGACTTGTCCTTTTGACTTCTTAAGATTAAATAGCTGTCTAACCTTAATCCGCCATCCTCGAAGTATAAGCCGGATAGTAAATCTAAAGGCGCAATGCCTATCCGACTTGTCATATATCTGCGGTAAGTCTTTTTTTTCATTGAAGTGAACTCTAGGCTGATGACATTTTTTCTAAATTGCAAACTTATTTTACACCTGGCTTATCATTGTATCCAGATGCAAAAATGGCTACTAAAAATGTTAGACCAACTAAAGATATTAAGGTAATTCCCATTTTTGTATCCCCCTTCTACAGTCTGTTCGCATCACTTTTAACATATAAATCCATTATAAAGGAAAAATTAAACAGTTAAAAGAAAAACTATGGCTTTTTTCGGACATTTAAGACTGCTCTATTTTCGTATTCATGATTAATGATTGACGTGCATAGAGTAGAAGTAACATCTCTGAAAAAAACAGGGGAGGTTCCTTAATGGATATTTTAAGAAAAATCGAGAGATATAGAGAAGAAGAGCAAAAGCTGAAGTGGGAAGGTACCTTCGCAGAATATTTAGAGCTTGTGAAAGCAAAACCATGGATTGCTCAATCAGCCCATTCACGAGTTTTTAATATGATCAAGGATGCTGGGATTGAGGAAGTTAATGGAAAAAGAAACTATAGTTTTTTCAGTAGTCAAATGTTTGGTCTAGAGGAATCGTTGGAACGTTTAGTTGAGGAGTACTTTCATCCGGCAGCCAAAAGATTGGATGTCCGAAAACGGATATTGCTGCTGATGGGTCCAGTAAGTGGGGGGAAATCGACGCTTGTCAGTATGCTAAAAAGAGGGTTGGAGCAATATTCCCATACTGAAAAAGGTGCCATTTATGCCATTAAGTCATGCCCAATGCATGAGGATCCTTTGCACTTAATACCTATCCATTTACGAAAAGATTTCTTTGAGGAGTATGGTATCCGGGTGGAAGGGAATTTATCACCGCTGAATATGATGAGGTTAGAGAAGGAATATGGAAACAGAATTGAAGATGTAATGGTTGAACGCATATTTTTATCAGAGGATAAGCGGGTTGGGATTGGGACATTCTCCCCGTCCGATCCGAAATCTCAGGATATTGCTGATTTAACAGGTAGTATCGATTTCTCGACAATTGCTGAATTCGGATCGGAATCTGATCCGCGTGCCTATCGCTTTGATGGCGAGCTTAATAAAGCGAATCGAGGAATTATGGAATTCCAAGAGATGTTGAAATGTGATGAGAAGTTTTTATGGCACCTACTTTCATTGACGCAGGAAGGGAATTTTAAAGCGGGTCGATTCGCTCTAATAAGCGCTGATGAGCTGATCGTGGCCCATACGAACGAAACAGAGTATCGTTCGTTCATTTCCAATAAGAAAAATGAAGCACTGCATTCACGAATTATCGTCATGCCAGTACCTTACAATTTAAAGGTAAGCGAAGAAGAGAAGATTTATGAAAAGATGATTGGCGAAAGTGATGTACGGGATGTGCATATTGCGCCACACACATTACGTGTTGCCGCGATGTTTACGATTTTGACTCGTTTGAAGGAAGCGAAGAAGGGTGACATTGATCTTGTGAAGAAAATGAGGCTTTATGACGGGGAAAACGTTGAAGGCTTCAATACGGCAGACGTCAATGAGATGAAGAAGGAATATCAGGATGAGGGGATGTCTGGTATCGACCCGCGTTATGTTATTAACCGGATTTCTTCAACCATTATTCGTAAGGAAATTCCATCAATTAATGCACTAGACGTGCTGAGAAGCTTAAAGGAAGGATTAGATCAGCATCCTTCAATTACAAATGAACTGCGGGAAAAATATTTAAATTTCATTTCATTAGCAAGGAAGGAATTCGATTCAATCGCCAAGAAGGAAGTGCAGAAGGCTTTTGTGTATTCGTATGAAGAATCGGCGAAAACATTAATGGATAATTATCTGGATAATGTTGAGGCGTATTGCAATAAATCAAAGCTTCGTGATCCACTAACTGGTGAAGAAATTACACCTGATGAAAAATTAATGCGCTCCATCGAAGAGCAAATAGGCATATCGGAAAATGCCAAAAAAGCATTCCGAGAAGAAATTTTGATTCGTATTTCCGCCCTTGCCCGTAAAGGAAAACGATTTGATTACAATTCACATGATCGCCTGCGTGAAGCCATTCAGAAAAAGCTTTTTGCCGATTTAAAGGACGTTGTGAAAATTACAACATCCAGCAAAACACCGGATGAACAACAGCTTAAGAAGGTTAACGAGGTTGTCGCAAGGTTGGTTGACGAACATGGATACAATACAACATCAGCTAACGAGCTGCTTCGCTATGTGGGAAGTTTATTAAATCGGTAGTAAGTTTTTGCAAAAACTCGTTTTGAGCAAAGTTTCACTTTATACAAAATCCTTGGTTGAAAAGCGCATACTAATCGCCAAGGAGTGATTAGATGGAATTTAACAAAAGGATGGCTATTGCGAAAAATAATGTACCTGAAAACAGCTCGATGGCTAGAAACATGGTAGAAGTAAAAGAGCTAGGTAGAGAAATGGAAAGGATGCTGACCAATAAGGAAATCAAGGAAAAGCAGAAATTGGATCCAGATCCGAAGCAATAATGAGAAGAAGGGCCTCTGAAATGACACTCAGAGGCCCTTCTCTTATGTAACGAGCGCTCCAAGATGCTCGCAACGCTCTTAATTTAGCACATTTGGAAATTTACTGTCTGGATGTTTGCGTTTACTGTCCGGATTTTCGTATTTACTGTCCAAATTAAGACATTTACTGTCCAAAATACCACTTTTACTTGCCAGCAGGCGGTGGTGAGTACTCGTTCCCAATATTCTATTAGCTAATCACCTGCATATTCAGCTTGTGGACACAAGACATAATAGTATCGCCAAATGAGCGGATATCTTCTAGATAATTGTAGCCAAATGGTGATCCGAAGCGATTGGTCATGCGAACAGCAACGAGGTTGTGTTCAGGGATGACTAACAAGGCAACGCCAGTATAGCCTAGTAGCTGATAAGAGCCTTGTGGCACCGTCTCTCCAATTTCACTTAGCTTTGGTGATGTCGCACCTTTCACATGCCAAAGAAATCCATTCTGCGGATAGTCCTTATTAAGATGGGGTGGACTATGCAAAGAGGTTGCCATTTTGATCATTTCCTTTGGAACAACCTGTTTTCCATCAATAAGCCCTTCTTTTAAATGAAGATAGCCCCAATAGGCCAATTCTCTGGCTGAAACAAACATATTTATTTTATCGCCATCTGTACTGTTGCTCCAATAATAGAATGGATCATTGTGGTCACGAAGGACTTTTACTAAATTCGGTTCTTTTCCTCCATACCATCCTGTTTCTTTAAGGTTTAATGATTCAAATACAAGTTCTGTAATAATATCAGATATGGTTCTTCCTGTTACCTTTTGAATAATTTCTGTCAGCAATCGAACGCCGATGCTTCGGTAAGCCCATCCTTCACCGGCTGGAAATTCACGAATAACGTTACCGTACATATTTTTCAAACCATGAGTATGTGTAAGTAAATGTCTGATTTTTACGTTTTCAAACTCTTCAGACGTTAGTAAAGGTAAATAATCCGTAATTTTATCGTCTATAGAAATAATGGATTTGTGATAAACAGCATAAGCGGCAGCTAAAGCAATATAGCTTTTTCGGACAGAGGTAACGTGGAATTGAGAATTCTCCTGTATAGGTCTGGCCTCGGCGCCTTGCTTAAAGGTACCCCAGTAGCTTTCCGCAGCGATTTCATCGTTATGAATAATCATCATTGCTCCGCCGGACGCATCGACGGCTTCCAAGGTTCTTTGAACATGATCATAAACTGGATGGAACTCATGCTTAATATTATTGTTCAGATTCATAAGAAAAAATCCTCCCCCTAAGAATTTCATATAAGAAAGACTTATTAATATAATTTTACTCTTTATTCGTGAACTAGGCTATTATCTTATTTTCGAAATAGTTAGCAAAATAGTTAACAGTCATGCATATGATATAAAAATACAAGGTAATAGGAGGGGAAATAACATGTCGGTTGATGGTCGTCATCAGTTTGTCATTTCTAAGGAAGATTGGTCCCTCCATCGCAAAGGATATGATGATCAGCAAAGACATCAAGAAAAAGTCCAAGAAGCGATTCAAAATAATTTGCCTGATTTAATTTCTGAAGAAAGTATCATTATGTCTAACGGGACTGATGTAATTAAAATACCGATTCGGTCATTGGATGAGTTTAAGATCCGCTATAATTATGATAAAAACAAGCATGTTGGCCAAGGAGACGGAGATTCGAAGGTTGGAGATGTTGTCGCAAGAGATGGTTCCCAGCAGCAAAAGGGACCAGGTAAAGGGCAAGGAGCAGGAGATCAAGCAGGCGAGGATTATTATGAAGCGGAAGTATCCTTATTGGAATTAGAAGAAGCTCTATTCAGCCAGCTAGAGCTTCCGAACTTACAGAGAAAAGAGCAGGCTGAGCATACGATTGAACAAATTGAGTTTAATGATATTCGGAAAACCGGTTTGATGGGAAATATAGATAAGAAGAAGTCAATGATTACAGCTTTTAAACGTAATGCTTTAAGCGGCAAGCCGAGCTTCCATCCAATTTTTCAAGAGGATCTGAAGTTTAAAACATGGAATGAAGTAATTAAACCAGAGTCAAAAGCAGTTGTTATAGCAATGATGGATACATCAGGGTCAATGGGTGTTTGGGAAAAGTACATGGCCCGCAGCTTTTTCTTCTGGATGACACGTTTCTTGCGCACGAAATATGAAACAGTGGAAATCGAGTTTATAGCACACCATACAGAAGCAAAGGTTGTGTCAGAGGAAGACTTTTTTTCAAAAGGAGAAAGCGGCGGAACAATTTGCTCCTCTGCTTACCGAAAAGCATTAGAAATTATTGATGGAAAATATCATCCGAATAAGTTTAACATTTATCCGTTCCATTTCTCAGATGGCGATAATCTGACATCAGATAACGCTAGATGCGTAAAGCTCGTTGAGGAAATCATGAATGTTTCCAACATGTTCGGCTATGGCGAGGTTAATCAATACAACCGCCACTCCACACTCATGAGCGCCTATAAAAATATTAAGCACGAGAAGTTTTATCATTATATTTTAAAGCAGAAGCCAGATGTGTTTCATGCGATGAAGAGTTTTTTTCATAAAGAAGAGAATAAAACGTCTGTTTAAAAGAAGATATTTTTAGTTGATCCAACCTTTTGGGTTGGTTTTTGTTTTGTGGGAATTTATTGAAAAATGTCGGATTTCGTTTGGTCTCATTGTGCAGGCTGCTAAGAATAAAACGCCATCCGCATTAATAATT
>JAEIGA010012563.1_pt1 | contig 12853 bp, 11 predicted proteins | sample 9270691 | NCBI WGS metagenome assembly JAEIGA01 (sample SAMN17057246, study PRJNA624740) | gut metagenome | biome: biome; isolation source: fecal sample | host: Bos grunniens | place: China: Xizang | collected 2019 | reverse complement strand
TGAGACTATGGAAGTTATCAAGAAATTTGGTATCAACTCATCAAGACAAGAGGCTGAAGAGCAGCTTCCGGATCCAAAGGATGTTGTTTTCTATGAGGTTGCTCTTGCAAATGAAGATTCATTCCTTGTTACTGGAAATACAAAGCACTTCCCTAAAAAGCCGTTTGTGGTTACTCCAGCTGAAATGCTTCAGATTATCCAAGAGATGAATTCGCCTAAGCACGGCTTGCTTTCAGAACCTTCTGCCCGCTATGGCAAGAAGTAAGTTTATTCACATTTGACTTTTTGACAGAAATTTTGCAATCTGTCAAAAAATGCATAAACTTGACAGATTGATCTAATTTATAATATTCTTATATCACTCTCATATTATGTTCTTACCACCAGTGCTACGCTTAAAGTCAGCGAGGATGACTCAAAAGTAGTCTTTATGAATGAGAATCCCCCGCTGAAGTTCATTCTAGCGGGGGTATTTACTTAGGTGGGACTCTTTTGAGTCTCCCTGGTAGGGAGAATTAGCGCGGTGTGATGTTGGTTGTGTCCCTCACTATAGCGGGGGTTGTAACCGTTTCGGGGGTTTGAGGCTCCTCTACTGCTACGGCTACGGTGTCTCTTACCGGTACGCGCACTTTAAGTTTTGGACCGGCATCTTTAACCACCTGGCGTTTCCAGTGCTCGCTGTAGCCCGGCTGGATTGGGTTGGCAGGAATGTTCTTGCCGGCACCATTATCCATGAATGTACCGTTTGGATTCTGGCGTTTTACATTGCCGTCTATGTATTTTACAAGAAGATATTCATCAAGCTCTTTCCATTTCTTGAACATCCTGTCTGCAAATTTATCGCTCCATTCTGTAAGGTATTTCTTTACCTCATTGGGCTTGGTTTTATAGATTCTCAAAGCTTCGGCATCTACTGTAGCAATTATCTTCATTGCTCCGAGTTCATGCTCTGCTGCTGCTTTCTGAATCTCCGGAGCAAGGAGGTTGTATCTCAAGTATGCAAATTGTGACACTCTGTTGAAGAGCCAGAATGCGGAGGTTGGAGAGTATTGCATCATATTTCCGTTGCCTACTGCAAAGCAATGTGGGGCTCTCAAACCGCTGGAGTATATTGGGGTAAGACAAGAAGTTGCAGCATCGTCCACTCCAAACCAGAGGATACCTCCAATCTCATCCGGAAGCCAGTTACGGGCCTGACCCAACATCCAGAAACCGGTCTGCTGGGTGGCTATGGCGCGCTCGTTGGTGTAACGCACACTGTCCACCTCAAAAGTAGAAGGCCTCCAACGGTAAGGGAGTTCAAATCCACCGGCACCAATATCTTTTCTCATGTCGAACGGAGTGTTCTCATAGTGGTCTCTCATTACGTCAGCCACCTCTTTTACGGTAAGTTTGTGGGCTGGTTTTATGTATAGAGGCATTTTGCCATCCAAGCTCTGGCCGCTGGCGTATTTGAAGTAGGCCCTTGATGTGGTGTCGCCTATCATTCCTCCACCAAGGATATTGAATGCAGCCCATACCCGGGCCTCGCATGCGCGCAAGGCGCTGAAGTCTGCAGGTGCATAGGTGTCACAGAAACTGAAATCCTCATCTGTTCCCTCATACAACCCTGCTGCCCTTGCAAAGGATACCACATCTCTTGAATAAAGACAGTTTTCTGTATCTGAGAAAGGGATCTTGTCTATTCTGGAATGGTTGGCATGGGCTGAGATATAACCGTCGGGAATACGGATAGCTACCCATACTGCTCCTTTATTCTCGTTGATACCTTTTTCATTCAGACGGGTTCCTTTTCCTATCATCTCCATTATCCATGCCTCTTCCTTGTCTGCAATTGAGAAGCTCTCTCCTCCTGAGCAGTAACCATATTCAGCTACAAGAGAGGTCATTACCTGTATTGCCTCCCTGGCGGTCTTTGCCCTTTGAAGGGTTATGTATATGAGCGAGCCATAATCTATGATTCCGGTGGTATCTACAAGCTCTTCCCTTCCGCCAAAGGTGGTTTCGGTTATGATGAGCTGGTGCTCGTTCATGTTGCCCATAGTGGAGTATGTTTTTGGAACTTGGGCTATCTCACCCAAGAAATGTCCGCCGTCCCACTCAAAAACCTTCAGTTTGCTCCCTTTGGGGAATACTCCTGCAGGGGTATAATAAAGTTCTCCGTATAGGACATGCGAGTCTGCAGAGTAGGTTACCATCACAGAACCGTCCTTGGTGGCCCCTCTGGTTATGATAAGGTTGGTACAAGCATCCGATTCTACAACAGCAGCAAATAGCATCACCATTGCCGCCAATATCTTAAATAGCTGTTTCATATACTATAATTTATCTGTTTTTACTATCTTAGCGCCGAATTACAAATATACAAATTTTATGAGATACACTATCTTATGTTTCCTTACAATAGCTGCAATGCTATGTTGCAACAGCGCCAACGCTCAAGACCAGCAGAAGTCTCCTGAAGAGATGGCTATTGAGGTGGCCAACAAAATGGAAGGGGAGCTCAACCTCAACAGCACACAGATGTTTTATATGGATTCTATCCTAAGGCACAACTATACAGAACTATATGCAGATATTGAGAATGCGAGGGCAAGGGGCAGTCAAGACCAGCAGACATACAAGGCTTTGAGTGACAAATGGATGCAGAAGACCTTCGATGCCCTTAAAGGGGTACTTGACGAGCAGCAGTATATCCGTTTCCTCAAGTTCATGGGTAAAGGCAAAGAGTACAAGAAAGGTAAAGACGGTCTCTACTATCTTAAGGAAGACCTGAAAAAAAAGAAGAAGTAAGGGGTTGCCTCACTTCTTACAGATCAATTTTATAGTACTGCGGTTTCCTCTCCTTAAAGTATACAAGGTAACGGAAGCCGCATTCTTTTGCCACCCGGGCATATTTTGCAAATTCATCACCTATCCTGTCCGGGTTATGGGCATCTGAACCAAGGCTCAACGCATCACCTCCAAACTCCCTGAAACGCTTCAACACAGCTGTATCAAGCAACGGAACATACCCCTTGTGGTTCTTATATGTCTTGGTATTTATCTCCATTGTCTTGCCCTCATGCGCCAGGAACTTGAGGATTGGCTCAAGCCAATCTCCAAACTCCGCCATGGTAATATCTCTGCAACCGGGACCATAAGGGGAATAACGGGCTACATAATCATAGTGTCCTAGAATATCAAAGTCCCTGTATTCCAGTGCAGTGCTGTACATCACCTCAAGAGTGTTGCTGAATGCCTGCTTATAATCCTTATCTGTATAATATGTTCCCATATAAGGGTCTGTCCCATCTACAAAATGGATGGATGCAATAACTGTATCAAAATTGTATTGCGCAGTAAACGCCTTTATCTTCTCCATGCTGGCAGGCTGCAGCCCTACCTCAATACCCTTCATCACCTGAAAGCCGCTCTGCTGGAACTGAGGTGCCAACTCCAGGGTAACCCTATCTATCTCAGCCTGTTGCTTTGCCGGATCAAAGAAAAACTCCTGATCTCTGGAAGGTGCATCAATGTCATAATGGTCTGTAATTGCCAGGCCAGCCATCCCTTTCTCCAATGCACTTGTTATGAGGCTACGCACAGACGCAGTGCTGTCGGGAGAAAAAGTACTGTGATTATGGTTGTCAAAAAATTTCATGGCACAAATATAGAAAATTATGTAATTTTGTAAAGAAGCATATTTTTATGAAAAGTTCTATTCTCGACAGATTAAGGGATGCCATGCAACTGTGCTCTCTCTGTACAATCTTGTACCTTGCATTTGCCACAGAAGCCCTGCACAGCGTAAACACGCTGAAAATTATAGCAATATGGGTTATAGGAGTAGGCGGCATACTCTTTGGCAAACTGTTCTGCAGCAACCTTTGCCCCCTTGGACTGGTGCAGGAGTGGATAGCTGGAAGGAGAAAAAGGGAGTATGAAATTTTCGGCAGGTGGTCTCTTCCCGACAAAGTCCTCAGAAGCATCAAGTATATTCTTCTGGTACTGATATTTATAGACTATAACCTCTTTCTGGCAAATGCAGCCATAGCGGTAATTCTCCTCTCGGTACTGATACTGGGCAACATGTCTTTCTGCAAATACCTCTGCCCTGCAAATGCAGCCGGAAACATATTCCGTTTCACTGTAATGTTCATGATTGTCCTCATGATACATTGGGGACTTGCCATGGGAGAAATTAAAGTTCCCGTATGGGGAGTTGTGGCGGCCATGTCGGTTATTGGCTACTTGCTTGAAATCTATGCAAAAAAAGCAGAGTTCAATATCTCACTCCTCCATATCCACAGAGATATTCATAAATGCAAGGAGTGCGGCAAATGTGTGGAAGCATGCCCTTACAAGGTAGACATTACTGCTGTAAAGAGGGTGATTGACATAGATTGCAACCTTTGTGGCGAGTGCGTGAGGGAGTGCGGCAACGATGCCCTGAAAGTTGGTATCTGCAACACCCGTCCGGGACAAAACAGAATAAGGGGAGTGTGGTTTGCCCCCCTTATTACCCTTATACTCATCTGCATTGCAGTGTGGATTCTTGTAAGATAGCTATTTTATATCCAGATCTTCAAGCTGTACCAGCTTGTTTACAATGGCATAGATTGTAAGACCGGCCGGACTATGTATCTTGAGCTTGTTCATTATGTTCTTTCTGTGGGTATTCACCGTATGTACAGACAGGAACATCTTGGCTGCAATCTCCTTGTTGGTAAGTCCTCGAACAATGTGCACCAGCACATCTATCTCCCTCTCGCTGAGGGTCTCCTCCTCAATTTTCTTCTCTGCAGTCTGTGCCAGAGTCTCCTCCATCTCCCTTATTTTAGGCTCAAGAAGGGTATCCTCAATAAGGTTATGGCTCTCAAGATCCTGCTGGCATACAAAAATGTCATACAACACAGTATTCAATTCGTTGGTTGCCCCACCAGGATAGTATTTCACTATAATGTCAATAAGCTCCCCCAAACGAACATCAATGGAGTTGTGCTGCTCGCTGAAGATGTGCGGATTCTTTCCCCCAGGCAACTTTTCTCCCTTTTTGAATGCTTCAATAAGCTTGCTCATGTAGGGAAATATCTCCTCATTCTCCTGATTCATATGCCGCTCCACCTCTGCAGCATAATCATCAAAGTAGTTGAGGATAAGATACTGCATCTGTTTTCCTCCCCCTTCAACAGCCTTCTCCAGTGCTGCCCTCAATGCCGGAAGCCTGTAATTGGTGTAGTATGTGTGGGATTTCTGAAGATACAGGATAAGATCCTCTACAGAAAACTCAACTCCTTCCTGTTTGCTGTCGGGATTATTGAAGAGATTTACAACAGCCAAAAAGGTCTTGCAATCTACTCCATTGAGGCGGCATACCTCTTCTATGCTTTTGTCTCCCACCCCCAAAGAGATTCCAAATCTGCTGAGCATGTTGAGCAGACGGTAATTGGTGGTAATAAGGGATTCCATCTTGTCCCTTGCTGTAAAGATTTTCTGTTCTCTGTATTCCATATTGCTGTTTTTTCATTTTTCTATAACGCAGCACAGACCGCCTTGGCGCGACGGTCTGAACTCAAAAACAATAAAAATGGCTTTCTATCTATCTTTACATATGCAAAGATAGCAACCGTCACACAAGCCTCAAATACCTGAAATCTGGTATTTTACTGTTTTCTTGCAACCACTGCGGTAACTGAAACCAATATAAGCAACAATCCCGCCACACTTCTTCCGGTAAGTGTCTCTCCAAAAACTGCCAATCCAAAGAATACCGCTGTTACCGGCTCCAACGCCCCCAATATGGCAGTTGCCGTAGATCCTATGTATACAATTGCCTTGGTTGCACAGAGCATTGATATTACAGTAGGGAGGAGCGCAAACGCCAGAAGATCTCCCCACAGATACCATTTCGTAGGGGTGTGGAGCTCACCCTTGTACAGGGCCATTGCTGTAAACACCAGAAAGCCTAAAAAGATTACATAAAAAGTAACTTTTGTAGCAGGGGTATGTTTCAGTACTGTCTTGTTTATGGATATAATGTACAGGGTATATGCAAGAGCTGAACCCAACACCAGCAGCACCCCTATTATGCTCAGTGTTGCACCGCTTGGGGCCTTGTAGAGTAAAGCTATTCCTGCCGTTGCCATTGCTATGCAGAGCCAGGTACCAAGCTTAATCTTCTCCTTAAAGAAGAAGGCCATTATTAAGGCAACCATTACCGGGTATACAAAAAGTATTGTGGAAGCAATTCCAGAATCCATGTAATGGTAGCTTCTGAAAAGGGTGATTGATGATAGGACAAAGAAGAGTCCAACCATAATTGCCGGAAAAATCTCCTTTTTCTGCAGAGTGAAGTCCCTTCCCTGACTACGGAGGTATAACCCCACCATAGGGAGGGCAAAAAGATACCTGAAGAACAGGACAGAGTCAACCGACATTCCATCTGCATACAATGGAAGGGCAAAAAGGGGATTCATACCATACGTGGCCGCTGAAAATGCCGCCAAAATATATCCTTTGGTCCTATTTGTCATTTTTTGCTTGTATTATACCTACAAAAATAGTAGGATTATTCTAGATTTTAGGGGCCTCAGGGCCACTTTTTTTCATAAAAATGAAAATTTTCTTAATTTTTTTGCAGAAAAATTTGGTAGTTCAAAAATTTTGCGTACCTTTGCAACCGCAAACAAGATAAGACGCGGGATTCGTCTAACGGTTAGGACGGAAGATTCTCATTCTTCAAATAGGAGTTCGATTCTCCTATCCCGTACAAAGGCTTCCAAATTTGGAAGCCTTTTTTTGTGAACATGAAACAGCATATTGCCGGCAATATCATTTTACAGTCTCACCCCATGGTAGATGAACTCCGCAGCACATCTGCAAGCGGAGCCAAAGGGTATCTGCATATCAAGAAGGAAAACAAATACCATTTTCAGGGACATATGTGCGAAATAGGGCTTATGGAGCACATGTTGCAGTGCGCCCTGGCAAAGGTAAAGCACATGCGCGGGCTTAAGGGTGCTCCTGAGGCAACTCCTCTTGTAAACGAGATTACCAGATTCAGCCTCAATTTCCTCCCTAAGACAGATGAGACTATTGAATCATCTGTCAGACTTGTAAACTTCAAAGACGGAAAAGCAAACGCCACTGCAATCGTATACGTTGAGGGACAGATTGCTGCAATATGCCGCATAAGGATAACTTTAAGGGAACAATGAAACTGCAGGACTCACTATTCACCATAAGGAAAATCTCCTATCCCAACTCAAATACCCGCCACGGCAAATACAAGATAAACCTCATTGCACAGCAGGGCGAGGAGGGGGCTGCTTCCATGAACTCCGCCATTAACGAGGCATTCCTGCTGCAAATGACAAAAGAGTGCGCCCAAAACATGCAGCACGACAGGTTCATTGTAAGCTCAATCCGCCACTTCAGAATCAGCCATCCGCTGGTTCCAAAAGAGGCTCCAAGCATTATGATTGAGATCCACCTTACCCCTACCGAGAAAGAGGGCACAGGCCTTGTAAACAGGATGAAAGCTGTATGTACCAGATTGGGAGGAGACGGCAGAAAATTCTTTGAAATAGCCGCAGAACTCTCCCCAATCAAATAATCTGACCATTTTCTATCCATTCCGGACTATACAAATTGGATAAAATAGGATACTTTTGCACCCTGTTTGAAAAGAGGGATGAGAAAGTGTCTTATTTACATATTTGCCATGCTCATTGCGGCCACATCTGCAATTGCCCAGACCACCAAGGTTAAGGGAACAGTTACAGATGCATCTACAGGCGAACCCCTCCCATTTGTGAACATCTGGTTTCCCGGCACCACTATTGGTGTAACTACAGATTTTGACGGCCATTACTCCATAGAGACCCGACAGAGCGTATCCCCAGCAATCAAGGCTGAAATGATGGGATATGAACCGCAGGAGCGGAAGGTTACGGCAGGAGGATTTACCGAGGCCAACTTTTCCCTCACACCACTCTCTTTTTCCCTGGAAGGGATAACTGTAAAAGCAGATGACCGCAAGATAAAGGCCTTCATGCACAAGGTGTATGAAAGGAAGAAATATAATGATCCCGACAATCAGGCGAGCGCACAGGGAAAGGTATACAGCAAGATGGAGCTGGACATTGCCAACGCAGACCCGCTCCTGCAAAGCCGGATGTTCCAGAAGAATTTCGGGTTTGTTGCAGACTACATGGACACATCTGCCATATCGGGAGTATCATATCTTCCAATAATGATTACCGAATCAGACGCAAGGTTCTACAGCAGGAAAAATCCCCCTCTGAGCAGGGAGGTGATTGATGCCAGCAGGATATCGGGAATAGAGGAAGACTACTCCCTTGCCCAGTTTACAGGGCATCTGCATGCAAATGTGAACCTTTACAGCAACTTTATTGACATATTCTATGTAAAGTTTGCCTCCCCTCTGAATGACCACGGCTTCATGTACTACAACTATTACCTTGTAGACAGCCTCAATATAGAAGGGAGGAAGACCTATAAGGTAAGGTTCCATCCCAAAGGGAAATCCACTCCTGTTCTCGACGGAGAGTTTGCCATAGATTCTTCAACCATGGCCCTGCACAGTGCCCATGTAAAGATGATGAAAGGGGTAAATGTGAACTGGGTAAAGGATCTGGCCATTGACGTTGAGAGCCAGCTGGTAAATGACACAACCTGGTTCAAGAAAACAGACCGTCTGTATGTGGATTTTGCCGTCTCAATGAGCGACTCCTCAAAACAGGTCTCATTCCTGGGACACAGGGAGGTAACCTATTCCAATGTGGTTCTTGGCGAAGAAATCCCGGCAGAAATCCTCAAGCACAGCACCAACGTGGTATTTGACGAGAATGTACTCAACAATGACCCTTCCTACTGGGAAAAGGCTCGCCCTTATGCCCTTACAGAAAAGGAACAGGGGATTTACAATATGGTAGACTCCATAAAGAATGTCCCGGTATACAACAAACTGTACAATTTTGTATCAACATTGTTCGGAGGATACTATGAAAAGGGGAACCTTGAGTTTGGACCATACTATAAACTGTTCAGTTTCAATAATCTGGAAGGGGCAAGATTCCAGGTTGGCGCCCGCACTACAGACAGCTGGAGCAAAAAGACCCGCTACAGCGGATATGTTGCATACGGCACCAAAGACAACGCCTGGAAAGGTGGCGGAACGGTAGAGTACATGTTTGACAAGCAGCCCACCCGCAAAATTACTGCCGGCTACAGACGCGACGCCCTGCAGCTGGGAGCCTCCGATGATGCCTTTACAGAGGGAAACATCATGGGATCGCTCCTCTCAAAAGGGGACAGCCAGCGCCTGAGCATGGTAAACCGCGGAACATTTTCATATGAACACGAGTGGAAGGAAGGGTTCTCCACAATCCTCACAGCGGAAACCAACCGTATAGGAAGCAATGAATATGTACAGATGTTTACTCCCGACAGCACCCGCATTGGAGCAGTCCGCAGTGCCACTGTGGGACTTGGCCTCCGCCTGAGCTGGAATGAAATGGTAAACAGGGACCATTTTGACAAGCTGTATCTTGCCACAGATTACCCTATAATAACCGCAGACTTCCGCATGGGAATTAAAGATGCACTGCGCGAAAGTCCTGAATTCTACCGCGCGGAGGTGGGTATCAGCTACGATTTGGCAATGCCACCGTTCGGAACCTCATATTTTAGGGTAAAAGCCGGCAAGATCTGGGGCAAAGTACCATATCCAATGCTGAAACTGCACGAGGGCAACGGCACCTATTTCTTCTCACCGGGAGCATTTGCATGTCTGGATTTCTATGAATTCGCCTCAGACACCTGGGCCCAATTCTTCTATGAGCACAACTTCAAAGGGTATTTTCTTGGAAAGATTCCTCTATTGAAAAGGCTCAAATGGAGAGAAGTGGTATCCTTCAGAGGTGTTGTAGGTACCATATCAGACAAAAACAACGGAAGCGCTGCACACATAGCCTCAATTACAGATCCGGCTACAGGTAAAATATATTCCGGCACCGATGTGCCGTATCTTCTCTTCCCTGCAGGAATGACCGGTGTAAAGAAACCTTATTTTGAGGTTGGAGCCGGTATAACCAATATCTGCAGAATGTTCAGAGTAGACACCTATTGGCGTCTGAACCATAAAGAAAACTATCTTGGGGAGAAAAATACTGCATGGGTAGTAAACCTTGGTGTAGAACTCAAGTTCTAGAGCTTCCCTTTTAGAACAATCCGGCAAGTTCCTCACAGCTGCTGCAATGGAGGAGATTAGGGTGGTTCACCTCTCCCTCCACCTTTTCATGCTCCCAAGTTGAATGGAAAGGGATATAGATTGCATATCCGCCAACATTGAGCACCGGCAGAATATCTGACTTCATTGAGTTGCCTATCATAAGGAACTCCTCAGGCCTGCACTCCAGTTTCTTCAAAAGTGAAAGGTATGTCTCCTCATTCTTGTCATACATCACCTCCACCAGATTGAAATGTTCCGCCAAGCCGGAACGCTTGAGCTTTCGGTTCTGGTCTAGAAGGTCTCCTTTTGTAGCCACCACCAGCTGATACCTGCCCGCATCCTGCAGCTTCTCCAACAACCTCCTGACACCTGGCAGCACCTCCATAGGGACATTGATAAGCGATGTGCCTATCTTTATCACCTCCTCCATTTCTGAAGGCTTGAGAGGTTCAATCCCCTCCTGCTCACCCCTGTTGCTAAACCCTATCGCTGTCTCCATTATGGAAATGGTAAACGCCTTGGCGCCATAGCCGTACGGAGCAAGGTTTTTCAGCTCTGTCTGATATAATGTGTCAATTATCTCCTGCGGCTGCGCAAAACGCCCCAAAACACGGCAATACTCCACCTCCGCCTCTCTGAAATAAGGCTCATTCACCCACAAAGTGTCATCCGCATCAAATGCTATATATTTTACTCTTTTCAGCAACTGCTTCATATACCAGCCATATTCTGTCTATAGAGACTCTATAGTTGAAAAATAATCTGCAAACTTTGATCTTTTATATGCATCCACACTCTTTCCAGGCACTTTAAGGATCTTATCCCCTTGTTTTTCAAATGCGCCATTTGCAAGTTCAGGTGGAACATCAGCATATAGTTCAATCACTTTAAGGGCACCGCAACCATTGAACGCCCCTTCCCATATATGAGTTAACGGAGCTCTAATTATAACCTCCTCAAGTTTGTCACACCCGTTGAACACATAATCACCCAAAAAAGTTACGGATTCCGGCACTTCAACTTTTACCAGTCCGTCGCACCCTTGGAATGCACCACTATATATCTCCTGCACAGTGTTGGGCATATATATCCGTTCCAGTTTTTTACAACTGTTAAATGCATAATCATTGATAATCTTTACTCCCTCCGATACTGTAAACTCTTCAAAAGCAGTTGCCTCAAAAGCGGATGCACCATATGCCTCAATACTTTCCGGAAGATAAAGCTCCTTAAGAGACTCACATGCACTGAACATTACATCCGGCACTTCTTTTATTCCATTCTGCAATGCAGCTTTTTCCAAAGAAACACAGCGTCCAAAAACCAAGTGCCCAAAATCTGCGATCCCAGATGGCACAGACACCTCTTTTATTGAAGAACATTCCGCAAAGGCACTGTACCCAAGACTTTTAAGTGTAGACGGAAACTCAACACCAATTAATAAAGCACATCCTTGGAATGCTTCCTCACCAATTTTTTCCATGCCATATGGAAGATCTATGCTCTTTAACGACGTACATCTGTAGAAGGCCCGTTCCCCTATCTCCATCACATCCGGATGCATTTCTACATTCTTTAACATTGAACACTGATTACAGAAATCTTTGGGCACCTTCACCAACCCTTTTGGCATCCGTACTGATTCCAAATTTTCACATAATGCAAACACACCCTCCTCCATTTCTGTGATATTGTCGGGAAGAACTACAACCTTTAAGGATTTGTCCTTATAAAAAGCATCTGCTCCTATTTTCTCAACGGAGCAAGGTATAAAAACCTCCTCTAGCGCTTCACATCCCTCAAATGCTCTACGGCCAATTGATACTACTCCATAAGGAATTTTCACACTCTTTATCTTCTGGTTATCTCTCATGAAACTATTCTTCAATTCCGGATGCTCCAACTCCATCAAAAATTCTTCCCCATCAGTTGTAGTATAGGTTAACACGTATTTACTTGCACCTTGGATTATCTTCACAAAAGATTCACTCATGCCATTATTGCCCACAAGCTTCACTTCTACGCTACGGACTTCCTCTGAATTGTTTGGCTCCAGCTTGAACAAAAGCTCCTTTCCATTCGTATTTTCACCTGACACTATTGATATCCAGCCACCAGCAGATTCTGGAACCTGCACTGTACACGATCCACCGCCAATAATCTTTACAGGCACTTTCAGTTCTACAGCATCCCACTGTGCATAATATTCAGAATATGGCGTATAAACTACCTCTTTTACACCTTGACTGATCTGAACCTTTTCAGTTATACCGGATGCCTCAAATGAAAGAAACCCCAACCTCTCTTTGTCTGACTCATTTTCCTGCACAGTAACTGTGACTGTTGTTTCATCACCTTTCTTCTGACACTTCAACTCCATCCAACTGTCTGCAAAAACAGTCCAGGAAACATTGGACATTACTGATACGGAAACTTTTTCACCGTATGCTGAAACTTCAAATACACTTTCAGTCACTGAAATATACGGAGCCGCAACTTCATTATTCTTTGAGCAAGATATTATTGCAAGTATACATATCAAAACCAAAATTACCTTTTTCATAAACTTTCATTTTAAGATATTCTCAAAGTTAGAAAATTTCAGCATTCAATAGA
>JAEIGA010012562.1_pt1 | contig 12853 bp, 3 predicted proteins | sample 9270691 | NCBI WGS metagenome assembly JAEIGA01 (sample SAMN17057246, study PRJNA624740) | gut metagenome | biome: biome; isolation source: fecal sample | host: Bos grunniens | place: China: Xizang | collected 2019 | reverse complement strand
TTAATTACAAGAAACTACACAGATTTTCGTGGAGTTGATTTTACTGATAGAGAAGTATCATTACACAGAAGCCCAGATAGTTTGAATATGTGGAAAGATTATAAGAACTTAGGTAAATGTATAGAAACACGCCCAGATATAGAATTAGTCGCAGCCTATGACAATACTATATATGGGCTATTTTTTTATAGGGTTGGAAATACAGAAATGATGATAGTACATAGTGGTACTAAACTATATAGAGTAGAAGGAGAAACAAAAACAGAACTATTTACAGGTATGAAACCTGCTAAGAGTAATGCTTTCGTATATAACCAAATTCTATATATCAAAGATGGTATTAATTACTTAAAATATGATGGCGAAACAATAGGACAAGTAGTAGGCTACATTCCAACAACAAGCATAGCAAGAAAGCCAATAGGTGGCGGTACATTGTTCCAAGATGTAAATATGCTAAGTGCTTGGAGAAAGAATACCTTTTTAGGTGATGGAGAAAGTACAGAATATTACTTAGATGCTAGGGATATAGACGGAGAAGCACCAGTAGTAGTAGTAAATGGTAGTACACTAACACCAATGACTGATTATGACTATGACTTAGGAGCAGGAAAGATAACATTTAAGGTAGCACCACCTAAACCATTAACAGATGGTCAAGACAATGTAGAGATTACATACAAGAAAACAGTAACAGGATATGCAGATAGAATTAATAAATGTACTCTATTACAAGTATTTGATAATAGGGTATTTTTTAGTGGGAATAAAGATTATCCAAATACAGTTTGGCATAGCAGCCTTAATGATCCAACTTATTGCAGCGACTTAGATTACTACAATGAAGGATTAGACTTATCACCTGTTAAGAGTATGGTAGCAGGTAATAATGCTCTATGGGTATTTAAAGAACCTTCACAGGCTAATACAACTGTGTTCTATCACAATCCAGTTATAGATGCGGAATATGGAAAGGTATATCCTAGTTCACATTCAAGTATCAGTACAGGTTGTATAGCAACAGGTATCAACTTCAATGATGATATAGCATTCTTTAGTGATAGAGGAATGGAAGCAATCAACGGAGATATAACTACAGAACAAGTAGTAGCACATAGAAGTTCTATGATTGATAGTAGGTTACTAGCAGAGGCTAACTATAAGAATATGATATTAGAAGAGTGGGAAGGCTACTTACTAGTAATTATAGATAATAAAGTATACCTAGCAGATAGTAGAGCGATGGTAGTAAACCAAAACCATAATGAGTACGAATGGCAGTATTGGACTTTACCTAAAACAATAACTTGCACCAAAGTACATAACGGAATCTTATATTTAGGTTCTACAGATGGTATTTACTCCTTAACTGATACAAGCGACACAAGAGAAGTAGAGAGTTATTGGTCTACAACTTCCGACAAATTTAATTACTCAAACTACACTAAGACAACGAACAAAAAAGGATTTATTGTAGAAGCAGAAGGCGAAAGTATCAGTTTATCGGTTAAAACCAATACAACAGATTGGGAGTTAATAGATACCTACAACGATGTAAAAGAGGCTTTTATTAGCAGAGTAAAAAGAAAGAAGTTTAAGGATATTCAATTAAAGTTTCATTCTAACAAACCTTTCAAATTATATTCTGCTACTTTGGAATGTTATGTCAATTCGTATGTAAAAAGGCTTTAACAAAAAATAATATTTTAGTATAATACTTCCAAGAGGGAAGCCCTAATCTTCCCTCCTATACTTATTAGGGAGGTATTATGACATTAGAGAAAAGAAAAGAATATTCTAAGAAATATTATGAAAGAAACAAAGAAAAATGCAAAGCAAACTGGAAAAAATACAGAGAAGAGCATAAAGAAGAACTCAAATTAAAAAATAAGCAATATAGAGAAACACACAAAGAACAAAGAAAAGATTATGATAGAAAAAGAAAAAAAGAAGATGAAATATATAAATTAACGATTTATATAAGAAATTCTATCAATAATATTTTCAGAGGTGCAAAAGGCTTTACAAGAAGTAAGAAAGCGGAAGAAATATTAGGTTGTACCACAGAGGAATTTGTAGAATATTTACAAAAACTTTTTAAAGAAGGAATGACACTAGAAAATCACGGTGAATGGCATATAGACCATATAAAACCTTTATCTAGTGCAAAAACAAAAGAAGAATTAATTAAATTAAATCATTACACTAACTTACAACCATTATGGGCTAGTGAAAATATGAAAAAAGGAAAAAAGATACTTTAAATAGTGTCTTTTTTTATTGAATAGGAGGGAAACGATGGCAACAAATTACAATATAAACTATGAAGATGAGCGATTTCAAACTGTAGAATCAGAGAAACAAGCAGCCTTAGAGAATGTAAATAACACCTACGGAAATATGATTAACCAAAGCGATCAATTCTATCAAGACCAAATAAATGCTGCCAAGGACTATGCGAATACACAACAACAAATACAACAAGAGAATACTGATTTTACTATAGATACAATAAACCAACAAAAAGAACAGGCCAATAAAGATTACACAAAAGAACAAGCAGGAGCATATGTAGATTGGCAGAAACAAAGTAACCAATACGGTGCTAATGCAGAACAAATGGCAGCAAACGGATTAACTAATACAGGATTTAGTGAATCTAGCCAAGTAAGTATGTACAATACATACCAAAACAGAGTAGCAACAGCAAGAGATACATTTAATAGGGCTATTTTAAACTATGATAATTCAATTAAGGAAGCCCAATTAGCAAATAACAGTAAATTAGCGGAGATAGCATATCAGGCTTTACAAACACAATTAGAACTATCTCTAGCAGGATTCCAATATAAGAATACATTATTGCAAACTCAATTAGAAATGCAACAACAAACAGAGGATAGATACTACTCAAGATGGCAAGATGTATTAGGACAAATGAATCAAGAAAATCAATTCAAAGAAAGTATCAGACAATATGAACAAAACTATGCTTTGGAACAAAAACAATTTGCAGAACAAAAAAGACAATTCCAATTGGAATATGACCAAAAAGTTAAATCATTCAATGAAGAGATTAGACAATTTAATACACAAATTGCTTACTACAAAGAGAAAGATGCTAAAGAGTATGCTCTAAAGATTAAGCAATTAGAAGAAGAGAAGAAGAAAACAGAGATGGCTCAAAAACAATGGGAGAAAGAATATGCTTTGAAACAACAACAAATAGCCCAAGAACAATCAAGATGGGAGAAAGAATATGCTTTAGCAAAGGCTAAAAGTTCATCAAGTTCAAGTAGTGGATCATCTAGTTCTAAAAAGAGTTCAAGCAGTTCAAGTTCTAAAAAGAGTTCATCAAGTGTTAAAAAGAGTTCTAGTAGTTCATCAAGCACTAAAAAGACAAGTTCAAGTTCTAATGGTGGTTGGATGAGTCCAGCAGAAACAGCCAATAGTTTAGGATTACCTGCGGTAGTTAAACTAAGTAATGTAATTAGTCCGTTGGAATATGAAACTAAAGTAGTAAACGGTATCACATATTACAGAAAAAGATAGGAGGTGGTTAAATGGCTAATTGGCAAGAAACTTATGAAAAATTAAGGAAGAAAAAAGAAACATTAGACTTACTTTCAGGCAATGGTATGTTAATAGATTCAGCCCCAGTTAATAACACTAAAAAAGCAACTACAACTAAAACTAAAAGCAAGAAGAAAAAAGATGATGAAGAGAGGACTTGGTTTAGTAAAGGTGCATTTGAAGATGGCTATGATATAGGAGATATATCTAAGACTATCTTAGGTACAACAACAGACCTATTTCAAGATGTAACACAGGGTGCTTTAGGCATCGGAGAAAAGGTGATAGATGCAGGAGCAACCCTATTAGGTGGAACAAGTAAACTATTCGGAGCAGATGATTTTGCAGATGATGTAAGAGGATTTGTAGAGAAAGATTTAATAGATGAAGAAGCAGCAGCAAATAGGTTTATTAATGAAAGTTTAATAGGTAGAGCAAACAAGATTATAAATGGGCAAATGCCTGTAGTAAACCGTTTAGATTCTAGTGGAGATTTGATAGAACAAAATTCAATCTTTGGTGAGAAATCTGATTCATTATTGCAATCCGCAGGTCAACTAGGTGGAACAATAGGATTACAAGCAGTAGGTGTGCCTTGGTGGGTAACAACAGGAACAACCTCGTTTGGAGCAGAGGCAGAACAAGCCTTTAAACAAGATGCGACATATGAAGAAGCAATAACTAGTGGTTTAGTAAGTGCTGGAGCAGAAGTATTACTAGAGAAACTATCAGGTGGTATATCATTCGGTGGTAAAACATTAGATGTAGGACTAAAGAGTAAGATAGCCGAAAGCATAACAAATAAAACATTACAAACACTAACTAAGTTCGGTGTAGATGTAGTAGGTGAAGGTACAGAAGAAGTATTAACCGAAGTTGTATCAAATGTAGGTAAGAAACTATCTTATGAAGATGAGAAAACTTGGAGCGAAATGCTTACAAGTGAGGAGGCTATGGATAGTTACCTAGAATCATTTATAGGTGGAGCGGTATTAGGTGGTGGATTTAGTGCTGGTAGACTTAATTCCTCACTTAAAACAGGCAGAGATTACGATACAGGCTTATCAATGAATGAACAAAAGGTAGTAGATAGCGAAATTGCCAAGAGAACAGAAGGACAAAACCTAACAAGTAAACAAAAGGCTAAGATAGAAGCAGAGGTTAGAGAAGATTTAGAGAAAGGTTATATTTCTACAGATACAATAGAAAGTACTCTAGGAGGTAAGACATATAACCAACTAAAATCAGTTAGGGATCATAAGACTAACCTAGAAACTCAAATTAAGGAACTAGAGAACAAACCTAATGCAGAGATCACAGTTAAAGAAATGGAGCAATTAAATAGCCTTAGAGAGCAATTAAGCCAATCTAATACAAATACACTAGAAAGCAAATTACAAGCCGAAATGGAGCAAAATATTAAGTCTGATGGCTATTTACAGAGAAGTTATCAAGAAAAGGCTAAAAGAAGTAAAGAATTTACTTATGAAGTAGCCGAAACTGATAGTGAATTTAGAAAAGGAGTACTAGAGAGTACTAAAGGGAAGTTGAATGATACTACTCGTTCACACGAAACAGCAGAAGCATTAGTTAAATTAAGTGAAGATAGAAAGATGCAGTATAAATTCACTAACACAAAAGAATTACAACAAATGAAACTAGTACCAGAAGGCAAAACAGCCAATGGATTATATGTAGTAGATAAAGATGGTAAGAGAGAAATACTAGTCAATACAGACAGTAAGAAGTACATAGAGGCAGTATTAGTACACGAAACCGCTCACGATTTCCAAACTACAAGCCCTGAAACATATACAAAACTACAAGATATTACTAAACAATTCGCAGAAGCAAGTGGAGATTATGCAAGAATACGAAGCGAAGTAACAGAGATGTATAAGAATGTTGAAGGAGTAAACATAGAAGAGGAAGTAACATCAAGATTACTAGAGGATTACTTAGGTAATAAAGATTTCATTAGTAACCTAACAACTAAAGAACCTAACATAGTACAAAAGATTATTAATGAAATTAAATATCTAGTTAAGAAATTCACAGCAGGAAGCCCAGAGGCTAGAAAGTTAGTAGAACTACAACACACATTAGAAGAAACATATAAAGAAGCATATAGAAAAACAGAGGCAACAGAAACACCAGAGGGTACTAAGTATTCCTTAACAGATAATAGAGGTAGAAAATTAACTAAAGAACAAGCAGACTTCTTTAAAGATAGTAAAGTTCGTGATGAAAAAGGTAATTTAGTACAAGTTTATCACGGTTCTAATGCAAACTTTACCGTATTCGATAAGAATAAAATAGGAAGTGCAACAGGTACACCACTATTCGGGAAAGGTTTTTACTTCTCCACTTCTAAAAGTGATGCAAAAGGTTATAGTAATAATGCTGCTATCAACGACAACAGCACAGTATACAGAACATACCTAAACATTACTAACCCATATAAAGCAACAGATAATGATGCAGGAATGTTAAATACAGAGGAATTACAAAAACAGGGTTATGATGGTATAGAGATTCAAGTAGGAGCAAAAGATAAAAACTATGTAGTGTTTGAATCAAACCAAATAAAGAATGTAGACAATACTAACCCTACTGAAAACCCAGATATAAGATATTCATTAAGTGAAGATGGCAAATTAGTAGATAACAAAGGTAATAATATAACACTAGAAGCAAGCGATACAGGAACACACGGTACATTAATGGCTATTCATAATTTGACCGAAGGCAAGTTAAAAGGAATAATCGAATTAGGAGGCTTCCCAGTACCTAGTATTGCTATTACAGACCCTAGTAAAACAGGTCATAGTAATTTCGGTGAAATATCCGTTTTATTCGATAAAAATACAATTGATCCTGCTAATAGTAAAAACGAAGTGTACGATAGAGATGTATGGAGTCCTACATTCCCAACAGTAGAATATGATATAGACACAAAAGTTTTAGATAAAATAAGAAAAATGACCAAAACTGATTATGGTTATGATAGCAGCAACAGATATTTAAGTACTGTTAGTTCTAAATTAAATAATATAGAAGATAATGTAAATCGTGGTGGAATAGAAAGAACACTAGAAGATATTAAAAATAGCGATGCTTTCAAATATGTTTATTTAAAACAAACTAACCCTGATTTTAAAGAAGCATTTAAAACAGAAAATTATCACGATAAATATAACAACGAAACATTACAAAGATTTTTAGATAAATATGATGGCAAATATCCATTAAATGATATACCAAGTAGTGAAGTAGATAATTATACTTCATTAATGGTAGAGGCATATGAAGAGCAAGTAAGACAAGAATATGCTAAATATCCTGATTTAGATGAAGATACAATTAATTCTCTTGTAAATACACTAACAAGTCCACTAAGAGAAAGATTTGCTCAAAAAGATAATTTCTTAATGGCGGCTTACAAGTTACAGAAGAATGGTGCAAACAATCAAATAATAGATACCGCTGCAACCAATGAATTAATCAACGAAAGCATTAATCAACAAGAATATGAAAAATGGGTAGATGAAATATTTAAAGATATTATTTCAACAAAAGGTATAAGAAACGATAAAGACTTGTTTACTCCAAGCGGTAATAGAAGAAGTTTTAAGTCATTACACGAAGATTATAATTTAGAAAACATAGTTAAATACTTAACTAAAAAGTCAACAGTTGCAGGTCAAGAAGGCTGGGGTTCAGGTAGCAACTTTGGAACATTACAAGCCCAAATGTCTACCAAGTTTAAATCTATTGATGAAATTAAACAAACCGCTAACGAAAGATTAGTGCCTACTACCGAAGAACACGATTTATTGAAAACATATTCTGATACCATTTATGCCGATATGGAAGCATTAAGCGAGTATTATAAATATGATACAAGTTTTTATGGAGAAAGTTTTGATAGTGCTGGATATGCCTTAAACGATTTTGCTAAGTATAAAGTTCAAAACTTAACTAATTTAAAGAAAGCATTAGATAACAATAATATCGTAAGTGCTAATGTGCCTAATGAGTTATTGCAGAAAGTTGTTGCTGATGTTAATTCGTTGAAAAACCTTCCTACAGATTACTTTGAAGCAAAACCGCAAAGAGCAGTAGGATTAGATGAAGCACAAGCAATAGTAATACCTAACAATGTAGATGCAGAGTTCAAACAACAATTACAAGATGCAGGATTAAAATATTATGAATATGATCCGAATATTGAAGGGGATAGACAAAGAGTTATAAATCAATTTGATGATTTAAAATTCAGTTTATCTAACGAATCTGACATAGCACCTACAAGCACACCAAACCAAACAGCAGCACAAGATATTAAATTACAAGTAGAAGAGGCTATAGCACCATTACAAGAAGAGATAACACAGTTAAAAGAAGAATTACAAAACATCACAGCAGTAGACTATGCACCAGCAACACAAGAAGTAGTAGAACAACAAAGTACAGAGGCATTTAATACTATAGATGATGCAGATTCACCTCAACAGGTAGAGGATTTCGCCCCAACAGGCGAGCAAGTAACACCAACAGATAGTCTATTCGATACTAGAGATTATGAAGAAGTAGGAAGTAAGAAAGTAAATGCTTATCAATACGATAACCCAGAAGTAAAACCATACTTCCAAACAGCAGCAAGAGAGATGCTTACAGACCTACAAAATTCAACTAGAGGCGAAAGACTTATCATAGGTGATAACTCACAAATAGGCGATAATGATTATTACTATTCAGGAACTAAGAGAGCAACTACAGATGATATAGCAGATTTATTAGATGGTATGGGAGGCAAGTATAAGTATAGTTATGCTGATATTGAAAAAGGATTAAGAGCAATAATCGAAGATAACGGAGCAGAAAATAATGCAGTATCTAAGAGAATAGAGTTCTACCTAGACAAGAGATTAAGAGAAGGCTATACAGATATAGATGGATATGAAATACCTGCTGATACTGAATACCTAGATATGCTAAGAGCAAAAGGAATAACAGATTACTATAACAATATTCCATTAGGTGAAGCACCTGTTAAAACTGTGAATAAACCTGTGGATAATGTTTCAAATAGTAACATAGCAGAAAGAATAGCACCATTAAGAGCAGAAGCAATTAGACCTGCTCCAGATAAAGATTCTCACGGTTATAAGATGATTAGAGTTAAGACAGATGCAGAATTACAAGCAGAAACAAACGAAGAAATAGCAGAAATCTTAGCAGAAGAACCTAAAACAGAGGACACTAGAAACAAGAGAAAATGGGCTATTATAAAGGCTAATGTGCTTGATAAAGGAATGGTATTCGAAGATGTGTCTTTGAAACATAAGAACAGAGAATTGATGGGTAAATGGGATTATACTCTAACATCAGAAGCAAGAGGCCAAAATGTAATTGGTAACGGACATTATGAATATGATCCATACAGTAAGACAACAAAGAAAGTAAGTAAGTCATTAAATGAGATTAGAGAACAAGTAGAAAGTACAGGCTTAACTAAAGAGTTCTATGAGTATATGTATCATAAACACAACATAGACAGAATGAGATTAGATAAAACATACGAAATAGAGAACAAACCTGTATTTGGTTACAATGTTACCGCTGACCAATCAGTACAAAAGGTTAGAGAACTTGAAAATCTATATCCAGACTTTATGTTATATGCACAAGATGTATACGATTACTTAGAAGCAGATAGAAATGTATTAGTAGAAAGTGGAGTTATATCAGAAGAAACAGCCCAATTATGGAAAGATATGTACCCTCACTATGTACCAATCAGAAGAGCAGGGCATACAGGTAATGCAATTAATGTACCGCTTGATACAGGAAGAACAGGAGTAAATGCACCAATCAAGAAGGCAACAGGAGGCAACCAAGACATATTACCATTATTCGATACTATGGCTTCAAGAACACTACAAACACATAGAGCAGCGGCTAAAAATAGTTTCGGTATTGAATTAAAGAACACAATAGGAACTACAATCAATAGCCAAGCAACAAATGTAGATGAAGTAATAGATAGTGTAGATGCACAAGAAGAGTTATTACAAGAAGGCAAGAACGGTCAAAAGCCTACATTTACTGTATTTGAAGATGGAGAGAAAATCACATTTGAAATTACTCAAGATATGTACGATGCCTTAAAACCTATAAGCGATAGTTCATTACTGAACAAGACATTTGCAATACCAAATAATATAAGCAGTTTCCATAGGGGAGTATTAACTCAATATAACCCTGTATTTATGCTAACAAACGGTATAAAAGATGCTCAAGATATACTAATAAACTCACAACATTCTGCAAAAACATATGCTAAAGTTCCAGAAGCATTTGCACAATTACTAAGTAAAGGTTACTGGTATCAAGAGTATATGTTAAATGGCGGAGAGCATAATAGTTACTTTGATAGTGTAGATAATACATTCAAAACAGGAAATAAAGGAATAAAGAAGATATTAGACTTACCACCATTAAAACAAATAAGCCAATTAAATGATTATATCGAAAGAATACCAAGACTTGCAGAATACATAGCAAGTAGAGAGGCAGGAAGAAGTGTAGAAGTGTCTATGTTAGATGCTGCTAGGGTTACTACTAACTTTAAAGCAGGAGGTAACTTAACTAAGTTCTTAAATAGAAATGGTTTCACATTCGTAAATGCTTCAGTACAGGGTGCTATGCAACAAGTAAGAAACTTTAGGGAAGCCAATGCAAATGGTGTAAGAGGTTGGGCAAACTTAGCAACTAAATTCGCTATTGCTGGATTACCTGCGATGATACTAAATGCTCTACTTTGGGAAGATGATGAAGAATACGAAGAACTATCAGATTATGTTAAACAAAACTATTACATAGTAGCAAAAACAGATGATGGTACATTTATCAGAATACCTAAAGGAAGAACACTAGCGGTTATTCAAGAAGGTTTTGAACAAATGAAACATCTAATAACAGGCGATGATGAAGCGGATTTAAAAACATTCATAGATTTATTCTTAACTAACCTAGCACCAAACAATCCGATAGAAAACAATGTACTATCTCCGATTGTTCAAGTTGTAAATAACAAAACTTGGTATGGTGAAGATTTAGTACCAACCAGACTACAGAACCTACCAGCAGCGGAACAATACGATGAGAGTACAGATTCATTCAGTAGATGGTTAGGAGAAAAGACTAACTTTAGTCCTGTTAAGATTAATTATCTATTGGATCAATATACAGGTGGTGTTGGTGATGTAGTATTACCGATGATGACACCAGAGGCTAAGAGCGATGCAGATACACTAGGAGAACAATTACTAGCACCTCTAAAGAGTAAGTTTACAACTAATGCAACAATGAATAATCAGAATGTAACAGATTTCTATGATAAGAGCGAAGAACTTACTACAAATGCTAAGAAGTCTACTGCAACAGATGAAGATGTATTAAGAAATAAATATATCAATTCAGTTAAAGCAGAGATGAATGAACTATATGCAGAGAAGAGGGAAATACAAAATAGCGATTTACCTAACAGCGAGAAATACAACAGAGTATTAGAAGTTCAAAAACAAATTAACGAACTATCTAAAGAGGCTCTAAACGAATACAAGAATGTAGATATATATAGTAATTATGCTACAGCAGGAGATAGACAATACAGACTTACTGATGATGGAGAATGGCAGAAGATAAATGATAAACAACTAGAAAAACAAGATGAAGTAACAAGTAGTCTAGGCATAACTCCTAACGATTATTGGAGCAACAAAGAAGAATATGATTATGCTTATGAAAACCCTAGTAAGTATGCTCTAGCAAATGCAATAGCCGATTATTCTACATTCAGAGAAATATCTAGCGAATTATACGATATAAAAGCAGATAAAGATTCGGAAGGTAAGTCTATTAACGGAAGTAGAAAAGAGAAGGTATTTGATTATATCAATAACTTAGACTTAGATTTCGAGCAAAGAATAATGTTAGCGAAGTTAGAGTACCCTTCATATGATGAATACAATTACGAGATTATAGAATATCTAAACGAAAGAGAAGATATTAGTTATGAACAAATGGTATCTATCTTAACCGAACTAGAATTTACGGTTAAAAAAGATGGAACTATTGTATGGGATTAGAGGTGATTGAGTGAAACAAGATAGAAATGGTGTAAGAACCGCCCAAGACCTAGAAAGGAAATACAACCTAGCCGATTTAATAGGGATTAAGAAGGCGGTAGAACTACAAGAAGTAGGCATAAACAAAACCAATGCAACACTAGAAGAGTTTATGAGTTCTACTTTAGGCAGCATAAATGATTTACAACAACAAATAGATGGGAGCATCACTACATATTATTGTAGCGGTGTTCCTACACTTGATAATTACCCTACTAACGAATGGGCAGAAGAAGAGTATGCACACCATATAGGTAATATGTATTATGACAAAGATACAGGATATGCCTACAGATTCTTCTTAGATGGAGATACTTACAAATGGGTAAAGATAGCAGATAGTGATGTAGAGGAAGCATTAAGACTAGCAAGTTTAGCCCAAGATACCGCAGATGGAAAAAGGAGAGTATTTACTACTACTCCTTTTGTTCCTTATGATGCAGGTGATTTATGGTTATATGCTAAAGAATTATATGTATGTAAAACTCCTAAGACAGCAACGGAAACATATAGCGGTACTGATTGGGAGATAGCAACTAAGTACACAGATGATACAAAACTAAACGAATTTGTATCAGGTGAATATGCAGACGATATAGAGGCAATAAACAAGCAAATAGACAAGAAAGCGGAAACTTGGTATCAGAGTACCGATCCATCTTCTTTATGGACTACAGACGAATTAAAAGCGGCTCATACAGGGGATTTATGGTACAACACAGCAGAGAATAAGAATTATGTATATACTTCATCTCATACTTGGGCAGAAATAGATGGAGTGCCAGACAATGTATACGATGAAATAGATGGTAAAGCCCAAATATTTACTAGCCAACCTACACCACCTTATTATGTAGGCGATTTATATGTACAGGGTAACAATGGAGATATTTTAGTATGTACTACTGAAAGATTAAGTGGAAATTATGTTGCAAACGAATGGAAGAAAGCGAGTAAATACACAGATGATAGTGCATTAAATACATTTATAACAGGCGAATATTCTGATGATATAGAAGCAATTAATACACAGTTAGATAAGAAGGCGGAAACTTGGTATCAAAACAGCGACCCATCTACGGCGT
>JAEIGA010012561.1_pt1 | contig 12854 bp, 3 predicted proteins | sample 9270691 | NCBI WGS metagenome assembly JAEIGA01 (sample SAMN17057246, study PRJNA624740) | gut metagenome | biome: biome; isolation source: fecal sample | host: Bos grunniens | place: China: Xizang | collected 2019 | reverse complement strand
CGCGCTCAATTCGGGATGCCGCATCACTCTTGGTACTGACGGCGCGTCGTCCAACAACAATCTGGACCTTCGCGAAGAGATGAAGTTTGCATCACTCCTTGCCAAGGTTAGCGGCGATCCAAGTCTGCTGCCGGCAGAAGAGCTCTTCCGCTGGGCGACCATTAACGGAGCCGAAGCCTTCGGCATCAACGCTGGAGAGATTGCGGTAGGGAAGAGGGCAGACCTGATCCTGGTTGACCTCTCCAACCCTCGAATGCAGCCTTGCCACAACCTGGTTTCCAACTTCATCTACAGCGCCGACTCATCTTGCATCAGCAATGTCATCTGCGACGGCAGGATAGTGAAATAATACAAAAAGCGGATGCAATCATCAAGATGCATCCGCTTTTCTTAGTATCTGGTCTGAGTGATTACTTCTCAGGTCTCATAACGACTTCAAGGAAGTTGCCAGAGTTGAGGATCTCAGCTGCTGCAGCCTTAACATCCTCTGGTGTGAGAGCTGAAACTGCTGCTTCATACTCAGTTGCGTGATCGAAGCCATAGAGAACATACTGGTTGATTGCGCCAGCCCAGTAGGTGTTGCTCTGCTTGCGCTCTGAGATGTTCTTCTCAAGGTTCTTCACGGTCTTCTCGAAGTGATCTGCGCTTGGACCATTGGTAGCAAGGGTCTTGATGCCTTCTAATGCGAGCTCGCGAAGTCTGTCTGCCTGTGCCTCGTTGGTCTGGAACTGCACCTGCACCTCTGAAATATTGAGAGGCTCGTGGTTGATTGTAGCTGCAGCCTGAGCACCGTATGTGCCGCCTTCGCTCTCGCGCATAGTCTCAGTGTATACCATATTAAGGATGTAGCTGAGTGCAGAGTAGCTGACTGCGTCCTTGATGCTGTATTTCTTGTCAGCGCTATAGATCTGAACTACAGTTACCATTGGTGTAGACATCTTGGTTCTGAAGTCCTCGATCTTCTTGCCCTTTACATAACCATCTTCTCTATATGACCAATCGGTCGCCTTCTTGCCCTTAGGAAGAGAACCGATGTACTTCTGAACTAGAGGTGTTACTGTCTCTGGGTCGAAGTCTCCGGCGATGATTACACTCACACCTGCTGCGTCCTTGAAAAGCTGCTTCCAGTTTTTCTCAATAGTTGCAAGGTTTGCCTTGGCGATAACTTCCTCGCTGATGAGCATTCTGCGTGGGCTGTCGTAGATGGTGCCGTAGAGCTTCTCAGAAAGGGCCCAGTCAGGAGTACTCTTCAAGTTAGGAAGGATAGATTGTATCTGAGCAATGCCCTGATTGTATTCTTCCTCGTCAAAGCGTGGTTGAGTGTAGTAGAGGTATGCCATCTGAAGAGCGGTCTCAAGGTCCTTCTGTGTTGTAGATGCAGAGATACCGTGAGTGTATGCTTCAATGAATGGATATACGGAAACTTCCTTGCCAGCGAGCATCTTGTTGACAGTTGTTTTAGGGAACTGTGCGATACCGGTGTTGCTCTGGTAAAGAGAGAAGATATTTGACTCAAATGATGCCATATCCTCATCTGAGATAAGGCTCTGGCCACCCTTCTTCTCGATTGTGATGCTGATGCGATTCTTCTCGTGGTCAACAGGGTAGAGGATTACTTCTGCACCGTTGGCAAGAGTGAGCTTGGTAGCATCGTAGATAGTCTTGCTTGTCTTCTTGATCTTGCTGCCCTTGAGTGTGCTAGGATCGAGGAATTCTGTCGGGATCTCTTCGCCTGCGACCTGCTCGATTTCTGCATTCTGAACAGCAGTGAGAGTCTCAAGTATCTGAGCTTCAGTTGGATGTACGTTTCCTTCCTTCTCAATACCCTCATAGAGGATTACCATATTCTCACGAGTGAGGATCTGAGTAGCCACCTGGTTGATGACAGTCGCAGAAATCTGAGGCATGATGGCTTTTACAAGCTCAAGCTCAGTCTGTGGAGTCATAAACGGCATATTGTCAAAGAAGTTATATATATAAGGGTATACAAACTGGCTATTGCTGCGGGTGTCAGCACGTGAAGCTGCGTTTTCAAGCTGAGAGATGATTTCTGTCTGTGCGCGCTTAACTTCTGCATCAGTAAAGCCGAAACGACTCATCTTTTCAAGTTCTGTCATGAGAGCTTTAAATCCCTCCATAGTCTGTCCGTCCTTACAGTTGACCTGACCAAGAACAACCTCACAAGTTTCTGTGAGCTTGCCCATACCAAATCCGGCAGCGATAAATGGAGCATTGCTTCCTGATGAGAGGTCGTCAAATCTCTCGCTCATAACAAGTGACATTGTCTGCTTGATGAGGTCTGTCATTAAACCTACAGCAGTGCTGTTGAGAGCCTCAGGTGTAGGCTCGCTCTTCCAGTATACAGTGAAGTTTACGCCAGTATTTTCAGGGTCTGTGAGGATACCTACGATAGGCTCTTTGTTGTCTGGAATCTTGATGACATCCTTAGCCTTAGGATTCTCTGCTGCAGGGATGTCAGCAAATATTGTCTTGATCTTTGCCTCTACTTCATCAACGTCGATATCGCCGACTACGATAAGAGCCTGCATGTCAGGACGATACCAGGTCTTGTAAAAGTTTACAAGGCTCTCTGGCTTGAAGGTCTTGAGGTTCTCCTCGCTGCCGATGATAGTACATCCATTGTACTTTGAATCACCATAGAGATATGGCATACCCGCCTCTCTCATTCTCCAAGAAGCATTGTTTCTTGATCTCTTTTCTTCGAGAATCACACCTCTCTCTGCATCGATCTCTGCTGGGTCACAAGTCACAAAGTGAGAGTAGTCGTGCATTATCAGGAGGCAAGTGTCAACAACGGTAGGTCTCACAAGAGGAATGTTGTTAAGCAAGTAGATAGTCTGCTCAACACCGGTGGAAGCGTTGACGTTGCCACCAAATGAGGCTCCGATGCTCTCAAGCCAGTTGAGGATGCCCTTGCCAGGGAAATTCTTGGTTCCGTTGAAACACATGTGCTCAAGGAAATGAGCAAGACCATCCTGATCTGGTGTTTCCTGGATAGCACCTACGTTGGTAGCGAGATAAAACTCAGCTCTGTTGGCAGGTTTCTCGTTATGGCGGATATAGTATGTCAATCCGTTTTCGAGCTTACCGACTTTTGTCTCTGGATCATTTGGGAGTTGTGGAAGTTCCTGTCCAAAACTCAAAACAGCGGTGCATATAAGCACCGCTGTCATAATAAAGAATCTCTTCATTGTTCTTAGCATTTAAATCCGGTACTAAATATCAGTACGAAGATACTAAAAAATCTAAGAGCAAGATGTTTAATGTCGTTTTTATTTGCCTGCAAGTCTCTTGTAAGTCTCAAGACGGATCTTAGCAAACTCCTCTGTCTTCTCAAGAAGCTCAGTAGCGCTCTCTGGGAAGAGCTTGTGGAGAGAAGCAAATCTCACCTCACCCTTGAGGAAGTCCTGGAACTTAGTCCAATCTGGCTCCTTAGAGTCAAGAGTAAATGGATTCTTGCCTTCTGCCTCAAGAGCTGGGTTGTAGCGATAGAGATGCCAGTAACCGCACTCAACAGCAAGCTTCTCCTCCTTCTGGCTGAGACCCATACCGGCCTTCAAACCGTGGTTGATACAAGGAGAGTATGCGATGATGAGTGATGGTCCGTCATATGCCTCAGCCTCCTTGATGGCGTTGAGGTACTGAACTGGGCTAGCACCCATAGCAACCTGAGCTACATATACATAACCATAGCTCATAGCCATCATACCAAGATCCTTCTTGCGGATGCGCTTGCCAGAAGCTGCAAACTTAGCGATTGCGCCCACTGGAGTAGACTTAGATGACTGGCCACCGGTGTTAGAGTAAACCTCTGTGTCAAGCACGAGAACGTTTACATTTGCACCGCTTGCGAGTACGTGGTCAAGACCGCCGTAGCCGATATCGTAACCCCAACCGTCACCACCGAAGATCCACTGGCTGCGAGCAGGGATGTACTGCTTAATCTTGAGGAGAGACTTAGAAACCTCACAACCACACTCTTCCATAAGAGGAACGAGCTTGTCAGCAACTTCGCGAGTTACAGCGTAGTTGCTTCTGTTGTCGAGCCACTGCTGGTAGAGAGCCTTCATCTCGTCTGAGCACTTCTCGCACTCAAGACCCTTAGCCATGAGAGCGGCAACAGTCTCACGCATGCGCTCTGAACCGAGGTGCATACCAAGACCAAACTCAGCATTGTCCTCGAAGAGAGAGTTCTGCCAAGCTGGACCGCGACCGTGAGCGTCAGTGCAATATGGAGAAGCTGGGAATGAAGCACCATAGATAGAAGAGCAACCTGTAGCGTTGGCAATCATCATATGGTCGCCGAAGAGCTGAGTGATGTTCTTGATATATGGAGTCTCACCACAACCTGCACAAGCACCTGAGAACTCAAAGAGTGGCTGAGCAAACTGAGAATTCTTCATGTTTGCCTTAGGGTCACCTGGAGTCTTGTAGCCAACCTTAGCGTTGAGGTAATCGTAGTTTGCCTGCTCAGCAGTGTTGTCAATGTATGGAACCATTGAGAGAGCTTTCTCCTTGGCAGGGCAGACGTCAACACAGTTGCCGCAACCTGTACAGTCATCAACTGAAACTGCAAGAGCATACTTGTACTCCTTGAGGTTAGCCTTGCCGTCAGCCATCTTGATGCTTTCTGGAGCAACAGCAGCTTCCTCAGAAGTAAGGAGGAATGGACGAATAGCAGCGTGAGGGCAGACAAATGCACAAGTGTTACACTGGATACAGTTGTTTGCGTCCCAAGTAGGGATGTCAACAGCTACGCCACGCTTCTCATAAGCAGCAGTGCCTGCTGGCATTGTACCATCCTGGTAAGCCATAAATGCGCTTACTGGGAGGCTGTCGCCACACTGAGCATTTACAACGTCAGCGATCTCCTTGACAAATGGAGTTGCAAGACGACCTGCGTGGTGGTTGCTGAACTTAGCGTTGATGCTAGCCCACTCTGCAGGAACCTCAACCTGAACATACTCGCCACCGCGATCGATAGCTGCGTAGTTCATGTTAACGATGTTCTCACCCTTCTTGCCGTAAGACTTGAGGGCTGCGTCCTTCATATATTTAACTGCCTCATCAACAGGAATGATGCCGGTAATGCGGAAGAATGCACTCTGGAGGATGGTGTTGGTGCGTCCACCAAGACCGATCTCAGCAGCAATCTTAGTTGCGTTGATGATGTAAAGCTTGATCTTCTTGTTTGCGATTACAGCCTTTGCGTGATCTGGGATTCTCTTGAGAGTCTCTTCCTCGTTCCAGAGAGAGTTGAGGAGGAGGCTACCGCCAACCTTGATGCCCTTGAGCACGTCATACTTCTCGAGGTATGAAGGCACGTGGCAAGCAACGAAGTCAGGAGTGTTCACAAGATATGGAGCCTTGATAGGTGATTTACCAAATCTGAGGTGTGAACAAGTGTAACCACCTGATTTCTTTGAATCGTAGTCAAAGTATGCCTGGCTATAAAGATCTGTGTGAGTACCGATAATCTTGATAGTGTTCTTGTTGGCACCCACTGTACCGTCTGAACCGAGACCATAGAACTTGCACTCAGTAGTGCCCTTCTTTACGATAGAAGTCTCACCCTTTGTAGGGAGGCTCTTGAAGGTAACATCGTCAACGATACCGATTGTGAAGTCGTTCTTAGGCTCCTTGCGCTCAAGATTGTCATATACAGCGATGATCTGAGCAGGAGTTGTATCCTTAGATGAAAGACCATAACGTCCACCTACTACGATAGGAGCGTTGTTCTTACCCTGGAAGAGAGCCTTAACATCAAGGTAAAGTGGCTCTCCGAGAGATCCTGGCTCCTTAGTTCTGTCAAGAACTGCGATCTTGGTAACGCTCTTAGGAAGGACTTTGAGGAAATATTTCTCTGAGAATGGACGATAAAGGTGTACAGAAATAACACCGTATTTGCGTCCGTGAGCTGAAAGGTAATCAACTGTTTCCTTGATGGTCTCAGTAACTGAACCCATAGCGATGATTACACACTCAGCATCCTTTGCTCCGTAGTACTCAAATGGACGGTACTCTCTACCAGTGAGCTCACTGATCTCACCCATATAACGGGCAACGATATCAGGAACTGCATCATAAACCTGGTTGCGAGACTCAACAGCCTGGAAATATACGTCGGCGTTCTGAGCTGTACCGCGAGTAACAGGTGCTTCTGGGTTGAGGGCGCGATTGCGGAATGCCTCGAGTGACTTTGTGCTGACCATCTTCTTGAGGTCCTCCTCATCGATAGCCTCAATCTTCTGAATCTCATGAGATGTGCGGAAGCCATCAAAGAAGTGAAGGAAAGGAATAGAAGACTTGATAGTTGAGAGGTGAGCAACTGCTGCCATATCCTGTGCTTCCTGAACAGAGCCAGATGCGAGCATAGCCCAACCAGTCTGACGGCAAGCCATTACGTCCTGGTGGTCACCAAAGATAGAAAGTGCGTGAGAAGCGAGCGCGCGGGCTGAAACGTGGAATACTGTAGGGAGCATTTCACCCGCAATCTTGTACATATTAGGAATCATCAAAAGAAGACCCTGAGATGCAGTGTAGGTTGTTGTTAAGGCACCAGCCTGGAGAGATCCGTGAACTGCTCCTGCTGCGCCGGCCTCACTCTGCATTTCAGTAACCTTTACGACTTCGCCCCAAAGGTTCTTCTTGCCATGAGCGGCCCACTCGTCAATGTTCTCTGCCATTGTCGAAGATGGTGTGATTGGGTATATGGCCGCGTGCTCGCTAAATAAATATGCGATATTTGACGCAGCCTGGTTACCATCACAGGTGATGAATTTTTTAGCTTTTGACATGATAATAACGTTATTATATGGTTTAATTTACATTATAATACTACTTGGGTAGAATAAGGACAAAAATAAATAAAAAATCCCGGACTTTTAATAGCCCGGGACTAAAATTATTGAATAAATCTACAAACAGATTTTATTCAGCAAGTTTTGCAACTTCGCTAGCAGCGAGAAGATAGCAACCTGTACCAAAATCCTCGAAGTCTGGGATGCGGTCATAAGTTACAGGCTGAGCCTCCTTTGGCTCCTTACCTGAACCCTGTGAATAACCGATGAAACCGTTATCGTGGATACAGATGCGGTTGAGAGCATTCCAGCCCTTTGCTACGATTGGCTTGTAAACCTCAGCGTCAAGGATGCCGGTTCTCACGCCCCAAGCCATGCCATAGAGGAAGAGAGATGTGCCTGTTGCCTCTGGACCTCCGAAATCATCTGGATCGCCGAGTGAGCAGTTCCAGGTGCCATCAGTTCTCTGACAGTTCTTGAGAGCCTCGCACATTGCCTTGAAGTCAGCAATATATACGTCTCTGTGTGGGTCGTCAAGTGGGAGCTCGTCAAGTACTCTCACATAGGCAGCAACAACCCAACCGTTACCTCTTGACCAGTAGCACTCTTTTCCGTTAGGAGTCTTGTATGGAGGGCAGAAGTCCGCGTCTCTCCACCAGAGTCCGTCAGCCTCGTTAAAGAACTGATCTCTAGACCATTTGTACATCTCCCAAGCTTTCTCGAAGTATGCTTTGTTGTTGGTTGTAACACCATACTTGATGAGCACTGGCATACCCATCTGGAGAGCGTCAATCCAGTCCCAATCCTTCTCTGCGTCTGTTGCAGCAAGGAGGTTCTCCATACAGATATTGACATTCTTCATCATCTTTTCGTCACCGTAGATGCGATACATGTCGATGTATGCCTGAGCGCAGCAGTAGTTATCTGCATTGCGGGTAGTAGCCTGATTGTAACGCATGTTCCAATCAAAGTGATTACCCCAAGCCATTGTGTAATCAAGATATCTCTGCTGAGGATCTACTGAATTAAGAGCAAGGAGACCTTCATAATATACGGCACGAGTCCAGATGTTGCCCTCATATGCTCTCTGACGTGAAGGGAATGGAACCACCTTACCAGGGTCACCATAGATGTGCATAAAGTAATCGTTTACTTTACGTGCCTGAGCAATTACGGCATCTTTTGAAGGGATGTCATAATGTACAGGGATAACGTTGACCTCTGAGCAGAGACCTGAAGGATCTACCTCCCACTTGCCGAAGTTAACAGGGCCACCGAGAGTGCTGATGTTTGCATCCTTGAAGATCTTCCATTCAACGCCTCTTCTTTCATAATCAGCGATGCGGTTAGACTGAAGATTAGTTACATATACGTCGAGAAGGTTGATACCTGGCTTGAGGTACTCGCCAATAGAAAGCTTGAATGGAGCTGACCATACAACACCAACCTCCTGGCCATTGATTACAACTCTTGCACTTTCTCTGACGTCACCAAGATCGAGAACCCAGTCATCAGCCTCGTCAGGGTTTGTCATAGGGATAGCAGATGAATAAAGAGCAGTAGCGTGGTTGATCTTAGCTTCGTCAATCTTGAGCTTAGTCCAATCCATCACCTTGTTTGTGAAGAAATTGCCCTTGATCTCAGGATCGCTCTCAGGGAATGAGATGCTCCAAGCTCTATTGATGGCGATCTTCTCACCTTCATATGCTACATAGTTCCAGCTTGCAGCCTCTACGTCATTAGGGAATGTCTTGATGAGGAGAGACTCGCCTGGACCCATCTGGAGGCGGATCTCTGCACAACCATCAGCTGCGCTTCTAACCTGAGCCTTGCCGCTCTTGCCTGTAAGAGGGTCATAGATCATAGCAGAACCTGCTGGAGTTGCAAGCTTAACCCAACCGTTGACGCTCTTATCCTGGAGCATTACTGCGAAGTAGTTGTAACCGCCTACTTCGTTGGCACGACGGATCATAGAACCACCGTGAACGCTCTTGAACTCTTCAGCTTTCTTGGTAGCAAATACTTTTGCCATTGTAGTTGCCTTGCCAAACGAGCGAGCAACCTTCTTGAATTCCTTTCTGCGGGCTGCGAGATCGTGAAGACCTGGAACGTCCTGAGGAACATTGCCGATGAAGTATACAGGAACGCCCTGTGCCTTGAGTTCTACAAGTCTCTGAGCTGTCTCAACAGGCATAAATGTGCATGAAGGAACAATCACTGGCTTGGTGATCTCAGCAGAGAGAAGCTGACTATCAGAAATATAGTCTGCGTCATATCCGCTTGCAACTATTTCGTTCATTACAGCCTTGAGCTCAGGGAGAGTTCTATCCATGCTATGGATGTCAAACATCATATAAGGAGTCTGAGCGTTCTTGCTCCAAGCATCGTATACAGGGAAGTAGAGAAGGAAATCAGCATCCGGGCTACCTGCTGTGAGGAATGCCTGGCAGCGCTCGATATATTCAAAGAGTGCTGGAGCATCTTTCCACATAGCACCTGTAGGCGACATGTTGATAGAAGCGTAGAACATCCAACCAGGGAAATCTACTCCCTTAGGAGAGTATGGCGCGCCGTGGAAATAGATGTGGTTAACACCTGCAACAAACATCTGATCAAGCTCTGGCTTGCACTGGCTGAGAGATGTGCGGAAGTGTTCAGTCATCCAAGTAAGAGACTCTGCTGAAACATATTTCTTACCTGTGACGTGAGCTGCAGAAGAAGCAAACTTCAATACAGCTGGGTCGCCGTCGTTCTTTCTCTTGATAGGATCCTGACGAAGTCCTGGGAAGTTGAAATCGCTTCTTCCGTAGGTCTCGCACTCTGGAATATCTACGATACCATATACATCAAGAAGGTTTGCTGGAGAACCGTGAGACTGGTTGCGTACCTGTGAGCCATGTGAGTGACACCACTCAACCCAAGGGTTGATAAAGTTGTCGATGAGCACATTACCAAGGCACTCACGATAATCCATGATAGCTCTTTGATAATCAGTCATCTTTGCAGGGTTTGGCTTGCTCATATCAGGTCTCTGACGAGGACCACCTGGGACTGGTTTTGCCTGCTCTCTGTTCTGAACAAGGAATGGTACGATGTCGTAGCCATACTTCTCTTTAAAGATTTCTGGGAACTTCTCGGTCCAGTTGGCACCGTATACCTCATATGAATCGTTAAAGAATGTGTTAGGCCATTTTGCGCCACTCTTCTCAAAAGCTTTGTCAAATCTCTCGAGATAAACCTTGAGTGCCTCTGGGTTGTAGTGGTCCATTACCCAACCCTCGCCACCTGGAGCGGCTCTCTTTACTTTCTGACCGGTCTGGACAGTCTTAACGCCATCAGCAGTCACTTCCATCTTCTTGGCAGCAAGTTCAGGAGTGATGTGAGGTCCACCAAATGGCCAACCTGTACCGTTGTTCATATCGCACTGGAGACCAAGTCTTTCTGACTCGCTCACCAAATACTTGTACATCTCCATCCATTTATCAGAGAGATAGTCGATGTCGTTGGCTTCGTTGTTCTTTACGCCATAGATAGGAGTGACCTCATAGCCACCGATGCCTGCCTTGGCAAATTCTTCAAGATTGTAAGTAAGACCTTCTCTGTCAACCGCACTGCCGAGCCACCACCATCTTACAAATGGCTTGTTCTCGTTGGTTGGAGTGTACCAGTCAGTATTCTGCGCAAAGCCATTAGAGACTGATACAAGCGAGAGGAGTGAAAGAAAAATGAATTTTAGTTTCATATAAATAGATTTATTTTAAATATTTAGCAAGAGGATGATTTGCCTTCTTGAGGCCTTCAGCAAACGATTTTGCATTTCTCTCCGCACCTTTGCGAGAAGTGTGGGTATGATCGTTCTTGTAGTACTCTTTTGTTGCCTCAGGACCAATAGTATCAAAGAAATCAGCAGTGATATTGTGCATATCAATAAAGTCAACACCAGTCTGCTCTACAATCTCTTTGCACCATGTTGTGTATGTGTCGTTTCTGCGCTCCATCTTGCCCTCAGGCCACTCGTTGCGTGGAGTAATGCTGAGGAGAATAGGAATACCGCCCTTTTCTCTCACGTCACCGATAAACTTGCGGAGATACCAACCATAGGTGTAAACTACCTGATACATGCGCTTGTTAGGCATGAAGTAGTTTTTGTTCTCATCTCCTGTTCCTGCGAGTTCTGCTCTGAATGGAGGTGCGCTGACAGGACCCATATCGTTATGACCAAACTGGATGACTACATAGTCGCCTGGCTCAATGCTGTTGTAAACCTTGTCCCAACGACCCTCATCAAGGAAGGTACGTGCACTGCGGCCAGCCTTGCCGGCATTTACCAGTGTAATCTTCTCTGGGTCAAAAATTGTTTCGAGTACGCTACCCCAACCCCACATTCCGTTAGGGTCTGAGTCAGTGTTTTGGATAGTGCTGTCACCAGTAACGATGAGTGCTGGTTTGCCAGGCTCTCTTGTAAATTCCTGCTTTGGAAGATCAAGAGGGAGAAGATATTGCTTGAGGTCTGATGCTTCACAGGCTGCAATGCCTTCTGCTGCGCTGCGAGCATTGTTGTCGGCTCCAAATGCGCTGGTATGGATAGTGTCCTTGTAGAACATATATTTTACCTTTGCTTTGCCGAATTTCTCAAATTTCTTTGCAGAGATGTCCTCAAGATCTACTACAGGGACGTTCTTTTCTGCTCCGATAGCCTTAATCCAGTCGGTGAATGTACCAATCTTACGTCTTGCTGAACCATCTTCTTCCCACTGGTCGCGTGGAGTGAGAGTGAAGAGGATAGGATAAGCACCAACCTCTCTTACCTCATCAATATATCTGCGGAGATATTCGCCATAGGTGTATACTACCTCAAGATCTCCGTTTCTGTCAAATAATTCAAATTCTTCCTTTCCGATGCCAGGGATAGATGAGCGTCCCATCGGTGTATCGTAAGGACCAGAATCGTTGTGGCCGAGCTGGATGATAACATAGTCGCCTTTTTTCACTCCCTTGATAACATCTGGCCACCATCCGCGATAGAATGTGCGGCAAGAAAGTCCACCAAGTGCATGATTTTCAACTGTAATGCGCTCTGCATCAAAGTAATTCTGAGCAAAGTTTCCCCAGCCCCACTGGCCGTTGTCTCCGTTGCCCTTTGTGCCTGTGCGCATAGTTGAATCACCTATGAGGAAGAGAACAGGATTGTTGCCTTTGCGTGAGCTTCCCGCTACTGGACGAGCTGTCTTTGCGAGGTCAAGAGAGTCTGGAGTTGCATCGCTGTAGCTGAAATCATACATAAATGCCTTTGGAAGGTCTGCTCGCTGACTGTTAGGTACCTGGCTTCCCTGTGGAGGACGCTGTCCTTGTGGAGGGCGCTGTCCCTGTGGCCAAGAGCCCTGTGGTCTTTGACCTGGTGCGCGCTGTGCTCTTTGTGCTCTCTGAGCTTGTTCGCGAGGACTAGGAGCAAAGAGTACTGAATCAAGAAGCACGTCTGTGAGGATTGCTACAGGCTCTATCTTCGGTCCGTCTACAACTGTGCCCATAACCTTGCCATCCATATCAGGACCGAAATAGAATCCTGCCTCAGGTGGCTGATTGTAGCATACATTTTCTGCTGCTACACTTGTGCGGTATACAGGGTCCTGAAGGAATGTATGGAATCTATAATCGGTAGGGATAGTAGAAATATAGAGGCGAAGCTCTTTGTTGTCGTTTGATCTGAGAAGGACTTCCTCTCTCCAATCACCATAAAGATCTCCTGAAATGCAAGGGTTAGATTTTGAGCCGTTTACGCTAGATGAGCCAGCAAAAGTAACCAGATTTTCAACCTTGCGTGTCTCAGGATTGAACTTGTCAATTCTGTTTCCATCAAGGAGTTCTCTTGCAAGATCTCCGTCCCACCATGCAGCAAAGTTCTGAGATGCAGGCTTAGCTGCAATTGCATCTCCCTTGTAATTTCTCATTGTTGCAGATGCTGAGCTCCACATCTCCCAACCAGGGTTGGTAGGGTCAACATCAATTGCCATAGAGCGACCTACATCGCTATTT